>Ga0153934_1000235_pt1 | contig 16593 bp, 12 predicted proteins | sample TSNJ018MetaG_FD_104708 | JGI IMG/M metagenome (GOLD analysis project Ga0153934, IMG submission 104708) | Attine ant fungus gardens microbial communities from New Jersey, USA - TSNJ018 MetaG | ecosystem: Host-associated > Fungi > Mycelium > Unclassified | place: USA: New Jersey, Wharton State...
ACTACCAAGTTCTCTTTACAGCTAGGGCCTGCTATCCAAAAAGACCAGTGATCAAGCTAATTACCAATTGAGAACAATAAAAGAGTAAAGTTTAGGTAGGGTTTGAAGCAAACAGTGTCTGGAGTATAGTATTGAGTTCTTCTCTCAGCAACTAACTCAGAAACCTTAAGCTAGGGTTTAACTCAAGGCAGTTCTTCAGGGTTAGAAGAGAACTCAATGGGGTTCTCACTTAATTGCAGTCTACTATATATACAGGTATACTATTTGTTCTTATTTATACTATAAGCTGTCCATCAGCTGGTTCAACTCCAGTTTATGTCCAATCTATTTATAGTACTTTGTCATAGCCAGAGTGGCTTATGACACTTTGTGTATTCAAGAGATGATTGAGATGTATTTAACATGACTGAGATCGAATAGAGTATAGGGTTAAATTAACTTTCATTGTTAAAGGACAGCAAACTGCCTCTGTTGATTACAACAGAGTTAGAGAGAAGATGAAAGTGGTTAGGAAGGTTAGGGGGAGAGTAGCTGAACTCAAAATCTATTATATTCACTAGATCTCTTATAGGCACTACTATCAAAATAGTAGTAACAAAGAGAAAAGCAATATTGTATCTTAATAGTAATGGATTGTGCTAACTTGCCAAAAAAATAAATATCAGATTTACATATTTTTGTCATATTATCATCAAGTTCAAAGACTATTATTGACTGATAAATTTTTCTAGTCTTTTATTAGATTCTTGATTGCCAGATTCAGTTTGTAAAAAAACAAGTCTATTTGAAACAGCATTTACAGGTAATTGTAGAATGCCAGAGAATTCAGCCATTAAAGTTTGATTGTAGCATTGTCTGATTAAACTCTGATATCAGTATTAATCTACTATATATACGAGAAGAATATAGAATGATACAAAAAGGATATAGAATGATAGGGCTTGGTAATTGCTTAGTCAAATTTAGCTAATCATTCCCACAGCCTCTCTTTCCACTCAAAAACTCCACAAAATTCAAATAAATTCATTAAAAATTAAAGGAAAATTATATTCTACTTTTTCTTTTTTTCTCTAAATTTAGACAACAAAATTCAATCATAAATACCCTTCTCTTCTCATATTCAACCTATATTAGATACATGGAAGGAAAACAAATATATACAAATAGACAGTAATGGTACCAGCTCATTGACTTTTCTGTCTTTGATCACTATTCTCTGTCTCCTCTCTTTGCTCTTTTATCTCTTTACTCTTTCTATACCTTGACTGGATATTGGGCTCTAGGTGTAAAAGAGACAGTACTCTGCAACTGTGGTATAGAGTGTAGTTGGTATGACTAAGCTCAGGTCTACTCTCTTAGACAAACTGTTTTCTTGAGTGGTGCTATAATAGTATACCTGTATACCTTTCTATTAGTAACCTGGTACTTGGAGTCCATTTTAATTCTTATATACAAGGGAATAACAGCTGCTCTTTAAGAGAGTTGTTTAGAGTAGGGATTTTCTTCTTAGAAGTAATAGTATATCTTTATTCTTAGAGTAGTTGTAAGTTAGACAGTAAGACAAACTATGAGAAATAGATTCTGTTGAAGAAAAATGTCAAGCTAGAAGAGCTGAGGAGCAAGTACAGTAGCATATAGTTGTTCCAGAGAATTATCACCTACCTGCTTTGCTCTAAAATGTTCCTCTAGTTCCTGTTTGGAATAGAGAAAGAAATAGAGAGAAAAGAAGATTCCATATGACTCTTGTACATGTTCTACAGAATCTTGATAATGCTATACTTGATTTGTACAGATGTCAACTTGCTAAACAACATCAACTTCTTGATTATTTGCAAATTACAAGAGTAGAGGTAAAAAAACAAAAAGAGATGGAAGAGAGACAAATGCAGCAACAGAGAATAGTACAATAGTTGAAAGTATTACAAGCAGAAAAAAGAGTTTATATAGTTTAAATCAACCAAATAATAGAGGAATGAGAATGCAGATGCTCTTGATTATAAAGAGCAGTAGAATAAATATAGTAATAGAGACCCAAATATAGATAGAAATATGCAGGAAAATATTCCAAAAGTTGTAAGTAACAGATTTCACTGATTGTTGATAAATGAATTCTAACCAGATATTACAGGATGTTAGGGAGATAAATATTCAAGAGGTTGATATAAAAGATAATATAATTCAGGTATGTTAATTTTTGCATAACAAAATTCTATATACTTATAAATTATCAGGATCAAGAAGCTGTTGTTGTAGATGATATCATACTACCTGTTCCTTATCCTATACCTTATTTATCTGCTGGACAGCCATTCTTGAAAACTGATATACAGTATAACAACTTAGGCATACTAACTATTATCTGCCCTTACTGTCATGCTTTTCACTTTGACTGTGAGAAGCTTAAATCCTTATGGGTTAATTATCCCAAATTTGGCATGTATTGTCTACAAGGACAGATCCAACTACCTTCTATCCAACCACTTACTGGAATCCTCCACAACTACTTGACTAGAGATAATTATTCCTCAAGGGAATTTTGTAATAATATACAATAGTATAATATAGCATTTGTTATGACTTCAGTAGGAGTCAAAATTGACAACTCAGTTACTAGGTAGTCTAGCCCCTACTGTTTCAAAATCTAGAAAGAGCTTCATTATCTCACTGGTGCTCTCCTTTCTCATACAGATCAGACTCCAATATATATGCAAATCCATATTCTTGATACAGCAGAGTAGCTCAATGTCAGGAGAGCCAACAACAAGATCTGAATCCTATAGTAATAGACAATATTTAGACAATGCTTCTGGATAGCCATCCATATATTGGCCAGTATTGTTATATATATAAGCTTATCAAGGACAAACCAGTAGATGAGTAGCAGGAGGTCAGAATTAGATTGCATGTAGATCTACAGCATAATCAGCGAACTTATAATCTGCCTACTATAGCAATTTAGCCTAAGATAACTTAAGTCTGAGTTAACAAGGAGAACTCAATAGAGTTCCCATTAGATTGTGTACACTACTTATACAACTACTATATAGTCTGTGTACTACTTTCCTATACTTATCATGTGACCCTTGTGATATTCTGACATGTGACCATGATGTGTGATATTTGTCATATGACACTTTTCTGTACTCCTTCCTTGTAATAAGTCCAAATGAGAAAAGAAAAGAAAAAGAAAAGAAAAGAAATATAAATAATAACTTAGCCATTTTGCCAAGTTATGACACCTACTGCTGAAGAGATTGCAGTTATCATTTCTAAGAAAGGAGTCCATTATGCAATAGATAATAAGAATATGGTATTACAAGCAAGAGGAGGATGACTTGAGCAAATAAGCTAGAATAGTCCTTTATATGCTACTCTTCATTATATTCTGTTGTTTCCAAAGGGGGAGAATGGAAGACACCCAAGAATTCCAATTTGTAGTGCTCAACTGAGAAAACAAGAGAAAAATGAAAAATAGAGAGATAAAGAGAAACAGGCTTGCTCATAGGTGGTCTCTGATACATGCTACTATGCATATTGTCTTCATGTTAGAAATGGTCCTCAGCTACATCTCTTCTATAGTAGAAAGCTATTTCAGCAGTTTGTTGTTGATGCATGGGCAAATTGTAAATAGAGGAAACTCAATTGGGCTAGGACATATCAACATACTCTCAGATCTGAGCTCTACCAGAGATTACAGGATGCTGCTGTACATAATAGACATGATGGAGAAGATATTAGGCATTTGGAATGTAAACTCATTCTTTCTTCTTCTCATATGAGAAGTCTTAGGTTTATAACTCAGTTGTTCCAGGATACTATGGCTATTTGCAGGCATTTTCACAAACCAGATCTATTTCTTACCATGACTGCTAATCCTAAGTGACCAGAAATTGTTTAGAGTCTTTTTTCTAGACAGACAGCCTTTATCACACCTGAGGTGCCTGTGTCAGAAAACTGGATCTGGATTTTTTTTCTCATTGCTAATATCTGCGTGCCTAGACACATACTAATTATAGCTGCAAGAACTTCTCGACAACCTCAAAATAATTAGCCCTTTCCTCCCAAAAAGGGGTGTGACTGGAGTTGGGAAACTTGACCCACTTAGAAGTTGGGATGTTCTCAACGAACGGCCGAATAACGAAATCCTGTGCAACATCATAGCGTCCATTTATCACCAGTGTCGGGGTCTTGATAAGGTGGAGACGATCTACAATCGTCCACTTTTTCGTGATACTTTCAAAAATGATGAGTTTCTTATCGGGCTACCCAATAGTCGAGCTTACTTTGTACTAGCCACAGTGGTATCGCCATGAGGGCCGAACACTGCATTCAAAGAGTAAACGTGCTCCTCCGGAAGGGGCACCACGCGGCACCCGTGGACAGCGTAATACACGCTCAAAGCGGCTGCGTACCGGGGAGGATCTGACATTCCCGCCAAAAGCCCCTCTTGAACATCCTCTGGGAACTCCTTCATCAATTGCATGTTTGATTTTTCCCAGAGCTCTGATGATGCGAGGCTATCCGTGAGAACGAGTCGTTTCAGCCCTTCCGGCTGTTTCTGCACAGCGAACTCTGAAGCTAGTATTCCTCCCCACGAGTGCCCCACTAAACTAAAGGAGTAATGGATTTGAAAGTAATCAATCAGGTTGACCAGTTCGCTGACGAACAAATCAATCGACCAGAACGAAGTGGGCTTCTTGTCCACATGGGTCGATTTCCCATTTCCAATCTGATCATACAGAATGACTGGTGAAGCCCCATTAATGGCAATGTCTGCAAACGGGAGTAGATAATCATGTGTCAAGCCTGGTCCCGTGGGCGACTATGACAGGTGTGCTGTCGAGCTTGTGCTCGTTGATTTCCCCGAAAATCTTGTAATATGTTTGAAAAACTTCGCCTTGGTATCGGAAAGGAATCAAGCCCTCGGACGGACTTGAAATAGCGAGTGTGGGCACGAAAGGAATAATGTAAGTCAAGCCCTTGAAACGCATGCTAATAGTGCCCCAGACTTCTTTGCATGGCTCTTATAGCTGTATCTCAATTTGTGGGTGTTTTGCACTCAATCAAAGACGTCACTTAGAACAGATCGTGACTAAGTCTTATCTGCCATGTCTACTCGTTTGTGCTCGACCTCTGTAGCACTTATTTCTGTATTTCTACTCAACATTCTCTACCTGACGAGTCAACTAGGAGCCACAGGGGGGTCAGATCCTCTTTTGGACAGAGAGTATTGTATTGAATTATGCCTCGGATTTGTAACCTTTTCACCAATATCTTATCTATAGCGTACTTAGGCCATGACTTCCCAGAAAGTCTGCCGCTTCCAGATCTAGGTTCTGCATCGTTGACCATTCCAGTTCTTATGAAAGAGACAGTCCACTATCCCCTCCTTGGGAATGCTTCTGATGATGAATGGTCCTCATTAAATTCCGAGGGCTTTGGCTATGTTCGACTAGGAGAGGATCACCGTCTCTTCATGGTCACGATGTATCATGAATTGCACTGCTTACGTGTGCTCAATTTGGCTTTCAGCAAGAGTCCGATTGCGTCTCCCGACCACATACAGCATTGTCTCAACTACCTCCGGCAAGGAGCATTATGTTCGCCGGACCTGTCGTTAGATCCTGGAAATTTTGAAGAGAAGGACTTTATGATTGAGAGAACAGGAGCAGTTCATATGTGTAAAAATTGGGAGGCGGTGTACGAATTTATGGGTCAAAATATCAAAGATTGGTTGAGGGGAAAAAATGAAAGAGGCAGGAGGAAGTGATTGGAGACTCATAATGTGCATATATGGATAGCACAAAGCTCAATTGACTCTGTATCGTGGAAGGAGTCATGGTTCTTGTAGTTGTAATATTCAACACTCTCTACTAGGTAAAGTTTTTCAAGCATATTACAAGATTTTCGGGGAAATCAACGAGCACAAGCTCGACAGCACACCTGTCATAGTTGTTCCACTTGTATGTGATAAGTCTGTCAGCAAGGTAGCTCTTGAAGAATGCAACAACTTTGCAGTTAAACCCTGTAAGACAGATGATGTCAGTAAATATATGGTGATTGAGGGATGGGAAGAACTGGGCAAATATAAGAAGAACAAGGTTTTCATCTGGGCCTTCAACCCAATTTAAACCCTCTACTAATTCTAGATGAATTTAATATTGTATTGGAGTCAGTATGCTGTGCTCCCTTCCTCCAACAGTCTGTAAATAGTGGTGAGTAGTGTTGTAGTCAGTATGCTATGCTCTTTCTCCCACACATTCATTAACTTAGTTGCAAACCTCAAGAACTATAACAGGTTGAACTATAAATAGTATAGGAGAGGATATAAATAGATAGAAGAATCTAGAAGGTCATATGACTGCAAGACAGCAGCACACAGACCATGTAATACTTGTATATAATAGCCTGAATACAGCAAAGAACTCCATTAAGTTTTTTCTAAACCATTATCTACTAGTGGGGTCATAAGTTATCAAGACTTTACACTAACAGCTTGCTTTGCTTACTGTTTGTTCCAATTTTATTCCAGATTTATCCACACCCATTGCACTGTACTTATTGAATATTGTTAAAAGTAAATTACAATTTTTCCCAATTTTTTATGAATTTTAATGAATATTCTCTGAATTTGGTAGAGTTTATTGAGTGAAAAGAGAAGGGTATAGGAATGATTAGGTAAATTTTTGACTAAGCATTATCTTCCTATCAAAGAGAGTATGAGGTTTTCATCCAATCCTACAGCCCTGTTAGCAGTTGACTCAAGAACCTTAAACTAGAGTTTAACTTAAGGTAGTTCTTCAGGGTTAGAAGAGAACTTGATGGAGTTCTTGATCAGTTGTTTTACACTATATATACAACTTGTACTATTTGTACTTGTTTAAACTACAAGTGTCCAACCTTCACTGGTTCAACTCCAGTCTATGTCTGTTTTATTTATAGTACATTGTTATGGTTGAGGTGACTTATAACAGGCCTGGCTTAAACCCTCTACTAATTCTCAACAGTTAGGTATATGTTGAAGTCAGTCTGCTATACTTCTTTCTTCAATTTTATGTACACTCTGTAATATTTTCTCAAACTATAGTAAAAAATCAATCTCAAGTCTATTGTCTATGTAAAAACTTAGACTAAGATGCCTTAGAACCTGTAAAGTCAGGCTCTAGGATGTTGGATGAGTATGTGTAAGAGTGACTGGAGTGGGCTTCAGGAGAATCCTTAGTAATATTACAAGTTCTAAATATGTCACAACTCACCTCTAGGAGAATTCTTAGAGATTAGGATAAGGCTTCTGGGGTATACTTCTACAATATATATACTCTTACTGCTGAGGCATCTCTAAGTCTATAGTCCTGTTAGTTAGGGTCAAGAGTCTCCAAGTTGAGCTAAGGGGAATTAAATATTACATAGTAATATTTAATTAAGCACAGGGTCACTCCAGGCTATGAGTCTGGTGTTTCAGGGGCAGCATTGGTAGGGTCCCCTTACAGTATGACTCTAACTTCTCATTGTATCTCTCTCTATACTAATCCACTCAGAATTAGGATGTATTGATAATATTTCAGAGAGAAGAAAGGTAGCAGTCCTGAGGTGAAGAGGAGCAGGCTTAGTGGATAACAAAGCTAAAGAGAAGCTTGCTAAACTAGCTACTTATATGTAAAGACTAGTCACAGAGAATGAGTCATACTAACTAATACTTGGTTATAATACATAGCCAAGACTAAGTCCAAGGAAGAGAGTTGCTGAGGTAAGTGTTCAACAGGGTATATGGTGTCACAGGAGGTCACCAGAGTGTTAGTGCAAGGTCATGAAGACTTAAGACTCAACTGAGGTGGTTGTTCAGAAAGAATTTGATAGAGTTTCTTATTGGATTCCACTAGGTACTTATACAAATATTGGTTGGTCTGTGCACCTGTTTCCTACAATCACATGACCCTTACTAAGAACCACCTATGTCTTACATAATCCTTTCCATGCTATTTATATTTTTCTTACATTGTATTCTTGGATATTTTCTATTAAGTTGATGAATGCATAAGAAATAATTTTCTTTTTAGGAGTTGTCTCATAACACAGAACATGACAGAACCACTTCTAGTCCAAGTTGACAAGAAGAACATAATAGAGTTCCCATTTGATTATTATACACTACTTATACACATTCTGTATTTACTTCTGTTTATAAAGTTCTACATATCTCTTCTGAGTTATTTCCTCTCACGTGTTCACTGATTACCTAATTAAAAGAAAATAAAAGAAAAATAAATAATAACTTAGTTGTTTTGGCTATGTCATAATACCACTCTCCTCTCAAGATTCCTTGTCCCAAGGATTTTTTTACAACTCATAGTAGAGGTCACAAATATTCCCCATCTCATCATCATTATCTTCTGTCCATTCCTTAAGTCCCAAATGTTTCTGTCCAATTTCTTCTTCCTTCTCTTTTATTGTTTCTATTGTTCACTTTTCCTTCTTTCCATTGTCTCCAATTCCTTTCTAACCTTGCCCAATATTCCTCATCATATCTTTTATCCAACCAACCAAATAGCTTTCTTGCTATAAATCTTCCTGGTAGTTTTCCTCTCCTAAACATTCTCTCTTTCCTTTCCTGTCTTCTGATGTCTTTTATATCTTACCAGTATTCCTTCTCAAACTCTTCAACTGCTTCTTTGCATTCTCCAGGTTCTCTATCCCTTTCCAGGTATCCAATTCTGCTGTAAATCCTTTCCACCATACTAAATACTTGTCTTTTCCTCTAACCCACTTATAAGGGAACTATACCAAAGTCCACTCTTAATATACTAGTAGTAGTGCACTAGAGTGACCCTGCAACTAATTAAATTCCAATTACCTCACATTTAATTAGTTGTTCACTCCTGTATTCCTGTCCCTAACTGCTGAGACATTCTATAACTAGGAGAGCTTGTATATATAGTGTAGATTACTCTCTAGGGGCCTTATCCTATTCTCTGAGGAATCTCCTGGAGGTAAGTTGTAACATACTTTGGAGTATATTTATAGACTGAGGTTTCTCCTGGAGTTACTCTGCTTTGGTCACCCTTATACTGCTGCTTATTTAGTATTCTCTTAACCTCCTATTTTTTTTCTTCTTCAATTATAACTGGAGCTAGTTGCTTCTTCTTTTGTCCTTCTACTTGTCCTATATATCTATATATTCTACTAGCATCTACTACTGGGTGTATTCTTACTGTATTAGGTAACTCCAATTCAACTGCATTTGTCAATACAATTTTTTTTACTTTATAAGAGCCTACAAATCTCTCCATCAACTTCTCTGTCCTCCTTCCAATTATCTGATATTTCAGGTCCTTAGTGCTGAGCATTACTAAGTCTTCTACTTTATATTTATTGACTTCTCTTCTCTTCCTATCTGCATACTTTTTCATTTTCTCCTATACCTTTCCCAGTGCTGCTTTTGCTTCTTTCTGTATCTTCTTTATTTTAGTTATCACAAATGGTCACTTACTGATTTGTGAGTTAATGATTTGATAATCAAAAGGATCAAAAAAGTGAAGTTAGACAAGCAGCAAAAGATGTTATCAAGTCTGAGGTTTATTCTTAGACATACAGTTCTTAAATATATGATTGTGGTAGTTTGTACACCAGAACAGCCTACCACATGATCACTACCTATTGTTTTATATATAGGAGTGCTATTGTTCTTGAAATAGAGATAATATAACCATATTAGGGCAGTCCTTTGTTCTATTCAAGGATAGATAATAATCTATAGGTAATAGATCAGTATCATGTGCAAACATTGAGGACCTTGTATCTTATTGCCTTGGGGTCTATTTATAGCCAAAAGAAGTGCATTGAAGAGAGCTTCATAATGGTCATTGAAGCAAACAATTATGTCAAGCAGTTCTCAAAATATCAGTGATTTAGTGTTTGGTAACTTGGTGATCACTGACTGATCTGCTGATAACTCAGTAAATACTAATTCTCTTGAGATATTTTTCATATTGTTTAAAAGGTCTTTTCAAGAGCTCTTAGTGGCCATTGAGATTGTCAAAATTGGTCAAGTATTCCTGGAGTTATAGTCCAAATGAAGTTTGTGACTAATATCACAAACTTCTCTATCCCCTTGTACTTCCCCTTCTTCCTTACTTCAAACCCCATCCTATGATCTTGCCCATAATTTGCTTTAAAGGGTAATGTCTTTGTACTTGAGTGTGCTTTGTTATTGTATGCAAACTCTGCCATTTCTAACCAGTCTAGCCACTGCTCTTGTCTGTGGTCAATAAATATCCTTAAGTACTGTTATAACTCCTGATTAACCCTTTCTGTTTGTCCATCCATCTAAGGTTGGAATACCATTGACATCTTGCTTTTGATCCTCAATATCCTGTTTAGCTCCTTTATTAATCCTGCTGCAAACTGGGGTCCTCTATCTGAGATGATACTTTCAGGTAATCTATGCAACTTCCACATATTGTCCCTAAACAACCTAACTAGCCCTTCTTCCAATGTTCTCTCTATAGTAGGAATAAAATAGACCATTTTTGTTAATCTATCTACTACCACTAAGATTGACTTATATTCCTGTGCTAATAGTAATTTAGTGATGAAGTCTACCAATATATATGTCCATGGTTTTTCAGGTATTAAACTAGGCATTAACTTGCCTACTGGCTGTTTTGTACAGTTTTTGTTCCTCTGGCAAGAATTGCATCTCTTTACATATTGTTTTACCTCTTTGGTTACTCCTGGCTACCAGAAGTTTTGAGTGACCATCTCTACTGTTTTCCACTGTCCTCCATATCCCTCTACTGGTATATTATGATGTAATGTCATATACTGAATTTTTGGTTATATTTTATTATTATTCTTTTCTTTTCTTTATTATTTATCTCCTAAATAATTACTCCTAGCTATGTAGGAGTATTGTAGTACAGACTGGCTCTCTCCTATTCCAGCTATAGTATATACATGGAGTAGATACATAATAGCAACCCAGTCTGTAGATTAACATCTACTTGTCACTTGTCTATATTTTGTAAGAGGACTGCACCAAAGTCCACTCCTGACACACCAGTGACAACAAGCCAGAGTAACTCTGACAACTAATTAAATAACTGTTGTTACACTGTAAGTGAATTTTGTGCAGAAAGTAGCATTTGATACATCTTATAACAATGGATTCTTGGAGGAAATTTACTCTAGACTCCATTATACATATATTCTTAGATAAGAATAGAGTTGATGACTAATCTAGAGTGACACCAAAGGTAAACAAAGCTTACTACTAAGACTTGAGAGGCAAGATTGATGAACTGGCATCAGGTTATAAGGATATTTTTGATAAAACAGCAATCTAGAGCTACTTATAGATAACCATAGTTTGATATTGTTATAGGATCTCTGTTCTACCTTGACCAGTCAAAAAGGGTGGACTTAGAACCAGGAACAACACTTACAAATAAGCATTGATCTCATCAGTACCACTCTATTTTCAGACAAGATATATTGGTCACCACTCAGAAGGGTACAGTTCCTTAGCCAAAGTTACTAGATACTCAACAGGTAGTTAGAACACTAACTAAGTCTAGAGAGAAGGAAAATGGATAAACTAGAAAGAAAGAAGAAAGTTCTAGAAGAACTACATCTCAAGTATACATCATCTTTGATGGGAAGGTTCTAGAAGAAGAATACATCATCTTATTTCATTGAGTCTCCATAATTTGTAACATTTAATATATAGTTCCAGAAGCAAATAGGATGACAACAAGAAATCATCTTGGCATATGCCTCTATCTCCACTGCCTCTGGAATCATTTGAACATGGTATATCTTGAGTGACAACTTTTGGAACTAGTATAGTATCAGGATCAGAATACAGAATATACCAAGACTCAATCTAGAACCAAATTGCAGATTCAACTCAGATAGGCTTTAGAGAGGACAGTAAGCTAGGAAAGCTCAGTTAGGTGCACAATTGGATTGCATTATACCTGTAAGGTTTGGTGTTGGGGGTACAGACAAAGAGCAACTGAATATAGAGAGTCCAGGGGGGATTAACTAACTGTATTTTCCAGAAGAGCTTTTGTTATAGTATATAAAGGTTAACACCTTAGGAAGGATATGCAACACAGATCTAGAGTTATCTTACACTTGTTTGATACCAAATAATATTAAAACTTATATAAAGCTATATATAATTTCTGATACCTCTCTTTAATCCTCTATTTCCATTTCATCCCCTTGAACCTTTAGTATACAATTGGAAGCTGGTACTATGCCTTATTGTCTGTCCCAGTAAGCAATTCTCTTTTGTACCCTTTTACTGTTACTCTAGGTTCAATTAGTTACCTTCTCCTGAGCTCCTATCCCTGATAGCTAAGATGTCTGTAACTAGGGAACTGGTATATAAAGTGTAGATTTTCCTCCAGGAGCTTCATCCTATTCTCTGAGGTTTCTTCTAGAGCACTCTATTCCAGTCATCCTTATAGAAGAATAGGATCTCACAATAGAGCCTCAAGCAGCTGCAATAGACAGCCCTCTATTGCCCATCTTGACTCTTCATGCACTCTGCTCCTGAAATATTGGTGCTATTGGAGAACCTCCAGGGTATAGTCAATACCCTGAGCTACCTCCAGCACCACCTACAGCAGCTCACAGAAATACAAAATAATACCAAAAATAACATTAATACTACTCTTGCTGCCCTAACCACATAACTCTAGCAACTCGCACAGCTTGTCAGAAACTTATCCCTGACTCCAGTAGCTGATGTTTCCCCCTAGCACTGTCTCTCTCCTACCAATGCTCTCTCCCACAACTACCATTGCTTGATCTCAGGTTTGGCTCAAGCTCCCTTCACCTCCAGATTTTAGTAGAGACTGGAGTTTCAGTCAAATATTTCTCAATTCTTGCTCCCTCTATATATGTCTGGTGCTAGAGCAGTTCAACTTGGACCTGGAGAGGATTCTCTGGATGCTTATTTTCTTCAAAAGCAGACAAACAGCCAAGTGGTCCAAAAACCTCTTCTATGCAGAAGTAGATACTGGCATTTTTCCTATCTTATCTTGGTCAGCCTTCAAACAGCAGTTCTGGGCTCAGTCCTTTTCAGTCAATATAGAGGCAGACACTACTAACATCTTAGAGAGGTTCTTCTACTATCAAAATAACCAAATGGTAGAGAACTATTTGGACTCCTTCTAGGCTCTAGTTTCTGATGCTAGCTACATAGACCCTTGTACCCTGGTTATCAAATTCCAGAAAGGACTGCAATTTGGAATCTAAAACCAGATTACCACTATGCTTGTAGGATGCCCCAGAGATACAGACCTGGAAGCTTGGTACAAGGCAGCCCAAAGGATTGACCAAACTTGGCTAGCCAATAAAGCCTTCCAGTTGAACCAAAGGTAGCTACTCCTCTAGTCTATACCTGTTTGTCCTCCACCTCTGTTGGTTATTCACTCTTCTCTCTCAGTTGTTCATTCCCTGTTTACACCTGCTCCTCTTCTACCTGCCAAGCCCTCTCCAGCCTCTCCAGCTCCATCAATGGCAATAGACATAGATGTTACCCAAAAAACCCAGTAGCTGCCTCCAAAGGGCTGCTATTACTATGAAAACACCAACTACTTGGTCAGGGACTGCCTCCACCACCTGGACATGAGGCAGTTGATAACAGAGCAATGGAAGGAACTAATAGAAGATCTACTAGCATTGAGGGATTCTGTTTCCAAGAAAGAAGAGCCTCTGGTAGAGGAGGATTTTGTATAAAGTGGCTAGCAAAGAGTACACCCCAGTCACTCCCCCTAAATATGTTTAGTATACTTGTTGTAGAAGAAAGTAATACAAGCATAGATAAACCTACAGATGTACCTCTGTTGTGTGACTCAAGTCAAGTTGACTCAGTAGCTAAGTCTTTGAGGGTTACAAAGAAAACTTGATAGGGTTCTCAATCAATTGTGCTATCTACTTATACAAGTATGCTATTTGCCCTCATTTATATTGATAGTATTCTATAACCAGTCAAGAGGCTGCCAGTTCAATTCTCTTGTCCATCATTCTATAAATAGATCTTCCTTGGTCATAGTCAAGGTGACTCATAACAACCTCTCTTTTCCTCCAATCCTAGTGCCAAAACTTCCATCTAGAGACCAAAATAAAAAAGGAAACTGCCCAAGCAACTCTCTACTAGTGTCTTGGACACTTGTGGAGTGTCCCTTATCTTATCTGTTAAGCTTCTCATAACTAATACCAATAAAGTCCACTCCATCAAAGCTCTCCTAGACTGTAGAGCAACTAGTAGCTTCATTGACAAGGACTTTGTCTATTCCAAGAGAATCAACACTCAGAGTATTTTCTACCCTATCCCAGTATTTAATATAGATAGGTTCCCCAACAAGGCAGACTAGATCTTGGAAGTCATAGACATTGTCTTTTGGTACAATTCTCACTCAGAACAGATGCTCCTTGCAGTCTCCAGCTTAGAAAGACAGAATCATATACTTGGTTACTCCTGGCTCAAAGACCACAACCTAGAGGTTGACTGGCAGAAAGAAGAAGTACTCATAATCCAGTGCCTATCATATTGTCAAGCCAGGCAGTCTTTTTAGACAAAATACATGACACTTGCTACAAGAACTATACTATAACACAACTTGAGAAGCAAATGTGACTTCCCAGATATAACCACTAGACACCCAGCCTTGGACTTGTGTACATCACTTGAGTAGCAGAATAGTGACTATAACCACTACTATACCAACCTCATAGGGCCTGTCCAGCCATTCTATATCAGACACAACCTAGATCTCCCCTCTAGAAGTACTCTCAAGGACAACTAGAACCTTAGAAAAACTAGTTTCCCCTAGTAGAATGATGTTATAACTTAGTGGCCATCTTACTTAATAGGTTAGAGTTTAGAGTTACCATTAGATCTCAGTGATCACTTTTGATGGCCACTATAAATAGAAACACCAGAACAGTCCTCTTGAAGGCAATGCCATTTGGATATCTAGGAGGGAGGGGATGCCCAGAATTAAGGAGGAAGGTCAGGAGTATTAAAGAATTGGATAGAAAGATCAAGGAAGCTGGAATTGAGGAAATCAACAAAGACACTGGGCTCAAGAGTGGGTCACTTACACTTACTTTGAGGTATCTTGAGCTATACCAGAAGATTAGATTTAACAGGTAGACATAAGAAAAGGCTAGATAGAAGGATTAGGGGGATAGGGAGCATTGGCCATATGATTGGGAGAAGACCCTGTCTCATCATTCTACCCCCTACCATAATGGGCTATTAGAATGTTTCTTTTGTTTTCTTATTTGTTGACTCAACAATTTGTAATCCTAATATATACTTTAGTAGTGTAGAGGGGCCTAACAACAAGTTACCCCTATTATTTCCCTTTTTCTGTCATTCTAGAGCTCCACTACTATTTTTGAGCAACTGAGTTTTCTTCTTGCTTTTCTTTATAAAAAAACCTATACAAAACATCTCTCAAGGGGATATCTCACTTTGAGGAGGACTTGGGCATTTGCTGAACTAGGAGTTTAACTACTCACTATGTGTTTTTGGAGTAGATTTCCAACTGTATAGCCAGTTAAAACAAAGTTTACATAAGGGCATAGGAGTTCTAGGCAGTACTGCTATATAAATGGTAAGCCAGGCTGCTAGACTAGATCAAGAAGGGTAGTATTATAATGCAAGACAAATGTATACCTTCGAGATCCACAATCAACTGAGGTCTTCTTGAAAGAATACTAAAAATAGTATTCTTCTCTAGTTTCTATTGGATTCTTTATTATTTATTACTATTTGTAAGCTCTCTCATTTCTGATTTATCTCCTCTATACCTACTTGTTTGTACACAACTGTAAAGCAGCTTGGAGATTCTGTCTCTCTGACCTGTCATATTTACCCTTGTTATTTTATTTTCCCTATCACCAGTAGAAATTTGGATGGACTACAGGAATCTTGAGTACTTTATGACAGCAAAGAAGCTTAACTATCATCAAGCTCACTGGTCTCTTTACCTTGCTCATTTTGACTTCACTCTCTACCATTACTCTAGACAATCTATAGGAAAGCCTAATGCCCTGTTCTGAAGGCCCAACCATAGAACTGGAGCTAGCAATAACAAAGACATCATGCTCTTCTGACTAGAATTCTTTGCCATCTGAGCACTTGAAGGAGTTAAACTCACTGGGGTTGAACAGAAGGTGCTTGTTATGAGCTATCTTGGCCATAATAACTTTTTATTTCTTTAATCCTTTATCTTTTACTTTTCTTTTCTTTTAATTAGATAACAGGGGAGTCACATGATCAGGATCACATAACCTATCACATTTGTCACAATCCATCACATCCTGTGACAAACCAGTCACAAGATCAGTTATATCACACAGGTCACATGTCAAGGAACATTCTAGTAGATTCTATTAGATCATTAGTAGGTTAGGGTTAGTAGCACAGACCATGTGTAAAAAGTATAAGTAGTAGCCCAAATCTAAGAGGAACTCTGTTGAGTTCTCTTTGTTTATCCTGAATAAAAGACAACTCAGTCCTAGGGTTAGCTCAACCCAATGGTTACACTACAGTGCTCTCCAATATCTGAT
>Ga0153934_1000240_pt1 | contig 16479 bp, 17 predicted proteins | sample TSNJ018MetaG_FD_104708 | JGI IMG/M metagenome (GOLD analysis project Ga0153934, IMG submission 104708) | Attine ant fungus gardens microbial communities from New Jersey, USA - TSNJ018 MetaG | ecosystem: Host-associated > Fungi > Mycelium > Unclassified | place: USA: New Jersey, Wharton State...
GGTGATTTAGTGTCTGGTAACTTGGTGATCACTGACTGATCTGCTGATAACTCAGTGAATACTGATTGCTTTGAGATGTTTTTGGTACCATTTGAAAGGTCTTCTTAAGGGCTTTTGGTGGCCATTCAGATCATTGAAATCAGTCAAGTATTCCCAGAGTTATGGTCCAAATGAAGTTTGTGACAACAGGCCTCTCACAGACTTCATAGAGACCGAGCCTCAAGCTCCTAGCTGACTCAAACCTCAAGAACCATTTCATTCTACTGATAAACTCCCTTAAATCACCTAACCTTATGTACTATTACATTCATACAATCCCAACCTACATCACCCCACAGAGAACCCAAATACTCCACCACCAACATCCATACCCAACTTGGAACAACACCAGCTGACCCCCCTGGAGCTCAGGTGTAGTCAGTAGTATACTGCTATGTATCTCACCCACTACATCTTAGCACCTGCTTGCTTGTTGCAGTATACAAATACAGAATTCTCTCTCTCCACATGGCTGATGCCAGTACATAAGTATGACACTCAAGGGCACTGAAAGGACAAAGTCTTGCTATTTCCTTTTATGACTTTGGTCCTTCCAGTTGCCAAACACTAGGTCTGCATTCCCAGCAGGAGTGTGCCAGCCATTTCACTTTTTACAAGACTACAGTTGCTAGGATGAGTTTTGTACTTATAAAAGGCAGGGTAATAAGTAAGCTTGGTTGGATAGCATTCATCTATCAACGTGGCACCCGTGGTAACGTTGGACGGTGGGGCTTACCGATCAGTCACCACGTGAGTCCTCCAGGGGCATAAATTTGCTGCTAGCAAATCTCTTGCTGAGTAGCTGATGCCCCTTTTGGGTGATGATCAATGTTGGTTTACTGGTAGGACAACGATGAAACGGTACAATGATTTAAATTATTATTATTTTATTATTTTGTTTGGTCATCCTGGTTGTTGGGAAAATATAATTTGATGCACAATTGCAAGATTCTTGGCTGTAAAAGTGGCGGACAATAGTGACGTCATACGACATCCAATAAACAAAGTCATCAGAAACAATAAGCCACGGTTCTTCTCGAAAGACATGGAAAAAACGTCAGCCATTTGCCTAGTTCGTCTTCATGAATACTGAAATCAGTACTGATTCTTGATATTCCAGAAAAAGTCTGATTGCTGAAGGTCACCGATCAACAATTGGTCTATGCACTTACATCTCACGCATCTCACTCACATGTCTGAATAGAGGTTCCCGACGCCAAGCGACGCAGGAAGCAGGACCTCAATACTAGATATGACAGGATGATCGAAACCATGCAGATGACCAGGATTTACCCGAAGGAAAGGACCTCAGCCGATAAAGCTGTTTCAGCCAGACATTCAGCTACTGTGAATCATCATCGCAAAATTTCTGGGCATTTACCAAAAAATGCACTGTGCAAAGCCAAAGATTCTTTGAGAAGATTTCATCTAGATGATCATCTAGATGATGGGCCATCCTTGCCTGTAAATCCCGCCAGCGGAATACAGACAGTCTCTATGGATAGAGAAACACTCCAGAGCAATTGCTTGGGTCAGGTATTTTCTCCATGATCCAGCATCCTCTCCCACTGTCTCAGGAGGCGCTCACTGCGTCAATACTAGGATTTCCCGGGGCCCCTACCTCAGTGGCTAGCGCATACATTTGCTTCGCTTCCGCGGAAGCACCCTCTCCGGTGTTTACTCCCGAAGAGGGCCCTTGGGTTCAGTTCTCCCGAGACACATCAATCGTCGGCTTCAACTAAAGTTAATGACGTTGTATCATCTCCAGAATCTGACCAGCTACCATTTACTTTGAACATGGCTGAAGAACCAACAAGCCCCTCGACACTGATTGCTACTCGTACATGTTCGGATTCCTATGTAACAAAGCTGGGACCCCACTGGATACGAACTCCTTTTCTGGAGCAGCTCATCTACAACAACTCAGTAGGGAATCTCTCAGAGACAGAGGCATATGTGTCCCCTGATTTCCGGCTATTTACAACCCCAGGGCCTGCCTCAACTATAGCCAGACCATTCACGCCCCCACCAATTTCTATAACCGATATAGACGTCAATATGCTCCCTCTTCCTGAACCACTTGCCTATGATGACGAGGTTCACCTTGGAGAGGAGTTGATTTCAGGGTCGCCTGCAAAGGACACTTTCCAAGAGGAACAGTGCCCAGATTCCCTGAATTTGGATTACAGTATTGTCCAGTCACAATATGGCAGTCTTTCTGATGTCCATGATAGCGATCCAGTTGTGGAGTTTTCAGAGTTCCAACCGGCAGACAAGCATCTATATTTTGGCGCTCCTACCGAGGGCTTCTCAAAACCAGACCCATCTTTGGAATCATATCCTCTAGACGTAGAGACCCTTGACTTCCGTTGGACTGTATTTGACCGTTCAAACCTCCATCAGCAGGATTCCACACAAGTGTGCACTTCTTCCTTGCACCAGCCCGGAGATGTCGGACCCGAGCTTTTTGTGGACGTAGGGGCTGACCTGCATGAAGGTTGCAAGTCTCCTTCATCCGACGAGGATCGCTTTTGCTTCCGGGCGACATCACACAAGAATCATAGCGCGCCAGTTCAGAAAGCTTTCGCTCCCATCCAGGGTATATACATATCTCCTCTCAAAGAGTCGAGCTCTGACATCGGCATGCTTCATGTTCAACAACAATCACGATGTTCTCGAGACAGTATTGAGTCATGGTCTGATTAGCGAGTCTAAATGTTCACAGACTAGGCAGATCAGATATTTAGTATCAACACTGGCAGGTATTAAGAAAATATTGCAAATGTGTATCATACTCTTAGTCAAATGGTCTCACCATCCAACTTGGTCCCCTGTATACATTTCCACGGTAACATGCCTCCCACCCTTTCGCTTCAAGAGACGGTAACGCTCAAGTTCATACAGCTCATAAGATTCTGCTGCAAGTCTCATGGCTTGGAGGTGATGGGGCCGAGAGCTGGCAGCAACAGCGTGCTTACGACTTTGCCATATGCAAGTTGCAAGATTCATCCCTGTTTCGGGATGGGGTATTCCATACCAATACATGATAAGCTAGCAATCTGCATAAGCATTCACTTGTGAGACCTAAGGACTTAACTTACACCTCCGTTACGAATAGCCTCTTCGTGCGCTAGCTTGTCAGCTGCGTAGAGCGCTTTACCAAAGAAATGAGGATGACAATGGATAGACAAGAGAACAAAATAAGAATACCCACCGTTACCATCACTCCCTGCCTTTCGTCTACTCCGAAAAGCAACGCAATACCAATCACGGTCATCCATTTTCGGCAACAATATCTCTTCCCAATTGAATGCTTCTGGATATGGTGCGCTAGCATAGTCAGTGGTGAGGGGTCTGAAGTGGTGAAGGGCCTTGTGGAGTGATAATGATGCTGGGTCGATGTTCGGAAGGCGGGTTGCGGTAGCCAAGGGCGGAAGTTCGGGATCTGCCAATGATTCCTGTGGGTGAAAATCCAGTTCCTCTGGCAGAGACGATAGAAGTGGTGGCAGGTATAGCACAGGCGAGGTACATTCTTCAAGGCTTTTCAAGTCAAAGATTGAAACGTCATGAAGGCTGCACTTCTTTGAGGTAGTCACAACAGGGTACGATCTTGTAGCAGGTTGGGGTAGAAAATTTGAAGGGTGTGGCGGGTAAGTGAATGCAGTACTCATTGGTGTGATAAAATGGGATATTGAATGAAGGAAAGGTTGACGAGGATTGTCAAATAAAAGGCAGGTTAGCACTTACTTCCCGGTGGAGATTAAACAAGGATGACGTGATCGTAGCATCCTAACCCGCGATAAATCTTCATCCTAAACTCACCCCTTTTAAAGCTTCCACAGGATTTCTTGTATGTTTGAACAGCTGGCAGGCTGTAGAATGTAGTAGCCATAGATAATCTCCGATTACGGCGAAACACTGTGGTAGATACAATCTTTCAGGGTGTATAAACTCAGAGTGAGACACTGTATGACCACATTTTGAGGCAGAATGGCGACACATGTCGAGGGGTTTGTGTAAGCAAGTGAAATGAAATTCGGAAGTAGGTGTGACACGCGGGTCACGCCGCGCACCATTCAGTATTCGTGTATACCCATGGCCGCCAAGAAAGCAACATCGACGTTATATCACCTTAGCTCAGGCGGTTTCTGGAAAAAATTTCGTACGGCCATTTATCTCCCCAGTTTTCAAATGTCTGACGCAAGATACAGGCGAGCTTACTGCTATCAACCCTGAAATATCCAGCGGTTTACCCCTCCAGGGGGTTAACCGATTCCCTCCCCCAGCATCGCGTCCAGAGCGTTACTCAACACCTGCAACAAAAGGTCTAAGATTGAATATTTTGCACTCTTATATACTCTGACATTTGATAGCCTCCGACCCGGCACAAAACCCGTACTGGAAGCGGGATGTTCGTCGTGCTTATCCTCAACTATCCGTGATCACTCAGGACCAACTTTCTCAATTATTGATTGAGCATTTTGGAGCACTAACGTATGTCCCATGGGTGTTCTCATCTGCAATGTCAAGCAAAAGAACTTGACGCATTGCACCCCAGTGTTACTGCACCAGATGCGCATACCAGTGAAGTCCCCATCGAGGCTCCTGAACCCATGAGCTTATCTCAGGCTATCTCCACCGTCACCAGTGCTACTCAGGTCTACTCAGAGGATAAACACCCCCCTTCGCTCCCTACCTCTTTCCAACGTTGGGAGCCGAAGCGTTCAACCGATGCGCCTCATGCTGAATACTCCTATTTTCCCATGAGGTTGTACCATTGAATAGACGTATAATTATTGTTTAAATCTTATCATTGGCTCTGAAGCTTGCGCCGATGAATGAGTAATGTCCAATAATCATCAATCCCTGCAAATAGTTGATAAATACTTGATTCCTAACACGGCGCACATTCTGATGTCAAGTCACGGCTTGAATTGGGATGTCAAAACTATGCACTTGGAAGTCGCACTTTGAATACTTAAGAGACAAACTAGAAGAAGAGCAGGAACGATGATTTTCATGATTTGAAGTTGAACATGAAAAAAATAACTTGCCCTTGGCAGACCATATAGATGTGAGACTTTAAGGATGAGGAAAAACAATCCAGGAGTGCGGGATTTCTTCCAGTGTAGCTGAATTGTTCTTTACACATTTTGTGTGGATTTAGTGCCTTCTGACAAGGCAACATTTAGTGGTCAAGACGCGGTTCGAACTCCAACCCGATTGCACCGCAATCAGACAGTATGGCCTTACGAACTTAGCTATCTCGCCGACTGAAAGTTTCTGATGTGATGTGAATATATCCCTACACATAGCTGGGCTGGACTAACTTCTGTGTGAGGTTTTTCAACTTCTTTCACCCCCTCTTCAGTCACCACTATTACATCTTGTGAACCATCAGACCTGTCCAGCAATGTGTCATCGAAGTAAATGAGAACCCAGAAGAGCTGATACTGTAGTCCAATAAACGGGCAAGTTTTTTTTCATGTTCAACTTCAAATCATTAAAATCATTAATCCTGCTCTTCTTCTAGTTTGTCTCTTAAGTATTCAAAGTGCGACTTCCAAGTGCATAGTTTTGACATCTCAATTCAAGCCGTGACTTGACATCAGAATGTACGCCGTGTAACAAGATTAAATCACTATCAACTGACGATCAACAATCTCTTGAACACGTTTTGATAATTATTCGATCATACGCTCAGGGCTCTTTCTCTTGAATGTGTGCTCAAGTTAAGATTACTTGTTGATTGGCAATGATATTTTGATCAGGCAGCAAACTCTTACTCTTTTGGCGCATGCTCCTGTAGACACACCCTATTTAGGCCCTCCGTGTCTTAGCACTAAGTTTGCTTGTTGCGGAGCCCAAAGAAAAGTTTTATCATGATTATGTAATGGACTGACCGGGATAATTGGCGTCTTGTGTCAAATAATATCAAACAAGCATGTCTGCCCTACCACCCCCAGGAGCAACTATAGAAGCACAAGCCGCTGCTTTTGCTGATGATCCTCGGTTTGCCTACATGTCTGGCATGTCTCAATACATGCTTAGTTTCTTGCCAGGGCATACTTCAACAAGAGCTCTAATTCATGGCGGTATGAGGAGGACGATGGGACTGAGATGGAGTATGATAGTGTCAAGGGGTCTTGGGTATCCCTGGTACAAAATTCATCCTCACCTCTCATTACGCTAAATACCTGACAAGGTTGTAATCAGTTAGATGAAGACCTTATCAAGCAGCAGCAAGCAGCTTACTCAGTTACAGGCATCGACGAAGAGGCAAGTGCCTTGAGATGATGGGTAGATCGGGTTTGGAAATCTAACATCAGGTCCTGGGTGACTCAAGACACCTGCAGCACCCGTCCTGAAACGCGAAAACAGGAAGAGAAAGGAACCCGAAGACTACACAGGGTACAGCACAACTGGAAATGCCGTTGCAAGTTCCTCCAAGCGCGGCAGAAATGACAAATCCCAGGCAGAACGAAAATCAAAGAACACTGCTATTTATGTTACTGGTCTTCCTCTGGATGCAGAGGTTGATGAAATTGTGGAACGTTTCTCCCGATGTGGTGTCATCGAGGAAGACGATGAAGGAGAGCCTAAGGTGAAGATGTACGCCCGAGACGATGGTTCATTTGCTGGAGAGGCTCTAGTAGTGTTCTTCAAAGAGGACTCCGTCACACTTGCGATCAATCTGCTCGACGAAGCAGAGTTACGACTGGGAGAATCCTCGACTGTGATGCGTGTGGTGAGAGCTGATTTCACCCACAAAAATCCCACAACAGCAGCAGAAGGTGATAAACCGCGCAAAGTGATTGACAAGAAGAAGACAACAAGACGGATAGGCAAGATGCAAAGGTGTGTTCAACTCAATTTTTCTTGACTTGGATAGTTGACATATGGTATAGAAAACTTCAAGAGTGGGATGACGAAGATGGCTTTGGACCCGCAAAGGCGGATGACGACGATGTGCAGGACATGAGCAAGAATAGTCGTGTTGTCGTTCTGAAGCACATGTTCACGTTGGAAGACCTCGAAAAGGATGCATCGTTGTTACTTGACCTCAAAGAAGATGTCCGAGAAGAATGTTCAACATTAGGCGAAGTTACCAATGTCGTGCTTTACGATGTAGGTGTGCTTTGCCTATCTGTTTTTTTGGTTAATTTACAATTTTACCAGAAAGAGAAGGATGGGATTATGACAGTCAAGTTTAAAGACCCAATCAGCGCGCAAGCCTGTGTCGTAGTATGTCTTTTGTACCTCAACCACCGTGAAATTTCAGGTTTTCACCGTTTCCTCAGAAAATGAATGGTCGTTTCTTTGATGGGCGTCGAATTGAGGCTAATCTCTACGCCGGTCGGCAGCGGTTCAAACGCTCAGGAGCAGGGGATGACACCGAGGAAGGTGACGACGCAGACAAGAAGAGATTGGATGACTTTGCGCAGTGGCTGATGACCGAAGGTGACTGATTCGACGAGGTTGCGATCTTTAGTGTATCTTTATTATGGCCTGTCAAACGAAAAATTACGAATCTTGAATTGTTTATAACGTTATCCGAAAACGAAGATGTTAATCAAATTAATGCTACAATCAAAACCAAAACCATCCTCTCTACCAGCAAGAACAGAGGGGTTTTTTGTCCACCATTTCCAATCGCTAAAAATCAATGAGAAAAAAACATAAAGAATTCAAAATGTCAGATGGCTGACCTCAACAATAACATCTCTTTTCGTATTTTCACCTGTCTGCTGGATCCAGTCAATATGAAAAGGGTCACCATTCTCTTGCCGTTCATGCCCGAAGGAGCGCCTGATCCCTTCTACATGGGAAGTCGATTTAGACATAGCCACAAGGTCCTCTTCAGCGATAGAGCTTGCCGAAGATGCAACCTCCGGTACTGCTGAAAGGGGAACACTCGGCGGAGAGAAAGATGATGATGGGTTTGGAGCAGAGCCCAAAGAAGTGTCAGGAAGGTCACAATTTCCGCCACTACTCGCGCGTACCAGCGGGAGATGTTTGGGTTGAATAGCCTCTCCAACATCCACTTCCACGTCATCAACACCTAAACGTTGTAAGCTAGCCTCCACAGCATCCAATCGTTCCAGATGCTCCAGAACTGTAACACCAGTAGTCCCGGGGTGAATTCTCTGGAACTTCGCAGCGAATGGTACAGGACGAGGCAGACCAGATGCATCGGTTGAGGTCCTCTGCATAGGCGGGGGGAATTCGCTCCTTGAGCTCTGACTTCGTGTCCTCCGTGGAACAGGAACACTATTGATAGATATCCGGGGTGAAGGCGGACCATTCTCCCCATCTTCGGCTGAATCTGCAGGTGCCTCGGTTTCTTGTAATAGATCCTCAGGTACCTCAATTTCATCATCCCAAACCAGCACTTTTTGTCGGCGGGTCAACTCCAGTGGTCCTTTTGTAAAATTTAGAGATCATGCCACACAGTTACAGACTAGCTATACCTTCATCCTATATCGGAGTTAGAATCGAGTCTGATCAGCAATTGGAGAATGATAGCTTACGGCGTGTTTGAGTGACTGTACAATGTTCCACGCCTGTCCTGTGGTGCGATAAGCTCAAGGCGGTTTGACTGAAAGATACCACCTCACCCTTAATGACTGCCATTTGCCGCTGCATGAACGTTAGCCCTGGACGTCCGAGAATTCAAAAAGCACCTCACTGCAAACATCTTTGGGTGGAAATCAGGATCGACAGCAAATAGTTTTCGTAATTGGAAAGTTGTATCTTCCCACCAAGCTCTCGACGTGAGGAGTGGCAAGAAGTGATTTCTTGTCTTGTCGCTGAATGGTCGACCAATGATACTAACTGGAAGATACAACCAGCCATATGTATATGAGCGCCAGCCTTGGGGATGTTCATGGGGGAAGGAAAGAGAATTATCAATTGCAGCAATGTGAATGTGGGGTCGTCGAGTATAATCAGTTCCGGTTGGGCTGTCAGATAGGGCTGGAGAGGCAGTGGCAACACGAACACTGCCTGCATCATTTCTTAAGGGTGCACTGTCGGTAGTTTTCAGTTCGTTCATGAGAGGCATCTCCAGCCGTACAGAACGAGTTGGTGCAACATCTACAAGGGGCTTTTCGTGGCCTCCTTCGCAATACTTGATCATATAATTATCCGCTCCTCGATCGGTGTTGAGCATTAGATAGTCTACATGGTATTAGGTCACGAGGAACCCAAAGGAAAATTTCTTACCAAGTACAACTAACCTTGATAGGGATCAAACTCAATTTTCGAAGGAGTCCGTGTAAATTGATAGACATACTTTTCTAGTTCATCTCTGAAGCTTTGTTGTAGACCCTGAGTCCAGTAGAATGGTCTTTCTGATTCATTCGGCTCTGTGCTGTCAAACAAGACCCTCTCATCCTCGTAATCAACTTCGTCATAAAGCTCATCCCCGTCGCCTGTCTTACCACACATGATGTTGAGCGTACTTAGGATACGCTTCGAGAAGTTGCCGTGTCTATGATTTGAGTCATCAAATGTATCTGCAATGGCCCGACCGGGCCAGGGGTGTTTCCTCAGGAATTCGGAAGCATCTACTATCATATCAGCAATTCTGCATTTTTCAACCTGCCGACACAAACCTAGATAACCATGCAGGAAATATTGCATGCTCCCAATTTTCTCGGGCAAAGGCTTTCCCTTCTTTGCTGCGCTTCGATCAAGCCAGTCGTAGAAAAAGGCCTTCAAGCAGATCAATTAATGACTATTTGGCGAGCAACTCAACGCACGGGGCTAGACAGCGAAACAAGGTAAGTAGGAGGGACAATATACAGTTCTAGTCTTCTATCAAGCAGCGATGCGGCAGCTTCTGAAATATAACTGTAGAAATTCAGGAAGGTCATTTGAGGTGAGGTCATGACCCCGAACCTTAGATTGGGTATCAAACAAGCACGACCGAACGGAATAATCCAACGAAATTGTCGGTGGATCCATTTCGTCGTCTGAAATACAGGGATGATAGCTCTTTGGTATCCCAATCCTGTCATATCATACTCACCTTAGGGTTGAGCCGCCCATAGGGCTCCTCGTCTTTGGGTTTGAACACCCTGAGAGTTGACACGTAATGAAGTGGAGATCGATAAATCATAAGTATACTAACGCGATAGTCTGTACTCGTCCTCCAGAAATCTTAGTACGAGCAAAGTATGATCCTGAAGAGCCCTTCGAGATGATCTTGGGATGAATGCCGTCTGAGATTGCATTCTTCACAGACTGTACTAATGAGCTAGACCGGAGACAATCAGTCATTGACAGAAATTTCCCCAGAATTAGAAGAACTACCCACACTTCAAAGTCTTCTTGGGTCATAGGAGGTTTATGCTCCAACGTCTTAATCTGGCCAGCACCAATGCTGAGCGCTGGGAACTAGCAAAAAATATGGAACCATATACCATGATATCTGATGTTGAAGTGCTCCGTACATGGGGCTCAAAAACACTCTTCCATATCTGTCTCTTAAGATGTTCTTGTTTCTTCTTTTGTTTTCGTTTAACCTTGTGGGCAATCGACTCCGTCCATCTAGAAAGACAATGCAGCAGAGCCTAAAACAGGCGGAAAGAAATTTTCAAACCTCTTGAAGGCATTGTCGAGCTTCTTAAGGTCAATAGTACCAGGTCGACTGCGAGTCAGGCCACGTGTAGAAGAGGTCATGGCTCGTGTCCTTGAACCCGTACCAAGGAGGCCAACATCAGCCTCGTCATCGACATTCTGGGAAATAGGCTGGTATCCATCACGATTGGATCTGTCGGGCATGAATCTCAGCAAGCGATGGTGACTGTTGGGTTGTGGGGATATGCGATGTGTAATTGAGGTAAAGACCAGGATGTCCAGTGGCTGTGCCTGCAGGCCTAATCGAGCTAACTCATTAGAGGTGCCTTTTGAGCAAAAACTTTAACGCTGAAGGGACTATAGCAAACAAGTACAATGGTGCTGGGGGCTGGATGGGCAAGCTACAAGGCTTGTTATCTACTGTATATACTAGATCGTCTATACTATGACATTGAAACATTGCAACAAAACATGGACTGTATGAACTGTTTGGCATATTCTATTTTGACTAAAATTTACAATAGGATCAAAACCGAGATACAAGAACGACTATCTGCTTTCTACTCGACAATCCTTCGACCAAGTGATTCATCAATCACAGGATCGTTACAGCCATTTGCGTGTGTATCATCAAGTGAGATAACTCTTGGTTGGAATATTCGGGGCGAACCCTGAGTTTGTTCAGAGGATCCATTGACAGTTCCACTCTTTTCGTCGATGTCGGTCAATGGGGTTTGAATGAGAGAAGGGATCATGAGAAGAGAATTGTAGGAGATGTGGCACCACAACAGGAGAGTCAGAATTGAATGAATAGCTCCCAGTACTCGGAAAAATCCTGAATCAAAGACATCTGCTAGATGTAGGGTGATATTGGCAAAGACACCCTTTCAAATATTTTGAGAAGAGTAACGGGTACATCAATGGCAAGACACTTACGTTCGGAAAGACGAGGCCCCAAGCTGTAAGCTTGAATCGGAGTTTGGTGTGTCTGAGGACGTGGACGAACCCAAGAAGGGCATAGCTGATCCAGAAGACCGCCCATGACCAGAGAATGAACGAAAGAACCGAGCAGAACATGTAAATGACATCTCCAGAGATTCGAAGGGAAAAGAAAGGGGAATGGGAAGAGAGAAGTGGAAGAACTGATTGGAGTTCGGCCCCAATCAGCGACACAGAGTATGATGCTTGGGCCGAAACACCGAGGGGAAGAAAGACGGAGAAGACACTTGATCCTGGAGGGAAACCATAGACTACCAGTCTCAAAACATAAGTTGCAAGCATCATTGATGCCAATGATAATCCCAAAGTGAGGATGAACGCAGCAACGATAACGGTAACGAGCGCTGCGTGAACAGAGAACTCCCTAACAGGTTCTGCAATCACGGCACCTGTTGAAGATGCGACCACAAATGTGACGACGGGAAGAATCCATGATGCCGTCATAGTGGACAGTGCATGCGAATGTTGGGTAATCCTACGAAACAAGTAATGACCCTGGACACGTTGAAAAGAAAAGGAAACTGTTCAGTGCTTACATTAGATAAGCTCCTCCCCAGAAGCACGTTGATGAAATGGCAACATTGATCCACCATAAAATCCACAGAAAACAAATGAAGACTTGCCCACCGACGCCGTAATGATAGTAAACTACATTGACAGAAGCACTGAGAATTGTTGTAGCCCCCATTGGGTAGCAGCTGAAGAAGAGACTATAGCTGGGATGCTTGAGCAAGCGAATGAATGCCTTGGGCTCTATCATGAGTTGTGCTATTGTCGATATGTTGAATAAAAGGAAAAGAAAGATATTCAGGAAATAAAATATGAGACTGAGGATTGTCAAGGTCTGTGAGCCCTGTCCATATGGAAAGGCAAAAAATAGGATGCTAATCGCACCAGTACCTGCTTTGAGTTATACTGACACATGTATTCACAAACGGGTCATGAACTCACCCATTGGTATTGCCCATAGCACTGGTGTGGTCCTCCTCGAAAATGTTCACCCTGTCAGCATTTCCTCCTACTACGCAACACAAATGTTTCCTTTACCTGACAATTCTCTTGAAAGTACTTGAAGCGATCATGGCGAATCATAAGAAAGCTCACTAATGCATATAGTATGAGTGTGAACTTCCAGTGCCCGTGCTGATGTTATTCTTTGAAATAATTCGCCTTACGGCAAGCGCTGATCCGAAGTTGTTAGCATAGCCACATGGTGCCTATCAGCCAGTCATTTGGCGAACGAACACATCTACTGTTGAAAGTCACATTACCAACGTGTCATAGATTACCCGCGAAATCAGCAAGTGATCAAGGTGGATAAACTCAATACTTACATTATTGCAATAAAGCATCATGCACAATAGTCACACGCATGTCACAGAGCATAACGTGACGTGACATAGGACTCCTTGAGTACTACGAAGTCCCACTACTGCTCAAGTGTGATTCTAAGCTCCTGTCTGCTTTTCTAACACCCTCTGTGCGTTCTACAGTGCTATACAGGTGATTCTCCTATCTGCTGCCGCCACCTGCTGCTGGAGAGAGGTATAGGGAGTATGGTAGGGCTATACTCTATTAATAAACCTGACTCATGACCGTAAACGAAGAGCCGGGAATGTGTTTACAGTAACCTCAATTTGGACTGAGTTCATCTTTCTCTTGCGTCGCCAGCAAGCTCTTTACTTACCGGTCTTAGCATGCTTGCAGTTCTGCTGTTAAGGCATGAATTTATACCAAGGAGATAGTTACTTCTTGATAGCAAACTCCCTGCCACTCCTTTCTACCGCACATTCATGGGTCAATTAGTCTCTTCACAATCACAGTCAAATTCCCCCTCCGTACATCCGAGCACTCGTTCTCGACTCTCCAAACCACCACCCTCAGAGCTCGTGGATCCTCTCAATCCTCCATCGTCTGTCTCCAAATCTGATCCTTTGACTCACACTGTGGTTGGTGGGACAACGGCATCTACCGACCTCAAGGAAAAGCGGGCTCGATATCGGCACCTGATGTTGCTCACACCACCTTCCAAGCGAAAAGCGAAGAAATATGCTCTCATTGTTCGTGGATTAACAACCGGACAACCAACTGCTATCAGGCCCAAGGTCACCAAAATAGTGGCACAGCCACAGCTTCTTCAAGTCAAGTCCCATCTGGCCGAGTCCAAATATGCCAATCCCATCATTGCTGAACTCCGCACTCTTTCACCTTCAGGTGACCACTCGTCAGTGACTGCCGAACTTGGCCAGAAAGACGCACCTGTAATGGTCCGGCCCATGCATGCCGTTTGTCTCCCACACCCGGACGCCGAAGCTCACCGACACTATTTCTCCAATAAGTCGGAAGGGAGTAGTACTGAGCTGGACTTCTTTTCTCTGGCTACCACCAATTTATCCGTAGAAAGACTCTGGAAATTCATTAATGAAGTTCATATCATTGACTTTATAAATTCTCCTGACTTTGGACTCGGGCAACCCGGCGATGGCCCTGGCATTCTGGCAGGAGCAGTTCCAACACCCGAGACTATCATAAACGGGTTTGAGCAGATCACTCCCGAGTTAATGACCTTAGGATTCGCGATTGGGGAAAATATCTTGCCAGATCACAAAGGTGTGTGTATGCACCAATGCTTCACTGAGTCTTTGAACAACGTTTCCAGGTGTCTTTCCGCCAACTGATCGAATGTCGGTTCTTACCTGTGCGTGACCACATTACAGTTTAATTATGACTCTCAGCTGATCACTCTGAAGACTGGTGGGGCTTTGAATTGGTATTGCCGCTTCCATCTCTTGCTTTTCTTGCAGTCAGTCTCTCGTAATTCTACCATTCTCTTTGATCAGGCATCTGAAAATCTACTCCAGAGTGTACACTCGATTTCTGGTGCTGTCATGAACTTCCTTGCTGCCCTCTCGCTCATGAATAATGGGATCCGGGAGATACTTCCTTTTATCCGGTACATTGCGCAATTTGCCGACTCCGAGTTCGATCAAATTCAAAAGCAGAACCGAGGAAAAGGGGTTGTATGTGCCGCAACTTGGTGAGGCTAGCTTGGCACCCGTCAATTTAAGGCTGAATGTTCACTAATCTCAGGATCATGCCCGCCGCTCTGGTATAAATTCCTTCATGTCTAGCTCACTGGTCTGTATTTGTGACGTTGTTCTTCTAGGTTCCTCGTCCATGGGACTTCCCAGATCCACCCGTGTTGACATCAAACTCCCCGGAGGGCAAGGATGAGTTGGCTGGCTTCCCAGACAGGGGGCAGGAACTAAAGCCACATCCAGTGACCGTGTAGAAGCCTATACCTAGCCATTCATCGCACCCGTTCCAGCGATTTTCGTCTCCGATACAGTAACTGTAGCTGGCGTTACAGGAGCCACCTTCAAGATATCAAGTCCGTATACCCCTCAAACCTTGGATAATTCCCTAAATTGATCATTGACAATTACGTTACGAAACATTCTCGTTTACTGTCCAATGCTTATTTTCCCTTATTTCTCTGTTTGAGTTGTTACAATTCCGTCGGGTTCTAAAGGCAAATTCATGATTTGGTTCGTGGAAAGAGTTTGTGTTGCTCACCAATGTAATCGACCAAGTCATCCTGAGCAAAAGATGAAACAAATTGATCTGGAATATTGGCCGAGAAACCCTGAACGAAGTTTCATCAACTGAATGAATAGATATTGATCGACTCACTTTGAGTAAGGAATCGTAGTTTGCATAGATGCTTCCTCCTAGCATGAACGATCAGAGTGTCTCTAATCGTTGAAAAGCTGAAACTAAGAGAGAGATGCTTACCTTCAGCTTGAAGCCGTTGCTTGTATTGTTCGATCTGAGCCTCCGAAGCCGAGTCCTTAAACATGACAATGTATCCTGAAGTAATGTATTGAACTGAATGGCAAAAGTGTTAGGGGAATGAAATGACTCACGACCAGACATACTTCTAACTAGCCTTGGTGATAGGTGACAGTACTTATAAAGCCTCGTCCCGTGACTACGGAGGGTGGATCTCAGGGCCGGCTCTTATTCACAGCAACGGAGATGAATCATGATGAATCAGTTAAAGTATAAAAAATGACGCCCGGTTGCGTGCTTTATCAGTGGTCAAACGATGGAGCGCCACCATCTTATGGTGCGTGGCGAGGTTAACCGAGGTTGGCCCATTCAGTGAATATGGCTCAACATACTAGTGGCAAGCTGTCAATAGGAGTTAGCTTTGGCTGCGGCCTTGATGGCAATATGTGACCCTACGCAGTAGACTGATAAAAACTGATTATCTTGATCACAGTTGTCCATCGCTGATTGCTCGTTTACGATCCTCTCTCGAATCCACTAAATATCACATGGCCAAAATCACATCTTACCCTGCTTCTTTCCTTTGTTCTCTCTGGCAAGTTTTCGAAAAGTGACCGAAATCTCAGGAGGTGGCTGTGTGTGACCCTGGATAGTAGGCTTATTTTGTTTTTGGAGAAAAGCGCACACATCCTGTTTCTTCAGACATTTCTCAAGCAAGCTCTTCTTCCATTCACAAGCTAATGCAGGTTTTGGAAAGATATCTCATAGTCCACTGCTTTTTCTACCATAAATTGGATAGGATAGAATAACTTGCAAGTATCGTGCTTCTCCACATGGAATGGTGGGTGGACTCCTTGTTCTCTTGATGAGCTCTCTGATAGCCGAGCAACGATTGTGATTGACTGGATGATCAGTTACGATGTAGACTCCGATGAAATCACATAAGCACGTTCTACGGGTGGTTGCTCAGGCATCAAATTTGAGCAACGTCAAACAAGTATGATCACTCTCCAGATGTATCTAGCAAGGGTTTCTTCCGACAATGTATCACATTAAAGGAAATCA
>Ga0153934_1000241_pt1 | contig 16472 bp, 19 predicted proteins | sample TSNJ018MetaG_FD_104708 | JGI IMG/M metagenome (GOLD analysis project Ga0153934, IMG submission 104708) | Attine ant fungus gardens microbial communities from New Jersey, USA - TSNJ018 MetaG | ecosystem: Host-associated > Fungi > Mycelium > Unclassified | place: USA: New Jersey, Wharton State...
CAGGATGACGACTCGACCGCCAGTCATGTACTCACAGCCGTGATCACCACAGCCCTCAACGACGGCATTAGCGCCTGAGTTCCGGACTGCGAAACGCTCAGCTGCGATGCCACGAATAAAGGCCTCCCCATAGGTGGCACCATACAAACAAACATTTCCAATGATAATATTCTCCTCAGCCTTGAACGTTGATTGTTTGGGGGGATATACAACAAGCCTTCCACCAGACAAACCCTTTCCAACATAATCATTGGCATCACCCTCTAACTCGATGGTAATCCCGGGAGCAAGGAAAGCACCACAGGATTGCCCAGCTGAGCCTCGCATACGAATATGGATAGTATCTTTTGGAAGTCCCTCCTCGCCATATGATTTGGACACACGGTACGAGAGAGACGTTCCAAGGGCACGATCTGTATTGGTGACATCACACTCGATGTGGACAGGTAATCCCTTAGTTAGAGCGGGTTCGGCCTCGTCAATAAACTTGTTATCAAGACGAATGTAGAGCTTGTGATCCTGCTGACGGATACGATAAGTAGCAGCACCTGGACGCATCTGCCAGGCAGGTTTAAGGATAGCGGAGAGATCGAGATGGGCAGTTTTAGGAGTGCGTAACAGTCCGTTCACCTTGAGCATATCGGCCCGACCAACCATCTCATTAATTGTACGGAAGCCGAGCTTCGCCATGATACCACGAAGTTCCTCAGCCAGGTAGTAGAAAAAGTTGATGACTTGTTCGGGTTGACCTGCAAACTTGGCCCGAAGTTGAGGATCTTGAGTAGCAATACCAACAGGGCAAGTGTTCACTGGAGTAAAGAACATGAGACATCAGATAATAATAGAAAGCCTACGAACTTACGATGGCACTTCCTCATCATGATGCAGCCCATGGCAATTAATGGCGTCGTCGCAAAACCCCATTCCTCTGCACCGAGCAAGCAAGCAATAGCGATGTCCCTGCCTGTCCTGATCTGGCCATCAGTCTGAACAGTGACTCGCCCACGTAGATCGTTTAGAACAAGGGTCTGATGTGTCTCGGCCAGGCCGAGTTCCCATGGCAGACCAGCATATTTAATCCCTGTCCAGCGAGAGGCACCAGTACCTCCATCATGGGCAGATATAAGTATGTGATCTGCCTTTGCTTTGGCAACACCGCTAGCAACGATACCAACTCCGACCTCAGATACAAGTTTGACGGAAATGCGAGAACGAGGATTTGAGCATTTCAGATCATAGATGAGTTGCTTAAGATCCTCAATAGAATAGATATCGTGGTGAGGGGGAGGAGAAATGAGACCAACGCCGGCGGTGGAATGGCGGGTACGAGCGATGGAAACAGAAACCTTGTGACCTGGGAGCTCGCCACCTTCACCTGGTTTAGCACCTTGTGCCATCTTAATTTGCAGTTCGTCGGCGTCAGCGAGATAATTAGAAGTAACACCGAAACGACCGGACGCAATTTGTTTGATAGCAGAGCGCATGGTATCACCATTAGGGAAAACTTGAGAACGTTCGGCATCTTCACCACCCTCACCGGTATTGGATTTTCCGCCAAGGCGATTCATGGCAATGGCAAGCGTGGAATGAGCTTCCATGGAGATAGAGCCATAAGACATGGCACCCGTGACAAAGCGACGGACAATTTCATTCCAAGGCTCAACCTGTTCAATGGGAATGGGAGTTGCATTTTCATAGCGGAACTCGAGTAAACCACGTAGATGTACTCTCTTAGTCTGTTCATTCGCATTTTGGGAGTAAGAATCGTAGGCTGATTGATTCTTCTCACGAACAGCATCTTGAAGGTTGGCAAGGCCAGAGGGGTCGTTGATGTGAGCCTCACCGCCATCACGCCAGTGATATTCACCTGACTCTGGCATACCCGGTGGCAAAACAGTTTCACGACTGGGCCATCCACGTTCGTGTAGCTCAAAGGCATCCATGGCCAGTAGATCGAATGTGGCTCCCTGTATGCGACTTGCTGAACCGACAAAGCATTTCTCGACAACTTCGTTGTGCAAACCCAAAATCTCAAAAATTTGAGCTCCTTTATAGGATTGCAGGGTAGAAATACCCATTTTCGACATGACTTTGAGGATACCGTTGTCTACAGACTTGCGGTAATTGTCAAGAAGCTTTTCCACAGGAACATCAGACTTGATGCTAGGTTCAAATAATCAATACGTCAATCACCACAACTAGATATCATATACGTACAGTCCTTCACGAGCAACTTTGTGGATGGTCTCCATTAAGAGCCAAGGACAAATAGCATCTGCCCCGTACCCGACGAGGACACAAAGGTGGTGGACCTCGCGGGCTTCAGCAGTTTCGACCATTAGGGCAACCCTGGCACGTTTCTTTTGGGATGTGAGATGGTGGTGAACCCCACTACAGGCAATCAAGCTCGACAACGGCACACAGTCTGGTCCGGTAGCTCGATCACTGAGAACAATGACTTTGACACCATCCTCAATAGCTTGAGTTGCTTCGCTACAAACGCGCTCCAAGGCAAGCTGATAGCCAGGAAGACCCTCAGCCTTAGGGAAGGTGATATCAATTGTACGAGAAGGCCATGTGGTGTATGCCAATTTTAAGTTCTTCATGGAATTCATCTCTTCAATAGAAAGGACAGGAGATGGAAGAAGAATACGATGACATTGTTCCGGCTTCATATCAAGCAAGTTGCCCTCCGGACCAACATAAGCTTCGAGAGACATGACGATATTTTCACGAATAGGATCAATGGGAGGATTGGTGACCTGTGCGAATAGTTGGCGGAAGTAATCGTAGATGAGACGGGATTGGGTGGCCATACAAGCTAGTGGAGCATCATTTCCCATGGACCCAAGAGCCTCTTTCCCGTCGTTCACCATAGGAAGCAAAAGCAGATGAAGCTGTTCCAAAGTAAAACCGAAGGCAAGTAACCTTGGATCAGTGCTCAGAGAAGAGTTGTCAAGAACAGGCTGAAGTTGGACGTTGCTGCGCTTAACCCGTTTTATGATGTTGGAGACATGAAGAAGATTAGATTCGACCCAAGATGCAAAATTCTGCTTGGAAGCAGTGTTATGCTTGAGTTCCTTGTCGTCAACAACACGGCCTTCAAGGGTGTCTACAAGAAGCATGCGACCCGGTTTGAGACGGCCTTTTTGTACAACCTTCTCTGGAGCGATGTAGATGGCACCAACTTCAGAAGCGCACACCATGATGTCTTCATTTGTGATGACGAAACGGCATGGTCGAAGTCCATTACGGTCGAGGTTCGCGCCGCAATAACGGCCATCGCTAAAGGTGAAAAGTGCAGGTCCATCCCATGGTTCTTGTAGGCATGCTGCCCAGTTGTAAAAAGCCCTCTTCTCTGGCTCCATGTGTTCATTGTCCTGCCATGCTTCAGGAATCATCATCATAATCGCTTCGGGTAATGTAACAACGCCATTGACAACCAAAAGTTCCAGAACATTATCGAAAGCGGCGGAATCAGAACCCCCGGTTTCAATGATAGGATACAGTAGATCGAGCTGATCACCAAAATGCTGAGATGATAAGACACCCTCGCGGGCACGCATCCAGTTCTTGTTGCCCCGGACAGTATTGATCTCACCTGAGTATCTATCAAATATCCGGATTTCAGATTACCACCAAAGACATACCATTGTGTGCGGCCCATCTCATGGGCTGGGCACGATCCCAACTCGGAAATGTATTAGTAGAAAAACGAGAGTGTACCAGAGTGAAGTGGGATCGGTATAGGACATGATTCAAATCATGGTAATAATTATACACTTGAGAGGGTGAAAGCTGACCCTTGTAAACGATGTTCTTGGATGCCAAAGAACAGATATAGAATCCTTTAGAAAGACCGCTAAGCGAGGCAAGGAATTGAGCTCAAAAAGTTGGCGAAGAAAGGGATAGACGAACATGCTGTGTGTTGCACGTTTACGAAGGACATAAAGTTGCCGCTCAAAGTGACGAGCATCGATAGAGCCGTTCTGGCACGAATTTCCTTCGCCGTAATGGCTACGAAGTACGACAAAGGGTTGAAGAATTGTAGGCTCTCTGCTACTGGCCGCAGGACCAAGGATAGTACCATCAGTAGGGACCTCACGCCAACCAAGGACACGAAGACCAAGATCCTGTGCAATTTTGGTGAAGATTGCCTGCTGGTTTTGCAATTGGATGGGATCATTTTTTTTGAAAAAGATGTTTCCGACAGCATACTCTCCAAGCTCTGGAAGGAAGCAGCCGATATCCATCTCCACTTCACGCTTAAATAACTCATGAGGGATGCCCGTCATGGCCCCTGCGCCATCACCATCACGGCTATCAGCACCAGTCGCACCTCTGTGGGTCATCGCACATAGGAGCTGACGAGCGTCAGACACTATCTTGTGGTTTCGTTCTCCCTTGATATGGCAGATGAAACCAACACCGCAGGAGTCTTTTTCATATTCATTGCTGTAGAGTCCCTGGTTGGCCGGAAGAGTAGCAGCCCAGGAATTTTCATCGCGTTTTACTGCATTAAATCCGTTGATAGTCTTATCAGAAACAGTTTCGGACACAAGCGGGAGCTCAGAGAAGGCGAGGTTGTGAAGGGAGGTACCGGTCATGGACTAATAGGATGGCAAAATAAGAACGATATTGGGATGCAGTAAGAAGGGACGAAATTTTCGTCCAAATTGGGCAAGGCAGAGAACGGAGGAGTCAGGGACTTGTCTTATCAGTTCCGGCTACATCACCGACTGCCGCGACTCGGTCGATAGCCATCTGCGGTCGAAACCTCCCATCCTGATTCTTCTGTGGTTGTCTTGTTAAACAGTTTTGCCAGCCTCATATGCCTGAATTAATATGACTTGACATATCTTTTTTTCTTGATCCATACTCATCACCGGAACCTCCGTTACCCGGTGACACTCTTCCGCCGATAAAAGATTCTACCAACCACATTTGAGCAATTAATCATACGATTTTTTATAGTAGAAAAAAAGGTAGAACGCCTGGTAACGGTGAATAAATTGAGGTTTCTTCACATTGACTGGGGTCTCCTTCGTGCTACAACACTGCGTCCAAATCTGGGGATCTCAAAGGCAAGTTACCTATCAGAGCTTCACTTATTGTTTCAGTTCGTACGAATGAAAAACAAAATCTCAAGTAAATAAATTCAAGTCATGGAGCAAAGATTCAGGATACTCTTTTCTTGAATACGAGTCTTTTCATTGACTGGTTTGGAGGTTTTACTTCAGGAATTGATTAGATCATTGATCGATTCATGAAGCTGTATAATTGCGTGAAACGTAAAGGAGTTGTATGTGAAACAGTGGATCTCGGCACCACAAGTAACCTTGGATTTCCGTCTTAATTCCAGCAGGCGCATGAGGGGTTGCTTTTTCTCCGGTCGTGTAATTCTCATCGCCCAGCTTCGAAGTCTCATTTTCCGACGCAGTACTGTATAAGCGTAGTCAGGCCTAGAATACCATTCAAAAGTCCGCATTCGCGGAACTACTACCGAGTATCGCTTGACCAGGCTCAAATCGGACTTCGAGCTTGGTTTGGACACAAGAATCCACGCATCTCACCGGAAATAGTCACCGTAATGACACTCAGAAGTCTCTGATGGGAGAAGACACCTCAGTCCACATCCTTTCCGGCTGTTGATCAGATTGTCGATCTCCCCCTTTGAGGTCTGAATCATCACAGCTATTTCGAGGATTGTGAGATCTGATGCCGGATCATACTCTCGAAAACTGAGTTCAAGTCGAACGTTCAATTTACTTTCGATTTTTGGTTTAATTTATTAGGATTTAACCCGCACCATCGTGTAAGGCACAGCAGACAGCAGCTTGAGATGACGAGTTTCAGACAAACTCACCGGTAAAATGGAAAACAAACCTTTGTGATGTCCATTATACTGCCTCACAGTCTCACCAGAAGTCATCTCCCAGAGTCTTGCAGTGTGGTCAGATGATGCTGTAGGGATTTAGTAGATGCATTTCAAACAGCCTGCCTGAATTACCTGTAACCAAATACGCCGAGTCTGCACTGAATGCACAGTCCCACACCCATCTTTGATGGCCAATCAATGTCTTGTCTAGTCTAAATTCATGGTTTCTGTGCAGCGTCCAGACTTTGACGGTTGTATCCGCAGAACAGGTAGCAAGATATCTAGTTCTGATAAGTAGTGAATCTTTCGCGAGCTAAATCAAGTGAACCTTGCATCGGAGCTCAACAGGCAACGCGTCAGATATTTCGTATGCGCCTGGAAACGAGTCACTGCTTGAAACCGAGGAAGGCCTGTATGTTCGTCATTGATTCTCCAGACATAACACTGTCCCTGGAAGCCAATATTAGGTCGATGACAAGCAGGGCGCCATAAACATCCCACTCTATTGTTACCGGCCACGAGGCATAAGCCATCGGAGGCGAGGGTTACGGAGCGTATTGGTACATCAGCTGCAGGAGTCTTTGATCTCACGAGAATAATCAGCTCATTCACAGAGAACCGCGGCAAAAAGAGGCCTCACCAGTTCATGTGAACAGATATTATTTGATAGATCCCATTGTTTGATGCTGCCCGCCTGATCGCAAGAAATTAGCTCCCCTTGGTTGGGATGTATCACGACATCGTTGACTCGTGTGTAAATGTTGTTGAGAATTGGTGGAACCACTGAATTCAACCAAACACACCTGGTGCCCCATTATCATAGATCCGGTGTACCGATGAGCTGCTGTGATGCGTAGCATTATCTAAATAGAGTATTTCCAATCCCCCCTGAACTGAGTTAACGCACCGCAAATCCCAAATTCGTATCGTCCCATCTTCGCTACCAGTGACTAACCATTTCCCCTCGTTATGAAAAGAAACCGCGGTGACATTCATGGTGTGTCCCTCCAAGGTCACGAGCTGACACGGAGACGTATCGAGGAAGAAAAACAATCCGAAACAAAACAGTACCTACGTGTTCATTCGCTGTGCTTGCTATTTCGTAGATATTCACTTTCTTGTGTATAGCAGCAGCGAGGAGTCGTTTGCTGGTCAAGTGCTTAGCTCAGATCCCTCCATCCAACAAAGAAGTTACTCAGGGGATATTGCAAGCCTGTTCATTTGCTATCTGGAGATGAGGATTATTGTACAACTGCAGGGATAGTCGATTCTTACGCCAGATTCACCAGAACGTGCAATAGTTCTGGAACATATACCACTCCAAGCCTCCCAAAACCTGATCTCGTGGTCATAAGACCCTGTAACGAGAATCACGGACATATCCTGTCGAGAGTTATTTGTCTTTTGTGCATGTGCATGAGGTGGGGTAGGCATTACAGGATCCAGCTGAACGAATCGAAGTGGTGGTTTGAGGGACAAATCCGTCCTGAGGTCACATTATCACCCAAGGCCAAAGGTGATGTTGGTCATAAATATAATTCAACTAGTTTATTGATCGTATCTCGTACACAAGTTCAATGAGACTCGAATTCTTTACCCTGAAAACTTGTTGCGCAGAACACTCAGGCGTCCGTACCGCGTACCCTACTCGAAATGGTGTAAGTAATTCGCGAATATACTTCGCTCATTTTATAGTTTATGTGCGTGAGTCCCACTGCATCTCGAAGCACTGGATTGAAGACCACAGCGACAAGCTACGTGTACACTCGCGGTTTCCGAGGATCAACGGAGCGCCCCAGCTATTCCTTTACCACATTGAAGGACTTGAATATTGGCGATCTGCATGAAAGGACATACGTCAATGCAGATACACGGGCCTGTGAAAATACTCCTTGAGCTGGATGTGTTGGTTCCGTAGGTATGTGAATTGACGCGTGCCTCGAGGATCCCCTTTCCCGATGCGATCACTTATTTCCGATTCCGCGACGATCGATTTAGTATGAAGCAATGTTCTCTGGGTATTCCCTTCCCTAAGGTTAATGTAGGACAACGAGACAGCTGCATCTTACTTCCATTGTCTATAATCTATAGTTGTGTCCAGCCCCGAAACTTCGAATTGGGAAAATGGGTTCGTGTTCACGATTGTACCTATACCGAAGGGAACCTTTGACTACTGGCCCTTGACTAGCACAAGTATTTGATTCAGCTTGCATATATAGTCAAGAGAACAAGACCATCGACCTCGTTCCCCTACTAGCCCCTCCCCCCGCTATTTGGGCTATGAACTCGTTCCCGGTTTGTTCTTGCTGTCTTCCCCAATTGTTCTCGCCTGAATGAATCAAAAAGGCTGGCACGATCGTTTTTTGGTGGATACCCACCGGTGAATACTGTTTGGGGGTCGTTATGAGCTCCAGCTTCATGGAGGATGTGAGCTTCAGTACTTTCAGTAGCCGCGATGGCTCAATCTGACCTACTATTCAGGGTACACAGATTTTGACTATTTACGAAACCAGTGGCAGAGAAGTCACATTGCCGTGCGTGTTGGCACATCCTGTCAATTCAAGAAGCTGACCTGATCATTACACCTATAGGAGTATCGGCGTCATCAAGATTATATGAAGCATTTCCATACGCGCCGTGTAATTCCCGTCATTTGTTACCATATGAAGCTTTGATGTTGTGCTCCTTCTAATGGCATCCTGCGGCTGGTAATCTAGATCATTTAGATTTTTGTTTCTCTTCGGGACAATCTTGCTTCTGTGTTTACTATTTATTAGATGATATCATTCAGTACGTTTGGACTGCTGATCGAAGAACAGCCTGGTTTGCACCCCATTTAGCCTCGTGGCACTGAGCTGCGATGAGCCCGCCAAGTATGTGGAAAAGTTTCTCCAGGAGGATCGACCACTTCGAGTCCGACAAATCTCACCAGCAAATCACAGAATCGAATTGTTGTGGAAGCTATCTTTGGAAAGGCCACTTTCGGAAATCCTTTTAGATTTGAATTTTTTTCGTACTCTGCACAGACCAATCCAGATGCTCCTTTCAAATCTGGACGATGAAGATACGAGTACTGATAGAACGATGAACATGATAAATGAAAGAACAGCCAGATCAGGAACAAATGGGTCTTTTCTGTTAGAGAAGCGCCCGATATCTGGCTGTGCAAGTTTGAAACCTAAGTCGTCAAGCGGGAAATTTTTGGATGGAAAATATTTCTTACGTAGACCACAGGGCAGATAATACTATCAAATATCATGGCCAGTGTCATGGCCACTCCAGGAGGATAAGAAATTTTCTTGTCTTCGCTCTGAATATATCTTACCCGCGGTGATCATTTTCAATTCGGCACCGGTCACGACCCCATGGCTGCTGCCGGAAGATCCTTTATTTCAAAAAATGTAGTGGATTCAACCGAGTCAAAAACATGTCCACTTACTCGGACCATGATGCTCAGGCGTTGACCACTATCGCAGTCGGGTGTATGGATGATTGAATGCCGATGGGTATAGCGGACGTTGCCACTGACAAAAGCCTGAGAGGTAGATACAAGGAGTCGTGGGAAGAATACCTCTGTAGATACACGCTTCCTGAAGGTAGCAAGAGCTCGGATAAAGCATTGTCTCTGGATTCCAACCGAAGAAGCCTCTGGGCACCAAGGCTTACACCGAGAATCCACGAACCGCTGGCATCAGTATTGTCGATGTGAGGTAATATAAAGCCGCGGGAAGCCAGATGAAGAAGGTGAATCTGGATATTTTGACTCGGACATAGGTCGTACAAGCGTTTCAAGACACTTGTAAGTCCCACAAATCCATCCTCTGGCCAAGATGTTAGATGCATCTCACGATAATCACGGATAACGCCGTCATAGTGCCCCTAAAGTCCATTTAGAAATCAGGACCTAACCTGAACATTGCATACCTCTTGGAATTCGTAGTACTCATCGGGTAAGAAGGTGTTTTGTATCTCGGTCGGCTCCGGACGATCCATAGGTAATGTCTTCAGGTACATTCTCCTTCGCTTACGGCTTTTTATGCTTTCAGAGTTGTCGAGCTTGTACAGAGATGCCTGTAAGAGAATTTTCTGCTCGTCAACATTGAAGTAAGTTGGCCAAAACTGGACACCCTGAGGAAAGTGTTTCGAAGACATTGAAGCAAGACATGCTCGACGGGGGAAAAAAGGAGATGAAGAGAATGGAAGCATCTTTTGTGAGCTTGTTCTCGTAGTAGAAACTGCAATGCGGCTCGTCATACTGGAATTAGTTAAGTGTGAAGGGACCTACAAGAAACACAGCCACCCTGTTCGCCGAAAATAGTACCTTGCGGCCCGATCCGGACCTTGTGCTTTCATGCCCATTCCTCATGTTCACTGTTCTACAAGATGAAGAAACAGATACGAGTACGTATATCTATCTGAGCCGATTCTGAGCTCATGATTTCTGCAGAAGAGCAGAGCCCAGGTTTTCAGGCCGCTATAGCTCGTACTGCAACACGAGGAATAGCCTTGTATTTTTCTCGACCAGTCCGGTTATTTCGACCGTCGAAAAGTCAGTATACATGCTCCTCTTCTTCAGATTCTGAACCGACAATTTCAAGTCAGCGGCTGGCAGTCCTTGAGAAGTCTAGCCGAGCACCAAGGTGCTAATTATGATCACAAGTTTCTACTGTCAGTAATCAAACTCCAAGGTGTAGGTCAGCATTCGAGGATGGAGTAGGCCCTAGCTGAAGTCTAGTCCAAGTTCAGTGTTTTCAGTAAACATTTCCTACCCCCTATGGTTGTAAACGCTATGCTCGGGACTATCCTATGGACAACCTATGCTGAGGCCTATTCGATCATCGAGCCGAATATGCGAAATCATCCAATCATGTGCGCTGCATTATCTGGAGGTGTTGCTGGGGGTGTTCAGGCATTGCTTGCTGCCCCTGCTGAAAATGCCCGCCTCGCGATCGAGGGGGGGACGTCGGGTCAGTCTTGGATACAAGCTTGGAGATCCTTGGCGCAGAGTAATCCTACAGTCCAAAGAAAAACCCGTGCGGATCAATTACAGGATGCTCGAGACTTCCGCAAGTGGATGCGAGAAGTGGGAAAAATGGCAGGTCGTGGGTGGAATGGGTGGGGTTGGGGTTGTGCAAAGGATATCTGTGGTGGGTGCATTAACCAGATGTGATGACAGTTTTCTTCACGTCACACTTCTCGCCCCTTCAGCATTTTCAGCATTCTTTGCTATTTTCGAAATTACGAGAAGGGTTGGTCAGGTTGCCAAATCATGCTCTGAAGATTTCATTGCCTATGTTGACAAGTCTAAGCCCCGTAATTCCTTGAGTCAGCACTTTCCTCGCATCTTGAATAGTGCCATACTTGTATCTGGAGGTGTGCGTCCTCGTTCAAACCCCCATTATCATTGAATTCCAAGTTCCCATATCCAGGTTATAGCAGGTCTTGCTTATGAGATTCTCTGTCGGCCTTGGGACAAGGCCAGACGCCTAATCCATTTGGCTCGTTCTGAGTCTCAGCATCCTCGACTTCTGAAGCCCATTTATCATGTCATTCACACTGAAGGAATCATGACTTTCTTCCGTGATCCATCCTATGAAGCACAAACTAACACTGGCATCAGATCGAAGGCAATCAGAGTTGTTCGGACTCTGGGTCGTGTTGGACCTTGGGGGATGGGATTTCTTGTATGGGAAATGTATGGTCCAGGTTTATCCTGATTAGTTGCTGCTATGGCAGTGTATACGCTGACTCGCCATGCTGATTATATTATATTACATAATAGACGAAGGAAATTAGAAACTGATCGCCCGGAACCAGATCATCCAACTACTAGCAAACACCCTCCGACATACAACACGATGCCGTGTTGTTCTCGTGGAGGTTGCAAGACTGAGTATGTTAAGGGTTCGACTGACAAATGTATCCATCATCCAGGCGCACCGGTCAGCCACACATCCCACCCCTCAACTGAAATCGATTTCAACCACGAATGCTAGGTTTTTCACGAGGGACTTAAGTCGTGGTCGTGTTGCTCCAATATCAACAAGCCCGTCCTCAGTTTTGATGATTTTCTGAGCATCCCTGTTTGCCCGTATTTCATCTCGTCTGAAATTATATATTGACCCGAAAGCCAGGGGTGTACTGAGGTCGACGGTCATGATTCCGAAGTTCCAAAGGCACCCGAACAGAAAACCCCTGTTACATTTTCTGTCACCCAGTTGTCTACAGAAGGAGGAAAAGAAACATTCTCGAATTCCACGAAAACACCTGCACAACCTGATTCCAAGTTACTAAAGCCAGCTCCTGTCATTGAAGAGGAAGATGACCCTTCCGTACCAGTAGCTTTTGGGACATCGTGCAAAAGGAAAGGATGCGGTCTTCTCTTTGTAAGTGACGAAGAGAACAGGAAGGGAGATGGACCGGGAACCAAATGCATATACCATCCTGCTCCTGTATGTGATGAACTCAAGGTTGCTGGCTAGAAGCTAAATCTATTCGCACAGCCAATCTTTAGAGAGGGCAGTAAGGTAACTATTGTGAAGACTATTCGTGTGGTCTTAAATCAACTCATCTGGACTTCCTCTAGGGGTACCTCTGTTGCAAACGCCGTGTCTTGGAATTCGACGAGTTCTTGAAGATTCAGGGTTGTAAAACGGGCCGTCACGTTTTTGCTCCGCGAGGGGCAGCATTTTCTGCAGTTGTAAGGGTCAATGCTACTCGGATTATGTGATCACTCAACCTTGCCAAGACAGAAGAGATCGTTGACTGTCGCATAGATCACTACCAGACGATGGATAAGGTTTTTGTTTCAGTATTTGCCAGGCATGCGGACAGCCAACGCAGTACAGTCAAGTTCGATTCACCAGAACAGGTTCAGCCGCTTATTTCAGTGATTCGACGTACAAAATAAGCCTCATATGCTCGTCAGGTCACACTCGATATTCATCTACCAGGATCGAAACGCTTTTCGCGCGTGTTGAACCTTTTCGGACCCATTGATCCAGCGAAGAGTACATTCCTCTATTTCAATACCAAGGTATCAGCTTTCTCTGACTACCGGCCTCTTGCTAAAGTCTATATACCGTAGGTCGAGCTTCAACTTCAAAAATCAGATAACCGCAGCTGGGTCCTTCTGGAAAAAACGACCCGCGATCTGAGCGGCATTACCTATACATTTGGTGTCGGCGGGAAGACTGGAACAGTTGGAGGAAAAGAGCTTCAGCTTGATGCAGCCAATCAAACTCGCACTCATTGAAAAGTCTATAGTCTAGGATCAATTCAGTGTCCAATCTTATAAGACCCCTGGTTTCTCTATCGTCCGATACATCTGAATCAAGTCACCTTCACGGAGATCTTCGAAATTTAGGAAACTCAGACCACATTCCAGGCCTTTGCGAACTTCGGTAACATCCCTCTTGAGGATACGCATAGCATCCAATGACCCTGAAAATAGTATTTCATGCGAGGGCAGCAACACGTGTGAGGAAGAATGTACCTTCATGGATGACTGAGCCATCTCTGACAATTCGTGCACGGTCAGCTCTTTCAATTATCCCATTAATCACACGGCAACCAGCGATCTTCTTCACCTCCTTTGTCTTAAGTTGTATGTCAAATATCTGGATGATTGAAGCTTCCCCTGTCACTTTATTTTCTTTGATTGTCGGGAGAAGAGCGACTATTCGTTGGTGAACATCCTCCATTAACCGGTAGATGATGGGTGATGTAGCTATTGAAACCAGATTCTGTGCCGCCAAAATTTCCACTGAACGGGGAACTGAAACAGAAAAGGCAACAATGGTTGCTGAAAACGAACATTTTATCAGTTATAGGGCAAGATGTTTGTCTGAACCATACCGTCAATGGCCTTTGCCATAAGCACATCGGATTCTGTCACATCCCCAACATTGGAAGACACGATCTTGACCATAGCCTTTTTATTCCCTATGCCTTGAAGTGCTCCTTCAACAGCCTCTGCGCTTCCGCTCACGTCTGCTTTGATGATCAACTTCAATTCTTTGGGTCCATTGAGTTCTGCCGGTGTCGACGTCAGTATCTTTTGAGGATTGACAGTCTCTGTCTGCCTGCGTTCCCGTTCTTCCTTTCGTGCTGCATTAATGGCATCAATGTCAGCTAGTGATGCAGTAATCCCTGCCTTTCGCAGTCGATTTGCCAACGCCTTTTTTACGGCAGACTCTTTACCGTCAAGTACCTCATCTCCTGCTTTGGGCAGCGTCTTCCAGCCTACGACAGTAACGGCCGTACCAGGGTAAGCAGCTTTGACAGTACTACCGGAAGAATCGGTCATGGCACGGACTTTGGCAACACTAGTGCCACTCAAGAGATGTGAACCCGATTTCAGACATCCTCTCAGGACCAAAACAGTGGCTACGGATCTGTATCTTATAAGTATACGTCAATATTCTGGAAATCAGTCTACTCACCCGAGGCCCTTCATCACTCTCGATTCCAGCACATATCCATGCACAGCACCTTCTTTCTCGGCACGTAAATCTTGAAGTTCTGCCATAGCAGATAAAACTTCAACAAGATCTGGTAAGCCCTGTCCTGTCAGGCCAGATACCTCAACAGATGGTATGTCACCACCAAAACACTCGAGTTGGACTCCTTCAGCCATTAATGACAGTTTTACAGCTTCCTAATCAAGGTTGTTCGATTGTCTACAAAGAAGAGTATGAGGTCACTCACGACATCGGCTTCCGGCTTGTCGACTTTATTTATTGCAACGACAAGGCCAACTTTACCGGCATCTTCTTTGAGAAGATTAATGACTTCTTTGGTTTGAGGCATAATTCCGTCGTCGGCTGCTACAATTAAAACTACAAGGTCTGTGACTCCGGCACCTCGTGCCCTCATGGCAGAAAATGCAGCGTGGCCAGGAGTGTCAAGAAATGTGATGGTCTGCTTTCCCTGCGAAGAATTGACTGGAACAGAAAAGGCTCCGATATGTTGTGTGATGCCGCCTGCTTCACCTTTTGCAACAGCAGAAGATCGGAGAGTGTCAAGTAGTGTCGTTTTTCCATGGTCGACATGTCCCATGATCGTCACAACAGGGGGACGGGATGGCAAAGTGGAAAGTTCAGGACATACAGCGCTGCAAGGAGTGAGAAGCGTGATCAACTCCCGCAGTTAGGAACGCACGGTGGATACAAGTCAAACGCAGCTTCATCATTGACTATGGGATTGCGCCCCATTTCCTCAGCCAGCAGGACAGCATAGTCAGAAGTAAGAACTGGTGTCGTTTGGAAATGAGCTCATATCCGACTCAGCAAATTACACACCGTGATCGTGACTGGATTCTTCGGACATCCCAGCTTCTACCATTTTTTTCCTAAGGTGGTCTATGAATTGTTTAGTGAAAACAGTGTGCAAAGAGAGACTTCGACGCACTGAATTTGACATCAAGAATCCTTGCCAATGTCCCCACAGTCACCACGGACGGTATATAAACATCCATTCGTGGTTTTTCTTTCATACGTGGTAGCTGTGTTTTTGGTTTTGGCGTTGGTTTGGTCTGCACAGGTTCCTTCTTATAATCTTTTTGTTCTTCATAATGAAGCTTCTGTACGACGGAGCCCCGCGTTTTGTATTGGGCTGAACGAGAGCGATGCATCCGTGAACGATCCTTCAGTCGGGCATCATCCTGTGAGACGTCATCAAACTCTGGGTCCCACTCATCGCTCAACTCCATTTCCTGTTGCCTGTCCTGCTCCTGCATTATAACCTCCGTCTTTGCAGGAGACTCCGAGATTAATGCAGGCGAAATATTTTGGTCTACAGGCGGAATATTTTGGTCTACAGGTGGAATGTTTTGGTCTAAAGACTGAGGTTCACGCTTGAAGTCTTGTCTCCGTCGGTATTTTTGACGCTGATTCAAGTCCGGAGAAGACTTGAGCTGCAGAGACGAGGGAGACCATCTTGCTTGAGATTGGGTAGAACGAGCGTTTTGTGACGTTTCTAGAATGAATGTAGATGGGGCGAAGCAGATATAGATCATCATTACGAACGTCGCTGGGAGGTATGAGGCAGAACATCCACGCCTTGTGGTCTAGTCTGCGATTTGGCCAAGGGTTTTCGCTGAACAAAAGCATCTCGAAAAATGTTATCCAGATTTTTTTGTGCTACATGGCGTTGTGGGTTGTAATTTGTCTGCTTAGAAGCCTATCAGCAGGATTTGTATGAACAATACATCGAATGGCATAACTGGCACACCTTGGCTGCAGTGGCCACCAAGCGGGACTGATTATGTGAACAGCGCAGTAGAGAAAGCAGAGACCTATGCCGGTGCATTGCGACGACTGGAATATAGCTGATAACCCACAGGTGGAGGATTTTGCAAAGTGAATCGTTGCCAGATGGACATGAGATCATTTTGTTCCGTCACGCCGTTTGATCCGCCAACGGCACGTAGTACAACATGTTTGTCCGTACACCGTACGGCATTGTTAGGCACAAAACCATTATCTTGGGCTCTTTCCGTTGTGTTCAACTGCATTGCCAGACACCGACATCCGGAGTTCTCCGTCAACCTCGTTGCTCATACACTTTGAGTCGCTTTCCTCGCAAGCGACCC
>Ga0153934_1000245_pt1 | contig 16282 bp, 8 predicted proteins | sample TSNJ018MetaG_FD_104708 | JGI IMG/M metagenome (GOLD analysis project Ga0153934, IMG submission 104708) | Attine ant fungus gardens microbial communities from New Jersey, USA - TSNJ018 MetaG | ecosystem: Host-associated > Fungi > Mycelium > Unclassified | place: USA: New Jersey, Wharton State...
AAGTTTACAAGTATGTAATATAATCTAACTTAAATTAAGTTATTAAAGATTCTCAATATGTAATATACTTTATAGTAAAAATTTAAAAAAGATTCTAAATATGTAAAATACTATAATCAAAAATAAAAGGTTACAAATATTTAATATAAATTTAGTATAAAAGGTTTCACATATATAAATTTAAAAAGTTTAAAATAAACAATAAAAGGTTCTTAATGTTTAAGTTTAAGTTTAAAAACAAGCCAGAAAACTTAAAATAAAAACTAAAATAAATTAAACAAAACCAAAATAAATACAAAAAGGGTATATCAGTTCAACAAATAAAACTTTAAATTACAACACCCATAGTAAAAATAATTTGAATAAAATAATAAAAAATTTAAGCATTATGACCCCTAAATTAAACAAAAGGCCAATGCCCTAATGAAAAATAACTAAGGAAAAAAACAAATCCAACAATAAAAAAATATTAAGTATAATATTTAAACTAAATAACGTAAGTCGTCTCAACTCAAAATCAAAGTAAGAAAATATAAAACCCAAAATATGCAAAAGATCGTATATTGATCGAAAAAAATCTTGACGATGAGTGAAAAATTAAAAAAAATACAAAATGAAGCAAACAAAAATATTATCAAAGAAGTAGTAGAAACAGAAAAGGCCAACAATTTATTGCTCCTTAAATATATTATATATATCTTAAAATAACTCAATACAAAAGTCTCAATTATGAAAAGAAATAATAAACTCTCATATTTTTTATAAAATTTTACCTTATTTAGCTTAAAGTTTTTTAATGTAACAAATTAAGTAAAATACGGATTATTGTTGCATTAAACTATAATTTATCAGAATAAAATAAAATTATTAAAAATAAGAAAAATGCTCCAAAACCTGATTAACTAATTAGTAAAAATTTAAAAATAAATGGATAAAACAAGTAAAGATTAATATCCAATAAAAATACCTATATTATTAAACCCTAAATTGATGTTAAAAGCTGGTAAGTAATACTTATAAAAATTAAATGATATAAAGCTATATAATTGATTCAAGTATAAGGTTAAAAATCCATTCTATTTTACTATTCTTTTACACTATATTTTATTATATGGTGCGAGTATTTTAATAACATTTTCTACATTTTTTGTTTGTTTGTTGTTTTTTTAACATCTTATTAAATTCGGCCTTTTATATTATTATAAGCATTAACACGGTTTATTAATCATATTTTATATATATGAACTTATATTGATGTTTAACTTATTTATATTATTGGTTAAGTGGTATTTTTTATGAAATCAATTTAAAACCTTAACTTTGTAGCCAGGCTCGAACTGACAATATCAACTGGAAAATTTTTATACTATTTAACTATACTCGATAGGGGGGGTTTAAGCATATTATTCATACTCTTTTGTAGGGTATATGCATGTGAAACTAATATTCATGTTGATTGAAGCTTAAAAATTTAATCGAGTTCTTTTATTATTTTGCCGTACCATTGAATTATAATCAGATTAATAATTTCGCATGTAAATTGATAAATTAAACAATATTGTATACTAATATATTTAACAAATAGAGCTAATAATTTTTACTATTGATTAACTAATTACAAACACCTATTGCTAGATTGACATTCAATCCTAGGGATTGTTATTTAAATTAGAATCTTATTCAATAATTTATTGAAATTTATTGTTAAATATTCATTATAAATGCAAAATAAATCAATATAAAAGGTACAGATATAATTGTATATAATAATCTTCTTTAAATGCTTCAAACCCAACCTTAGTTTTACTTACAGTTTTAAATTCTTGTAACCATTTAATTACAAAATCAGGTAAAATTTGAGGTATTTTGATCTTACTATTTGTATAGAATATGTGTAATAATAATAAATGAATTAATATATATATAATATATATAAAAATAACTATATAAATATAGGTTTAAAATAGACTAATGTTAGTTCGGTATTAAATATATCATTTAATTGATATCCTAATAGTTTGAATATAGTAAAACAAAATAAAATTGTAAAAATTATTTTTATAGGGGAGGGGGTTTTATTTAGATTTTTCATTCTTTTGATTTAAAAGTTCTAAATTATTAAGTGAAATTGCTCCTGATCCTATTTCTAATACGAATCCTATTGTTAAAACAATAAAGAAAATTATTGCAATTGAGAATCCGAAAGTAGCTACTTGATATAAGGTTACAGCTATAGGAAATAATAGAAGTATTTCAAGGTCGAAAATTAAGAATAGAAGAGCAACGATAAAGAAGTGAATTTGGAAAGTATTTCTTGTTTGGCCTAGGAAAGGGTTCATACCACATTCATAAGCTGATACTTTCGCTACGTCCGGCTGATGAACCGCTAATAAAATATTTAAACCTAGTAAAGCAAAAGCTAAAATAGGAACAAAAATAAATAAAAATAATAAGTTATTCATTACCAATTAAATAAATTTAAAGATAGTAATTGTGTACTATTTAAGATTAAAGAAGGTTTTAAAATAAATAATAAGATTACTAAAGTTAACACAGATATTAAATAACTATGTACATTACTTAAGTACACAGAATTGTTTCTATCTTCAAAATTATAATTAGTAAAATCTTTTTGATTATTTTCTTGTAATAAATTTATATTACTTTCATCAGCAATAACTTTTACTATTTTTAAATAATATGAAGCACTTATTACACTAACTAATATACCTATTATTGATATAAAGTAATATCCATTTTGTATTGCTGAATATAAAACAAATTGTTTAGAAAAGAAACCTATTAATGGTGGTAAACCTGCCATAGAAAATAAGCATATTGCTAAACTTAAACTTAATATAGGATTAGAATAAATCTGTCCTTTTAGTTCTGTGATATATTTAATATCTCTTATTCCTTTATTATTAATAATACTTGAAGGGGTTGAAGCAGTAATATAACTTAAAGCTAAAATAATTAAGAAAATATTTAAATTAGTTATAGTATATTGAATTATATAGAAAATGAAAGAATCAATAGATGATTCACTATTAATAGCTAAAGCTAATAAAATAAATCCTATATGGTTAATCGTACTGTAAGCTAATAATCTTTTTATTCTAGTTTGAGCTAAACCTACTATACTACCCAATAATAAAGATAAGAATGAAGATATCAATAGTAAATTTTTCACTACTTCACTTAAACTATTTAAATAGTTAAAATTAAATATAGTTGAGGTTGAATTAGTTATTGTATTTTCTGAGTTAGTCAATAGGGAGATAGATTCAGAAATATTAATTAAATTAAATCCATAGAATTGTAATTCTAATAATAATATTAATATAGCTATTTTAGGTATTATTGTTAATCAGGTTGTCACCATTGTTGGTACTTCAGAATAAACATCAGGACTCCAATTATGTAAAGGTGCTGCTGCTATTTTAAACAAGAATCCAATAAAAATTAATACTAATCCTAAGGTTAATCCTTGAATAGCTGCTGATGCATTATCAGTTAATTCTATACCATAATTGTTAAAGCAAGATATAGAGTTATATGTAGATATTATAGAATAAATTGATTCAAAATTAGTTAATCCTGTATATGAATAAATTAATCCACATCCTAATAATATAATGCATGAGGATAAAGCGCCTAATAAGAAGTATTTTAAACCTGCTTTAGTTGAAGTTTCAGATTCTTTATATAAAGTAGATAAAACATAAACTCCAAAGGATTGTAATTCTAAACAAATATATAAAGATACTAAATCGAAACAAGATATTAATAAACAAGATCCTAAAGTACTAAATAATACAATTAAAGAATAATCTTCTGATTTAGAGTTATGATTATTTGAAGCTGTGATTAAATTTATTGCTCCGGATAATCTATCTGTAAAATTAGAAGTTATATTTTTTTGGATAGGCCATGCAATTAATATAAATGAACCTATAAATAATACAAAAGATTCCATTAATATGGATAATTGTGTTATTTGGAATAAACCACTATAGATACCTATGCCTGATCCAATTGACTGAATATATAAAGTATTTAAAGATAATACTCCGGCATATATTAATATTATAGTTGATATTCTTGTAAAATAAACTGAAGATAAATTTTTTTTTATTAAAGGTAGGGCCTTAGCCACTATTAAAATTAAAATAGATGTAAAAATCATTACTGTACCTCTTTTATTAAAAAATAGTACCTCCTCCACAAAACAATCACTCATACATTACCATAATGTATATCCCTAATCAATTATAGCTAGAATAATTAATCGCTCAAACTAAGGAAAATAAATAAAAATGCTAGTCTTTATCTCTTAATAAATTTTATCTCTTAATTAATAAATTAAATAAAAAATAATCAAAAATAGTGTAAATATTGATAATCTATAATATCTAGTTTAGACAAAGAAAATGAATTAAAATAAAATTTTTATATCTTACAAGATGAGGCGACGTTAGTAAACGTTAACTGAGCCCTCGTATAATCGCAAGGGTTAAAGAGAAAAGGGGTTACGTACAGGGAAATTACTAATTTGTTTCATGAAGAAAAAAGAAGAGAAAAGGCTATGAATAGTTAAAAATATAAAAGTTATTTTTCATCAACAATATCTAGTCAAGATTATAATTATAATCAAAATAATCGAATCAATCTTTGTAATAATGATTTTTTCCTAAATTAAATAATTTAAATTTACTATTTAATACTTTAAATGATCATCATATTAAAAATCACTTTAAATAAAATTAATAGAGATAATCTACTTTAGATTATAAAGCTAATTCTATTAAAATTGTTATGAATTTTAGAAGTTATCTTGAGAATGAATTTGAGAATCAATAAATAATATTCTCTAAAGAAAATACAAAATCTGGAATCTTTTTTAAAAAACTTGATAAAGGTAAGTCAATGATAATTAATAATACTCAGTTAAATAAATTAACTAAAATTAAGAAAAATGAGCCACTTGATAATTCTGTTAATGATGTATTAAGTAATAATACTATAGATTAAATAGATAAACAAATGACTATAGAAAAGTAATGTTTAAATTACGATATTAAGTGTTCAAAATTGAAATGTATAGTAGTTTAGACGTTAGAAGTGTAATCTTACACGATATATACAAAGTTTAAATAATGGTATTAATCATAATATTAGAATATATTAATTATATAATAATTATGCTAAATTAAGTATAATTTAATTATTGGGAATAATAAGATTATTAGTATTTCATTTAAAAATATTATTGATATTATAATTAACTCGGAATCTAATATGAAAATTAATAGAACTCAAATAATATTTAAATTAGGTAAATTATTCATCAATCATTGTAACTATGTATTTTATCTGGATTATTATCTCTATTGATAAGTTTAAAGGAATCATTAAGCAGCAAAGCGGGTGTTATATTGATTCTGATCAAATTCTTCTTTTTACATTGGTAATACTATTTTAAGATTAATTCTAGATAAAACTAATGTTTTGAAAAAACAAAAATGTAGAAAGTATAGCTTATGATGCTAGAACTGTGAACATTGAGGTTAATGAAAAATATTTAAAAAATTGAAATGTTTCATGTATTAATGTTACTCAATTACCTATGTTAGTACAACCTAACCATTCAAGCAATAAGGGTGTTTATTTACCTTACATCTTAACTGAGATGAGTCAAATTTATAATTCCTTTGATACAATTGTTATATATAAATATAGTCTTAAAGATAATACTGAAAATCAAAACTTAACAAAAAATATATTAAATATTTTAATATTACTAGATTTAGAATTAATATTGATATGTTAATCATTATTATTAAAAAATGGAATAATAATAAATAAGAAATATAATTAAAGCAATAACCCAAAAACTGAAATATCTTTTATAACATGATATGTATAGCAAAGGACATAGACTAGATCAATTACCCTTTAAAAAAGAATTCAGCATAACTGTAAGAATACCATAACATCTTTATAGATAAAGAAATAAGGAACAAAACCAAGCAGCGAAATAGAATTCCAAAGTTACTATATTTATATTTATAATAAAGATATGAATGTTTATATATCCTACACGATAAACACGGCGAAAGAGACAATCGAACGGAAAACACTCGATTATTTGCTCGATATTCCGATTTTTAAAAAAAGAATTCTATTAAAACTTTTTTATTCAAAATTAACTAGATAAAAATGGTAAGAAATACTTGGTAAACTTTAAATTACATTAATAATTACATAAAACTTGTAAGAGCATTGAATTCTAAGGAAAGTTTTTATATTAAATTATCTAAATATTAAATGATTAAAATTTGGTAGTGAATCTGGTCAATTAAACATTTAAATTAATTAATAATTATATAAAGCTTGGTAAGGCATTGAACTCAACTAAAACCTTTAAATTTTATTTTAATTATTAACTACATAAATTGGTAGGGAATTGGGTAGTAATAAACTTTGTTTAATATTTTATATCAAATTAAAATTAGTTGGTAATAAAGGATGCGGAGCCTTGTTTTATTTAAAAAATTATTATCAATATACAAATTAGTCTTTGTTTAAAGGATGCGCAGCGTGCTACTTTTTAAATTATTTCATTATTTAATAATTTATTATCAAGTTAATTATTAGTGGGTGTTATAGGAAAGCGAGGGTACCTTTTTACTATATATATTTATATATTATTTATTTTAGAATGAGATGCGCGCAAGAACTATTCTTTATAGAGGGGCGCAGGCCATATTATTTTTAAAATTTATATATAGGACAATAGATTATTTTTAGGCAGAGAATTGCGCAATTATTATTTTTAATCATAATTTTAAATACTTGTAAACTTTTTTATTAATTTATATGCAAAGAAATACAGCTATTGATAACCTATTATACAATATTTTATTAGATGTATATGATCTACTTGTAAGCTTTTTTTACTTATTTTTTTTTAAATTTATATAATTATAATCTTTTTTTATACAAAATATGTTATACTAACAACCTTTCTTATTATTTTCTAATAGATTAATGAATACTTGTAATCTTTTTTAATACGCAGAATTTTATCAACTTATAATCTTTTTAATCTTAAGACGCGAAATTTAATCTATTTATAATCTTTTTTTTTATTTTTTATCTACAATTTTATATAAATACTTTTTTTAACTAATTTAATATTTTAAGTTGAATACTTTTCTAAATTAAAAATAATTTTTATTAAAAGGGCTACTTTGTATGACGGAGAAAGACAGTATTAATTATTGAAAATTTATTGGTTTATTTCCATTATTTAAATGTTTTATTTAATTTTATTTAAAAAGATTCGCAAAATCTAACTTAATTTATTTTAAAAATTAACTTTTTTATTCTGTTATTACTTTTATACGATAGTATAATTTATATATGATTAAGTTTCCCACACTTTATACTAATTTGGAATATAATTGTATTTTATTTATGTGTAACTTATACAAGGTTATTTTATTAAACTTTATGTTTTATTTTTAGTTATTGTAATTTTTGGTTTTACATAATTCTATTCAACGATTTGTTTAAATTTTAAACCATTTTGGACAATTTTTAGAAAAAGAAGTAAACTTTCTTTGATAAAATGAAATACTGTTATATATTTAATATATTGTGGGATTTTTTATAATTTTTATAGAATTTGTATTGCAATTAAAAGTAATTGTATTATAAGTGTACCCAGTTAATTATTTTATATTATTATTATATTATTAATTTTAGTTGTTTACATTTTACTTGGTGTTTAGCTTATGATTAAATTATAGTGAATTTTACTTTAATGTGACCTTTGAAATATCATTATAACCTTTATATTGGTATTACTATCTTTATTTATTAAAGATTAAAAATCTATGTTAATTAATAAGGTATTTAAACATTTATAGATTTATTTACATTTTAATATTTGTAACTTTCGATGATATAAAGATTATTAACCTTAAGTTTTTCTCTATTTTATCCCAAATTTATTAACAATTATATTTAAATTCATTAAGATTGTAAGGATTTAAGTTTGTATACAAAGCTGTATAAATCATCAATTGATTAACTACTCAATAAAATCAAACTAATATTATTACAAAAAGATATTTTCATATTTAAGTTATTTTTACTTCATTTATTCATAGTTTTATTTAACACTACACCAGCATCATATATTTTGATATTTTGATATTTTTGATATATTACACACTATCAATTTTATTGATATTTATTAAATTTGACACTAAAATAAAAATAGTAACAAAATGAGTAAAAACTGTTGGCTTTTGTTTCAATTTAACTTTAAGTGTTGAGTTTTAAAGTGTTACAATATTTAATATAATTTCTTGTTACTAGAACAGCTAATCGTTTTACCTTTTTCTATTTGGGGAAACAACTTTAAAATTTAATTAAATTTAATATTATTTTAACTTGATAAAGATTCTGTAACTTTTTTTAGATAAAACTAAAAATGACATAGTGGATCTCAATTGCACATCATATTTTAAATAAATAAAGATTTTTATATTAATTCATAGTTGTTTTGTTTAAATTACTATTGTTACACAAGGTGATTAAATTTGTTAAGATAAGGGGTTTATTGAATCTCTTTAATTTATAAAAAATGAGGATTCATCCAAAATCTTGTTTTTACATATTTATCGAATAAAATAGTTTAAATTATTAAAAATTTTCTAGTTTACATAAGTTTTGTATATTTTTATTATCATTTTATTAATTTTAAATAAGAAGAGATAGTATCAAAAAGATAAAAGGAGTATAAATGAAGAAATATCTAAAACCTTTTCATAATGTTATTATGCCTTTATTAACTATAAATATAGTTATTTTGAAATAATTAAAATCATTTAAAAGAGTTAAATTAGCTAAGGTGTTATAACCTAGTAATATATTATTATATACTAACACTAACTCTCATTCTTTTTAAAAACAAAAGTTATACAATTTCTAGATAAAGCTTTTATTATTTTAACAAATTTTTCTTCATACTCATTTTATTTCAAGTTTTATTTTAGAAAATTCACCAATGTAAAAAAATCTAATATCTTTTTAATTTTATCCATTATTATTTTAAAATTTCATCTCTTGATAATAAAATAGAATTTTGTAACATTTATATTAAACTATAGCCTTTATCATCTAATAACTTAACTATGCTTTTTAATACCTACCTAGAATTTAATAATTAAAGTTTAAGAATCTTGTAACATTGTAATGATTTATCTTTTGGTAAAATTTATCTCAATTTTCGTCATTTTCATCAGCAAAAAAACAAAAAAGAAAGTATTATAATAGAATAAAAATAAAAATTATTAACTTTTCTAATAACTTATTTTTAATAAATTTGATGTTTTTACATCATCTGTCAAAGGATTTAGTCAAAATTATATGGATTATTCAATGGAAGTTTAAAATAATTTGTAATACTTGTGCTAATTAAAATTTATTTATCTTTACACTTTCATTAACATATTCCGAATCATAACCAGTTTGTAATTTTACATCAAGGTAATACATTTTGTAAAGATTTTTTAATACTTGGTTTTAATTTAGTATAAACTATTTTCTTAAGATTTTTTAAATCATGGAACGATTCTATAAATAAATTATTTTTAGTTTAATTGATATTCCAAATATTTTCCAAATGAAGTTAAAAATAAAGTTTTGTAAATTGATAACAATATTAAATTAAACATCCATTTATATGATTCATGACTTAATTTTTCTTTGAAATAAGATTCTTATTTTGTTAAATGTTTAATAAAATTTTTAAATATAGAAAAAATCGAGCAATCATGAGTATTTAAATAACCAGTGTTTATTACTAAATTTAATTATTCTAAAATTCCATTTATTACATTATTAAATCTTTTTTTTTTAATTTCTTTTAAATCAGTATAAGCTTTTTACGGACTCATTTTTAACAACCAAGGTTTAACATTTAATAAAAAATATACCAATTATTTAACCATAACTTTTATGCTAAATATTTCATTAATGTTCTTAACCAAATCATTGAGAGTAGATTTATATAGTTGTATTTTACATTAGGTTTTGTATATTTAATACAGAAGTTTTTACCATAAAATGAAATGTATTATTTTCAATATATAGAACAATACCTTTTACTAAAGGCGAATAAATATGGTTACTACAAATAGGATCTTTTGATAGAGTTTCTTGTGTTAAAGATTTTTAACTAATTTGGTTTTAGTTAATTCTTTCTCTGTTTTACTTAAAGTTTTTAATTAGTTTAATTAAATTTAATCTTTTAAAATATTTTTAGTTATCAATTTTATTGGTTTTAAATTATTATTACCAACTTAAGATCACAAATATAAATAAAGAGTACTTATACTTTGAATCAAAATCTTTTAATTAAATTTTTAATAATTGCATTCTTATAATTTGTATTATTTAACCATCCTACCAATGTATATATATGTCAGATGTAATATTATAATATTTGTATATTGAGATAAAACCTTTAATTAATAAATACTTTGAATATCTTTAGATAAACCCAAGAAGTAATATACTCATATAAAATTTTATTCCATTTGACAAATGTTGATTACTAATATTTTCCTAACTATACTCTTATTTATTCTATTATCTATAAATTTAATAAAAATAATCTAATAATTATACTCTAACTTTATCTTGTATACTCAATTATAAATAATATTGTTTTATTTTACTAGTATTTACTGTATTTCCAGATCTAAAATTTAAATATAAATATTATTCAATAAATAACTTATAGGAGCTATTTTTTTTAAAGTTAAAATTAAAATCATCACCATTTTGATAAAAATTAGTAAAATAGATTACACATAAAATTAAACCAAAACTAAATTTATAATAGTATTTTCTTAAAGTTAATTATATTAACAAGTAATTAAAAAGTATTTTCATATAATTAATTATAAAATATTTGATTAATAATAGTATTTTCTTAGTTTAATTAGTAAATAAAAATTATAAAATTGTGGAATAATATACATAAATAAACCAAAACCACAAACAAAACAAAAAATGAAAAAATAAAAAAATATAATAAAACAACAAACATACTCTCTTTACACTCTATTGGTACTTACTATTATTTAGTAAAATCTTTCATTCCTACCTAAAGGGGTTTAATTTTAAACAATCTTTCATTCCTTACGAATATAATACTTCTAATAACATTAGTTTTACATTAATAAGATGCTAAAAATACTTTCAATTTAATTAATTTATTTACTCTAATTTATTTTAGGAGATGCGCAATTTTAATTGTATGTTTAATTTATATAAATTTTTATCTATTTTTATTTGACAGATTCCCAATTATTTTAATTTTATTCTTAAATTTTAACTTTGTTTTACCCATCTATTTTATTTGTTTTGTTCCTTAATTTAGAAACATTTAATGTTTTTTTCGGTAAAATGTTTTTTTAGATTTTATACTTTGGTTTATTTTAGTTTTATTTAGTTTTTGGTATACCTTTACACTTTTGTGTGATCTTTTTTAACTTTTTATAAAATTTTTTAGCTTTATTTTTTAAAAAAAATATTAGGTATTACTTCGAGTTGAGGTGATAGTTTAGTTTGAGGCAATGGAATAAAATTTTGGTATCTTATCTTACAATACTTTAAAGTTTATTTTTGGTAACTTTTTCACATATTATTTTATTTATAGATTTTCCATTAGTTTAACGATTGTCGGATAGGAAGTATAGGTAGTTTTACTTATTTTTTATTTATTTTGATATTTTGGGTTTCTATTGTTTATTTTTACTTATTTTTTCTTGGTACTTGAAGTGATAAATTTTGATCCTTAATATCAATAGTATAAATATTAATCAGTACAAAGTTTGTTGAACCAACATTATTTAATGAAATAATTACTAGGACAGATAGTAGTATAAATAGAGAACATAGTAGAGTATAAAGAAATAGAAGAAAAGCTGCTCGTACTCGAGTTTTTTCACCTCAATTACCATTAATAAAAACAAAAAGAGGAATAAGAACAGATTCAAATAATACGTAAAAATAAAGTAGATCCGTTACTACTAAATAGTGCAATAAGGAATAGTTCTATAACTAGAAAACTAATAAGATATATTTTAATTATTTTTTAAATATTATTATAATTTGTATTTTCCCTATTTTATTAGGAAAGTTGAGAGTTTAAACCTATAGCTAAACTAGAAGTCTTAGTCTTATTTCTAGGATTAATACTAATACTAATACAATTATGTATGTTCTATTCCTACTGTTGCCTTTAATTTGGCTTTTAAAAAGTTATTCTTTTTATATTAATCTAGGATAGGTTGAATTGAACAATCCATTACTATATCCAAAATATAGTGTTTTTCCATTAAACTATATACTAATACTATTTTTATATAATATATAATTTTTTTTATAAAAAATAGCCGATTACTAGAATTAAACTAGTGTTAAGTAATTACAAATTACTCATTCTACCTTTGAACTAAATCGACAATATTTAGAATTAAGAAGGATCTCTAGTAGAATTGAACTCCTAATAATAAAATAAAGATATACGGTTTTACCTTTAAACTAAGAGACCTAAATTAAAAATTAATAATAATAATAATAATTTATTTTAAATAAATCGAACGTAATTTGGAATCGAACCCAATCTTTCTAATCATGACCTCAAAGTGCTAACCATTACATCATTACGTTAACTAATTATAAAATTTATTATCTATTTCCCTATAAATTAATTTTATTGAAGGGATTAAATTTAATGAACCTCATCAATAAACTGATACATAAAGAATTAGTCAAATAATATCAAAAAAATGTCATTAAAAAATAGCTGATTCAAAACCTAGATTATGTGTTTCTGTAAAATGATAATTAATAATTCGGAATAGTGCAACAGATAGCATAAGAGTTCCAACAATAACATAAATCTCATGTGTTCCTGTAGCAAAATAAAATGTTGAACCATAAATTCCATCTGAAATACTAAAAGGTGCATTATAATATTCAATTCCTTGACAAATTGTAAATACAATAGCAATAAATAAAGTTAGAAAAAGTGCACAAATTGCTTCAAATCGATAACCAGCCAGAAGAGCATGGTGTGAATATGTAACACTAGCACCAGAAGATAGTAGAAGTACTGTATTAAGTAGAGGTAGTTAAAAAGCATTAATAGGTAGAGGGTCACCGTTATTTACAACTGCCCTCAGAACCTAGCAATAGTTTAACATCATAAGGCTCGCCTCAAATTTTACAGTGAAGCTACAAAAGGAACAAAAAACCCTGCTAGATACGTTATCGCGTATTACCTTAACTTTTGTTGTATCTATGCACTTTCATGATATCATATCAGTTTAATTGACCCTTATGTAGTAGACTATGATGATATGCACAGAATGGGATCAGTTTTATCAAAATAGCTTCCTTAAATTGTGCAAATGAGATTTTTTCCCCTTTTCTAAATTTAGCTTTAATTTCTTTTACTGATTTAACGTGATGCATCTCCACGAAGTGAGTTGAACCACACACAGTACAGCATTTCTTAAACACTGAATGGGTGTTTTTACCCGCTCAGGTCTAACTTATAGGAGAAGTTTATCTGAACTTGTAGTTTTCTTATTTTTAATATCATGATTACTTTTTAAGTTCTCAGGTCTGTAAAATGTTACTCCAGTGTCTTTACACTCAAGATCAGGACCAAATTTATGAAAGACTTTACTTAAAGTACGATGTTTTTACTTTTTAGCCAGGCTTAGGACACAAGATGCACGCATTAATCAAATGATACTATAGAATCTTGATTTATTTGTGGCAAAGCTAAAAAAGTTTACTACCCCTTTAATTTTTGAGTTATATAAGCTTAGTATTTCTTGATGAGATAGATTCATTATGGTTGTAAGTCCGGTAGGTAAGAATTAACTCAGATGATTTTGGCGAATAATTTTCTTTAAGTTTTTGTAAGATCTTTTTTATAGGTGCATTGATATAAGTTTTACCATCCCCTACTTATCTTATAGCAGGGTTAACAAATCAGGTTTCGTTCAATTTTGGATTTTTAATTTCAGCACCAAGAAAGTTTCACTTTTCTGACATGCTACTGATGATTGTTTTATTATCGTTAAGTTCTAATCCGCAATTAGCTTTCAGTAAGTCTTTTATTCTGAATTTTATGAATTTGGCCTCATGAAGAGAAGCAGCAATCATAACAACAAAGTCATCCGCGTATCTTACAAATTTCATTCTACGGTAGTTAGGATCGAATTGATATGACCTTCAGCTCTTCCGCATTTTGTTAAATTTTTAACATTCATAACGGGATCCGATGTCTTACTTCTTAAGGTTTGTAATTTGGCATACACAGGGTTTTGTCCCTTTTTAACCTTTAACTAATCTAAGCTTTTCTTCACCCATGAACTTTTCCAATTTGTCCTTCACTATGTTTGACCTTGCAGTTGCAACTAAGGGAATAAGAATTCCACCTTGAGGGCTACCTAGTTTAGGTTTGTGTAGGGTTCCTTTCTCATCATTGTGACCACCGTTCATAAATTTTCTTAGAAGTTAAAGAATACGTGAGTCTCCAACTTTTTCAAACACACATTTCATGTTAATTCCATGGGGAATCATATCAAAACATTTTTAAATATCACCCTGGATTACTCAGTTGTACCGATTACCTTGAAAATATATTTATAACAGGGCAGAGTGAACCGATTTTCCACTTCTAAAACCATGTGATAAGGTTGATAATGTAGGCTAAAAGATGGCCTCCAACAGTGAATCGCATGTAAACCTTTTTGGACTATTTTAAAAATGGGAGATTGTAATTATAAAGGCCTCATTTTTCCAGTAGATTTGGGATTTTCTACTCTACGACTGGGTTTAATTTTAAATTAACCGATTTTCAAGCTATCAATGGTGTTTTCGAATCACTTTCAATTTATACCTTATATGGTCTCTTTATCGGATCCCTTAGTCATATTACCTGGTTTACTACGAATTTCCATTTAGCATTTTTCCAAGAAGTAACTAAAGAAATAGTATATTTTTCCAAGAAGTAACTAAAGAAATAGTATATTTTTCCAAGAAGTTTGGCTCAGTGATAATTTCAAGCAAATGGAAGTGCTTCTGTCCTTTTAAGTCCCGCTGCTCAATAATTCTTTTTACAATAGTGGTAACACCGACTCCATTAAAGACCTTTTTAGCTTTTTCCAACTTAGCCAGTACTTTATTGTTATCATCTATTGTTTTTAATTCAAGACAATTTTGGCTGTCTCCCTTCATTTATTTACTATGAAGACTCCGTTCCCACATATTATAATAAAGGCGGTTAGATCCCGAAGTTTACAGTTAGTGATGTTTAAAGTTCTTATTGATTAGCAACTTTGCCACCCCACCCCTTTTAAACCTTCATATAAGAAAAATTTAGTATGCTTTTGGGCAAAAACCCCTGCTAAAACCATTATAACTCGCAATGCTGAAGAAACACCGATGTATTCTGCTTAATATGTACCCGCAGGTTTTATGTGATATTAGGTATCAGGTTTGTTAAGCTCATCATGTCAATTCCTACTAATGTTGGTATCTTTTTTGGCTAGTATGATTCATACAACACTTTTAATATCTGCTATCCATCTTGAAGTCATTATTAGCAACATCATGCGAGATAGTCCTTAGGAATTTTAAAGGATGGCCTAATATAAATGAGATATGGGACATCATATCAATACACTAACGCCCTCATTCGGCGCACAGGTAATACCCATAGAAGCTGTGTCAATTTGTTCCATGTTCAATTGTGGGACTTAGTGATGATTGAAAAAAACTTACAAAAATAGCAATGAAAAAAAATAGTTTACTAACTATAATTAGTGATACTCCTAGTGTAAGACCTTTTTGTACTTTACTTGTTTGATCACCTATATTGTACCTTCTGTAATAATATCTAGAATTAAAAGAATTATAGCACTTAATGTAGAAATAAATCCTATACTTAGTACTAATGATCCACCAAATGGTAAAGCATAACAATTAAATTACAGCTGATGTTGTAAAAATAAGTAACTTAAGCTATAACTTGGCTTTGGGGGAGGGGGGGTAAAACCTTTATGAAGGGTATTAGAAAATCAAAATTCTTTATTAGTTAGGTGGTCTTTTGTTGGGTGGATGAATGAATTTTCTAAAATAAAAATAAAAATTTCTTAATCTCCTAATAAATCTC
>Ga0153934_1000247_pt1 | contig 16186 bp, 23 predicted proteins | sample TSNJ018MetaG_FD_104708 | JGI IMG/M metagenome (GOLD analysis project Ga0153934, IMG submission 104708) | Attine ant fungus gardens microbial communities from New Jersey, USA - TSNJ018 MetaG | ecosystem: Host-associated > Fungi > Mycelium > Unclassified | place: USA: New Jersey, Wharton State...
TACAAATGTCCAGAAGTATGTGTGTATGTGTATGATAGATGGGTGAGATTTACGTTTGGGCGTGAGATTGTCACAATTGGCAGGGTGGCGTGACGAAAAGAAAAGAAAAAGGGGAAGCCTCAGCATCCAGGTCTTCCATCCGATCAGACGGGTACATCCTCCACGCCTGCGAGCCATGGAAACTCAGTACAGGCGCAAAGTGCTGTATCCCTACAGTCACTTCTCCTCTGCGAGGTATTTAACTCTTCCCAGTCCTACGAGTAACCCCAAGCTCGATTATCGGTCATTGGGTGGGTTTTGCTGTCGGTGCGTCGCGGTTCTATGGTCGGTGAATGTTGGGTGTTGATAGTCAGAAGTTGGCACTGAAGGCAGTCGTGTCATGGGTGGCGAATGGTTGGATGAAGCTGGTGGCGGAGCAATATATGGTTTTGGGCTGCAGATCAATTGGCAGGGTGAGCAGCGGGTGGGGTGCTAGCAAATGGGCTGGCAGTTTCGTGACGCTGAGCTAGGTTTTGGGCTAGTCCAGTCGGTTGGCGGTGCGACGAGGCGAGGTCGACTTGATGAAGGGAAGCGAACTCAAGGCTCTGTGCGGTACTTACCCCCACATAGCCGTGGGAAAACCGAAACCGCAAGGAGCGCCTGGTTTCTATTTCGATATTTGCTTACTGATCTTTCTTACAAAAGATCTGGTTCTTGTTCACACACCTGGAGCGTTTAAAACATGCAAACATCCTTCATTGGGCCTCACAGAAGGCACTATGGCAGTTCCAGATGCACAAATCTACCCCCATGCAACCGGCGCTGCAGCTGAAGTAGTAAAGCTACACCAAGAACCACAGGATCTAGTGTTCTGGGCTGGCTGGGTAGGGGCACTCTTTCGATCACCGTCCATTTTCGTAGAGCTGACGGGAGGGCTTGAATGGCGTCTGCTTTAAGTTTTGCCCATTCGTCCAGCGAGTCTGGATCGCTCTCGAGGAGAAGGGAATCCCTTATCAGTACAAAGAGGTTAATCCATACATGAAAGAGAAACATTTTCTCGGTGCGCGTACTTTTCTGTATAGTGAGAGTATTACTTACAGTCTCTCGTTGTCATGTATCAACGTTAGAGCTCAATCCGAAGGGATTGGTTCCCGCAATTGAGTACAGAGGAAAAGCTCTCTACGAGTCGTTGGTTTTGCTTGAATTCTTGGATGATGCGTATCCATCGCATACGCCAAGTCTTCTTCCCTCCGATCCAGTGGACCGGGCTGTGGCAAGAATTTGGATCGATCATTTCAACAAGAGTATTTTGCCTGCTGTCCAGCGTCTCACTCAGTTCCAAGACAAGAAACAGCAGGACGATAGTCGAGAGGCACTGTATGACGCCCAAAGGAAGCTGGTGGAGCAAGTGAAAAGGCCATATTTCTTCGGGGAACAGTTCAGTATTGTTGATGCCGCTATAGCTCCTTGGGTGCAACGAGATTGGGTCATCACTGAGAATAGAGGGTATGATCGAAATGTGGCGGGAGAAGCTTGGGTCAACTATGCAAGAGCCTTGAGCGAGAGGCCTAGTGTACAAAAGACAAACAGCGTGAGTGCTGAACATTATCAAAACATACATTAGCTGAATGAGATAAAATAGCTCAGGGAACATCTTATGCCGATCTATAATCGATACCTCAAAAATGAGGCTCAGAGTGAGGCTGCTAAGGCAATTAGGGAGGGAAGAGCTCTTCCTTGAAGGATTATCTGGCACCGTGAAACTGAATGCATATCTCGATGAAGAACCATAGCTGTAATACATGAATCGGATTATTGAATTTCACCTTGAAGTTTGCTGAAGTGTTGAATCGGCATAGATTAACTCACATTTGGCTCCTGGGTTTCAGAAGCTGGGTTAGTGGGATCATCTTTTGGAGGTTTCATGAAGACGAATACGTCGCACTTGGCGATCATGGGAACAGCAAGGGTATCTTCTTTCGTCTTGTGAGGTCATATAGAGGTTAAATAGAATAGCAAGAACTAATAGTTAAGCCGAGGACCATCAAAAGATATCTTCAGATTGCCTGAAGTAATCGAGTGGAATGAGTCATTGCAATCGACCTGATGGCTGCAACAAGCTCTAAATTGGCCGGTTTGAGTACAATCGTGGAGACAGACTCAGGTGGATATCATGATTTTTGCTAGATTTCTTATAGAACAACCGGGCCGGGATATTGGAAAGCCGTGTAAAGTATTTTTAACATCAAAGCGATTCTATCCTATATCTAATCACGCCCTTGCTAGCTGTCTAATGCGATGCCCTCAAACTCTCTTACTCGAGATATGGGCCTGAAAGTAGGCCCTGTGATGTTAGGGACATTCGCCAAGCACTACTTTGATCGTCTGAAGAGCAGGGATCAAGCGGATCCCGACCAATTACTCAAACAAGACGAGATCCTTTACGACACGGCATTTCACATTATCAAGGTTGGCGTATATTTTCTCAAACCTCTATTATAGGACTTACTGTGGTTAGTCGTTCCTCCACGAATCTACATTGTGAGCAACACACATTTTGCTCGCTGGAGGGCCCCATTGCTAATATTCTGCGATATGGAAAAGCCATACAGTTGAAGAACTCCAGCGTAGGTAGCATGTTCCAGTTTGAAAATTTTTTCATCGACGTTTCTGCAGAGTTTTCGAATACTCAGACCCTGTCATCACCTTATACCCATCTCGTTAGAGTGCTCGTACCTCTTCGTATCTGCGATGAGGCTGCAAAGGTTCTTGTTCAGGTTCTAGGGGGTGAAGACAAGGCGAGAGAGATTGTGGGAGGCGTAAAATGGTGGCAAGTTCGAGGCATCGAAGGGTGGGCCTGTCTGGGTAACTCGATGTTCTTCGTTCGATTAACTTCACAGACCACAGTATTGATGCTCAGTGGATCACAGCAAAGAAAGATTGGCGTGAAGCAAAGAGACGTCACAAAATGCGTGCGACCCCGTCTGATTCTGTGTCAAAAGGTTCACATCCGAGTTCGGAGGCTCAGGGCGATCCTTCGAAAGGCGATATCAATGGTGCATATGAAAAGAACATGGATGAAATGAGATGTATACTGTACTTACACGGAGGTGAGTGTCCCCAGTTTTCCACTTCGTTTCAAGCTGATCCTAATTGTCAGGTGGTTACTATTTCGGCAGCGTCGACCAGGAGAGGTAAGCGAGTCCCAGTGTAAGTGTGCGCATCTTTAATCAGGTTTTTAGGTACAGCATACAACGTCATGCACGGAAGATCAATGGTCGTGTATTTGGTGAGAAACCCAAACATGAATGAGACGAGTGATTTTCATGCCGAATTCTGCAGCTATCAACTATCGCCTTGCACCGCAGTACCCGTTTCCGTGTGGATTACACGATGCTCTTTCCGCTTGTGAGTCTCTCCCGCCGTGGAAGAGCAACCCTGATCGCTTCTCTTAGACCTTTACCTTATTCGCCCTCCCCCTGAAGCGGATCATCTTCCCATCGAGCCTGCACACATAGTTATTGCAGGTGACTCTGCAGGTGGTGGCATGTCACTTGCACTCCTGCAGTTGATTCGTGATGCGGGCTTGCCTTTACCAGCGGGTGGAGTGTTAATCTCACCTTGGTGTGATTTAACCCACTCGTTCCCAAGCATACATGTAAACACAACTACAGTCCGTTTTTCAGATTTCTTGTCGAGTAATATGACTAATCTTGATGAAGGATATCCTTCCATCCACCGGCCTCTCTTTCCACAAACCAAGTATGTTGTGGCCTCCGCCCCCTCATGAATTATCTGTTCGAGTCCATGCATCATTGCGACAAAAGCTCCGTCACGCACTCAGGATGGACGAGTCTCCATCACCCCAGAAGACGGTAGAACCTCCTACAAGAACATCTTTGGGGTCGAACATGCCTGTAAACGTCGGAGAAAACATCCCTGTTCCACCCATCAGCGCCCTTGATCCACAGAGAATAATTTTAGTGACCGAGGCCAAAGAGCAACTTGAGATTAATCAACAGATGCACTTCTACACACAAAACAGCCTGCTTGTTCACCCACTTGTTAGTCCTGCTCTTGGTTACTTAGGTGGTCTACCACCCTTATTCTTCGTTGTGAGCGACAAGGAAGTCTTGCGAGATGAGATCATCTATACGTAGGTCCTGACTAGTCTTCCCTGTTATTCAAAATTCATCAGATGATCTAGTGCTCATAAAGCTGCTAGCCCAGCTAGATTTCCCCTCAAGGATGAATCCAGAGGCTTATATCCATTGTTAGACGGCATCGAAGAGCGTCATCCCAAACCGACTTCGGTTCACCTGCAAGTCTATGATGGCAAGTTTGACACTCTACTGATGCTGAAGTATACCTTAATCCACTTAATAGGTACTTGCCACGTTCTCCCCGTCTTATTCCTTTTCTCGACCCCGGCAAAATTTTGCTTCCGTGCAACGGCAAATTTTATCAGATTGGTCACGGGAATGCCGCTTTGGCCATCTATCTCAGCTAGCGAGTCGTCAATATTGAAGATGGGCCGTCAGGCATCATCGCCAGAGATAAAAAGGACTGTATCACCGGATCAAATTCAAGGTATCAAGATTTCATCATCAGAGAGAGAACAGCTTGCATCTGCGAATACTCTGACCCCTGGGAATACTACTCAGACTGAACCATCGATCTCACGGAAGAAATTATTACGTCGTACCCTATCCGCCAACCTTTCACGGGTTGGTAGTGTTTTTCGCCGTGGGCCTATACTAGAGAATCAGATAAATCCTTCGGATTCTTCTAGTGGAAACGCTCTACGAAGAAAGCCAGTCAGATTTACCACGTCGCACAGACGATATGCTGGAGAATCGTCAGTGTATGAAGATGTCACTGTTGGTAGCAACCTATTTCTGCTCTGCACCTCTGTCGTTGACATCGAGTCTATAGGATAACACTACGTTCGAGATGATTCGTGAACGAGTATCCACGCAAGGTCTTATCAGACCCTTGGAAACAGAATCTGATTTGGACGCGTTCAAGATCGATCCAAATATGATTGGAAACATGTCGGAACTTGTCATCCGACGATGCATCAGCAGTGAAGCTCATTTTCGTGAAAAATTTGCCAGCACATATGAAAGCATTGATAAATCACGGAAGAAGAATCTTGAGCGTGAAGCGAAAGAGGAAGGCAAACGATTTGACGCCATGCGAGCCTCTGCAAGTAACTCCAGCAATTTCAGTTCAAGTAGTGGGAACCATGCAAAATTCCGGCAAAGTGTGCTCGACTCACCGGGGTGGGGATATGCATGGGTTTTGGATGAAAATGAGAGACCACCACCTAGTAGTATTGCTGCAAGGAGAGATACGGCGGAAGCGAGGCAGCTGGCATTGATTGCTGATAGAGCTGTGGTAGCGGACACGAGCGAGATCAATGCAAATAGTTTGTGGTCTATTGTGATGAATTTCTTGGCGCCTCCGGACCGTATGAATGGAAGTGGGAGAAAAAAGTTGTCCAAAAAGGAGGAAGGGGAAGAGACAGCAAGAGACAGCTACAGTGAATGAGGATCACGAGAGGACGCCTACAGATGAGCGGTCTCATGATGTACAACAGAGGGGACAGTCACCGACGACGGCTCAGAGAAGATTTTCGCAGTTGTTTGCAGGACACAAATCTAATGAGAAAGATATTTCATAGGCTTTTAATAGTTTTGATAAGGGACAATGAACTGCCGTAATCATTTAAACAGTAATATGGACACGATGGTAGATCAAAGCCTAGGTTTATAAGTGACTGTATTGCCTGCATCTTCGAGAACGATTTTTGCGAGCTTGCCGAGGATGGGAAAGGTTTGGGTGTGGAGATAAGCCTTCTCCGAGCTAGCCTGTCGTCGGGCAAAACGCGCAGCAATACCTTGTGAAATGATTCCTAACTGCAATTCGCACAGGTAAGCGGTCGAGAATGACTGTCCATAGCTAGAAGGATGGAAAACCTACACGGAAGAGCATCCAACTGCGGACAAAGATCATTTCTGCTATAGGGTAGGGCTGTTCTAAGAGCCGACAGAATTCGCGCTCGAGGTCTTCCAGTGGAATAGGGACTTGTGTCGTGTTCTTGAAACCATGGAGAGAGATGGCCGAACCTTCAGGAAGGTTTCTGCTATCTATAGACCAAGGTAATGTGAAGTTTGCTAGGTCAGCGAGCTTAAATGTAGTCAATCCCATAATTACTGACTTGAGAAAGATTCGGACTTACAGGACTACCCAATGTACTCAACTCCCAGTCTAGAATACCAATGACACGGTTCTCGGTCGGGTGGAAGATTATATTATCGAGTTTGTAATCTCCATGAACGATGCGCAAACCAAGTTTATTTTCGTTGGGAAGGTTACTGCGATACCAGTCGACAAGCTCGTCAAAGAAAGGGATGTTACCAACTGGTTTATTAGTTTCGACGTCGACGGCGAGGGCTTGTGCAGCAGACACGCGAGTGAGGGATTTGATCTGGCGAGGGAAGTAGTCGGTGGAGGGACCGAATGTTGAGAGACCGACTTTGATTGGGTCAACGCTGCCAAGCGCTGCGAGAGCACGGACAGCGGAGAGCCAGCTGAGACGAAATATGAGAATTTGTTATGTGTTTTTTTGTCATGTGATATACCATTCATGGCGGTCTTGAGGAGAGACTTGGAGCATACGGGCATCTGTGAAGATACGACCCTTGAGGAACTCCATGATATAGAATGGAGTGCCGAGAATTGAAGTGTCTTCGCATAGGATGATAGCTTCGGGTACGGGAACTTTTTTATCGGGCGCTGTAGAAGGGTCCTGATTGTGTTTGTAAAGAGCACTCAGAACTCTGAATTCGCGCTCTACTTGGTGAGCAGTTTTAGATAGGAGTTGACCTGCTGGTTTCTTTCTGAGTACCCAGTTCACGTTGCTATCGAAGATGAGGTTCAGCCAACAAAGGAAGACGAAAGTGACACCGACTTGGCATCGGTTAGAAAGTATGTTGGGTTAGACTGGAGTATCTCGTTAGATTATGGAGATACTGTTGACACCCTCGATACATACTTGGCCGAACTGAGAGTAGCTCAACTCAAAAGACTCATACAATTTTCAAATGACACGCACCTTGAACTGCTTTACGTCTACAGGAGTCTTGATGGAGGGTGTGCTCTTCGCAAGGTATACATTCAGGTGATCCACATTAATTGACGCTCGAATATTGCCGTACTCGCCACCAATCTGATTCTTGGAGGTACCGTCGGACATTATAGACTAAGATGGAACCAGTTGGGTTTACATCACAGATGCCAAACTTATGCCACGGCTCAGCACACCTCTTTTCACAGGCATTTGGACATTGTTCGTTCTGACTGGGGTTACATCCATTGGAATGACTCATCATGTACATCCTCTTAGTTTTGGACCCTTGAGATGCAAAATGAGCTATAGTGCGGGTAGACTCTGCTCGTTCTACAGGACGAGCTGCATATCACGTGGAAGCTTCTGGAGACATCGGGTAATTCCGCAAAGCGACTCGACGCGTATGTAATCCGCGCTTCAAATTTCCAGCTGTCATCCTTTCTTTCTCTACCTCTACCACCATGTTCTCCGCCTTCGGTTCCCTTCGCTCTGCCGTTGCACGATCTGGCCACTATGCAGTAAGAGTCTCTTGTTCTTATTGGTCCATGTGTTTATGTTTTTCTAGCGTCTTCCCCGCTCTATGATTGCGAGGAACCTCAATACAAAAGTAAATGGTCAGTAGTACATGCTGTATTGGTACTGCTACGTGCTAATGTGGCACCGCAGGTCCTGTCATTGGTATTGACTTGGGGACAACAAATTCGTGTGTGGCGATGATGGAGGGTCAGACTGCTCGGGTCATTGAGAACGCCGAAGGTGCTCGCACTACACCCTCGGTAGTGGCCTTCACCAAGCATGGCGAGCGTCTTGTTGGTCTCCCTGCCAAGCGACAGGGCGTCGTCAATGCGAAAAACACTACTTTTGCTTTCAAACGGCTAATTGGTCGCCAATACAAGGATAAGGAAGTTCAGGAGGATGCAAAGCACTGGTATGTTCCAATATTCCCTGTGAAAAGCAATTTTTGGAGCAGTTTTTCAGGCCATTTACCATCGTTCCCAAGTCTGATGGACGACCTGCTGTCCAGGTTGAGAATAATGGCGAGACCCAGACATACGTGAGTTTTTAGTGTCATTGATGATGGTTCAATTCCAACTCTCTTTTTCAGTCACCAGAGGAGCTGTCGTCTATGGTCCTTCAAAAGATGCGTTCTACTGCGGAACAGTATGCCAACAAATCTATCAAGTGAGTTGTTTACATTTTGATATGTCGTTCTTTAGTAAACTCCTTTAGAAATGCTGTCATCACCGTTCCCGCCTACTTCAATGATGCTCAGCGGCAAGCTACTAAGGATGCTGGTCAAATTGCCGGCCTTGATGTTCTTCGTGTTATTAATGAACCCACTGCTGCTGCCCTCGCATATGGCCTCGATCGTGCTGACAATTCAGTCATCGCCGTCTATGATCTGGGAGGTGGAACGTTCGATATCTCTATTCTTGAGATGCAGAAGGGCGTTTTCGAGGTGAAGTCTACCAATGGTGACACTCACCTTGGTGGCGAAGACTTCGACAACAAGATTGTCAGTCATATTGTCAACAAATTCAAGGCAGACGAAGGGTGTGATCTAGCCAATGATACAATCGCTATTCAGCGCGTCCGCGAAGCTGCTGAGAAAGCCAAGATTGAACTTTCGTCTACAACTCAGACCGAAATCAACTTACCTTTCATTACCAATGGCCAAGATGGACCTAAACACATGAACATGAGGATCAATCGTGCTCAGTTCGAAGGTCTTGTTCAACCTCTCATACAGCGGAGTGTTGAGCCTTGCAAGAAGGCTCTTGTCGACGCTGGTATCAAGGCTAGCGAAGTTAACGAGGTTATTCTTGTTGGTGGCATGTCACGTATGCCCAAGGTCCAAGAAACCGTGAAGTCTATCTTTGGACGGGAGGCCAGTAGGGGCGTCAACCCCGATGAGGCTGTTGCTATTGGTGCTGCCATTCAAGGTGGTGTTCTCGCTGGCAATGTCACCGACATTCTTCTTTTGGACGTGACCCCCCTTTCCCTCGGTATCGAGACCCTCGGTGGTATAATGACCAAACTCATCAACCGAAACACCACCATTCCCACTAAGAAGTCGCAAACCTTCTCCACTGCCGCTGACGGACAGACTGCCATTGAAGTCAAGATATATCAGGGTGAGCGCGACCTCGTCCGTGATAACAAGCTCCTTGGCAATTTCAATCTTGTTGGTATACCTCCTGCTCCAAAGGGTGTTCCTCAAATCGAAATTACCTTTGACATTGATGCTGGTATGTCTCGCGCTCTATATGGATTCCTTATTGAGTTCTCATTACCCGTGTTCATTAGATGGTATTGTTCATGTCAATGCCAAGGACAAGGCTACTGGCAAGGATCAATCCATGACTATTGCTTCTTCGTCCGGCCTGAGTGACAAGGATATCGAGAAGATGGTTTCTGATGCTGAACTATACGCCGAAGCTGATAAAGCCCGTCGTTCTCTCATTGAAGAGGCCAACAAAGCCGACTCTATCTGTGCTGATACTGAAAAAGGTTAGTGTTTTGACTCTCACTTTTGAGTACTCATATTTATGTTCCTTTAGCCATGACCGAGTTTAAAGATCAACTTGATGCAGCAGAGAAAGAGAAGGTTACCAAGCTCGTTGCTGAGCTTCGTGAAATTGCTGCCAAGGGTCAAACTGGTGATGCCTCTGTCACTGCTGACACTATCCGCGAGAAAATTAGCGAGACCCAAACCGCCTCTCTCGGTCTTTTCCAGAAGGTATATGAGAAGCGCGCCGCTGAGCAGAATTCGTCATCTTCAGAATCTGCTGAGCAGCCCAAAGAGGAGAAGAAAGACTAAATGTCCCATATCTTCTCTTTTTCTTGAGGTAGAGGTTTCATGTATCGTAACACGGTAGTTGGCGCGTTACATCCGTTCGTTTGGTCTTTTGGTTCTTTAGACTTAAATAAAAAAGTACAAGTATATTGGCACAGTTTGCATATCTCCTGTAGTAACTCACCCCCCTCAGTTTTAGGATGCTTTAGTTATGTCTTCATGTATAATCTATAATGACTTTTTGATGATGCTCGAGTGCTGAGTATTAGATGGGATCTATCTATAGAACTATGGGTATCTAAGAGAGCTGGATGGTCATTGTCTATGGAGTGCTTGAAATCGGGTATAATACTGCTTCGTCCGTGCTTCGACGATCTCTTGTGTAGACTCTGGTAAATCTTCGATGAAATGGGCTAAAGGGGCGTCAGCAAAGTGACAAAGGGCGATCAACGAGGTATGATTTAACCTGGCGACCCTCCAAAATAAGCAAGTGTAGGTACAACCGTGTTAGGTGGTATTGTAGTGTTGTCTGCAATCTTGACACAGTCCTTGATAATTGTAAATTTACCCTGAGTAGATTGGTCAGAGCCCGATCCCAGTTGTAAAGGTATTAGACGAACAATGATGCAATTTTTGCCGATCTCTACGTGATTTCCAATCGTTGCAGCTTCGATCACCGAGTTGGCGCCGATATGAACATGGTCACCGATTTTCATAGGATAGTAGTTGAAAGCCCCGCGAAAGGTCTTGTACGGTGGCCTTTTGTAATTAATAAAAAGATGGCTGAGGAATTGGGAAGGACGGAACCTCATGATAGACCCTTCACCAAGCAGACAATATCGACCAAGTTGTATCACAACAGTATGTCCAGGTCCCGTTCGTCTGAGGTCGCCACGGATGATAGCACCACTAGAAATGATGGTCTTACCGCCCAGAACGATGTTTTGCGGACCTGCGATGGTAGCTCTGCGCGAGACTTTGTTTCCAGTGTCCTGAGATGCCACAAACGTCAAGGCGAATAGACATGAGAGTGAAGGTGGCAGTAGCAGCAGCAGCAGCTCACAGTCTCGATGTACTCTGAACGCGAGTAATAAATGGGTGGATCCATGGTAGAGGAGCTAATGTCTAAAAAAGGCAAACCTTTGAACTCTCTACTATGCTCTCCCGGCCTCTTTTCCACCATTACAAATTTACCTCCCAGCCAGTTTCCAAGCGGTGGCTTGCTACTTCTAGGGCACTTGGACTGAGGCAGCGACTGTTCCTCGGTTCATCTGTGTCATACAGACATTTTTCAGCTTCGTTTGCATGTCGGAGCGTCATTGCTCAAACGACCACAACCCGCTCTACAAATGCCACTTCGTCACCGGAATTAAATACATCCACGACAGGGGTAGAGGGGCATAACAACTCTAAAGACGATGTCTACGGTAAACTCTACGTTGGTCCTCTCGGAACTACATTTCGTAGACTCAAGATCTTTTCACTCTCATCCCTTATATTGTCTACTACACTGGCGCCATTCATATTTGTGATAGAGTCGAATTTGCCACCGACTGCGCGACTAGCATTAGCTTCGATCGCTATCTTGACTTCGGCGACGAGCACGGGTTTGGTTGCGTGGGTTGGTAAGCCATATGTGACCCAGCTGAGATATATTAGACCAGAGGAGAACGGTGGTGCGGAGGGTATGGAGATGACTACTATGTCGTTAACGGTAAAACCAAGGATCACGATGGTGAGTGGCGCTCGAGTCTGACCAATTACCGGGGCGTGATGCAAATCGTTTGTGTTTGGTGTACTGATTTGCCTTGTGTCATCCTTTCCAGGTATATGACCCAAGCTTTTTGGTTGAAACGAGGCGGGGTTTTGCCAAATGGGAACTTGCTGAAAGAGTGGTTCTGCCAAAGGCCGAGCGACAGGTTACACCCGGACAAGAAGAAACTATCGCAGAGACACAGGATAAGGATGGTAATCCTCTCGGACGCTGGATCGTTACTTGGGGTGAGAATGGTGAAGGAACATGCAGAGGATTTGGGAGTGTTGAAAGGTGAGTACTCTATTTTTGCTCGTCGGGACTAGGGGCTTATTTGAGAACAGGTACTTCAATGTTCATGAGGAACTGTTACCTTGATAACCCCAGACTGAATCAAACTGTGTTCCACAACTGACGTTGTCGGGTATTCATTGAGTTCCAAAAAATCTTATCGTCCACGAATCCTTGACGCTCAAATAGATCTGCTATCCATTTTACCAACGGAACCTCCTAAAGTCTGACACACAGCGACTCGAGTGGTCATTGATAAATGATGCATATTTTATCCCTTCGGAAATGTGGATGCCTCTTTTGACCAGATTTCGACGCCCAATTCTCCGAAGGAGGATATGTTTTGAACCGGTGTTATACATCTCCGTCTTCCATACCCAGAGAGGTCCAGCGACATCTTTTCTTTCGAACTTGCCGAGTGCATTTCTCGGAGGCGCATTTTGTGGCTCACTATGCAGTAAGGACTTGAGTTTGAATCATTCAGACAGCGATGTATGATCAAGGCCGGCTTATAAATGTGTTGGAACAAACAGATTGTCGTATGGTACCAGTCTTAGGTTCATGGCGCTAATCGATGTCCGACAAATTCTGCTCAGCGGACGGTCATGCTCCTATGTACCACAAGAACCAGATAACCTAAATTAAGTCTGGACAAGATCAAAGCCTGAATGCAATTCGCTCATATGAACACTTCCTGACTGTTCACAACATTAAAACAAGCTGATATCATGGCGTCGTTTTTGAAGTTGTCGGTACGCTTACCTCATCTAGATGGTCCCTGACAGGAGAAAATTATATACCTACTCACACAGACCGCGATTTCAGGCATTAAGGCAGGTCGCAAGGATCTTTATCGCCCTCGCTAGAGATCTACTAACGAAGTTGGAGAGATCCGTGATTTACGGCTGCTGGGACTGATGGAGATATGTTTGAAATCATGCATGGGTCATATTTCCTCATTCAATATCATTCAGGGTCGATTTGATAATGCGAAGTACAGCCCGAGATCTGTGCTTATTAGGTTCGTACCCTTCGGCTAAGCATCATGTTCACGGCGAATGTCTCAGAATCCCGGGATGAAATCGAATGTGGGTTTGGAGATGCCTGTTGATGAACAATCACCTCCTGTCGTTATTTGGGATTTCGGACGGAGCTTGCACAGACAAGTAGTGGATCTCATACTTAAAAACAAGGGGAACATTCAATCAACACCTCTGCCTCGACAGCGACGTTTTGTAATCCTATATTCCTCATCACATAACACTGGTATCCGGCCCAACTTGGACATCGATGGAAATGCAGAGCGATCTGTCTCTCAATGACTTATATGATTTTAACGCTTCTGATGCCGACATCATTTTTGTGACTGGAGGAGGATATCCTGCAGAGATTCGCGCACATTGGTGTGTGCTTACGGCCGCCTCGCCATTCTTCTGCGATATGTTTTCACTTCCCCAACCGCCTTCACTTCCGTCGTATTCATCCTCAACGAGTGACGCCTACATCCCACGTATCCCCGTTCCTGAAACGAGGGAGGTGTTCACGAAGCTATTAAGCTATATATATCCGGTCCCTCGGCCAAATATCAACTCCTTAGATGAGGTTTCATGTATATTGGGTGTGGCGCTCAAATATGATTTCATGATTGCTGTGGAAGCCCTGAAACAAATGTTGATTTCGCCGAGATATCTCAACGAGAATCCGCTGCGTGTATATGGAATTGCAACTAGCTTCAACGTACGTTTTTCTTATACTACTACGTTTCCTGATTCATAACTTCTTCAATTTTGTATGACAGTTGGAAGACGAAGCCAAGATTGCGTCGCAATACACGTTGAACATCAATCTCCTTGACACACCTCTCTGTGACGAGATGAGGCACATTTCTGCTTACTCGTATCAAAAGCTCATCAACCTTCACCGCACACGAGCAAAGAATGCTTCAGAGCTTATAAAACCCCCGCGCGGTCTCAAATGTCCGCAATGTAATGGCTCTGGACATGGATCATATGGCAATCCGGACTGGTGGAATGAGTTTGCGAGTAAAGCCAAGGCAGAACTAGCTGTAAGACCGACGACAGAGGGAATATTTGATAATATAGAGTTTTTGAAGAGTACGTGTACGAGCGGGTGTTTAAGATGTCCTATGAGTTTGTTGGAGTCAGGACCGCTATTGATGGATCTGAAGAAGCAGATTGATGCATTACCTGCAACTATTTAAGCAGTGGACCTCTTAATGCCTCATGTCTTGATCTGGAATCAATCTGTCATTTAACAGTCATTGCCTGGATTTATACTGCATACATGTTATCATCCGTCAGCACTCGTATTGAAGTTGTTAGATGACAACAGCAAGGTAGTAAGAGCTGAAGAACTTGCTACAAATATTGATTTATGGACGAGCGACGCAAAATGGGGGGAAAAACTCGTTGTAAACGTACAACGAGCATCATCTCAGCTACCTGTATTTATATTTATCCACATACAATATAATGAGACATATGATTCACAGCGAAAATGCGCAGGTAAGTCCTCAGGATGCTAAAATAGGTGTCGGACTGAGGTCCAGACAGAAACGACTGGCCTCAGAGCTTACAGAATTGTACTTTATATACAAGATGAATGTGCATAAAAAATACCTAGGAAATAAATTTGCTTCAGAGTTCCTACATGTGTTGCTAAGGTGATAATGACAAGTGAGCAACAAATGAGCATGTAAGTTAGAAAAATAAGCAGAGTAGAGAACAATGAGCTGATGATGAGATGAATAATTGAATGATGTTGTAGACAATGATATTAAGATATTTACCAGATGTTATAAGATAGAACAGCTGAGGGGGCAACAATCAATGGTGAAGTTTTTATATCAATCAGTAAAAGAAATAATATATATATATATATAAACACCCAATCATGTTTCACCTTAAGTTATTCCAGTATGCATCACATCAAGGTCAAGGCTAACAATCCTCAACACTCCCCCTGACACCATGCCTATGCCAGTCTAGATTCATCATCAACACAAACTTTTGATAGATAGGTTTTGGGAGGGGCTTGGTCAAGATGTCAGCAACATTGTCATGGGTGGATATTGGCATAACAGAGATTTCTTTGTCCTGGACACAATTGCGAATGTAATGGTACTGTATATAGAGATGTTTTAACAAGCTATGACCCTTGGTGGTCTCTGTGAGGCTGATTGATCCTAGATTATCACCAGCAAGAGGAAAAGGGAACTTCTCTGGCAAGAAGACCTCATCAAGCTATGATTTCATTTACATGGCTTGTTGTGCTGCACATACAAGTGAAATATATTCTGACTCCACCAATGACAATGCAACAACAGCCTGTTGCTTTGATGACCAGGACATGGGCACTCTGTCCATAAAGAAGATATACTCTGAGATAGAACAATATGTATTAACACATCTTGCCCAATTTGTGTCAATACATCCAAATAGCTTTATCCCATCACCAACTTCCTCCCCCAGACTCAAAAAATACAAGAGACTATAGTTGAGTATCCTACAGATGTAGTGGCACACCTCCAGTAGCAACTCCCAATGTTCTGGGGCAGGATTGACCTGTACCTGTCCAAGAATACTACATACATAAGAAATATTAGGTCAAGTACTTGAACTCCCCCAGAGTAAAGTACCCAGTAATGGGCAAAAGAGTTTGTCTACCATAAATTAAGCTTTCTCCTCTATTAGTAGTTTCTTATGTTTTGAGATTTGAGCCTTAGGAGGAAGAGAGGTGTCAAGAGGATAAAGGTCCTACAGATTAAAGTATTTGAGTATACACTCAAAATACATAGACTGTGAGAGTGATATATCCCTATTCTCAAAACACTTGACTGTCAGACCAAGAAGTAGATTGTGGTCATTGACTTCTGTCAGATCCCACTTCAAGACAAACTCATGGATAACTTTATTAGTCTCTTCATTGCTAGATAAAGTACTAAAGATATCATTTGTGTACATTGTTGTAATAGAAAAGTTTGGGTCTTTACAGTGCAAGTACACACATAGGTCCATCTTAGATGAATAGTATCCTAGAGACTTGTACTCTTCTTTGAGAAGCTTGAACCAGATATAGCCAGATTGAACAAAACTATCACAAATGGCCACTTACTGATTTGTGATTGCTTGATTTGATAATCAAAGTGTTCAAAAAAGCAAAGTTAGACAAGCAGCAAAAGATGTTGTTAAGTCTGAGGTTTATCCTCAGA
>Ga0153934_1000250_pt1 | contig 16043 bp, 28 predicted proteins | sample TSNJ018MetaG_FD_104708 | JGI IMG/M metagenome (GOLD analysis project Ga0153934, IMG submission 104708) | Attine ant fungus gardens microbial communities from New Jersey, USA - TSNJ018 MetaG | ecosystem: Host-associated > Fungi > Mycelium > Unclassified | place: USA: New Jersey, Wharton State...
AGAAAATGCAGCCCCTAGCAAATACTACTATCCGTTTCCTGTATTGCAGACATCCACAGATTACTTACCCAGTGTCGAAGGATCACCGATATCGAATTGTTTACTAGGTTGATGATAACCCTTCCAATCGCTCCGCCAATACTGCATTTCCAGGAGATCTTCATATTCTCTTCTATGAGCATGAGTATGTGGGCAGACGTTAGATCCTGGTATGACCTTCTCCACTGTAGGAATATCCTCATTTTCATACTGCTCGCTAACCTCCTGATGGCTACCTTGCCGTCTCCGCCGCCCATCATAGCTGAGCGACAGCATTGGACTAACATCCTCGAAATCGGAACTGAAGGGTGACAGTGAAGGCGTGCTATCCCAGCCTTGCTCTTCCACCGATTTCGTATTTAAAATTCCTTCCCAGTGTTCACCTTCAAAGGGCTCTTCGGCAAGAATATCCTTCCAAGTTAACGTCTGTGTTGGTGATCGAGGATCCCTTTCTTCACTAAGAAAATGCTCCGCATAGGCAATGGTAGAGGCTGTTGGAGGTTGTGATAAACTGATCTGAAATTTTGTTCAGATTTATTCCTCTTCAGAGGGTGCAGGACGTACAAGAAATTGTATATGATCGGGAAAATTAGTTGGCTAAATGCGAAAACAATGTGAAGCCACAGATTATTCAAAAACTATGCAACAAATACCTGGATATCATGGTCCAGATCTTTATCTCTAGCCTCTATATGATTCTTCAGCTTGCTGAACGCAACCAATAAACCTTCGGACACCGCATCTTTCATCGTGATACGAGCCTTCTGCGCATGGCTGATGTGTCGTTAATATTTCGCCCAAGATAATATCAATATATAGGCACCCCTTGATTTGCTGTTCAACATATCTCATATCGACACTCACGGCACCCTTGTTCAATGTAGTTGCCTCCAGACGTTTCACAACATAATCTGCGATTTTCTGGAATTCTTGAGAACCATCATCTGCTTGAAGCCCCGTTACTTGTGTAACGAAAGTGGGCGCAAATTTATTTACGCGTGATTTTGCGAGCCGGCTGCGAGTTCGTTGAGAAAATCGCGACTGAGGCCGCCCAGAGCTGGCAGAGACCGGACGAGCCGATGAAGCACTTGACCGAAGACCTTGACGATTGGAGGCACTCGACGAAGGCCGAGATACGGGATGCCTTGAGAGGCTAGAAGAGGGCCTGGAGAGACTGGAGGAAGGTCTTGAATGAGGAGGAGTGGTCATCAATTACTATTGATTACATCAATCCGGATTTTGCGTATTATCCACGTGTTACTAGACTTCTATTGTCGGCAGGCTATTATTGTTCATTATTCACTCATGTCACACGTTATGCCAGGTACAACCCAATGCCTTTGTTCATGCCTTTGTACATTGTTCTGCTAGTTATAAACGGCACAATCACTGCCTCTCCTGCTCCTGAATTTCCCCCAGCCGGTTACTTGATTCCTTGTCGATCGCTCTTTTGCCTCAGGTAGCTGGTCTCCTGAACTGTCCAACCAAGATTTCAACGTTTCAACGATGTTACAATATATCACTCTCTATGCTGCTATAATCATTACCCTCAATTTACCACTAACGTTGGCTCATTCCTGTATGCCTTGTGTTTTCCGCTTTCCAAAAAATTGACTAAGTCCCCTCCCCCCTCACCAGCTATTTGGCATCCTAGTATGTGGGGTTTTAATGTCACCCAGAACACTTTCCCCTACGATAACCGACCTGTCGCACCACTTCGCAACATGTCGTTCCAAGAATGGTGGTTCCACAATCACCTCTCATACCCACCCAACGCAGGTGATTTCTTCGAGCTCCCCGCAGGTGGTAGTGCCACTGCCGAAATTGCTTGTACCAAAGATGCCACTTCTTATTGGAATATCGCTCCTGATGGCGGTCGCAATACTCAGGACAACGACAACGTTTGCCCAGGCTCTCCCACTTTGACGTACCATACCACCGGTATCCAGGATGTGAAAGGATGTGCTCTGGCTATCACGTACAAAGCCAACGTCAGTGACGTGAAACCCCAAGATTTCACAATCTTCAGTGTCAATCAGACATGTGTATGGACAAGATTTACAGAATTCAAAGTACCTCAAAGGATGCCACCTTGTCCTGAAGGTGGTTGTATCTGTGCCTTCTTTTGGATACACTCGGCTGATGCTGGCGGCGAAGAAAGTGAGTCTAGACCTCGAGGTTCAATTATCGATATCTGATTCATATAGACTACATGAACGGCTTCCGATGCAACATCACCAATGTCACCTCTACCACATTGCTTGCTAAACCCGAGGTTCCTCGTCGCTGTGGACCAGATCCCGAAAATAATAGGCAGTTCTCTGCTGTTCAAAATTGCACTTATGGCGCCAAGCAGCCACTTTACTGGCTTAATGAGAACAGTAATGTCTTCGAGGGTGAACACGCGCCGCCTTTTTACAATGACCTGTACAATTTCGCCGACGGCTCCCAGGATGACATATTCGAGGACTCGTATACTAGTAAACCAACACCTGGTGTTGCTGCGGCGCTACCGGTGTTTGCAAACGTAGGAATAAGGGGAAACATGAATGTGGATGAGAGTGTTCATGATTCTTCTTCGGCTCCATGCAGATCACACAGCAGTCAGGGTCCGGTTTCCGATGCGAGTTTCTGGGAAGTAGACTCTAGACTATTCAGGCGATATGTGCCATGGGCTCTGACGTACAAGAGCAGGGGGTTGCACATGAAGTAGGCTTATCCTGACTCCGACAACGGCACCATAATCTAGGATGGACAGTCATGTATTATTTAAGACCCTCGATTGTCTCAGAGTTGGCAAGGAATATCATGCAGTTGTCCAGATGATCGTCACCACAGAAATCTTTACAGTGCTTCTACATATTGAAATTAAGATCACCAAAACAAAAAGGTGAAACAAAACAAAGGTGCGTCTAAATAAATACTATGCCAATATAGTACAATGACCGATGAGAACTGACGACACCTAAACAACGATACAAGCAAATGAAGGATTATATCAGGCTGATCCTTGTTCGAACCAGCCCTCCACGCCAATTATGCATGCCAGCTGAACGATTGTGTGACCAGTCACCTTGCATCCTAGCAAATGCAGACTGGATATGCTCAGTCATCAGAGCCTTGCGATCCTCCAGTGGTGGCAAGAAAAGTGAATTGGTTGGCATAGTGTACTCTGCATCAGCATCTGGCGAGCATTCTCGACGTCGTTTCTCTGCTCCTCCGCCATGTCCGCCATGTTTGCGTTTACCAAGGACTGGCGAGGAGTATTCTTCACGTAGGTAAGATTCCTCCAGAGATTTCTTGACAGCTAAACCAGCAAGTGTGAGGGAACGAACCATTTCGAAGGCAAGGAAGCCGACAATATCTACTGTGTCATCGTTCGCCTTGAGATCCAGTTGTGGAGGAAGATTAAGAAATTCACGAAACCGCTTGGCTGAAAGGGAAGAATATCACTCCATGGACGAAGAAAATGAACAAGAATTCTTACCCTTGCGATAAGTGAAAGAAGCCTGTCGGCAGTCAGAATAGTGTTGATATTCCTCCCGAGTCATTTGTCGTGTTGCATCATCAGCTTCCTGAAAGGCTAATTGAACATGTTGAAAAGGAAGGACCTGTATGGCTCACTTTAAGACGCTGTACTGAAGCCTCGTGGGCTTCAATGTCATCTTCATCCTCCTCGTCATCGGATTGATGGCCGCTCTGTCTAAGAGCTTCAGAGTACACCGTCATGATTTCCCAGGGAAGTTTGATGGTAATTTTCTGTGCCTTAGCAGTTAATTTATCTATAGATACTTTAACAAGGATATTCGACAAAGCTGAAAGGATACACACCATCAGCACCATCTTCAAGGGCCTCAACTTCAACTCCACCTCCGCCATCGCCTCCACTATCTTTTGCATGTTTTCGGACATCCTTCCAAGAAAGATAGGTCCTTAACCGGTTGACTTTGCTTCTGTCATGTCTGATGAGAAAAATGAGATCCTCTGCCGAAAGATAACGTGCACCGCGTCGAGTTGCTAGCGCTCGTGCTTGAACGATCTAAGCCAAGAGGACTGTTGAACAAATAAGATAGCCTTCAATCAGCCACATCTAGGCGCACTAGTTCTATGAGTTGGCTCCTGACAATGTCTTCAACGAGATTAACAGTCTCTGGTATCGGTTCTTGGACTTCGCCAAAAACAAACATCTGTAAAGAGGATAATAAACACATGTATTTATACAGTGATTTTTTTTAGGAAAAAAACCATTTGAGATATTTCCTGGGTATATTTGTATTCCTTAGTGGCCATATTGAAATTGCTGCTTGTATCACCCAGTTTTTTGCTCGTAGACATGGAAAGCGATGAAGACCGTGATGAACTCACGTGATTTCAAACTCCGCCATGGAACATATAAACCGCGCATTTTTTTTCACGCGTCGTACTCTTCGCATGTCTATTTTTGCTCTTCGTCGCCTGGCTAACACAGCTAGGAGCCACCCATGGCAGCCTAGAGGATTACAGATGGTGGCGCAACCCACGTTTTCTAGGTTTAATTCGACAGTCGCACCCCCCAAACCCAACAATGAGGCGAAAAACGCGACTGAGGTTACCCCTGTGGAAGTCTCAGAGAACGGTCTCATTGGTGGCACTGACTGGTCAAAGAGTTACCATGGGCTCTCAGCTGAACCCTTTTCTGACAATATTCGGCAAATTTTGCAAGCTCCTGTAGACCCTCAGGATGTTGAATGTAAACCGGGTATGTTACGCCCTTTCTCCAGTCATGCTTTGAAACTCAATCTGGTAGATGGTCTCGTTTATCTTCCTGAGATCAAATATCGTCGAATTTTGAACAAAGCATTCGGTCCAGGTGGATGGGGACTGGCTCCCCGAAGTGAGACTAATGTCAGCCCCAAGATTGTTAGTCGAGAGTATGCGCTTGTTTGTCTTGGAAGGTTGGTTTGTTGAAGATTTTTTCTTTATTGCCACTGAAAAAGGAGCCAGACTTGTCGCTGTTGCTCGCGGAGAGCAGGAATACTTTGATCCTTCTGGTATTGCTACTGCCACTGAGGCATGCAAGAGTAACGCGTTGATGAGGTGCTGCAAGGATTTGGGTATCGCAAGTGAACTTTGGTCAATAATATCGTATTGTTGGATTTTGTGATTTTTGCTCAAACTGTCATTTAGGGATCCACGTTTCATCCGTGAATTTAAAGCCAAATTCTGCTTAGAAGTGTTCGCGGAACATGTCCCGACAAAGAAGAAGTTCGTATTATATTGATTATTCACATGAATTGAGAGTTGACATCGCTTTTCTATAGGAGAAAGCTCTGGCGGCGAAGGGATCAGGGTAAATTTGAATACCCCTACCAGGAATAGTCTGCTGCCAAATGTATTTCTTATATCTTGGAATTCCAGTACATATTACTTGGTCTGACACCTACTTGATTGACTGATTATACTTCTATCTACAAGCTTCATGTCTGGTTTTCATCGTACGTTAGTGTTCCTCGGCGTCAAAGTAAAATCTTTGCGGCCGACAATACAAATCTTTGTTTTTTATCCGTACAATGTCCAGAGATAGGAGACCACAGAATTATTAGAAAAGCAAAGAGGCAGCTATGTCGACATTTCCTCCTGCAGCTCCCAGTGCTCTGATGGCGTCGTCTCTTGATACACCCAACCCCATCAACATCTGTATAGAGCTCTCAGGAAAGTGGCTGGGTGGATTTGAGCTCGCCGGCTGAGTGGCAAGACTGGCTCTAGGAACGGAGCCAAGAGTTTGTCCAGTGCCCGGAAAGCCTCCACCGGAAGGTAGATGATCTGGAATGCGACTCCCTGCTGTATTTGTGAATGGTTCAGAACCGGGAGGGACTTCAGGAAAGCGCGCTTTATCGGGTAACTCATGCTCAGGAAGGAACTGAACCTCACGACCTTGAATACGGAGTACACCCTTCTGAAGGTCGATGCATGCTTGGTGTGTCTTCAGCATATCCAAACCAAAGAGAAGATCAACATCTCGACCCTGCGAGGTTCCAGACATGAGATGGCAAACAAATGATTCGGTGATACGATGTACATACTTCCATGATTGTGAAAGAACACGGCAGATAGAGATCGGCCAATTTGAGCTGTGCACTGTGCACTCGGCCGAGAATTTTGGCTGTTCCGACTCCACGTGCGATACCAGCAAATCGTTTGTCAACGAGACGCATGATTCTAAAAAGTGGAAAGACAGTGACAGGGTTTTCCAGATGTACAAAACTAATGACAGAACATACCCACAGGCCTCTGCACACTCCGGACTCACTGGGATATGATGATCAAGGTAAATGGCCAGAGAAGGAGATCTGCTTACTGATTGTCTGCTGGGCACCACTATCTACGAATGCCTTGACGGAATATGAGTTGACTTCGACAGGAATGCTTGAATCACATTGACACAAAGTTCTGTAAAAAAAAACAAAAAGGACAGTAAGATCCAACTCACTAGAGCATCGTGACCCTTCCGAAGCTTTCAGGAGAGAATTCAAGTGCGTGCTCCATATTCTCTAACACAGCCTGTTGCCTGATATGTTCCTCTATCTTTTGTTGGGCTTCGACATCAAATGGATCAAGATTCAAACGTTCGATTTCCCGTTGACGTTGCATCTCTGCTTCTTGTTGACGTTCAGCCGTTTGACGGAGGAGTTGGGCAAATCGCGGAGCATTTGTTTGTGCAGCCTCTGCTAATTCCGGCTGTACCTACCATTCAATGGATTTCAGTGAATATTCCCGGGCAAGTAGGAATAGAAGCGCACCTGTTGAAGTTGATTCATGAGATCTGGATTTCCTAACAGTTGCAATCGCATCATTTCAGCATCTTGTTCAATAGTCCTGGTTGAACAGTTGAGATTCAACATATTAGCCATCAATGAATGAGGTTGTAAATCAGATAGTATCGACAAACCTTCCACCGACATTCGCCCCCTTCCGACGCAAAACAAGCGTCGTATCGTCAGGGATACCATATTCTTGCATTGTCTTTTTGGGATCTGTGAGTTCCCTATCTCCATAGTGTATCCCTTGTTCAGATATTGGCACTCCTGACTGAAGACCCGATCATACCATCAAGTGTTTCGTGCGATTAGATAGAATATGAATAAGTGTGGATATGAGTGCGTTAGTCGAAAACTACACAGTTAAAAGAAGGAGAGGAACGCGCCTCAGCCTCAAGTAGGGCCATGACGTTCTCAAGCTCCATCTCAGGGTCTATCTCGACAGTAAATGTTTGACCGAAATCATTGGCAAATGTTAACTTCATTTTGACTATAAGTTGCTGAATGTGCTTGAACAAGGTGCCGAAAGATATGGGAGGAAGAAATTTGAGAACTCTAAAAAAAAGTAGGGCGTCAGTAAAATGAGATTGGGTTATTGTTCTCGAAAGATCGGTCGTATTCTCGCAAATCAGACCCGGTTAATTGGGTCTTTGTATGAAGAATGGAGTAGTGCGATGGGGAAATTTCATTTGATCCCATCAGTCCCTCAAAGATCACCTCGAGCGTCTCTATGATATTGAACATTCTGAAGCGGGATACAAAACCCATCTAACCCAAGTCTGATATACTCATGCCAGATTATCAGAAAATCCAGCGCCAGTGATAACCCATCAATGACGATGGTGAGTAAATGCCTTGATATCAATATATCATTCGTGAATTTGTGAATGATGCTCGGTATCTTAAAGGGGCCTAAGAGTGCTGTTACTGGTGCGATTGCGTGATGCCGGATGAACGAATCTAAATCTAGACGTCAGCGTTCTTGTAGGATGGAAGCCGATTAACATACAACCGTGAGGTTCCTGGAGTGCTCCGTATGTTTGTGGTATTTGACATAAGTGCGCTCTCAAGAGCAGATGTTGATAAACTTTCATCTATGGCTGCCAATTTATATACGTAAATCTCCACCAAAGAGAAGCTGACTTACCACTCAAGTCACTAAAACTCGAGGTCTCAGAATGACCACTTCCATGATCACCAGTCAACTGGGAATATCTTCTATTATGCGAATGGCTCATCGCACCCCTTGAGGAAACTGGTACAGGACTAGCAGAATTCGTATTTGACGTGCGATGGCCGAAATGCATAGGTGATTGTGGTTGTGAATCCGTTGCTGGGGAAGGAACATCCGCAATTGAACCTTGTGGGGAGCTGGTACTCGAAAGACTCTGATTGTCACTCCGGCTTGATAGTGAATCACCTCTGAAGCTGTTGGTAGCGGAATTTGGGGTGGGTGAAATAGGTGAAATACCCCCATTCCCTCGTTCAATGTCACGTTTGGAACGAATAATCCCAAGCGTATCGTTCGTTATGAGCCGTGACAGTTGCTCGAGTTTTAGATCAAGAGCTTCCTGTTCTTCTACCCTGCGCTCGGCTTCTTCCTCTTTCAGTGCTGCCTCGTCGTCCTCTGATAGATTGTCCGAGTCTTCAGATAGGGGAGACTGTGGACAGAGGGGCACTGACTGCCGTCTGATATCCTGGACGGTTAGTGTAGAAGACGATGCGGCTTTCCGTGGTCTTTGAGCATTGTTAACAAGTGAACTAAGTCGCACCCGAACATTGCGAGGGGTGAGGTTTGAAGTGGATATCCCTGAACTGGAAACTCCAGTTTGAATAGTCAGTGAGGGCCGCTCGACTTGCGTTGTTGACTCAAATTTCGGATTTGTAGCTATTGCAGGAGAAGGGCTTAAAGCGCCTTGAATGTCCTTGAGACCACGGATATCTTGCTGGAATCTGGCATTAACACGGTAAAGCAAATATGGTAACGGAACTTCAAGATGAGCTGCCAGCCCTTTCCCTATGTGTCCGTGTTATAACACGGTTGACTCAAACGTGAACATGAGACGCACAATCGGCACCCCCACTGTCACTAGAACGCGATTTCTCTATGACTCGCCACAAAATGTCAGCCTTCTCTGATGTCCACTCTATCTGAGGAAAATTACTGGCAAGTAAAAGTGGAAGGTAGTGCTACGCACACGCGGTGGGTCTGGTTCAGCACCTTCGGGCCTATCCCAGGGCAAGCGTACGACAACACGGACAGAGGGTGTATTTGCAGGCATGACGGTCAAGGCCAAGATTGCCAGGGCCGCAAGCCGATCATTCTTCGGATCCCAAAGCTGCTCGTCTCGGTATGGATTCTCCAGGTGACACGGACAAAGACTATGTACAAGAGCTCCGTGAGTTCGTTGCAGAACTCTACCAGCGCCCAGGGTGCGAGGCAATCGCTTCGGAGATAGAGGGTGAGGACGCAAGCAACTCTTGGTATGTTGATATCAGGGTGTTGAAACCCGACATACAATAGTCCTACAGTCGATCTATGACCAGGATGCAGTACGCGTTTGGCATTCAACGTTAGATGGCACCAGAGACAACAAACAGGGGATCATCCGGTATACCTTGACGCTCAAGTGAGCCAATTTTTTTCTGATCATCTGGGCAACTGATGATGAATACAGTCTACCCTCCTACGACGACGTTGCCATTAGATTTTTGGTCTCTCTTCCTGCCACATACCCTGCATCCTCACCACCACAGTTGCAGCTTCTCTCACGATACATTGGTGCCTTCGGAGCCGATGCGGGCCTCTTTGGGTCAATACTCCGTACATTCATCTCTATCAATGGCGTCGAGTTCACACCGGAAACCGTCTGCGTGTTTGACGGTGTACAGAATGCATTGGAACAATGTAATGTATGGTACAAAGAACGGCTGATGGAAGAGAGAACGAAAGATATCATCCGAGGAGAACAGAAAGAAATTCGTGCGGCACAGGTAGAAGAAGCTATCGTCAGCCCCAGCTCAAAGGATCTCCCCGGGCACATGGAACGGGACATCAGATCGCAGAATGAAATGCCGCTTAGAATAAAATTCTTTACCGCCGAACCAATCATCGACAGAAAGAGCACCTTTATTGGACGGGCATGTCGAGTATCTGATCCTTCTGAGGTACGGCTACTTCGCATAACGACAGATTCCGGTTCAAGGCATATCGAATAGGTGCCACAACTTCTTACATATCTGATGTCTGACCGGCGAATAGCCCGGGCTGCTCACCCCATCATCAATGCATGGCGCTGTCAAGTCGGTACAGTACTCCACCAAGGTAAGTACCATGTTTTCCTCACGACATCTGCTGAGGGATATACCGTTAGATAACGATGACGATGGGGAGACAGCTGCGGGAAACCGCCTTGCACATCTGCTACAGATCCTGGTTAGTGTAATCCTGTCGGTCTTGGTGCCAACGCTAACTGTCTTGCAGGAGGTCAATAATGTACTGGTAGTTGTGACACGTTATTTTGGAGGTATCCAACTCGGGGCAGATCGGTTCAAATATATCAACCAAGCTGCACGTAATGCACTTGAACTTGGTGGATTTTTAAATTCCGGAGCTGATAAGAAAAGAAGGCACTGATGTATCCGTAGTGTACAAGAGCAAAGTCAGCCTACCGGCAACTGCGGGCCGCCGGACGTGAGAGAGAGATTGATAATAAGAAAGATTCGCTGCAACGAAGCAGCGATGAGATTATGAAATCGTCGTTTTTGTCTTTGCGGTTGCTATATAGTCGTCCTCTTCCCAGTTCCCCCCAAACTCTCCGCCCCCACATTTTCTTCCGTATGGCCAGCTCTCACCCACAATTCGTATGTTTATCCTTTGTTCGTATACTCTCACTCACCTTGTTCTAGAACAGTTTCCAAGACCCATCTCTCGTCAAGTTCCAAGGATATATCAACGGACAATGGGTTAACGCGAAGAGCGGAGAGACAATTAGCGTTACTAGTTTGTCTCTTTCCGCATGCCTATTATCGAGCGCTGAGTCTCTTTTGCAGACCCCGCAACGAACGAGGAGCTAGGAACAGTTCCAGACATGGGTGTAGCAGAAACCAAAGAAGCTATCGAGGCTGCAGCTGCGGCGTTTCCATCCTGGAGCAGGACATCTGTGAAGGTATCTTTGCAAGCTGGTTTCTTTCTGCATACTCCGCGTTGAATCGGGTCAACCATAGCATCGCCACGACATTCTCATCAAGTTCTTCCAACTAATGCATCAGCACCATGAGGACCTTGGTCGTCTTATCGTGGGTCCGCTCTGTTAAATTGCCTGACGTCATTCTGGAGCGCGTATCTATTCCTTCAGACGCTTGAAAATGGCAAGCCTTTGGCAGACGGAAAGGTAGAGTACGACCATTCTTGACTGATTTGTGTGAGATGCGAAGAATTGCTATTTGCAGGGTGAGAATATCTACAGTGCTTCTTTTCTTGAGGTCGGTCATTTGTGCTCAAATTTAGTAATGTGCTCCCTTTGACTTGTATCAAATAGTGGTTTGGTGGGTTTGAAGAGCCGCTTTTACAACTCATAATCTCACACTAGCGTAGCCGAGGAGGCAGTGCGCACATATGGAGGTAAATATTGACTAGTTTCCTTGTTCTGCGCTCTGTTTATCTTCTTATCCCAGAACACATTCCCAGCTCCATCCCCGGTTCAAGGAACGTAGTTGTCAAGCAGCCAATCGGCGTTGTGTGAATTCATATTCCTTCTCACTCATCCCACGGATCATTCATCTTTGGAGCTTAGGTCAATTCTTACCCCATGGAACTTTCCTTCTGCGATGATTACGAGAAAGCTCGGCGCAGCTCTTGCCGCAGGCTGTACTGCTGTCATCAAACCTCCTCCGGAAACACCTTTTTCTTCTTTGGCTCTGGCTGAGGTATGTTATCATCTAATTGCACCTGACCCATTACTGATTGCTTTCATAGCTCAGCCGAAGAGCCGGGGTTCCTGACGGTGTCATCAATATTGTTCCAACGTTTAAATATGTCTCAGAGGTTGGCAAAGAAATGTGCCAGAATAAGATTGTGAAGAAAGTCAGCTTCACTGGATCAACGAATGTTGCCAAATTACTCTATAACCTCTCCTCAACAACTTTGAAGAAGTAAATTTACATTCTTGTTAAGGTTCATCTGAGCGGGAGTTGATATCATCGTCAGGGTGTCTTTGGAAGCTGGGGGAAATGCCCCCTTTATTGTCTTTGACGATGCGAACATTGACGAAGCCATCGAAGGTGAGCTCTCTTAATTAAGATATAGTCCGACCTTAACATGATCTACTAGCTGCTCTCCTTTGTAAATTCCGAAGTAGCGGTCAAACCTGCGTTTGTGCCAACAGGATCTTCGTCCAATCCTCTGTATATGCAGATTTTGCCTCACGTCTTGCCGATCGCGTTACCAAATTTAGAATCGGTAATGGTCTTGAGGAGGGAGTGTAAGTATCCCTGTTTTTTTGCAGTCGTTTCTTTTACTTGATAATTTAAAACAGCACTCACGGTCCCCTTATTCACGCATGTGCAGTTGAGAAAGTAATCCGGCACGTTGAAGACGCCGTGAGCAAGGGTGCTCAAATTCTCGTTGGTGGCAGGCACGTTCCCAATACATCCTTTTTCCACCCCACCGTCCTCTCCGACGTGCCCAGCGAAGCCGCTCTCAACAATGAAGAAACTTTTGGTCCAATTGCAGCACTTACTAGATTTGAGACTGAAGAAGAGGTCATTAAATTGGCCAACAGCACCGATGTTGGGCTCGCTGGGTATCTCTTCTCGAGAGACGTTGGTAGAGTGTGGAGGGTTGCTGAGAGACTTGAGGTTGGTATGGTTGGGACGAACGTTGGTGTTTTTTCGCAGGCCGCCATCCCATTTGGCGGTGTCAAAGAAAGCGGTCTTGGTAGGGAGGGTTCACATGGCATCGAGGAATACATGAACACCAAGCTGATTGTGTTTGGCGGCATTGGAGCGTAATGATCACCTGTTTGATATATACCAACCATTGTGTATTCTGGGAGCATCCAGAAGAATGCCGTTGTACTTTTTAGGATTGACAGTGCCTTGAATGAATACAGACAACTCTACAATACAAGGAATAGTTCAATCAGTGAAATCACTACCGTGATGTTGTTTGGCTCCAGGCAGCATGCCAATGGCGAGACATTCCGGATTCAGCATTTCTATTCCGCAAGCTACCCAGACAGATATCTGTAATGGTATTGATCCGCATCTCAGGATCCCCTCCGAGACTACCAATTATAAATCCCCAGATCCCCAGAACTGTATGTCAGAGTTTACCAGAACATAGGTCAATATTCCTTTTTTGGTTCAGTTCAGTAATAATGTGGGGACTAGTAATATTTTAGGCAGTGACCTGCCACTCGACGTATGCATGCAGTCTCTCTTCTACAGTTCCTCAGATCAAGTTCTCAAAGCCGTCTAAGATCTTTTATGCATGACTGTGGGCTAATGAACATGCAGCTTTGAGATTTGGGAGCTCACCAAGAATGCCTTTTGAGGGTGCCACTGGGATGGTTGTCAAAAGATGGATGACATCCCTTTGATGAGTCACTTTCATTGTCTCAAGTCTGATAAAATTGATACAAGCATGATATAGTCAGTGACATGGCTATATCCACATCCCGTATTCCGAAGTGAACTCATTGTCATTGCTATAGATACTCGAAGAGACATGCTTACTGAATTACACATCTGGAGTTCCACAATAATCAGTTCTATCATTAGGACACTCTTTGGCACATGCTCAGTACAATCAGAAGCTGATGCATATGGTTCTTGAAATTTCCCAAAAAATTCTGTGTACTATTCTTACATATAACTATATCAAAGTATACAAATCGAGGTATATACTGATGACGTACCACACTAGCAATCTTTCTCTACTCGTATTTCTGTTATTCACACTCTGAATCATATATCGCTGAGATCCCAACTTTGGTAATTTCAGATAAATTATATGTTAGTGGGCGTATGGAGCAGAGTGGGTTAGGTAGCAGAATTGCAGTATTGGTTTTCCTGATAGTGAGACGATATGTAGAAAAGCCAGATGATCAGGCTCGAGAGGCTTGATTACGCCTGTCATCTTTTCTTTTGCCTTTCCTTGGCGTACGAGGAGTAGCCAAAGGATCGGAAGTCGCAGTACTCGATGCAGAGGGTTTGTCTTGAGGCTCTGATATCGCCTTGGCAGCAGGACTTGTCGCCGTCACGGGGCCAGCAAAAGGCTTGGTTGCAGGTGCACCTGATACAGCAGATCTTGACTGCTTCTTTGAAGAGTGATGTAAAAAATTAATGAGGATGGAGCCAATGCCACCAGTGATGATAAGGAGGATCCAACGAGGGACAAGAATCATGGTGTCGTATAACTTTTTGAGATAGGTAGCAAAAATATGCATGATCCATTCACTAGGGAAAGCGTCAGAAACAAAGGAGTGTCACATGGTAGAGTGAGTATACCGGTCGCCGCCGGGGGCATATCGTGATTCCCATACAGGAGTCTTTTTCCAACCTTCGTTCAGAAGGAATTCACGGAGTGCATGGTCACGCAGGTATAATTGATGGGGTCTGTAGAAATGCAGATTATTCCCGCGATCCGTAATGACGACGAGGTAGGGTGCCCTAGGATGATCAGTTTGTGAGCCAATACGCTGTTGTTGTGGAGACATACGCACTGCCAGACATTCCATTTTGTTGTGAGGTAGGTGACATTTAAGTAGTCAATACGGCCCCAGCGGACATTTGGTAGGTCGTTCTCATGGAGGGTCTCGTTATAAGCGGAGTCAAATACCTGGTCCATGTACTTCGAGATACCATCCTGTTGAGCAGCAGTCACAGAACTAACCATGCGTAAGCCACTTCTGGGAACACATTAAGCTAAGAATCTATACATGATTACTATCCAAACACGATCCTTTGCTTGTTCTTCTGTGAGTGGTTCACGAACCACAAGCTCTTGGAAATTGTCGTCCGTGATAAACGTAATCCGCTCGTCCCAGAGACGTGCTTTGGTCAGTGAGACACGCTCTGTAATATTCACACCCAAGTGTTCCAAAAGCGAGGCCACAGGTGACCATGTGAGAAGAGTATGGACACTGAACAGTTCTGAAAGGCCTGAAGATGGAGAAGAGGTGCCTGGCTGAGGAGTATAGACTGGTGCTGGAGCGTCCTGAGTGATGGATGCTGGCTGGCCAGGCTGCCAGCCTTGTGACAAATATTGGGCAGAGGTAAGGGGAGCGATGGCAAGGAAAGGGAGAAGGTGCATGGTAGCCAGAGATGAAACAGGTAGTGTGACTGTATTTATCTTCATCCTGCCACTTGGCTGTAAGTCCAATGTTATCTCTCTCCTATATCCTGCCCTTCCTTTGCCATGCTCTTGCAGCTCTTGCAGCATCAGAAAATAGTAAGTTGGCCATTGGTCCACTACGTGTATATCATATTATTGATATTTCATGTCAAGTACCTTCCGCAGCGTCCTTCTATGTGCCGTCAATACCAGGCATCCACCAGGACCCAGATCGACCACTGACCCTATATGCCGGCCATCTCTCCTCAGAGTACAATCTTAAGCTACTGAATTCAGATGAAGTCACTCCACATCTTTTCTTTGTTCTTGTCAAAAACCGGCGCACAGCAGACAAGGAACGAATTGTCTTCTGGCTTAATGCAAGTCCCCCCTGGTTGGAGCATCTCTAACCTTACCTTATTGACCTCCTTAGGGAGGACCTGGGTGCTCATCATTCGATGGTCTTATGATGGAGGTTGGTCCGTGGCGAACTGATGGAAAGGGCGGATTTCAGGTCCAAGAAGGCGGATGGGAAGAGTATACCACGATGGTGTTTGGTCCGCCCTCTATCCTCCTTTTCAAACGTATAACTCATGTCTTGATGCAGTCGACCAGCCTGCAGGCACAGGGTTCTCTTACACGAGCACAGAGCGCTACGTCCATTCCATGGATGAGGTGATTATTTCCTGTCCTTGTGTTGCTCTGCCGTCTCTCATCTTGTGTACTTTAGGCACAGAAACAGTTCATCCAATTCCTCCGGCAGTTCTATAGCGTGTTTCCGGAGTACAAACGGATGGATGTGGGCATAAAATCTGGACTATCGATTAAATGAATATATTAACTCTCCACAGACCTATTTTGCTGGCGAA
>Ga0153934_1000259_pt1 | contig 15807 bp, 19 predicted proteins | sample TSNJ018MetaG_FD_104708 | JGI IMG/M metagenome (GOLD analysis project Ga0153934, IMG submission 104708) | Attine ant fungus gardens microbial communities from New Jersey, USA - TSNJ018 MetaG | ecosystem: Host-associated > Fungi > Mycelium > Unclassified | place: USA: New Jersey, Wharton State...
GATGTTACCATGTATGGGAACCAAAAGGTTGCAGGTTCGAGTCCTGCGGTGGTCACTAATTTTTCCCACTTGACTAAGGTAACCCCATTCATTACCTATGAACGGTTAACCCCTATACATTCCGTTTGTCAGTCCAATCTCATATAATCATCTGTCGATGCCTATCATTGGACGTTGAAGTTCATGCTGTTTTAAGCCGGATCTCACCCGCAATGCGTCCTATTCGTCCCTATTTTGCATATATGTCCCTGTCTGTAGTCATCCACGTCCGTTTTGGCTTGCGCGCCTAGTGCTTGATAGATGCTAAGTCCTCCCTCACGATTGATATCATTACAACATTTCCTTTCAAGTACGGTTCCCTCCAAAGTCACTCACGTATAGTCGAACTCTTCAATTATTTAAATGTCTTGCATCGACTGCCTACACTTTTGGTTCTTATAATGAAACTCATAGCCAAAAACGTGTTCGTATTTATTTTACCTATATAAGTCAGGGACCTGCTCGAATTAAAATCAATTCACTGATGGGCAGGTTCCTTTGTGCTGGGAGACTCCCCTGATTAGGTGTTTCTCGCGGAAATGATGTAAGATCCCAGGGGAGATAACGAGTAGAATTGAAATACATGCACAAGTTCATGATAACTAATTGTTGACCTCTGTAGTCGGGGATGGTGTCTGTCTCTTTGAGACGGCCCTGAGTGTGTCAAGCTCAATATCGTACACAGACGAGAGATCTTAAATATCGTCTGTTGTTTCAAACAGTGACATTCTCAGGTATCATGTTTCGACCTAACAAGAGATACTTGTCTTTGGTTGGGACTAGGCATCCTCTCGACTGGATACCGATGTATTGTCAAACTTGATATTTTAAAAAGTAAGAGTATGCTGTAAGTGGTCCTCTTACCTGTCTCAAGATAGGGAGGCTGTAAACAGGTACCATATATAACAAAAATAAATGACCACCGCAGGGGTCGAACCTGCAATCTCCTGATACCAACGAAGAATCGTAGTCAGACGCGATGCCATTTCGCCAGGCGGCCATTATATCAATAGCTTACCTGACCCATGATATACTGAGGATATCGAGTAGACGACAAAAACACACAAAAAGAAAAAAAAACGATCTCTAGATCAATCTCAACCTCTCACAACACCAACCGTGACCTCTACACCTTCCTTCCTCTTCTCAGTACCACCACCAAATCCACTCCTATCACTCAATTTTTCAGTCACAACACTACTCCCCAAAGCCCTCACCACCCTCTCCCAAGTCCATCTCGTCAAACCCAAAATCTCATCGTCCCCCAAATCTCGTCTCACGTGAAGCTCAAGTGTCACAATGAGCGTTTCATCCGCTCCGTCTTGTTCGTTCAGCACAGAAGAGGGATCGAGCTGCCAAAAATGCGGTGCGGGAAGGTGAAGAACATTCGGATGACGCTCGACCTAATAATATATAACCATCGTTTCATCATGTTTTACGAAAAGTGCTGGGAGGGGGGAAGGGAGATGCCTACCTCACGCATCACACGAAGAAACGATTCCATTCTCCCACTCGAAAGTCCTCGAACAGGAGAAGTTTGTAAAAGCACCGTGCCTAACACTGTACATGCACGATATGAGACTTTGAACGTGACGAGCGCTATAAAGGATGCCAGAATTAGATCAGCAGGACGATGTTGTGTCCTGTATGTAACGATCCCCATCAAGTTTTCTCTCTTTGAATGGAAGAGAGGGAAGGAAAAACTCACGGAGGTAAGAATACAGCAATGCAGAACATGACTAAACAGAATAGGAGTGGGCTTAAGGTGTATGGATTCGATAGTAAATTAGCTAGTGGTGTATTAGAGGCATTAAACGTGGTGTAGATGCGCGAAGGATGGGTCAGCGAACGCAAGAATGCGAGTGGGGTGGGTATACGATTTCCGGTTACTGTAATAAAAAAATGGAATTAGTACCCTTTATATAAAACTGTTGGGAAACGGAAGGGGAAAAAGGCACCATCAATCAGCTTTGCATGGTTTTCGTACAAAAGAGCGGTGGAGATGATTGAGAAAAAAGTAAAGACCGTCATCAGTGGGGGAAATTCAATGCTGGACTTGTGTTTAAGCATAGATACTTGATTTCAGACGACAAATCTCACCCGATCCAGCTGTCATCTTCACCAGGGTGATGATGGTGACCGTCTCCAGCAGCCAGAAGTATATGTTCGATCGTCTCCTTGCAAACATAAACAGCAGAAAACAGCAAGTATACAGCTTGAGCGAACATGAACACGGTCATGACGCGTTTGTTACTACAAGGCCACATGATTAAAATTTTGTCAAACCAAAAAATGAGAACACACCCGTAGGGTCTCTTCAGTACCTTTCTCTCCCTCTCCCTCGTGTTCATGTTCGCCATTGTGAGCTCATCTTTCGAATTCAACCATCCAGGCAAAACTTTTGCAACGCCGATACCAAACGAATCAAACACTATCCAATAACCGATCCCTGTACAACTCAATGAACCAATACGCTGACCACACACCCACAACCACGCTCCAAGCAAGAATTGCCCCAAGACAACGACAGACACTGCCGGACGAAACACGACCTTTTCCCTACTTTCAGTTTCATATACCGACTGATGACGCGACGAAGGGGTGGGTCGAGGAGTCCAAGGAGAGACAGGCACCGATGCCGATGGTGGCTGAGCGTGCACCAACTCTGAAGGTGTCGCTGGTGAAAGGGGCATGCCATTCGATCCAACAACGCCGGTACTTCCTGGTTCGAGAAAAGAAAAGAAACTATGGGACACGGAATGTTTATGATGATGACCTCTTCTCGATTTTGTCATCATCGCCATCGAGGATGTAGATGAGGAGCTCGAAAGGGAATCCATTAAAGGGCGTGAAGGACTCGACATCGCGGGTGGTCTGCCGCCGAAACTAAACCCGGCTCCTAAAGGGGTAGGAGGTGCGTGCCCATGAGACACCGAGCGAGGAAATTGAACGCTAGAACCAGCACTGGGAATGGTCGTCACGGGCGCTTCAATATCCGCCTTGAGTTCTACCTCCTGAGAACCATCTTCAGCTATGCTACACGTTGGAAGAGACCCAGGCCGGGGAAAGAATATAGAAAGATTACGAGAGTGAAGACGAGCATGCCTATGACTATGGTTCTGTGTCGGTGAAGTCGAAGAAGGAGGATTGTTGAGCGTGACTGTATGTAAATCTTCTCGAGGAAGTGATTGAGATGACGTGAGTTGTACAGGAAAAGGTGGGGTAGTATTAATAGAAGGAGACGATAAAGACGGAGGCACGTCTGCATTTGCAAAAGACGAAACCAAGGGTGATCGTTGTGACGGTAAAAACGGTCCAGACACCGAACGAAAGCGATGATGATGATTGTATCCAGGCGTGGGTTTCAACGTCGGAATAGACATAGGAGGCATATTTGATCCATCAACTCCATTCATCGGTTGGCCGTTTGGAAGATCATGGAACGTGGTTTGATAAGGACCGACAGAAGCTGGTCTCGGGTTGAACATCGGAGCTCCAGCAATAGACGTGCTTCGCGAGTGGCGACCTGGTTGCGAGATATGATTTTCAGGGGGTGCTGGCGCAAGGACAATTGAAGGGGTATGAACAGCGGAGTTTGGCAGCGCAGGAACAATGAAGTCTTCTTGCTCGAGGTCTTTACTCGACCTGCGTTTGTGAATATGGATCCCGTCCATATTGGCCCACAGGTGTTGTGATAGCAGATAACCGCACTCTTCATTGGGAAATAAAAAATAAAAATGAACGAGCTGAGAAACAAACCTATTTCAGCGAAAAAAACATACCTAACAACCGAGATAGATGGATACAGCTGTCTGCAAAGCGATTTTCAGTGATCCCTGTGACATGTCACGCGCTTCCCTGACAGTAGTACAATAGTAGTTGATCGTATCACAGTGGACAATTCTGATGTCGAGTCGCCGCTCAAATTTGGATGTCATGTCATCTGACAGTCTGACGTCAAGTTCACACTTGCTCTTCGTAATGCATCGATGCCACCATTGGGCAACAAAGGGATATAGCAAAAAAGTAGACGACGGGGTGATACTTAAACTTCTCATCCCAATTTGAATCAAGATTCTCTCTCGTTTTACAAGTACAATCATCATTGACATATCCATAATAAGAAAATCCATCCTACCATATCTGTTGACCACTGACCAAAAAAAACCCATCAAACATCAACCAAGAAACGACTTTTGATCAACATACCCATCCACAAAATATTCTTGACCAGTCATGTAAGAAGCATGATCCGAAAGTAAAAGAATTGCTTGACCCGTCATTTCTTCAGGCTGAGAAAGAAATCAGCAAACAACAACCACAAATAACAACAGTTACCTCTGCAAATCGTTTCAGAGGAATGTTGCTCGCTTGATATTCCCGAATCTTGGCATCCATATGGGATGTCTGGTCCGTCCTCACTGCAGGAATGAAATGAAAAATCAATTGCAAGTCTTTAACAAATCGAGCCGCACCATAACCGGGTGAAATCGCATTGACACGAATACCGTTCGGGGCCCATTCAGCGGCAAGACCTTTGACTAGGTTGGACACGGCCGCTTTGGAAGAATTGTAGAACACTTGAGTAAGAGGTGTGTTCACAGCGGCTTGATTGATGATTTGAGAACTCATAGATGAAGTGACGATGATAGAACCCTTTTTATGTGTATCGATCCAATGTCTGGAAAAGATGAATCAACGTCAATTCGACATACGATGAGATGACTTCACTTAGCAATGGCACGAGAGGTATTGAACACGCCGAAAACATTGACATTGAAGACGCTTGAAAAATCATCTTGCGTTAATTCGACAGCGGGTTTAACAACCGACACGCCGGCATTCTTTTGAGTGATTCAGTTGTCCAGTTGGAATTGAAAGGTGAAGTAGACATTTACAGCAATGAGACCAACGACATTGCCATCGAAATCAGAATCGATCTGTTTCATGGTTTCATTGACGGTTTGCGTGTCAGCTACATCGCATTTATACGCCTTTGCCTTGACACCGAACTCTTGACCGACCGCGAGGGTGACTTGTTCTGCGTCTTGAGCGCTCCTGTAAATGACAGCGACGTTGCCACCTGCTTTAGCGATGGCTCTGGTATATGCATATCCAATGCCACGATTGCCACCTGTAATAATGATGCATTTGTCTACACTGGATGAATGATATTGTATGTGGGCCTTGTAGATGGGAACCTACTTCTGAATGTGATGTTGAATGCAGACATGGGTGTAGAGATACGTATAGGTAAGATAAGCGTAGTTGTATGTATTTATATAATGAGATCCCTTGACGTCATTCACTGGAAAAACATCGGCTACTGGTTGGGAGGAATGGTCATCATGTCATTCAAACTAGGACAAGTGAGATCAAAGCTGTGAAAAAAAGATGGTCAAAACTGACCAATGGACGAAAGGCTGCATGACTTGAACGATGGATGCAATACTGTTTTTGAATTGTGGATCGAGGACTTGGGCGTCTGTAAAACTAGAAAGATGGGATGAAGAAAGGTGAGAGAGGGTAAAGATAGGCTCACTGATGGACGACGGCAAAAGTGCGACACTTGAGTAAATCAATATCGCTGTTTTCCCAGAATCAATCACAAGGATGGAGTAGAGAGTAGCAACATACGCGTGATTCTTATCTATACCTTTTGGGGCAGTCTTGAGTTGATCTTGGTTTCCAAAGATATTTTGTTTGTGCCCTTTTGGGTGAGGGGATGGCTTTCCGAAAAGACGTTGGAATTCAGGGGAAGAGATGGATTGGCGGAGAGGAGATGGATCGTGGAGGATGTTGGCACTGGGTAGGATGTGAAAAGGGGAAAGAAGACGGAAGGGTGAAAAGGGTTACCGGATGGTAGCCAGTTGAGGAGAAGCAGGACACCATGAACCTGCGGCAATGAAGGATTTGTTCCCCGGTTTTACTGGACAAGGGTTAGTGAGAGGCAGAGGGATGTTGAGAGAGGAGCGCAACTGGCACTATGAGGGGCTTAGAGGAGAGATCAACACAAAGGGACGACGTACACATGATCTAGAAGAAGGATGAGGGTGTGAATGGGTGGGCAGATAGGCAAGGCTTACAACCGGCAAAGATGCCCTTTCTGCCTGTTCTTGAAAAGGAGGCAGAAAAGGCTTGTTTGTAGGGTGTCTTGTCGTTGCTGAAACGAATCTAGGGGGAGAGGTAAAAAAAGGGGGAGAGAGAAAGAGAGGAGACCGACGTCTCTGTAGATGCGATGAATGAGATCTTTTGGGGGCAGTGGGGGGAGCTGAGGGTCGACTTGGATCAACAAGTCTGTGAGTGATTCGATGAAAGCGATCCACTCTTTTTCGGCTGCACGGAAGACGGGTTCTGGCAGGGATATCAGAAAAGCATAGGTGGTGCAAGTTGAGATTACCATGTAGTTTGAACCTGAGGTAAAGAGTGAGAAAGGAGAAGAGAAAGAGAGAGATATGGTACCATTGTCTGTCATTGCAGAGAGGATCTTGTAGGTTCTTGAGAAAGCGCAAAGAGTTTTTTGAAATTTGTCCAGGAGGGACTGGGGGACATGAGGATGTGGGAGAAGGAGAGCGCAGAAACGCACCTTGTCCAGTTGTAGGAGCACTCACGATTTTGCCAACAATGTACTGGTGTGACATGGGATGATCCGTTTGATCCGCATCTGAATGTGACATACCTTGTTGTGACATTGGATGATCCGTAGATTAATGCGTGTGACATACATAACCTTTCTACCCCATGGCAGATACTCATATCGGTGTTTCTCTCTACCCGATCGCTTCTCGTCTTGCTAATCAAGCTCCAACACCTCACATTGGCCCTGATATCGACGCCTATCGCTCTGTCTATGCCCAGTCTGTCGGCTCTGCCTCTGACGCCTGGTGGGCTGATGTGCGTTCAAATCATCAGAAACTAGTCACTACTCTCTCTTACATCCTCTACAGATTGCCCGCAAGTCCCTCCACTGGGACCGCCCATTTACTACCGTCAGGTCTGGTTCTTTTGCTCAGGGCAACATCGTCTGGTTCCCCGAGGGTGGTCTCAATGCTGCCTACAACTGTGTTGACCGCTGGGCATTCAAAGACCCCTCCAAGGTCTCTTCTTGCTCTCCTCTATTGCTCCTTGTTCACATAGCCAATAGACCGCCATTATTTACGAGGCTGATGAGCCCGGTCAAGGCTGCCTCGTCTCCTATGGCGAGCTTTTAAACCATGTCTGCAGTCTCGCCAACGTCCTCAAGTCCTTCGGTGTCCGCAAGGGTGACACCGTATCTGTCTATCTTCCCATGACCTGGCATGCTGTCGTCGCTTTCCTCGCTTGCGCACGCATTGGCGCTATCCATTCCGTCGTCTTTGCTGGCTTTTCCGCAGAATCCCTCCGTGACCGTGTCCAGGACTGCAAATCACGTGTCCTCATCACCTCTGATGAGGGCCGTCGTGGTGGAAAGACAATCGCCACAAAGGCTATCGTCGACGCCGCCCTCAACGAGTGTCCTCTCGTTGAACATGTCCTCGTCCTTAAGAGAACGGGAAATACCATCCCCTGGTTTTCCCCTAGGGACAAGTGGTGGCACCAGGAAACCGCCAACGTCCCCAACTACTGCCCTCCAGAGATCATGGCTTCCGAGGATCCTCTTTTCATCCTCTATGTCTGTCTTCCCCTTGTTGTCTTCCCCTTTCTTCTAATCTCTCTCTTAGACCTCGGGTTCAACCGGAAAGCCAAAGGGTCTCGTTCATTCTACTGCAGGTTACCTTCTCGGCGCTGCCATTACCCTCAAATATGTCTTTGATGTTCACCTCAACGACCGCTTCGCCTGCATGGCCGACATTGGTTGGATCACAGGCCATTCCTACATCGTCTACGGCCCTCTCGCCAACGGTGTCACAACTACCCTCTTCGAGTCCACTCCCGTATACCCCACCCCTTCCCGTTACTGGCAGACCGTTGAAAAGCACCAAATTACCCACTTTTACTCTGCTCCTACTGCCATCCGTCTCCTCCGTCGTCTTGGCGCTCATCATGTCGACAACCACGACCTGTCTTCCATTCGTGTCTTGGGTTCCGTCGGTGAACCCATCAATCCAGAGGCCTGGCACTGGTACAATGATCATATAGGAAAAAAACAGGCCGCCATTGTCGATACCTTTTGGTCAGTCCTCATCTACCATACTCATATCCCGCTCAATCGTCCCCTCCTAGGCAAACGGAGACAGGTTCCATCGTCATCACCCCCTTCCCCGGTGCTGTCCAGACAAAGCCGGGTTCTGCTACCGTCCCTTTCTTTGGTATAGAGCCTGCTATCCTTGACCCCGTCACTGGTCAAGAGCTCACCGGAAATCATGTCGAGGGCGCTCTCGTCCTCAAGACCCCTTGGCCCTCTATCGCCCGTACCATATGGAAAGATCATAAGCGTTACCTTGAGACTTATATGCAGCCCTACCCTGGGGCCTTTTATACTGGAGATGGTGCTGCTCGTGATGAACACGGTTATATCTGGATCAAGGGCCGTGTTGACGGTACGTGTCCACTACTAGTTTGGGATCTCCTTCACTAGACTCATCCTAGATGTCATCAATGTCTCCGGTCACCGTTTATCTACTGCCGAGATTGAATCTGCGTTGATCATGCACCCTGGGGTCGCTGAAACTGCTGTTATTGGTACTGCTGACGAGTTGACAGGTCAAGCTGTTCATGCTTTTGCTACATTGAAACCGTGTGTTCCTCTCTCTCAATTCCTTCGTCATACTTTACTCATCTACGCTTCTCTAAGCGAATTCACATACGATCCGAACGATGAAGCGGCGCTTGATAAGGAGCTTGTTTTGCAAGTCCGGAAAGTGATTGGACCCTTTGCTGCGCCCAAGAAAGTGTATGTCGTTCCTGATTTACCCAAGACGAGGTCTGGGAAGATTATGAGGAGGATTTTGAGGAAGATTGTGGCTGGGCAGGGGGATGAGTTGGGTGATTTGAGTACGCTGGCGGATGAGAGTGTGGTGGAAGTGATCAAGAACAAAGTCAAGGGTGGGTAAGTGTTGTATGTATGTATGCATGTGTAATATTGAACAGCGGACATTGAGAAATTGAAATTTTTGTGTTTGACCGCCATGACTAGTAATACGAGTCTTAGAGTCACCCACTTGGGGCTATATATCTGGGTTATTTGTGCGAAACTTTCCTGTTTTTGGAACTATTCTTTTCTTCATTGGGCTAATTGGTGGATTGCTGTAGTATTTTTTTTCTCATCAAAATTTGAATGAGATAAAATATTGGTGTTGGATGATATACTTTGATAACATCCATTCAAACATGAGTAGCGAAATCAAGGCCACTATCTTTACATCCAGTCAGCGGCCTGCACCGGACCAATGCCGTTAGCCGTTACCACTTGCATCTTTGCGGTACATTTGATGACAATCTTGCTTTCCACATCTTGTTTTCCATGTACATCCCCTCAGAAAAATTTATGTCCTTAATAGCAAAGTCGATAGTCGCAAACTTCCATGTAATTTTTGTCCTCTCTGAGATGACTCTCAGCCCTGGAAAAAGTTTTTTCAAGCCATGAACATGTCGGAAAGCTTCGGGGCAGTCGAAGTTAAGTTCGACGGGCGGTGGAATCCTCAGATATTGGAGAGGACAGACAACTTCATTTTCTACGGATACGTCCCATACGTCAAGAAATCTCAGGGGAAAGGTAAGATCTTGTAGGGATGGTGCGGAGCAAGATATCAAGGGCAATAGTTTTTTTGCAGACAGACTATTGCCTTCAAACCACAGACGTTCAAGTGTCGGCCAAACCTCCAAGATAGCTTTGATATAATCTGTAAGCTACAGCGTGTTAAAACAGTTGATAAGACCCAGAGCCCGCATTGGTCTCTCCTGAAATGATATGAGGTCATTCAAAGTCACCATTGAGACGTCGGTGCCAACGTTTTCAAGGTGAAGAGAATGTAGATTGGGGAAGACCGAGGTGAGCGAGGGAATCAAGCCATCAATCCGTACATCTGAATATGGAGATGGCGGATCTCGACACAAGCCAAATGAAGATATTGATGCTATCGGGTCGAGACCATGGATACATTTATGGATGGTATTCAAGGCGCCGCGAAGGGTGAGGGAGGTGAGCGATACCAGGCGCTCAAACTGTTTTCCAACTTCCTGGAGAATGTTGTCAGAAAAATGATTGACATTGATATCAAGATTGGTCAAGTTCCTTGTCAGACAGGAGGCCATATTTCTCTTACACTCTCCTTTAGAGGTACAGAGTGGGATAGAGATAGAGTGGAGGGTGGAGAAACTCGTAATCCATTTGAGGATCCGATTCGATGTTTGTCCTCGATAGGATATGGATGACATCTTAGCGTTGCGGAATCTGAGTGTATCCAAGATGAGGCACGCGGCCATTTCTCCTGTGTGAGAATAATCTGGATCGTATATCGATATGCTCCTCAACGACGAGGTCAAGAGGGGTGTAAAGTAGTGTGCCTCCGAAATTTTCAGTCCATCGAAATTAAGGTAAAGCTCTCGTAGATTTGGACAAAGTGGCCCGAACGGTATAAACATGGATAGAGCTTGCCATAGTGCGTGCTCCCTCGCGTCAAAAGCTTCAATACGGAGGGTCTGGATACGCACAAGGTAATGCGACATCCTAGATATAATGCGCTCCTTATCTGAATTGGATATGTAAGATATGAACTACGTTGTAGAACATTAGCCTCTCGAAAGCTATCTTCTGATCAACTCACCCAAGAATCATGTCCACGTTGATAGTCAAGATAACATAGAAAGTTCCACGATGGCAATGAAACGCAAGATCTCCAACAGGTTGCAGGAATTCCATCGACCTCCAAAGCTCATCAAGTGCGATCTCAGTGAGCATTGAATGTGCTAAAGCAAGGTTCAGAAGTGCGTGTCTTTTGTTTCGGACGTCACTAGGTCTCTCTTCCGAGAGCGAAATTCGAAGCAGAGAAACAATCTTCATCCATATCTCTAGAGGAAACTGCATTTCTACAGCAACAAAGGGCGACAAAGCGTTAAAAGTATTTAGTGTCTGATTTTGCGACCTAAGGTGATAGAACTTTGTTTATGAAGTAGTGATGACAAATTGCTGACAAGCTAAAAAAACAGATAAGCTTTGTACACGAGGGGTGCTAGATTACAAAGTCAACGTAGGTCACGATTGGAGAATATGAATGTCGGACAGAAAAAAAAATTTGATCAAGCCTCATTAAGCTAGTTGGCGGGTTTCTGTAGTATATGTTTTTCTTTTCCTCATCAAGATTTGAATGGCACACAGGTTATCCGTGTTGGATGATATACAGGAGAACAAGTGAGTGAGTGGACTGTAAAACAAGTTTAAGCAAAAAATTGAATTGAATTTCATATTTGATCTTTCTTGATATGTAGTATTTAAACATGAGCAGTAACTGGTTAAATCTAGAATTTTTTGTAATTTTATATAATACCAAGAGCCTGTCCCACACGGTTGCCATCGCACTCACGTCGCATTGACCTTATCGGTACATCAGATAAGTTTCTTGCTTGGGTGATCCTGTCATTCACACGGTTTTCGTCATTAATAACCAAATCGTGAACATCGATGTCGACAGTTGCAAACCTCCCTACACGACCTGTCCTCTCCGAGATGGTTTTTAGCATTGGAAAAAGCTCTAGAAGCCTACGAGCGTGTTGGAACACTGTAGGGAACTCCTCCCAGGATAGTGGGATCCTCATATATTGGAGGGGACAGATGACTTTATTTTGTACGGATTCGTTCCATACGTCAGGAAATTGCAGAGGAAGGGTGAGATCGTGTAGGGATGGTGCAGAGCAAGATATCAAGGGCAATAGATATTCTGCAGATAGGTCATCACCCTCGAACCACAGGTGTTGAAGTGTTGGCCAAACTCTAAGAATTTCTCCAATGTCATTTGTGAGCTCAGTCGATCTTAGACAGTTGATAAGATTCAGAGCCCGCATTGGTCTCTCCCGGAATGACATGAGGTCATTCAAAGTCACCATCGAGATGTTGGAGCCAATGTTCTCAAGATGGAGGGAATGGAGATTGGGGAAGATGGAGGTGAGGCAGGCAATCAAGCTAGCAATCAGTCTTTCGGAAGATGAAGGTGAGGATGGTGTATGTCGATACAGGCCAAATGAAGATATCGATGCTATCGGGTCGAGACCATGGATACATTTATGGATGGTATTCAAGGCGCCGCGAAGGGTGAGGGAGGTGAGCGATACCAGGCGCTCAAACTGTTTTTCAACCTTCTGGAGAATGTTGTCAGAAAAATGATTGACATTGATATCAAGATTGGTCAAGTTCCTTGTCAGAAAGGAGGCGATATGAATGTTGCACGCCTCCTTCTCTCAAGTGGGACAGTATGCAATAGCAATGGAACATAGGCTCGAGAAGCCCACAATCCTTTTGAGAATCCGACTCGATGTATATCCTTTATAGAATATGTTTGATATCTTGGCGTTGGGGAATCTAAGTTTGTCCAGGATAAAACATGCCGCTTCTTCGTTGTAGTCAGACATAAATGGACTGCGTATTGTTATGTTCCTCAATGATGGGGTCAAGAGTGGTGTGAAGTAGTGTGGCTCCCAAATTGCCACTTCTCCAAAATCAACGTAAAGCTCTTGCAAGTTTGGGAAAAGCCAACCAGCTGGGTCAAGCATGGATAAGGATGAGCATACTCCAAATTCTTTGTGATCCAAATTCTCGAAACGGAAAGTCCGGATTCGTGCCAGATATTTTGAAATTCGGCTCATAAGTTCTCGATGGGGTTTGAACGTGATATACTATAGTTATCAAGCTCTGAAAAAAAACCTGAACCGAAACAATCAACTCACCCAATTTTCAGGTTCATCCCTACAATCGAGGAAACCAGAGGGAAATTCCTCAAAGCGATCAATCACCAGAAATGCAACTGGCTGTAGGGTTTCCATCGACCTCCACAGCTCATCAAGTGCAATATCAGTGAGCCATGGGTGTGTTAAAGCAAGGTTGCGAAGAGCACTCCTCTTGTCCCTGATGTCAGCAGATTTGTCCTGGGAGAGTGAAATCTGGAAACAGTGGATGATATTCATCTAGATATCTAGCGGAGCAGCTTGCATAACGAAGCGTCAATGTTGAAGTTGGACAAGAACTCATCTTGCCTCAGGTCTGTATATTATGTCAGCAATATTTTATTTCAGTTCCAGAAGGTAGTCATCAATTATAAAGCCAAGTACTCTAGATACAAATGAGCAGGAGACAATCAGGGAACACAGTAGTAGACCCTCCCAAGTACCTCATTGTCTCAGACGTAGGCAGCATATAAGTAGTTCAGTGCTTGTTCTTCGCCAGGATGCGACTATCTTTGTCAAGACACCTCATGGTCATATCTCTTTCACGATCTCGAGTAGCTGTGCAAACAAAATGGATTTCAAGATTTATATGATATCTCCTGCAGAACATAGAATCAGCTCTCACAATGACCAAGAAATAAGACACAATGACCCAGAGAGCGAATCAAAAGCTGCTGAGTGGGGCATCGAGTTGGCACCAGACGAGAAAGGACTCAGGCGCTGGTATACTAAGCAGCGTGTCAGACCCTTTCAAAGCCTACACATTTCACCCTATGTCATCCGACAATGCCAAATTCTTGTAGGCGCTGGCCTAGGACGCTGAGTCAATTGGACCTGAGGGAGATGCAACGGATTGCCCCTGCTGATAAAGTAATCGGGGCTGTACGCAGCACTTTGCCTCAGACACCTATCATATGCTTACTCGTGTTAGCAACTTGAGCGACTTCAGTAACCATGATTCCGATCTGCAAACAGTTCGGAGTCAATTAATTGGCGGCTTTTGCGGCAAAGGTGAAGGCTTGGGTCTTGTCGAAGCCAGCGCCCAGGAATTCGTGTCTGAGGAGCGACAGAGGAACGATTTGCTGAGAGGCTTGTCAGCATCTGGTTGTCCTGCTGGCTGGAAAAGCTGTAGTACTGGATACTGAGGAGAGGATCGAAAGGAAAAGGGGGCTGGACGTGTTCATAGGCATGGCCGAACTTGTACTGGACAGGAAGGCGCGCACGAGGTGTTTGTCGTGGAGGGGGTCGGCTACGAAGGGAGTAAGGGAATGGCTGCGGATATAATCTTGTGCAAACTCGTCGAGGAGGAGAAGGACAAAGGCAGGGCACTCGATAATGTCGTTGATTTAGGCTTTACTCTCAAAGTGGAAATAGAGCGAGGGATCAAGCAGTTCTGTGGGTTTTTTATTGTCGATTATACCAGAATTGAGGGCGCGGACCGCCCAAGTAGGCCAACTATTTGTGGGTTTTTATCCGAATACAATGCCGCTTGTCGAAGAACAGGGATGGATCGACAATTCCTTTATGTCAATGGCTGGCCTTGTACATCGACAAGATATGAAGCTTCACCGGGACTGTATTTTCATATGGGTTTAGAAGACATTCAACGAAGTGTATCGATCATATAATGCCACTTTCTCGTCGCCGATATCATAATTGCACCTGATACGCTGTCCATGGTTTGTAAATATGATCTGCTCACTTTGTACAATTGTCTGTGGTGTGAGTATTTTCCTGGACAAGACGGCTATTTTCGTTTATAGGGAAAACGACTGGATGATTGCTCTGAGAGCGAGATGGCTCTTTGGTTTTCATGCACATTGGCGGATACGAAGTATAGACTGCCTTAGAGAACGGTTAGAGAACGATTTCCAATGATGTACCTTTGATGTCATCAATAGTACTCCCATAACCCTAACCCTAATCTAACCAGCTCAGCCACTGAGACCTGTTCAAACATCACTGGACTATCTTTCTTCTTCAGAGCTTTCAAGCTTGACGGCCATGAATTATACCTTTCATATGGTCAGGCACTCATCATTGCTTGCCAGTAAGGTGAGAAAAAGTCTCCTTATCATCTCACCCGAACGGACTGATTCCCAGTCAACAATTTCATCCACATAAGTTGGTCCCCACGCAAAGTCGATTGACGAGGTCACAGCTTCAAAGGAACTGTCTTTCAACAATCCTGAGAATTTGACAGCGGATCCGCAGATTCTTTCAGAATGCTAGTCCAGCATTCAGTCGTTGGGGCTGGGAAACAAGATCATATCGGTGCTGTTATCGATACTTTCAAGGGCTTCTTGGCACCGGTCAAACTTGACTCACCTGACGGGTCACGTCGTTAGCATTCAGATGATCTCTCTCTGGAGGCTCCCTGCAACAGAATCTAAATCCGACGCAAGCAATCGACCGTCCTCGATAGCTTCGGTCTTGATTGGGACAGATGAAGGAAATTTCACGGGTGACCTCCATCAAAGCCCGAAACATAATCAGCCTACCACCAAAGGTTACCTAAACAGACCCGGTCGAATTCAAAAGGGGTCTATGAGAATGCAGTTTCTGACCGGTTTTGCCTTTGACCTTGGATACGTTTGAGTCGAAGAAAATACCTCGAATGACGAAGATGTGATGGATGAGGAAGGTTTTCAGGTTTCTCCTCCTCCTGTAGGTTCAAGAGACAATGTGATGACAATGTGACTTAGCAGCTGACGTTGAAGATACCACCATTCTCATGACTAAAGCTCACCACGATGAAATGGAGACCGATGATGATCCAAATGTGCTATCTATCCTTGGCTCTGTTCAGCAAGCATAACGTAGAGATCATCTGGACGAGGGAGCGATAGTATTTTGACATGGACAAAATTACCATGACATGTTACCCTGTTTTCCAAGAGCACACTCACCGTA
>Ga0153934_1000260_pt1 | contig 15804 bp, 14 predicted proteins | sample TSNJ018MetaG_FD_104708 | JGI IMG/M metagenome (GOLD analysis project Ga0153934, IMG submission 104708) | Attine ant fungus gardens microbial communities from New Jersey, USA - TSNJ018 MetaG | ecosystem: Host-associated > Fungi > Mycelium > Unclassified | place: USA: New Jersey, Wharton State...
AAGGCAGAATCATTAGTGTGAGGAGAGGCATTCGGTCTTGTTCGGCTTCGACTTCATCGTCTTCGTCATCCGGCATAAGGTATCCTTCCTTCTAGAAGTAAAGTTGACTTGTCTTGGACTTTTGGTGGTCAGTAATCCTAGGACAGGCTCCCTATACATGTTTCAACTGTCAACGGAGCTGATTCATTATATCAAGCTTAACCTGGGCAAAACGGGTGCAGACTGCCCATATAGTCTAGGGGTTTTTCAAGCCTAGGGTGTGTCGGATTTTCATCTGACAAAGTTGAACTGAATTTCTGTTATCTCATATCCATTCTCTGTTTCACAGACAGCAGCCAATGCACGCTATGGCACCTCCTCCATGAAACACAAGAATTACTGCGTCTCTTGTTGCAATCCTGGTAGAGCCACTAGTTGTCTTCATGCGTATGACTTCCCGAATAAACGAATTGGATCAAGAAATGAACCTTTGAGAGCTCTCGGATCAATTTGGGAGTGTCTTGGACGTGAGGAAATTCATTGACGAGTGCGTGAATCGTATGTGAATCTCCAGACAGGCATTAGTGTACGTATCCCTGTCGGCCAAAAGGCAACGCATGACCCCGACCCATCAACCGGGGAATTTTTTCATAAGTCAGGTCGGCCTTGTGATATATGATCACATCGACAACACTCTCCAGGTATCTGTCCACCTTAGGGATCCAGGGTCCAATGATATGACAGTTCCAAGCTGCATATAGGGCGTCGCGAGCGGTTCTTGAGAGTAAACCCAGATGGTGTGAGATGAGGGAAGAGCCATGATCAGAGGTAATGGAGTGGTCAAAGGTGTGAAAGGGGAAATTGGTAAAGCCGTGGAAGTTACGTTATATATCCTGACTAAAGCTCGAGATAAATTTCATTCACTTAGAAGGTCGAGATTGGATGACATCAGGACTCTGGAACATCGGATTTCTCTTTGAAGGCTGTATATACAGGCAAAATCAAATCGTCGCTCATGTCGATGATACTCAAGAGATGAGCACTGTCTCTGGTGACCATAGCTTCAAATGCTCCAGAGAAACCTCTGAGAAAATTGGGTAGGAGAGGAGATGAGCACAATCGTCTTGCCAAAAATCCCGAATTTGAAAACGGATTGATTTTGGACGATCACTGCTTCAGCGTTTGAGAATCAGTAAAACGAAAATCACCTGCACCTGTATTTCTCTGTAAAAAGTGAGCGGATGGGCAAAATCCACTTCCAACCCATGGAACCCATCATAGAGGCATCAATCAAGGATTGGGGCTGACGGACACTTGTAACGAGTGTATAGTAGACTGCCGTTATGCAGATAATCAGATAGATGACTATATGATCATCTGTGAGGAGTGAAAGGGCGAGCGAAGTGTTCAGAGTCAAATGATGGCTCTACATGACAAGAATGAAATAGGTAAGAGCCCTGTGAAAGAGCAGGAGTTTCTGGGATGAGTGGGCCTTTAGTGAAGGGTCTTCTCTTGCAGTACATGGAAATCCCTTGACTAGAGATACACTATCAGAGTGGCCTGTGCCAAAATGCCGCGCTTTGATCCACTCATCTCGGTTTGACCCCATCACCAACCCTACAGAAGACCTGTCTACTCCACCTACTATATTTACACCTAATTTGAAACGAATTTGGCAGGCCACAGAAGCCTAGATGATAGTCATTAGTATATATCTTGCCCTGTTTCTTGTTGTCCTATACAAATATAGCACTTTCTCACACAACACGTTACGCTAGTTCCGTGTCCCTACAGCTCTTCCCTTTATCTCTTGTAATGAGAAATTGTTCAAACTTCAGTAACATTAATCAAACAAACGATCCAATAAATATGAATTCCTCTCTGGGTCTGCACGATCAGGGTAAATGATAGGTCAATCAGTACTGAGATTGACATTCATCTCGTCTAAATTTATCATTGCCTTCTGGTCCCAATTCAACACCACAAAATGCAAGTTGCTTATGATGTGACGTGCTGCGATAGTGCGCCGTGTAATTTAAACTTTCTCCAGACACTTGGTGCGCCACAAGAATTTGGAAGACCGCGGAGCCCCTTGATTATCAACGATAGAAATGATCGGATTCACCACCCTAACGTATTGACTTCGGCTTATTCATGCTCAGAAGCACAGTCCTCGTATGTAATGCGGTTCGGAGGGACCTAATATAATGAAGGGGACATGTAGGTCAAGCTTCATTCCAAGACACTCATGTCGGATTCTGCACTAGAAATTCAGCTAGCTGCGATGCGTACTGCTATATCTGAAAAGCGTACTACGACTTACGCTGATATTGAGTTTTCCCTATTTTTTGGTTGATCTGAAGGCAGTAACATCCTCTGCAGTTGCTGCTTTTACTGTCCTTGCATACGATGTCCTCTTGGATATGTCCCGTGAAGTAGGTAAAACTCCTATACTGGTTGATGGTGCCCATCTAATTGATTTTTGGCAGTATAAGTACATATGGAGGTAACGCTCCTGTTCTGAACATGCCGTACAACGCTCAAATGGGTCAGTACTAAATGGTCGCTCCCCAAAGTACTGTACATATTCGCTCGTTATTATGGTCTTATCCACGTCGGGTTTGTACCACATGCTTTGAGATCAGATATATGAACTGACGACAACCCATTCGATTTTAGCGTTATAAGTATAAGTACGTTTTATAGTTAGCAAACTTCCTCAATGCAACCGTACCTTACTCAAGATGTGTGAATATTGCAGTGTCAACACAAGTCGGCCTGTCTGTCAATGTGAGCTAACAGTTTCTTTGTATATGTGTCCGTGCATTATTGATGAGGGACTAGGCGTAAGCCATACTCCAGATCTTGAAGGCCAATTTCAGAAAATTGTTCCAGGTGTAAAGCCTACCTGTATTTATCATCTGTGTAAGGCCTCCCTCAACTAGATACAACCATGCTCAACCAATTTGCACCAGCGCCGGGTTGATCATCTTCACGACGGTTATTAACATCATTCTGATACTTCGCCTCTATGCATTATATAAATCCAGCACTCGTGGTACGTCTTGTTCTATAAACTTGCGCCAATCGGAACGCTCAACTTCCTCAGTGTTGTGTTTTTTGATTTTTGCCGTCTTCGGTGTGCTTGACACTTGATAATCATTAACTTATGGGGTTGCTAATGACTGTCTATGATATATAGTCGAGTTTGTGGTGAGCTACCCCAGTTGTCCAGTGGCACTGAGCCTTTGAAACATTATTTTTCGCCGATAGCTGGAATTATATGTCACGGTCCGGATGCACGTTACTGAACGGGTTGTACCACCAAACCCGTCGTTCCCATATCCAGGTTGTGTATTTCAAACGAGTCCAAATAATATCTTCTTGATATCGTGGTGAGTGGCTATCTCAACAAAAGGAAATACCACTGTATGTCGTTTTTTCCTTGGAAGGATCCCTACGTTCTGTATAGCAGGTATGATTATGATAGGTCTTTGATTTCGGTGACAGTGATACTCATCACCTAAAAAGTCATTTTCTTTGGGATGACTATCCGGAAATTCTTGCGCACCGCAAAGACTAGCGGGAGACTGGCCCCACGATATCAGTTTCATAAAAGCTTTTCACCCCTCTTGATGGCCTTCGTACGAGATGGCACAGTATATTTCTTCCTGTATGTCGTTATTCTCTATGATGGTCTGTCTTGACTGCTCAGCGTTTTGAAGAATTGCAGGTACGTCTATTCCTAAAATAACACCATCCATCCTGGGCCAATATTTCTCAGTCGCTTTGCTTGTATCAACTGTTTTCAACTCCGCTGTGAAAGGGCCAATACAGGAGGTTCCGTTAGTGTAAGTGCGGACTAGTAATCTGCGAAGAGGAAACCACGTTGCTAAGCGGCCCATTAGGTGGTTGACAGTGGTATATTCATACTCTGTAAGCTATTTGTTTACATATCTCGGGCTTAACTGATACTATATGAAAGGCGAGTCGTCTGATCATAAACCTACGGGAGGCTGCCGTAGCCACAAGCCATGAATCATCTTGGAACCAAACAATGCAGATGAGCGCGCTAGAGTTTGCACACGGGCAGAGCTCATCAGTTGATACGGCTGATGGCTGAAGTTCCTGCAAGGTTAATGTGTCATCTACACTTATCTCTTGAAAGTCAATACAAATGTGCCTCTCGATTACACATGATGACATTGTGAGCCACTGGGAGACAAGGTGGAGACTGCATATGGGAGCAAAGTAGGCATGTAGAAACTCGAGTTGTACACCCTCATCTTATCCAAAATTTCTACTTGTACCCGAAGCTGTGATATTTGTTTTTCTACAGCCTTGGACTTCCTCTCGCCCTCTTCTATATGAGTTCGAATCCTGGTGACTGCCTCCGAATCTACGTCCCCTGTGCTCTGTTCATCATGTAGTTTTCCGTGACGACAGTTTTGTCTTTAGTTGCTCCCTAGTCACTTCTCTCTATAACTTATTTGGCAATCAATGCCTGAATTTCTCATCAGGTTCATGCATGCACATTTTTAGTCCTCCACTCAAATTGACTATCGACATGTTCAATCACCGAATCAAAATCAAAGTATTACAAGTCGTGTTTTGATGTTCAAATCAAAAATCGATGACATCATTTTAATCATAATAATTATTTGGTAATACCGCGGACTGTGTTCGTACACCGCGTAATAAATTGTTGAGTTAAAAAATATCTGGTAATCCAGGTGGTTCTGGATTGATCCACCAGCCCAGCGTATCAGTCAATCACTATTTTGACATTTTTTGAAACGAGAACTCAGCAGTTTTCACACACCCAAAATAAAATTTCCGACACAGGAGGACATGTGGGTATAAGATGACAGTCATAACTTCTCCCTCAGTTTACACCCGATGGCTGGAGGAGCTGTGGGAACCGACTCGAATCTTACCGCTGTACGGCGTAGAGCCCTTGCTGGAGCATTTGGATGGGCGCGTTGTGATAGATCCAGCTAGATGCTTTCGGCTAATGCTAATTTAGGCTGGTCTTGTTCAAAATCGCAGAATTTTTTCAATTGCCATTTTTGCGTCATTAGGAGGATTGTAAGTGGGCTCTCCAACTTCTCCATTAGTGAGATGCGTGCTGACTATATCTAGGCTTTATGGTGTGGTTTCTCATCTTCATACTTTTTTTTTCTCTGATGCCTTTGCAATCTGCTGCCAGGTTATAACCAAGCAAGTTAAACAACATTATCTAGGATCTCATGGACTGACGTGGCCCAGGGTGTCTTCTCCAGTGTACTAGTGTAAGCCAATCATTGACCTGGTGAAAATCGGACTTACTACTTCACCAGTATGCACTCCTTCAAGGACCGTATGGCGTCAGCCGTAGATGACCCTGGGAAGCAGGGCTGGCTAGTATCTATTCTCGAACTCGGAGCGTGGTTTGGTGTCCTTGTAACTGGTGAACTTTCAGTCACCAATCACTCGTCGCCGACTGGTAGTTGACCGCCTCAAGCCTACTTTGCTGACAGGTTTTCACGAAGATATACCATCGTTTTAGGTGTGTCATTTTCTCACCCCTATGCTCCTGAGTATTCAATAATGCACTGACAGCTGCTTGCGTGTTTTGTATTGGAGTCATTGTTCAGACCTCCGCTAAGGGACCGCCGTCTATCTATGGAGGTGAATAATCGACTTTCAATGTTCCCACATTGCTGACCTGATTCTCAGGTCGATTTGTCACGGGTATGGGTGTTGGTTCACTCAGCATGGTTGTCCCACTCTACAATGCCGAGATTGCTCCTCCCGAGGTGCGAGGAAGTCTCGTCGCTCTTCAACCGCTTGCTATCACATTCGGCATCATGATATCTTTCTGGATTGATTATGGTAAGTCATTTAGTTTATGAAGCACAGGGTACTAATATAACAGTGCACTGAAAAGGTGCAAATTTCATTGGAGGATCTGGAGCAGGTCAACATGAAGCTGCCTGGAGGCTGCCTCTTGCCTTGCAACTTGTTCCTGCTGTCATTCTTGGAGTCGGAATTCTGTTCATGCCATTCTCACCTCGGTGAGTTCTTCGTATATAGGGGCTGGAATTGTGCTTTATGATCATTCTATTCATAGATGGCTAGTGAATCAAGGTCGTGATAACGAGGCGCTCGCCGTTTTGAGCGAGATGCGCGGCTTATCCCCGGATACCGATCTCATTCGGTTAGAGTTTCTGTACGCCTGTAATATTCCATTTTTCGCGTGATGCAGATTGATGGTACTTTTCCAGAGAAATAAGGGCTCAGCGCCTATTTGAAAAGGAGGTATCGGAGCAGCGATTTCCTGACTATCAAGACGGCTCTTGGTCCTCAAATCTCAAGCTTGGATTGTATGGGTACCTCAGTCTTATTCGCGAGAGGCGTGAGTCTTGATATCCTCAGATTCTGAGGAGATCTTATATGACGTTTCAGATCTACTCTATCGAGTTGCTGTTGGATCTTTGTAAGTGTTACGTTCTGAATGGGACAAGAGAATTAAAACCAAACACTTGCCGTAGAACTATGTTCTTCCAGCAATGGAGTGAGTTCATTCGAAGCCCCTGTAACGACCGCATGTTTATCGATTTCCCCAGCTGGTATCAACGCAATCTTGTACTATGCACCGATGATCTTCCAGAGTCTAGGTCTTACAGGGAGTACTGTTTCGCTCCTTGCGACTGGTGTCGTTGGTATCGCGTGAGTTTACTTTTGTGGTAAATGATTTGGAATATTCAACCAATCGATCAGAATGCTTTTGGCCATAATTCCTGCTGTTTTTGCAATAGATCAACTTGGCCGCAGACCTGTTCTTATCTCTGGCGCCTTCTTGATGGGAATGTGAGTTTGAATTGCTATAAAGCCTTGAGCGTATCGTTTACAGGTAGATGCCACATCATAGTTGCAATCTTGAGTGGTTTGTATGAAGATAGCTGGACCTCGTGAGCGGATATTCTCCCTGGTCAATATAAACAATTGATGTTTCTTTCTCTGCAGTCATCGGGGTAGGTTGATAGGTAAATCTATCAGAGGTGGCCATGTACTAAGTGCATTATAGCTGCTGGTTGGGCTGCATGTGCTCTCATTTGGGTGTTTGCCATTGGCTTTGGGTATAGTTGGGCCCCATGCTCTTGGGTTGTCATTTCTGAGGTATGTGTACCAAGCACAGACGTTTTTGCATCGTCTCGGACGTCTGACTTAGATTTGGCCCCTGAGTGTACGTGGAAAAGGCCTCTCAATTGCGGCCTCCGCCACCTGGGTCAGTTACTTTGTTTTGGGCTAACGATCTTGCGCTAATCAGCATTTCTATCTGACTCGTAGATGAATAATTTCATCAGTAAGTGTTTGGAGACTCATCCCCCTCAATAAATAATCAAAATCCTCTATCTCTTCATCAGTTGGTCAAGTTATGCCCAGTATGATGAAGCATCTCAGGTTCGGAACGTTCATCATCTTCGGCGTATGTGTAATTCACATCTTTGATCTCTGCATCTGGACTGACTGCTCATAACAGGTGTTCTCCCTTCTGGGTGGTCTCTTTGTCATATTTTTTGTGAGTATTTGAGCTGAATAAGAAGACAATGGGATCTCTTATCATGATTTCCAGGTCCCTGAAACCAAGGGTTTGAGCTTGGAAGAGATGGATGAAGTCTTTGGTGATTCTACACGTCTCGCGCAAACAGATATTGAGCGTCAGCATGAGATCCAGCGTCGCCTTGGTATGACAGAGACTCGGGGACGTTCCAGTGGGTCTATCTGTCCAGAGGCTGAAAAACAAATTTAATCATACCTATGATTTCTTTCATTCTTAACATGTATGGTTTGCTTGTACGATATTGTATGACGTCCATGAAAAAAACACAGGTATCAGCTAGTTCGGTCGGGATTCCGCGAAAGCGTCACTGCGTGACTCTCGTTTTCGCGGTGACATTTTTGTATTTCGTACATAATATTCTGCCATGTTCAGAACTGCCCTACGTGTAGCCCGCCCCGTAGCTCTCGCAGTTCGCACATCCAACAGGCGACAAGCCTCTCGCGCATTTTCTACTACATCCCGTGTCTTCTCTGGCGGCCCTCCTCCACCTGAACTTTATGGTCCCGGTGCTAAACCTGGAACTGTCCCCACCGACCTCGACCAGTCAACAGGTTTAGAACGCTTGCAGCTTCTTGGAGAGACACAAGGTATCAATGTCTTCGATGAGGAACCATTAGATTCAAGTAGGATTGGCACCAAGGCTAACCCCGTCCTCGTTCCCTCTTATGTGCGTGCTTATTTCCATTTCTGTAGGATAGTATGTTGACCTGATTCTGCGCTTGATAGGACGTAGAACGCATCATTGGCTGCACTGGTGTTCCTGCGGATTCTCATGATGTTATCTGGTTCAACCTCCACAAAGATAAACAAGGCCGGTGCAAAGAGTGTGGTTCAGGTGAGTTTCCGCTTCAGGGTTCGTATCTTGTATACTGATGTTGAATGTTGGAAGTCTATGTCATTGACTTCCAAGGGGATGAGCATCACGCTGAACACCACTAAATCAGGAATGGGAGATAATGCACTTGGAGTAAACACACGACGATCTGTTTTTTGTCGAAATGCGGTAGTCGTGTTGCTGCATGTAGATTTCTATTTGCGTGGGCAACGGAGAAGTCATCTTTCTTTTCTTCATCCGTGACTCTATCATCTAAGTAATGGGCAGTCTAGTTGAACAGCATCCTAAAATCTTATGTGCCAAAAATTGCGCCTCCTAAGAAATGCCCCGGCATATGCCGATGAGTGATTGAACCAAGGCCAGGCTCCTGTTTTTCTTCATCATACATCAAGACCAAAGCGTTTCTCACACATTAGGAACGACAAGATTACGATGCGTCCAATGTCAAACCCTCGTATCCATGGCTCCCGCGCCGATCTGAGCCGAATGCCACAAGTCTCTTCGTCCAATGGTGCCTTTCTCATGATCTCTTTTGTTTTGTGTATGTTTTTAAGAGAATACAATACGTGAATAGGATTCCTGGTAACCAGGGCCTTTGGATGGCGCCTAAGCATTCCGTTTATCTTATCAGCCTCACGACGAATATCGCATTCAACCTTGTGCCCTGCCTACCATAGTAAGCAACCGTACATTCAGTCAACGGAATCTATCTGGCGTGGAGATTCTACTTTGATTTCCCAGAAGGCTTGTTCAGTATCCACTGACGTGCCAAACAGACAAAGTGTTGTGTTATTAACGGATTGATCACACAGTAACCACGACCCACTGTGCGCCCCAATACGCCTCTTTCGACTTCAAGCATGAATTTTCCACCAACTGGGAAACTGATAGCTGTGAATGCTATGGATGATTTCGGGAAAACCCTGGCAGAATTATCTTGGACACTGGTATCCTGGAGCTGCGTTAAGTCAATTCTTTTCCGGTCTTGATGCTTATAATTCAGGTACTGTAGGCAAAGTAACCAAGATCATGGTCTAAATACGACCTTGACTTGTTCACGACAGTTTGCAAAGGATAAATAGAGCTCCGCACAATTGTGCGTTCTCCATTACTTATCCCCTCCTTCCTGGCCTTGACGGCTGTCCTCCTTCTCTGTCACTTTCTGAACCTGAAGTATCTCTGTTGACCAGAGCGGGCTCATTGATATTTCTTTCCTTTGGTCGAACATGCTTCCAAGGTCATTGTTTGGTTGTATTCTCTTCTCATTCATATTGTCAACGAAACAGGCACTTGGGCGTGAAAGGTGGCTCGAGAGAGATAACCGGCCCATTTACTTGTACCCTCGACGTTTTGGTCAGGAACAGCCGGCTGTCCTGCAGAAACTGCGAGATGCTTGTCCGGGACAAGTCTGCGGCAATCTGGCAGGTCAGGCGGTAGCTCCGCTGCTCGCCGCTCAGCCCGAGTGCAGCCAACAAGATATGGCAGATGCAATAATTGGTAAAAAAAAAATCAACTGCTTCGATTTATGCAGGAGCCTCATTAATTGTGGTACAGATGCTGCCCGACAGTTTGATGCTACTACGCAAGCTAATATGATTGCGATCGCTCAGGAGTACCGTAAATCCGAGAAAAATACCCCGCCTGTATGTTCTGAACTTGTGATGTACAATAAGCGGACACTTATCTTTTGAATCAGGACTTCACTACGAATCCGCCAATCTTTCGTAACTCTGTATTTTGTCAGAAGGCACCAAATAATTTGGAGTTGATTAGCCTTATACAAGCTCAAGACCCTGCCAATGACCCAGACATTTTCTTTGATCCTGCCACAGGCAAGAGCGTCCGAAAGGGTGAACAACCAAATACTTTCCCGTTTGGTAGTGGAAATAATGTTAGCAGTGGTAATGGAACCAACAACGGCTCCCCTAGGTGCGTAAACCCAACAGAGCATTTCTAGCATAACATTGGACCTAAACAGCAAATATCACAGTTCTGGCGCTATCGACGCTGAAGAACCAACATCGACAGGCACAGCTGTTCGAACCGTAGCGACAGCAAGTGCCTGCAATGTAAGCTATCTCTTCGTCGTATCTTTTATTTAGCCAGCGTTAAACATGCATTTGTTCAGGCGACAACTATTACTGTGACGGTATCAGCTACCAATCCCCCTGCGGCCACCATAACCAATGTCATCTCAGTTAGTGCTGGAAATCCTCAACAGACGGGAGCGTCTACTCCAACTGGTTCGCCAGCAGCTGATGGTGTTAGCTTCGGAAGCTGTTCGACCCCAGAGGTTGAGTTCGGCGGTGGCTTTGACGGCAGGAGGGAAACAAGTTTCCAACCTGTTGATAAAAGTTAGTGATTAGAGAGATTTGTTATTGAAAATACTCAACTATTTCCCAGCATCGTACAACCATGGGTCTGCAGATAATATCAACATCATCACCCGTCAGTTTCTACACTTAAAAATTAGCAAATTTTATCTCTCATTCTGGTCTCCTTAGAGTTCATCTGCGATGCCCAAGTTAACAGCTGCAAAGCAAATCAAGCTGCACGAGACCTGTGCGCTACGGCGAGCACTGCAGCAGCATCGGCAACACCTGGTGGCGCTCAAGCTGACGCATTCAATAAGGTTTTCGGAATCACTACGGTAGCTTTTTCCTTGCTTGTAGCCATCTTTCAACTAAAATGATACCTCTCGCCTATCTCTGACAGAATTTCACTAGCGTGGCAGTGGTTGACAACCAGGGCAACATTGTTTCAAATACAGGAGGGAGCAGTATCTCCTCGAGCAGCATCACTGGGGCTCCAAGCGCTCCAACAACTAGCTCCTTGCCAAGTACAGCCACCTCAGCGCCATCCTCGGGATCGTGTTCAACTCCTGAGATCATATTTGGTGCAAACTTCGATGGAAGGAAAGAGACTAGCTTTGAGCCAGCAGATAAGAGTATGCACATGTTGTGGCCCAGTTTTAGTTCTTATGTTCCGTCTAATAGAATCCTTCAATCATGGATCTGCCCAGGGCATCACCATCATCACGCGTGAGTACATCTATTCTGTCCTTTGGACATCGTTGCTTATGGTTTATGCAGAGTTTATCTGTGATCAGTTAGGGACTTCATGCAATGCTGATCAAACAGCTCAAAACCTTTGCACTCAAGCTGCTGCTGCTGCATCCAATGCTACCCCGCCTAACTCTGGTGCTCAGGCTGATGCATTTAATTCCGTTTTCGGTATACAAACTGTATGTATTGCCGGCCCTTACGCACTTCGTTAGCTCAGGAACTAATGGATACACATAGAACTTTGTGAAAGTTCAGCCACTCGATGACCATGGGGAACCCGTAGGAACGACAGATGGTGTAAACTAAAATAGGGCTTCCTATGCCGTGCGACAGTCAAGCTGGACGACTGTTGAGTAGTTACTGGTCACTGGAAATTAATTTACCGTGTGCCAAATTAATTATTTGCAAATTTCTGAGATGAAGGGTCGATACTGATGTATCTGCACATGATTAACATCAGATCCTGGTCCGTGCGCGCACGCTGAGTTTATATGCCCTTCGTGCACACTAAAGAATCTTTACCACTCTGGCCTTTTGGCTTAGATCAAGTGTAGTATCTGTTCTTAATAGTTTAACCACTATTATGGGGGCACCGCCCTCATTATTGGTTATCTAATTTTTGCAGCCCCAGTCCCTTTGTCCTCTGCTCGCAAGACTTGGGCGTGATGACTTTGCTACTGCACTACTGGCTTATGTCGTCGGGGGATCCTTTCTTCTAAAGGTTCCTTCTTTTTATTTTGGTTTGCACAGGTGCCAGTTGGTATATTTGTGTGGCCTAGTAAATAGATTGGACATTTTATCTCTAGAATATTATTACTACATTGTGATGTCTTGTGACTGAAAACAAGTTGACAAGCTGACTCCTGGTGGTGATTTCTGTTGTCAAACTGGATAGCAATTTTCATGTGAAGGAATCCTGACATGGGTTAACGGTCATGTTTTATTAAATGAGTTCATTAAGTATATTGTAGAAAATTATGTTTGGGAACAGATTTGTCAATTTGTCAAATGATTTGGAACATTGGTTGATGCATCTTCAAAACCAATGCCTGTAAATAGTCTGCTTGTCTCTATATGCCAGTAAATTACAATGTTAATTCCAAAAGCTTTGTGTTGACAGAGGAGCTGTATTTTTGTAAGACAGAACAAGGACCTAAAGAAGGATATTCTCTATCTACATAAGTGATAAGGGAAATTTATAATTGTCAATGTGAGAGTGCATATATCTATGTGATGATGACCAGGAAGGAACACAACGATTGCAATAAAATATTTGTTTTAGATAGGTTTATCCGTCATACCCGACGCGGACAACCCGCAGCACTGTTCCATCTGCAAGTCGTACGCTTAGTGTTACAACGAGCACCTCACCACAGAGGTACATCGTCTTCTTTACTTTCATGGGAAGTTCAATTGAGATGACATTATTATCACTAGCAGGACAAAATTATAGCTCCCGTTTGAACCCGACTGTCGTATTGTGTTTCAAAAACGCTCACTGAACTTAAATCCACGTACGCCATATAAACTACCTGCTCATATCAATTTAATGAGTTTCGCCCAAAGAACCTGATACTGAAAAGTATTGGAACATCGTATATCCTGTCAACGTCATAACAAGTGCCATTCAGACAGTCGTAATCGACCTAAGTGCAATCAACCTTAATGCTCGCCTGTGATATGATATGTTACTTGAATTTCACGATTGAGAATAAAACATACTGCTCGATTCGACTTGCCGCAGAAGACGACAGATGTCTGAGCTCCCAGGTCAAATTTCGATCTTCGTATCTCTTCAAATGCCTTCCTCGTTTGATCTTCACACCGGGCGTATTCCCTAGCCAATTTTTTGAATACTCCTGGGTCCATTGGCCGCTGATTTTGAGACATTATTTCTTTCAGACATCTCTTCTGTTCCGCAAGAGCTTGTTGAAGTAAATTTTGCAATATTTTCCCCGCATGCGTGTCCTGGAGCCTTGACCCAAGATTCAATAATTCATCTTGCAGTTGCGCGATTGCCCGCGAGTCATTTCGTTGTATCAGCTGTTCGATGATGCGCCAAGCATTCTCTGGATCATTGTTACTGAGGCGATCGAGCTTTGAGCCTCGCTCAATCAAAGGTTTCCAATAAAGCTCCTCCAGCTCCTTTTCTCTTGATATCCCGTCCTCAAGCGCGAGCTCGCTCCACATGGTGGAGACGAGGACAATTTGTGTCAATGCAGAATCTCCACATAATTCCCTGAATATGCAAAGGCTCTTGAAGGGTTCCGTCAAACGATTATCTGAAATTCGGTGTAGACAAACAACTCCATGGAGCTTAATGCCTTTCTTATTATACCTGACGATAACCTTCAGCGCCATCTGTGGCGTTTAACTCTCTTGTTCGCCTCACGTTTTTTGAAACCAACGATGAATCATACGCAGGACTTGGGTGGGTGACCTGACAGTGTCGTCAAAGCCAGGAGTGTCCACCAGAACGATTCGGTCTCCATATTTCGGATGTTTGACACGGACAGCATTCACCTGGGCAGTAGTAGCATCCAAAGTATGTCCTGTACGGTGATTGGGTTGGCCCGTCAGGAGATCTATAAACTATATCTTGTTGAGCCTCTCTCAGCTAATCGTTTTACCTTCTTACGTGACTCTTTCCAGCTCCTACTGGACCAACAAACCTACATATATTAGACCGAGACCTTAGTAAAGCCATGTATAGGAAGTCGATAGTCTCACCCGACGATGATATCATCATTTCTGATCATTTTAATGCCATCGACGAACCAGGTAGACATTCTGAATGATAGGCTATCTTGAACGAGAGTTAAAAGGGGGAATGAGTGTCTAGACTCTGAGGATCAAGCCACTGTCGTCAGCCACGAGGCTTGGCTGTAAAGTTAACTGCTACACCCCATGTGTTTGACTGGATGCGACACTGTTCCGATGTTTGGAATTATTCTTGCTAGACTGTTTTAAATTGCATTTCACCTGAAAACAAGACAACCACACTGTCTCAGACCCCGCCTTGCTGTGACCCACACACATCAAACTTAAGTCAAACTTAAGAATGTGATTTCACTCCCAATGCTGGATAGTGCGAACAGTTCAGGGTATAGTAACACAAACTCCACTGACTTCCAGTCTTGAAATCAAGATCATGGGATCAAAAACGTACAACAAGATTAAAAAATCACACCATCCAAGTAAATCAGAAGCAAAAGTTCAGATAATTAAATTGTAAAAATGTCATAGGCCTCCATAGTACTCCTGCAGCTGATGATATCCGTCAACTTGAGATGCTTCTAGGTAGAAACAACTCAGCTGACTACGATTTTTTCATCACCGTAAGCTGTTTAAGCAAAGAAAGCGGCGAAAATGGCACCGATAACACCAGCAGTACTAGTACCGGCGAAGTTAGCTGAGGCAGCACTGGAACTAGTGGCAGCGGATGATGCAGCAGCAGATGCAGCAGAGGTACCAGATGCAGCCCGAGAAGTGCTAGACAAAGCATTAGTGGCTCATCCCCTCGAAACGATTCATGCTAACCCTGATGTGACCCCAGTAGCAGCAGCAGTCGTGGAACCAGTGGAAACAGCGCCGGCGGGAGTAGAAGCACTTGTAACAGCTGGAGCAGTTGTAGGACTGGTCGCAGCAGGGGCAGTACCAGTGTTACCAGAGAAGGAAAGAGTTTGGGTGAGACAGCTAGATGAGGCTATCATGTGCGTGAGAAATTTCGATCAACCGGGAGATTATAATTGCACGAACACCCTGGGTTGACAGTGAAGGGTGCACTCTGCGCTACCTGGCCAGTGCTGTCGCGTAGAGTGAGCCCGAGAGGAGTATCTAGATAATGTGAGCAAAAGAGCCTGCAACGAATTTTGGAGCTTACTGGCTTGCTGGTTCACGAGCCAACTCACGGACGTTCCATTCTGTTGGCCGAAGTCCACGAGAGCCTGACCATTGGGGTCGTTACCGGGAGTGACGCTGTTATGTATTCAGTGTACGCACATATAATAGTATGAAAAAGATCGCACCTCTGTCGTTACCAATAGTGCACAGAAATTTTGATCAAGAACTGCGGATTCAGTTAGGATTAAAAAAAAACGAACCACAAAGTACGGAGCTACAGGGATCAATGAGTAGGTGAATAAACATACATCTGACAATAACAAACCTTGTCCTCCAGACCAAGTAAGTAAGACAGGTTGGCACTCTACGACATTGGAGCTGCAGACGTGTAAATCGGTTAACCGCGTAAAATAGGGAACACTCACGGGGTATTAATGGTCAGTTGCCCTTGAGCAAAAGCACCAGCAGCAAAAACG
>Ga0153934_1000266_pt1 | contig 15628 bp, 16 predicted proteins | sample TSNJ018MetaG_FD_104708 | JGI IMG/M metagenome (GOLD analysis project Ga0153934, IMG submission 104708) | Attine ant fungus gardens microbial communities from New Jersey, USA - TSNJ018 MetaG | ecosystem: Host-associated > Fungi > Mycelium > Unclassified | place: USA: New Jersey, Wharton State...
CGATAGACCATGCCGTCGCTATATGGAAAGTGATGTTCTTGTCAAACGGAATGATGTCGTTGAGAGGAGTCCGGCGAAGGAACGAAATGAAGTTGCGGCAAACAGGGAGAAGGATATAAATGACATCTACGTGCAAGACCAGAGCTGCAGCGCGGGCGATCGCTGCAGATGAGCGATTTAACAATTGTTCGAATCCAGGTGGAGGGGGGCGTACAGAATGTTATACCAAAAGTTGCTCGGGCAGTCACCAAGTTGTCCTTTAACTGATAGTGGAACATGCCAAATACTGCAACCAGTAGATGCAGGAAGACCCAAATGCCAAAGAAAAGCTGTCGTCCTCCCTCATTAATCATCCATATGCCAAATTTCTGCCTGAACGTCCTCGAGTGGTTCAAAGCCTGCCCAGCATTTGACCCTATGGTATTGGATCGCTGAAGACCCTGTAACCTGGTCCTTTCCGACTTATTGCGCTGCAGGTGGCTCGGCTGTGGGCCTGCATTGTATGCCGCGGCCATGTCAGGGTGTTGTTGAAGCGGGTCGATGGCATATTTGCCATCTGAGAAATCTAAGCCCGAAGAACGCTTGGAAAGCATGAAGATGCCAGAAGAACGCCCTGCGTGATCAAAACAAAAAAATAAAATGAAAGAAAGGTACCAGTCAGCGCTTGGCCAAGATGGTAGAAGAACAGAGAAAGGGAAAGAAATAGGCAAGGCACTGTTGCTGCGCTGTTATTGATATTCGAATGGCTTCAAGTCATGGTGATGGGAACGGGAACATGACAGATAGGCGTTGCCATAGTACCTGTTGACATTGTATCGCATATTCAGACTCATCAGTGTCACAACTTCGGGAGCGTAAAAATTTCGTATACGAAATGAGATCTTGTGGCCGGGATGGGACCTACCTATTTAAAAGGCACCATGTGAACCATGGTCTCAGTCACCCGGTCATAGCTGCTTATCCCTGATTTTTTGAATCGACTAATGCCAAGACTCACACGGCTCACACATTATTAGCGAGAAGGCCTGCTTTACCAGGCATGCTGAATAACTAGGTGTTAATGAAGAGTAGGAAAATAACGGCTCAGGAGCTCTTCTTCACAACTAGCTCTGGTATACATCGGATCGATTTATTCAGGAGATATATTACATAATACATCTGCCCCACGGATGCATTCCCCGTCACTTGGGCAACATTCTCCCAGCGAGATGAGTGATGCAAGATGGCGGTGTCTTGTCTGAATTTGCTATCTTCAAACCCGGCGGGTTTGATGTCGCATCTCAATCAATGACTGAGCATCAATCAGGCGCACCATGACATACGTCAGATACATCGATACATTTACATTTTCTGCGTTTCCACATGCTGATATGAAAGAAGCATCCCTCTCTTGCACGATCCCTGTCAAGGATTGATTTCCAGCAGAACAAAGCAGGGGTTTGAGTTTGGCATGGGTTGTTGCTATGAGAATTTCCATGAAGCAGTTATTCCTTTTGCTCGAGTAAAAATACTCATGACTCTTATCAAGAGCAGGCTTCGCAAGAAAGTTAGCAATAGGACGAACCAATCATACATGAAAACTATACTTATTCACAAACATCAGTTTTTCCAGCTAACAATTTACTTTTCATATGAATAGATAGAAACTGCTGATGCACGGATGGAGCCTTTGTTTGATGTCCTACCCCTGGATTCTATGCGCTGCCTGTGGTATTGCACGGAGCTAGTGAGAATGCTGATCAGACATCGGCATAAAGCAAAAGATTAGATGCGCGAACCTTCTAACCCCGCCAAGCCTTCCACATTTCTGCAAATCAAACTAACTGGTTGACCATCAGGACCAGTTACATCGTAATCACTGAAGGTAATATTTCTACAACCGGCGGCCGGACTACATTCTATGTCCACGACTGTAGACAATAGTTAGCCAATGCAGCAGTGGTCTAAATCACTAGGTACCTACGCCTTGTTGAGAGAGTGTTACCAGACCAGTTAGAGAAACCTAGGTTGCTGAAACTCATTTGAGAGGGTAGATCCTCTCTAGTCAGGGAACATGAATAATTCGACACTTGGTTTTGGTTGTTCTACTCACGAATGGCCCCCATTCGTCTGGTAGATGTGCAAGGGTAGACTAACTTGATCCAAGCAGACGTTCCTGATGGTAACATTTGTGACCATACCTAAGTTCAACGTTCAGCAAAGTGGTCCTGCCAAGAATGTTGTAACCCAACCAGGACCCGCACCACCACCCGTAGGTGGCGACCCGTTGATCGAACCGTCCCATGTCTTGAAATAGACCTAGTGAAAATGCTCATCAGTCGATAGTTATGAATGGACGTGCAAACACCTACACCGTTTGCCATGTTAGGTTGGATTGTTGAACTAATCCTCGTCACCTAGAACTGATTAATAACAGCTCTCATATCGTGTTGTGAGAAATGAATGTACTAGCAAATCTTCCATCAGAACATTCTCGACAAGATCGCTCTAGAGAAATGTGAGACAACATCTCTCAAATTGAAACTGTATGACACACCATGTTGGCATATTGGCCCAACGAACCAAATGCTATCCCATTCCCACCTCGACATGTAATGTTACGGGCGACGATATTGCTTGAATTCTAGTTCATTATCAAGTCGGTCGATGAACTATTGCAAGTGGAAATTAGAGCGTACTCCTTTAATAGCAAGACAATCATCTCCACATGTCACATCCCAGTTCACCATCGTGATTTTATCGCTACGATATGTATCAATACCTAAAAAGTCCAATTTTCAAACGCGAATTATTGCGGGTGGACAAAATTACCATCGGTATTGGGTACAATACTGAATTTCGTGAGCTAAAAACTGATGCCAGAACGAAGATCTTACTCTCGTCCAGCAAATTGAGGGTCCGTATTGCTCGCATTCACGAGCATTCCATCATATGTGACATCTTGGGATTCCGCAACCGCGTTGGACCAGAAAGGCGGGGATTCGATCCTAAAATTCCGTATAATGGCCCTAGTTGCTCTCCAGACTGTCAATGAAATAGGTCGTCCGTCTCCATCTTCCCTCGGGCGTGTCGTAAACAACTCCCACCAGGGCTGATTCAAGAGATTGAGTGGTGATAATCAATTTAGTGTTCTTCTGAGAAATCTCACCTGACCATTTCCTTGGATCCCACCAGTATTGTACGCATCGACTACAAAATCCGATCCGGTTATGACGAACCAGGATGCTTGACTCTTTATAACCACTGAGAAACAAAATTCGTAGTATGAATCGAAACATACTTGTATGAAAACAACTCTGAATGTGTTCGTCGCGTCCAACCAGAAATCGATGTCAGGTTGGAACTAATGGTAATATATGAACGCAGATCGCACACCAGAGAAAAGGCATTATACACTCAAGGTACCGCGCAAATCAACTTTTGCATTTTTCAAATTCCACATCATTTTTCTGTTCGATGCCAAGCACTTTACAGCAACCATCACCCTTGATATCTATATCGCACCTCGTGATATTGAACGATCCAGTTTCAAAGACTGTTGTTCCATCATGACCACAATTCGCAATCGCCTGTTCAACCTTTTCTATCCAGTCAGACCTGGAATTCGCAATTCAAAGGCAATAGCTACCTGATCGGTATCATCGATTCCTTCACCCAAAGGCTTTATGGTACAGAGCGCGGCATGCACAGTTCTCAAAAATACAAGACTCAGAAGGATAAGCGGGGGACTGAACATGCGTTCTCAAGAGTTAGCTCAACAGAACCATCCTTCCGGTCAAAATATATTCTCCCCAATGATTGAGAAGCGATTTGAGAAGCGAGAATTGTGGTCAACAGACAAAGTCATGAGAACATACACTTGCTCCATCCGGCCCGCAAACGAACCCATCGATCTTAAAGCAGAGGCTGATCAGAAGCCGCTCAAGTAATTGTACAATTCAGTCCGGATGTTAGTCTGAACATTTGTATCATTAGAACACCAGGATTCGGTCCCCAAGTTGTAGGTCAGTTGATAAGTCAGGTCACATGGAGCAAACGTGCTGTTCTCAGAAGTCATGTTTGATTTGAGGAGGTAACCGAGAACTAGACAGCCGTATCGACTTGGTCTATTTGAAATTCGCAGGATGGGGTGTTAGTCACTTGTTTTCACGTCGGACTTGAGTATTTTCCTCGAATTACTATACCACCTCGTACTTCATGACTCGTACGGTCATCTTCAGGTTCCAGCCCTGATGGGGCTGCAGAGCAGCTCATCCGGCCCAGTTGCACTTAGAGCTTATGGTTGAAGAGCGTCTCCACAGAAAAAATGGAGAAGCAGACAGCGGATACTTGAACGAAAGTTCAGGAGGCCCATCAAAATAAGTCTGGTGAAAGAGGAAGCTTGCTAGGCAAAAGGAGGCTGAAGAGGAAGCTTTTACGGTTCGCACAGAGGTACAGTCAATCGTCAAGGCCTAAGGGGACCGTGGGTCAGGAAAGCACAATGTCCCCGCTAAATAAAGTCTCTCTCGGGGGCTTGTCTGATCAGAAGGTTCGTCGAAGAGATGGATAAAGCGGCTCTACTCATCCTCAACATACCGGGTTCATCGTCCAGTCTAGTATCCTCTACCACATCCAGCCACTTTGACCATTGGCCTGAAGCCTCTGGCTTTACAACAGCGATAATGCCGAGTCTAGAACCTCATTGTCGGAGGCACACCTCCCCTAGGACACTTCACAAACCCAGCACTTGTGACAGGAGTGGTCGATATGTCAGGATGGGTGGATATGGTCGATGCCAGTCGTATTCGCGTACGGATTTGTACGGGTTGACAAGTTACAGTTCTCGCTGTTCACTCAACTTGACGGTTTCATTCTAAGCACAAATTTTCCTGCGAGGTTTGCTTTACGTCAAAGCTTCCGCCTGTAAATACAGCCTCATTATTGAGAGTAATCGTACCGTCCTTGAAGGCAGCGCTGGTGGACTTGACACCTCAACTTGTTGTCATCTGGGAGGTCAGAATCACAAGCTAATGCTGAATTAATTGTTACATTGCCAAGAAAATAACTGGCCCTTGGCAGACCATGTGGATGGGAGACTTTTCAGGATGAGGAAAAAACAATTCAGAGGTGAATTGTTCTTCACACATTTTATGTGGGGGTAGTGCCTTTGAGAGCAACATTTAGTGGTCAAGATGCAGTTTGAATTCCAACCCGATTGCATCCGCGATCGAGCAGTATGCCCTTTACGAACTCAACCATCTCGCCGACTGAAAGTTCATCAACTTTTCTCACACAACACCTCAAATTGACCGTGATGTCATGCGCAGTGGAAATATGCTTTCGATGCGATGTATATCTATCCCTACACATATGTCCATCCTGCGTTACAACTGGAAAAAGTCTAGTGACGACTCAAAGAATATGAATAAGGTGACTCTTCTTTGCTGGTTTTACATGGACGCCGTGTCGAGACATTAATGGTCTGACAGCGACAAGGCAGATCTTGAGTACGCAAGATTGTGACAAAGTTCTACCTGCTGTATGAAAATATGTCAGTCCAGCCATCGCACATGCCCATTCGTGGTTGTCAGACCTGAATTCAGCAGCAGTCAAGGTTGATTGACATTTAAGAAGAGTAATGGGTTTACACAAGGATGGCTCAATCTCATCTGATGAGGAACATATCACGGGTTGTATGTGATACCTAGGTCTCCTCTCACATGTACAGTGGAGCTGAAAATCAGTGCGAACTAAAAATGGAGACAGACTGAATGGCATGCAATATAAACACAAGTGAATGCAAAGAAGAGACGAAAGCGTGTGTTCTTGGGTGAGAGAAGTTAGGCAAGAGTAACGATGTAAAAAAATGAGAACATAAAAGGGAACACTAAATCAAGTTGCCTTCCCTGATGATACAAAGCTCGATAACGATTTTGGGATAATGTCCTTAGCTAAGAGTGAACCGGTAACTCCGAAGACCGTATCACCGTAATAGTTGCACCACCGTTCGTCTTCTCAGATGGTACAGCAGATGGCTTACTCCGCTTCGGAGGTGCAGGTGGAGGACGCCTGCGAGGTCGTGGTTGGTCCGAACAAGTACTGGAAGACATGGCAGAAGATGGGGACGATGCGGATATCAGTGGCGGGGCTATACGAGTTTGCAAGGAGGGCGGCGGCGGTGGCGGTCGGCTTCGAGAAGTCTGTTGTACTCGTGGGGATTCCGCGGGGGCAAGAAGCTGGTGATGGTATGTGTAGTGATCGTGTTCAGTACTATGTGAGTTCCGTTGCTGAGCACCTCCAACGATGGTTGATCCAGCTGTTCCTCGCCGTTTGGGCCCATTCAAACCGGGCTTTAAATCAGCCATTGCAAGTAGACTGGTGGAACTTGAATTGCTTGTTCTCCGTAATTTCTCGAGAGAAGATATAGGTGGTCGAGGATCAATATGACGAACTTTCAAATTCTCTACACTTCTACTGGATTTCGGCGTCTTGATCTTGGAATTTGACCACTCGAGTTTGATCGACGCTGGAATATGCAGTTCTGAGCTGACCGTTTTCGGCGAAGTGTCGCTGTTATTTGAGGCTTGACTTGCGTTTTCTTCGTCTCTTCGTGATTGTAGTTGCACACACCAGTCGCCAGTGAGGCAGCGTTCAACTAATCGTTTTGTAGTGGGATTTATGTCTCTGATTTTCGACCGACCAACCAGAGACTCCAATGTGTAAAGGATTTGCGACCGTTTATAAGGATAATCTTTCAGTTGCGTCTTCGTGAGAAGTGGATGAAGAACACGGAGATAGCTGTGGCGAAGCTGAACACCAATCAGATCTAACTTAACAGATGAATGTGCAATGACATACAACATCACTCTCCTCGTCGAGGTCAGCTAGTTCGCGTAGAAAAACATCTACAAGTACGCAAAGGTCGTTGGTGTAAAAGTATTCAGAGGTTCCCTTCGTCGTAAATATGAGATACAGGATCTTGAGGATGAGTAGTTGCATACATGAATCTTCCTGCGTCCGCCCTAGATTCGATCTAGATAAAGAGCGAATGTAAATGATTTTCACTCACTCGCACGATTCAACATGAAGATCATGTTCTCCCCGAATGTCTGACTAAACCCAAGACGACGCATCAGGACTCGAAAAATGCGATTTTTCTTCTCTGGTGATGGATCATTACCAGAGTGTTGGAAGTCAGAAGGGAGAGAAGCGACCATAAATTGTTCGTTCAGTGAAATCTGACCAAGTTCTGAGCAACAAACTAGGGACAAGTTCAACCAGAAAGCATACAATCAATTTGATAACCGAATAATTGAAAGTATCATCTTGCATGTTCCTGGTCTGCTCAACGAGATCAAAGAGTTGGTCTATGAAATCGTCATCAAATACACCTTTAGTGGGATCAGAAATTATCACTCAAAAAAAGGTAGAAGATAGCATACGGAGATCCTGAAGTGAAAAATTCTGCATCCCGCACACCTCATACAGTAACTGGACAGAGATTGTCCGGAGCTTGGCCTCGATAGGAACAGGGACTGACGGTAATCCAGTGGAAGTTCCTGCAACACCTGTGTATGAGTATTCGACCTCAGAGTCAATATCGACCACGATATGATCCATGAGTAACGGGAAGAGCGGCTGCCAGCGTTTGTGTGACCTGAAAAAATCCGGCTTCCGTTTCCCATGCCAGAACAACACATTGTAGGAGATGAATTGCAAGTGTGGATCAGTGTTCTATATAGAGGATGTCCATCAATAAATGCTAGGGATATTGTAGAGGTGCAGGGCAACAGAAAGGGCTATATTTGTTGGAGGACTAACCGCCTGCGTATCATCCATAATTATTTCGCACATGCGTTCCGAGTGAAATTCAAAGAGCTCTGAGTCAAGAAGCATCTGGAATGCATGTTCCAACTGAAGGGGAGTCTGCAGATATTGTTCTGAGTAGGCTGATCAGTTGCGGCGAATAGTGTCCCGAAGGAATAAACGTGCCGTGGTATGCTGAACAGAGCGACAAAAATCGTCGGAGAGCAGCGTCAAGAAGGACTAATGTCTGATACTCGTTACTGGGAAGCTTGAGAACATCTTCCAGTTCTGAGGCAATGTTTGAGTACACCGGACACACAGTGATCCAGGGGATAAGGCTCACCAGACCAAAATTGTTGCGCAGTTTCAATAAGATACACGATGCCTACTTCGTCATCCATGGAGACAGCAGGCACTAAAGTTGAATCTGGATGTGCCATGTCGCAGTGTCCATGTAAGTGTAAGTTGGATAACTCCACAACGTACAAACCCTAACCATAAGAGTCTTAATTTGCTAGCCAGTGCCAAATAATGTAATACTGAAAATGACACATACGTCATTTCGTCACTTAATGAATTGTGCTGGCTTACTACTTGGGTCTACCCTTCACTTCCAGCTCTTCTCACATGAACAAAAATATATAGCACTGTGCAACTCACAATAACGACCAACGTATATACTTCATGAGTTTCTTTCAGGAGATACTCCTCAGTCGGATGCAATTATTTTCCACATTTGATTGTTTGATCCTTTGTTCTGCTCCAATACGACCTATTAGGAGGATGTCATAACACTGAATAACAGGTCATTGCTGTTACTAACGCTGCCATCGGAAAGGAGTGTCCAGACCAAGACATTGTACTTGTCAGCAGCAATCTACAGAACAAGTCGGTCTGGTAAGGACAAGCCTTATTCATTTCTTATCAATGAGAAACATGCCTGATATAAATTGTCCTTCTGCAACTCAATATGAAAGAACATCGGTGAGTCGGGCTCATCGTTGGTGTAGACAACTGAACTCTGTACATCCACCACCGTCAGTTAGACTTTTCACCGAAACAGTGGAGCAAATATACTGACAGGTGCTCCTATAGTTCCCGCCATCCAACCAGTTCCTCGGAATTGAATTTTATATTGAGGTTCAAATGTATCATCAGCCTGATCTAGTTGCCACTGCGAAATGAAAGTTATATTGAAGATGTGCGCGTGCTTTTCATTTCATTTGAGAAACTTACGACTGCTTCATTCTGATGTACACCCTTCAAGACGCGTATAGGAGTGAAATCACCTCCTTCACTGATTACGGCTTTGTCCCCGCCTGAATACTTGATGGAGTAAAGACCATTCCCGAGCTGTACATATCAGAGATTTTTTAGCTTCCGATTCAGTGACTGTTCAATCTCACTCCCGCCACGATTGGAGATGCCATGAGACAGAAAATAGTCAATAAAATCATGGAATGCATCGAGACCCACGAAAGAGGAGTAGTGGACAAAGTCCAACCGCATACTGACCCAGGTTGAGATTTCTACATTATTCGGGTCGGGTTGACATTTTCCTTCCGTTTCAGGTGATTTTGTCAGTCACAGAAAGTCACACTCGTAGAGCCTGTCCCCTATGGTTATTGGTCGCTCACCAATTTGGACCCTGCCTGTAAACCATACTAGTAACTGACTGGTGAAATTCTATTTTTGGACATAGATACATGTGAAATTATTCACGATAATAATACTTTCTAGGATATGTAGGGTTATTATCAGTTGGAAATACCACGGCCTACCACCGAGTCCCGTGTAATAAATTGATGATTTTAAAAATAAAAAATAAAATAAAATAAAATATCAGTTAGAAAGAGAATCACTGTTGATTCTGTGATCTGTAACCTCGAAGTCAATGGAATACACACAACCCACGTGTCAATGCATCAAGTCATGGCAAGATACTGAAAGACACATAAATGAGGAGTAAGTAAATGTACAAGGACTCCAGTTAGTTGAGGATATTCTACCAACATCCACTACTGTATAAATACAGTTTGTGTGCATGCTATGCTACCAGACATAGTACCACTGTGGATAGATATGGACAGAGGGGAATTATAAGAGGAGCATTCCAATGACCTGTCACATCCAACATCACATTTGTTGTCACATTCAGCGAATTCTCCTCGTAATATTTAACCAGTATTGCTTAATACAGCTCTAGAAATTGACCCCTACTGTCATTCGGGCCACTGTCGCTCTACTCCTCGGGGATTGTTCCGAGGGCTTTGAACCATCCTGTATCGATGAAGTAAGCTAATGTTGACCAGGGGATTTGCAAGACTAACCGGGATGGTGATTGCCGAAAAACTCATGCCAACCTTGATGCCATTTCAGGACGTATCAAGTCTTTAAGGATCTTACACCCAAAATAACGATCAGAATAACCACTGCTGGCACAGCTCCTGACGAACTGGACAGCTCGTTTTGACTACTCATGGCCCCTCAGCGTCGTTTGAACCAGATTTTGAACGAACTTAGGCCCAACCCACCGATTTTGGGCATATTGAAGTCCGGGGACATCGTGTATGAGATACCTGCTGCGCTCGCGCCAAGAAGGTTGCCGCGAACCACTACACTTCTTGAACCCAAGAATGGCAATTTGGAAAACCTGCATTTTATGCTGCAGAAATATTTGCTAGGCCAGGATATTTTTCTGGTATCACAACCCGGTCCTTACGCTCGGCGCTTGGCGCTGACATTTGTTAGGTGGGCATACTATTTATGCCGTTAACAGAAACTATCTAAAATGTTGCCTAGCTTGATAAATGCGGAATATGAATATATTGCTTTACACCGGGACGTAGGGGAGACTGAGCTTAAACAGGTGTGTCTCATCTTTAGACAGTCCACTCAAGTCCTGATGGCCTTCACAGGGACGGGAAATTCGCACCGGCGGAAATCTTGTCTACGTAGACAGTTCTGCGGTCAGCGCTGTCAAACATGGCAGGATCCTAATCTTAGAGGGTATAGAGAAAGCGGAGAGGGGGATAATGCCGGTATGTTTCTTGATCCTTTCCGGCTACCTCTCCTGAATGGTTGTCTGGGTCAGATATTGAATAACCTCTTGGAAAATCGGGAGCTGTGGGTACTCTTCCTTCTCATAGCTCTTTACCAAATTAAAATTCTGCAAGGAACCTTGATGATGGGACTCATATCATTCATCCACATCGATACGCCCAATTAGAAAATTCTAACATATCAAAGTCAGATCAAGGCAAGCTATTCGTTGCAGCGCATCCAAGCTTCCGGGTTATTGCTATTGCCGCCCCGGTACCGCCTTATCCTGGATACCCTTTGGATCCCCCCTTCAGGAGTCGATTCCAAGCGCGTTTCATCGACCCAGTGAGAGCACTTTTGTCTTTTGATATACCAACACAACGTGCAGTTACCCTACCTCCCCTCTACTCCAAGCTATGTGACCTGATGTTGACAACGCAATATGCGAGTGAAAGCCGGCACGCCTTGGAAGTAGTGTCTAAAACATCTATACCCCCTTTTCCTCAGACCGCCCTGACGAAGCTACGTGCACTCATCCAACTATTCCCTGCTTACAAACTCAAACCTTCTCAACTTGCTCGACTACTTCTTACTCTTCATCCCATCTTAGTTTATTCTGCCGTGCAAGCCTGGGCTATCCTTGGACGTCAGGCTGAGGAAGTTGGACTGGGCGAACTGGGGAGCCCTTCGGTTGTTTCAAGTGATGGATGCACTGGTCTACTGGGGTACAGTATCAGTAGCATTGACCGTGTCAGCGAGACGACAGCACGGCTCACTTTTGATGGACCATCCTGCGTGCAGATAGTGGTTCCAGCAGGTCCTCTGTGTTTTCATCCATTCCCCTTGACCGGAAGGCCTGACCTCCAATTCACGCCCAGATTCATTGGTCTGTTGACATGCTTCATGCAGGCCCACGCATTAGGCTGGGACATATCACTCGTTCCACCTGCAGCCCTTTCCTCAGCTTCAACGTCGACGTCAACTCTTGTCAAGGTATTTGGCGATTTGCTTGGCTATGATACAGAAGTATTGCACATGTACAAAGAATTGGGAGGACGTGAGCTGTATATGAGAAGAAGGATCGAGAAGGGGGGTGCAACGACCTGGGAGCCTAGGTATGACTACCCATTTTAGCTGACGTTTTGCTTAGTTCTGAAGCATGATATAGTCCTCTAGTGGAAGCAGCGTGGTCTGGTCGACTTCTTCACCTATCGGGTCTCGATGTCATTGGTTCGACTGCAGGTTCTTTGTCTCGATTGTTGCAAGATCGCGAGGCTGAACTCTGGGAAGGAAAGCGCATTGTTGGTTCTGCAACTGATGACGAGGTTCGCACTAAATAAATTTACTAGGAATCTTGCATTCACAAATTATAGATAAAGGCTGGCGAGCTCTCTATTGCCCACCCATCATTCCGCGTAATCTGCACCGCATCAAAGTCTTTGCCTCTGAAGGATTGGCTGTCATATGAACACACCAATATGTTCTTCCCCATCCCAAGTCTACCCATGGATGTCCAGGAAGAATCAAGCATTCTTCTCGCCACAGGTTGCCCCAAGGAATTGGTAGATAAACTATTACAGTTTGCCGAGAAATATAGGCAAAGTGTCTCCGCAGACAATGTTCTCAAGAGTCGAAGGTTTGGTACACGTTCTTTGATCAGGATTGCCCGGAAGTTTGCCATGTTTCCGAAGACGTTGGACCTCAATTTTATCATCTGTCAATCACTGTTGGAAGAGTTTTTACCTGCAACGGAGCGTATGAATTTGATTTCCCTGCTTGAGGAACACGATATCCCGAGGAAACCTGGAAGCGTAAGACCCTCTATGCTTATATGTAATTCAAGCTGAGGAGTCACAAAGTTCAATCCAAGCCCTCGCATCACAGAGACTGGACTTGTGTTCTCGTCCTCTAGTTATGATGAACAGGCGTACCCAACTACCATACCCATTTTCCAAGCCACTGAGGATCCCGCCGGCGTATTATCTCACATTCCTCACATGGATCATTTTTACAACAACAGCCTGCAAACGGGGCTCATGCGTGATCTCGCTATCGATTTAGAGCTTCTTGGGGAGCACGTTGTCTTATTAGGCAATCAAGGCGTCGGCAAAAATAAAATTGTTGACAGACTATGTCAAGTGAGCTTCCCTTGCCATGAGTCCGTGCATGATGCTTACAGTTTTTATGATACCAGCTCCTTCGCCGCCCACGCGAGTATATTCAGCTTCATAGAGACACAACTGTTAATCAGCTTATGTTCACGACATCACTGGATGGTGGCATAATTACTTACACTGATTCTCCTCTCCTCAGAGCGATCAGATATGGGCGCTATATCATCATCGATGAGGCCGACAAGGCACCAGAACATGTTGTAGCGGTTTTCCGTAGTCTCGCTGGTCAAGGTGAGCTGACGCTCTCAGATGGACGTCGGGTGCGACCCGTAAAGGGACGAAAGGAGGATATCATTATCCATCCTAATTTCCGGTTGATTCTATTGGCTAATCGCCCAGGCTATCGTACGTGTTCTCGTCATATCTATCCAGTGGTGTTAATTGCAGTTGATGTATGGACAGCTTTCCTCGGAAACCACTTTTTGCAGGTCCTTGGTGAAAACTTTAGTGCTCATAGCGTCCGCAATCCCGATCCTGAATCAGAGATGAACCTTTTGAGTCAATTGGCACCCGAGATGGATCCCAAACTGATCCAACGTCTTGTCGCCGCCTTCCAGGACTTGAGAGTTGGATATGAGACTGGTGTTTTGAATTATCCTTACTCATTGAGAGGTAAGGGATTATTCGGTCAGAAATGGTAACAATGAGTGCTAAGCTGAATGCTAGAGCTCATCAATCTGGTGCGTCATATGAGAGCATATTCAAACGATTCCCTCGGCGAAGCACTGCGCAATATATTCGATTTCGACATCTACAAACCTGAGACTATGGAAGTATTATCGAGTATCTTGATTAAGCACGGGTAAAAGTTTTCTTTCTACTCCAAATCTCAATTTAGTGACTCTCCTATAGCTTGGAGGTATCGAACTTGGGCTTGGATGCTGCCCGTGAAGCTGTCAAAAAAGTTAACGACGTGGAATTTGAGCCAACAAACAAAATCTTAGATGAACCAAAGGAAGGAAAACATGATGACAAGGAACACTCCGGTGGTGATACGTATGCTGGTGGTGTAGATCTTCACTTCATTGAAGTCTATTCGACAAGATGCTCACATGCCTTTCCTAGACAGGAGGTCGTAGTACTGCTGGCATGGGAGGCATGGGAGGCTACAAACGCTTTTACAAGGGCGGGGACATTAAGCAGGTACATCTTTGTTTTGGAATATCGAATGACGAACTCAGGTGGGGACTAGGTCCCCGAGGCTTTGAAGGACAACGTTCCCGAGAAAATCAAGGAGAAGGCACGAGAGATGGCACGTCAGGAATTGCAACGACGCTTGGAAGAACTCGACATGACACAGTCCGAAGCTCGAAGATACAGTCAACTACTGAACAAGACGCAAGCATACATGCATTCTCTTCATAGCTTGCTCGAACGTAGGATTCTGACCACGACAAAGGTCCTTTACGCAACAACTGTCTGACATTGTGTCTTTCCTTTTCCTAGATCTTGCTGCAAAAGAAGAGGAGCGAGTATGGATCAAAAGACAGGCAGATGGAGAGCTAGACTACAGTCGATTAACGGAGGGACTTACCGGAGAAATGACGATCTACAAACGCCGTGGTATGGAAAAACCAGAACTGGGGAGACCACAGCTCAAGTGCATTCAGCGATTCTATGTGAACTTTGACAGTTTGGTTGACAGTCATCATTACAGGCCTAAGCGCATTCGGTTCATATTCGATTTGAGTGGCTCAATGTATATTTTACGTAGATTTTTTGCGTAACGACAGCACTCAATGATTTATTTAGGTACCGATTCCAGTATGACGGTCGACTGGAGATGAGTATGCAGACAGGTGAGTGAAATCAATTGTGCCCAGTACATTTTAGGTTCATGAACAATAAGCGGTTATGTTGATGGAAACTTTTGATCGCCTTTCGCGGAAAGAGAAATATGTTTGGGATGTGAGTAGCTTGATTAGCCAATGAAAACATACTTACGCTTGCGTTGGACGCTTAGATATATGGCCATGTAAGTTCTCGACGTTAGATCACTTTCTGGCATCTTATACTGCTTCTAGTCTGGGGATGGCCCTGATATTTCCTTGGTAGAGGCAGACAAACCACCGACTGAACTCAAAGAGCGTTGGAACGTCGTTGAGAAGATGTACATGGTTCCCCAGTATGCTTTCGCAGGTGATTTTACCGGTAAAATTTTCTATTGTTGAGCTATGTCTACTTCGATGCTAAATGCTGCAGTCGAGGCTATCGCAAAGGGAGTGGTCGAAGTTGCAAAGTACGATGCAGGTAAGCAAAGGGATTTAACTCGAGGTTCAATGTTACATGGGCATTACAGATGACTGGTTCGTAATTGCAATTACGGACGCGAATTTCAGCCGTTATGGCATTACTCCTGAGGAGCTCACTAAGGCGATGAAGGGCGATCCTAAAGTCCATACAGCTTTGATTTGCATCGGGGAAGGCGCAGAGGCGACATGGCCAGTCCTCCAGCTATACTCCACCGTCAGAATTCGCTGAATTTGATGTAGGATCACAAACCGACTTCCGGGTTGCGGATTTCGTGTAGCGAATACTGGTGACATCCCGATTGTCCTGAAGAGCATACTATCGACCATGATTGATAGATGAACATTTGTGTGGACGGCAACTCGTTTGATTGGGTC
>Ga0153934_1000270_pt1 | contig 15575 bp, 18 predicted proteins | sample TSNJ018MetaG_FD_104708 | JGI IMG/M metagenome (GOLD analysis project Ga0153934, IMG submission 104708) | Attine ant fungus gardens microbial communities from New Jersey, USA - TSNJ018 MetaG | ecosystem: Host-associated > Fungi > Mycelium > Unclassified | place: USA: New Jersey, Wharton State...
TACTATGTAATATTTAATTAAGTGCAGGGTCACTCCAGGCTATGAGTCTGGTGTTTTAGGGGCAGCATTGGTAGGGTTCTCTTACATTATAAGCTGTCTTGGCTATAATAACTTTTATTTCTTTACTTCTTTTATCTTTTACTTTTCTTTTCTTATAATTAAATAATAGGGGAGTCATATGATCATGATTATATAATATGTTACATTTGTCACAATCCATTGCAAGATATGACAAATTGGTCACAATATCAGTCACATCACACACAGTTACATGTCTAGGAACATTCTAGTAGATTCTATTAGATTATTGATTAGTGGTATAGACCATATGTAAAAGGTATAAGTAGTAGCCCAAATCTAAGGGAAACTCTGTCAAATTCTCTTTGTTCATCCCAAATAAAAGACAACTCAGTCCTAGGGTTAGCTCAACCCAATGGTTGTACTACATGTAATGGATCAGTATTATGTGCAAACATTGAGGACCTTCTATTTCTATGGGATCTTACTGTCTTAGGATCTATTTATAGTCAAAAAAAGTGTATTAAAGAGAGCTTCACAGTACATATTGAAGCAAACAATTACTCCCAGCTGTTCCCAAGATATTAGTGATTTAGTATCCAGTACCTTGGTGGTTACTGACTGATCTCCTGATGACTTAGTGAATACTGATTGCTTTGAGACATTTTGGGCATCATTGGAAAGGTCTTCTTAAGAGCTTTCAGTAGCCATTGAGATTGTCAAAATCAGTCAAGTATTCCTGGAGTTAGGTCCAAATAAAGTTTGTGATGTATCTGATAGTTGTCTAGAGCTATAACAGTTAATCTACACACTGGAGAATCACAATGTAACTACACAAGTATATATATGAAGTCCAGAGAGGGAGATACACAAGCATGTTATAGACTACAATATAATTCTACAGAAAAAAGGAAAACTAGAAGTATAGAGAAAAGAGAAATAAAGGAGAATATAAGTAACTAGATGATAATAAAAGAAATGAAAAGAAATAATGAAAGAAGAAAATGATAATAGAAGAAAATTCCAATGTCCAAATAACATTGTGTAGCTATATTGTATTTCTCTAGTTTGTAGATTTTTTCTCAACTTGGACTCTTCTCATTGCTTTGGACAATATTTGCCTACTCCAAAATTAGTGACTGGTACAGCAACAGAAGATTAGGGCACAGTACATAAGCTAAAGCCAAGGCTGTTCTACTCCACTCCAAAGGTTGACATTACTACTCTAGACCAAATATCTCAGTAGCATTTTTCTTTGACTCTAAAGTATTCTTTTTTTTACCTCTTTATTTTATTATATTATGTAAAGGTAGTCATCAGTTTACCTTGACTCTATCCTTCCTTTAAGTCAAGGGTGGTGTCATTGACCTACCCTAGGGGTACAACATAACAATCAAATACCAACAAATAACCTAACCTAATCTATGCCAAGATTCACTACCACAGTAGCTGGCTGGGTTGTAAACATGCCCTGATCACTCTTGATACTTTCCTCATCTATCAGGCCAATATTGTGGACCTAGGTGACTCCTGCTGGGTTTGGGAGTAACTGGAGGCCTGCAGAGAACCATTCTCGGGTTGATAGTAATGATGAAAGACCTCGGTCAGGACATCTGGGATACGAGTAGGGAAAGTGCCTCCTGAGTTGATCATGCAAAAATATGTCAGCTGCTAGCCCACCGCTCCATGCTCCAACATCAATGTTCTCTCGCTTCCATGTTTAAAACTGCTATCGCACCATGTGATGGATAGAATCCAGGTTTCCGAGTTCGTTAAACTAATGGCCGGGACAGAGAAGGACACCAGGGTAAACGACATGGAGCGAGCCAGGAAGGATATTAGAAGGTGGAGTAAATTGGATAGGTCAGAGCACCATGATTCGTATTGCCATTTCTCTGCTCTGCGTCTCTGTCGCCCTTGCGTCCCCTCTGTCTGGACTTGCTCCTGTCATAGAGACACATCACCCCCATGGCACCATCAATAATTCGTACATCGTTGCCTTCAAGGATCACGTACCTCTGGACCTCAGGCAAAACCACATCAACTTCCTCGAGCATATTCAATCACAAGATGATGGGCTGTCGGGCATTCGGCACATCTACGACGGTCCCTTCAGTGGCTATGCCGGCAGTTTTACTCCTAGTATCGTCGAAAGCATTCGAGCCTCACCTGAGGTGGCGTACGTCGAAAAGGATCAGATTGTACGCGCAACATTGCTTCAGACCCAGAACTCTGCTCCTTGGGTGAGATGACCCCCAGTCAATAGAGTCGCAGCTCTGACGTGTCCTGTTTTACAGGGCCTAGCTCGTATAAGTCATCGTCCAAAGCTCACTTTTGACACCTTCACCAACTATATCTATGACGACAGGGGTGGCGAAGGCGTTGACGCTTACATTATCGACACTGGCATCAATGTGCAGCATGTTGATTTCCAGGGCCGTGCAAGCTGGGGCGTGTCGATCGCCGACGGCAAATTCGATGATGGGGTTGGTCATGGCACGCATTGTGCAGGTACTATTGGTTCACGCACGTATGGCGTCGCCAAGAAGGCGAATCTTATTGCTGTCAAGGTCCTCGGCTCTGACGGTAGTGGTTCCACGTCAGATGTAATCGCTGGGGTCCAATGGACCGTTAAACAAGCCACAGCAAAGGCAGTCGCAGCTGCTAAGGAAATTGCACTCACAGGCACGACCAAGTATAAAGGTGCCGTCGCCAACATGAGTCTTGGCGGTGGCAAATCCCCTAGTCTAGATTCGGCTGTCAATCGTGCAGCTGACGCTGGCTTGCACTTTGCTGTGGCTGCCGGGAACGATAACCGCGATGCATGCAATTACTCCCCTGCTGCAGCCGAGAAACCCATCACTGTTGGTGCATGCACTCTTGCAGATGAGCGGGCGTCCTTCTCAAATTATGGGAAATGTGTCGATGTGTTCGGCCCTGGTTTAAACATTCTTTCCACTTGGATTGGAAGTGACACGGCAACTAATACTATTTCCGGAACTTCCATGGCAACTCCCCATACTGTTGGCCTCTTGGCATACCTCCTCTCCATTTACCCCTCCGCAAATTTCAATCCTACATTTGACAAGTCTGACGAGCTCATCTCGTTAACCTCTGAAATTACGCAGACTCCACTGGATGGTATCTACGCTGTCATTCACGCTGCCCTTCCCCCATGGATCAGCGTGTTTTTGCCTGCGCCTGAGTTTGCTCAATTTGCCGCGCCTATGACGCCAGCACGATTGAAAAAGTCCCTAATAGCACTTTCTTCAACCGGCAAGTTAGCCAGCTTGCCTGCAAACACTCCCAACTTGGTGATATTCAATAATGCTACTCTCGTCACAGTGTTTTGAGGGAGTCTCCTTTGATTAGTATGATTGCCAGATGTATTGCGTTGTACTAGGTAGTTGTTTTTACTTATCTTCTCTGTTATCATTGCTGTTATTTGTGTCTCCTGTAGCTTTGGCTACTACGCACATACATAACTCCTTTAGTCTTGTTGATTGTGAATGAATCATTGAAATCAAAGCATTGGCACCAGTTATGTCTAAATGGATAATCGAAGCCACTGACAGTCCAAATTATAGCTTACCCCGAGAATGGTCACAAAAGTTTACAAAAGTTCTGACAGATCTGATGAAGATTTGAGTCATGTTTTTTTACGGGTTTGCAAGCTATTCTTGGTTGATCAATATCTTCCTTCAGCCTACCCGAAACGTTGTTCACAACAACCCTGGGTCAGTTTTTGTGGGATTAGAGCGGCGTCGTGAGCCTTGGACCGAGACTGGGTTTGATGAGTGACATAGCTGCTAGCTCATCTCAGATCTCAGAAACAGATTGATTCAACCCCTTTCAGAATGAAGAAGCACTTGATTTGAATAAGACAACACATTTGAAAAGAATATATTCTGGCATTCAGGTTGGTCCTATTTTAAATTGAAATCTTCGGTTTCGTCGCGTGCTGTGGCCTATATCAATTTTTTGCAAAATTCTGGCAGAGTTTATCACGAGAATCCTATCAAGCCTAGTCAGGTCTTGTGTAGCTATGAATTGAGAAATGTCAAACCAGTATCTGTGGTTATGGGTTTTTCGGTTTGATAGCACTTTGTGCAGCTTGCGCAAGTGATTGTTCGTTTATTTCCTCCTGCAATGTGAAGAGATTTGATTAATTTTCTGGCCATCTAGTTAAAAATAACATACCTGTTTCGCCATCCGAGCTGCCTCCTCATGATGTGCAAGATACTTCAAGAATGAATATCAACCCGAGAGACTGTGAGTAGAATTGCAACGGTCACACCTCCGCTAGCATTACCAAGATTGTTAGACCAAGATAAAATGTGAGACGCCGAATACTAACCTCTTCGGCGCTCCATGCGCACTCTATGAGATGCATAACCTACGTAGAGCCCATATGCAGAAAGAGATACCAGTGAAAGAACTATCCCTCTGTGAACTAGGTCAATCACGGGCAACCGTCGCATTGTGGTCGGAGCTCCAGGTTGTTCTGTGCCCGCCGACATGTATGTACATATTAGAAAACACGGTGATTGACAAGCTGCAGTCAACTATCAGCAGTATATTATACCGATATTCCAAATCCCTTGACGCCCACTTGGTTGACTGTTAATTGGCACCCTCTTTCTGCAAATCCATTAGCAAGTCGAACCAATTAGAGCCAGTGTGTGTCAGAAAATTTCCTGGATGAAGTTGGAACTTCTACTGGATTGGTGTGCAGAAAATGACGTATATATAGACCCTCGGATTTCCGTCTGTTATGATATCAGTAGGGGTGTTCATGTTGTCTCCAAGAGCGAAACTATACCCCAAAACACCACTTGTAAGTTCATCGAAACTGGATTGAGAGCTTCGCTTTGTAGATCGAACTCAGCCCGAGTTTTATAGTGGTCCGCGTTCCTAATCATGCCGTCCTCTCTATGAGGTCTTGTTCGCTTTCAGAATACATACCATTCGCTTTGGACGGCTGGGATGCTCAGTTGGGTTTGACGTTTGCTTTGTACTCTGAGATGTAAGCTGAAGCATCCACCGCACACTTCAATGTCAATCTTCCATTTCAGCTTGAAAGGGCGATCGTCTCGTTGGTCTGGGTACTTACGTTCTCTCCGGTCAGTAGATCTACCCATATTTTGGGCTTGTAGTTCTCCTCAGAAGAGGCAAAGTGGTGTTATGCATATGATGGGAAATGAGCTCGATGACTCCTTATTATGGTTGCGCGGTACAGAGGTCTCAAGGATTTGGAACAAGAAGAATGACAAGGGCCAAAGATTGCTAGTAAGTGTCCTGTCCTAAGCGAGTAGATGATATCATTGATATATCATTCTAGGATGCTATCGAAATTTACTATCGTGAATGTGTGTTGACAATCTTGCAACGACCTGATGTTCATTGCCTATTGGAGGAGGAGCCCACATTGGCTGGTTTTCACCGTGCATTTTCCCTTGTTTTGTCCAGGGCGTTTCTTCTTGATACCTTTAATGGATTGGCAATGACACCTGTCGCGGATGTGTGAGCGATAAGTTCTCTTTAGTATCTGATCTATGACCAACTTATCGGATCTAATCAGGTTTAATCATGTAATAGAAAATCATGTTCACATTCAGGTAAGGATCTGTATTCTCTACTGATAAAGTTGCTCAAAATTGCCCAGAGTGATTTCTATGTTTGCCCTGAATGTGGTTCTCTTCGTGAATGCCCACACGATGACGAGTACAATAGTCACTTCCTGAACTCGTCTACCGATGTCAACCATGATCTTTGCTATGAGATGGTGTCCAACGCTGAAATTCTTCCTGGTGAAGAGGTTTTCAATACATATGGTGAAAGGCTTTCCAACGCAGAGTTATTGATGCAATACGGCTTCATCCTCGACCCCAACGACAACGATGTGGTGCACTTGAGCGAAATTGAAATTATCCGTTTGTTTGCCTCTTTCTGCAGTGAACCTGTTGCTCCTCCCCCTCTTAGTGATCAGAGAATCGCTTCGCTCAGAGAGTCATTCACAACCTCAAACATCGTCTCCAACCAAAGCCCGCCTAGAGCAGAAGGCTCTCTTTACATTGATAGCGATGGGAAAATATCAGTCCAATTGTGGATGTTTATCATCCAGATTATATGGAAAAACACGTCTTTTGTGGGATCCCTATCCGAGAGTGAGTTGATTGACCTGGCTACAACTCAATCCCACATGGAAAATGAACTACATGGATCCCAATCAGTTCGTTTGGACAAGGACTCCGGTGGATCGAATGCACAGACATCATCGCGGTTTCAGGTTATTGTGAAATTGGCTCAGACGCTCATTCAGCTATGTGAAGACAAGAAAGAGACTATTGGACATCCACGGTTCAAAGATCAGGATTTTGGGGAGATTTTGGATGTCAGTCGTCTGTACTTTACCGTGACGGTGATTTTGTCTCACTAGGTTTTCTTGATATTTTCAGACAATTCCGGAAGATGAGGGCCGACTGAGACTAGCGGTGTTTACAGCGATGAGTGAACGTTCTCTCTTGGATAGCTGCAGGTTTGGATGGATCGATTTCATCGAGGTATTTACCCTGGCTGATGGTGAAGGCATGATGGTTGGGTAGTTCTGTACGATGGGGATGCAAGTGATTATATGAGGCTCAGTTTTATTGTCCAAAAGTATGGAACGAGTTGTATTGGCAGGCCTCCTGTGAATGAGCTGCTGAGCAGATGCTAGGAAGGTATTAATTCTGCCAACGGTTCCATAATGTCGATATTTCTTGGACAAAGTCAAATCTAGAAATTTGATTGATCTTACTCTTAAGGTTTGACTGATATTGTTCTGTATCCTGCACTCTAGCTGGAATCCTTGTTCGGTTTATAGCACCTTGTTCTTGCTGTGCCGAGCAGGTGTTTGAATCGCTCTATTTGTCATATCGGATCAAGGTAGTAGTCGGACAATTCCCGCATCTCAGCACTGCCCTTTCTGCTTTACTTTTCTGTATCAAACTCTCTGGAATGTACCGTCGCCCGTCTGCTGTGGGTCATGTCAATCGAAAAGGAAGCAATGAACCAGATACTGCTCCTGCTTTACCACCATCCCCAGTACACTCAATAAGGTCCTCCATGACTCTCTACGATCATGGAGACTGTATCTCTACCGAAAGGATATCTACGACAAGAGTCAGAGAACAGCCGGTAGAGTTCGAATCCGAGACCCCCATAGTAGTTGAACTACCTAAGCCTCGACGACCCAAAGGTCACTACAGACTCAATGATTTTATAATGCAACGGACGCTTGGAACTGGAAGTTTCGGTCGTGTTCATCTTGGTATGTTATTATTCAGTGTCGGAAGTAATACTCATGCGACCTTGTGCAGTGCGAAGTAAACATAACCTTCGTTTCTACGCGATTAAGGTGCTCAATAAAGAGCGCGTGGTCAGAATGAAACAAATAGAACACACGAACAACGAGATGGTTGTCTTGGAACAGATACAACATGTGTTTATCATAAACCTATGGGGGACGTTTCAAGATTCAACTAATCTCTACATGGTGATGGACTTCGTGCCTGGTGGGGAACTGTTCACATTACTACGAAGGTCTAATGTGGGTATATCATCTTCACAGCCACGTACTCGTGCTTGAAGATGAATTCCTGTTGATTCTTGGTGGCAGAGGTTTCCTGATCCCGTCGCTAAATTCTACGCTGCTGAAGTGGCACTTGCATTAAAGCATCTACATTCCCACTGGATCATATATCGCGACCTCAAACCTGAGAATATCTTGCTTAACGCGGATGGGCATATCAAGATAGCTGACTTTGGATTTGCCAAAGTCTGTGCTACAACTACCTGGACTCTGTGTGGTACTCCAGACTACCTCGCACCAGAGGTAAGGGCAGCACGTTCCATTGGAATACTCGTTGACATCATGACACGTGGCTAGATCGTAAACCAGCAACGGTACAATAAGAGTGTAGACTGGTATGCCCTGGGCGTTCTGATCTATGAGATGTTGTCCGGATTGCCACCATATCATCAGCTGGAACCTAACCACATGCTTCTCTACGAGAAGATTACGCGAGGTCCAGCCTACATAAAATGGCCATCAGCATTCCACCACAATGCCACAGACATTATCCTCAGACTTATGGAGCCTGATCCCTCAAAACGATACGGCAATATGCAGTATGGTGCTGGGGACGTTTTTGCACATCCCTGGTTCCATGAGGTCGATTGGTCAAAGCTAGAGAAGAGAGAAATTACTGCTCCTTATCTCCCTCGCATCACAAACGATGGAGATGCCAGTGCGTGAGTAGTCTTGATTTACATTTAGTTGGATTGCTTATTGACCTGCAGTGGCAGGTTTGAGGCATATCCTGAGGACAATGCAGCTGATTTATATGGTCTTCCTGGACCTGATCCTTATGGTGGAGCATTTCCAGGCTTTGAGTATGCCAATACTGTTACATTATGACGTGTACAACAATGTCGTGCGATACCCAGACATGAATTTCATTCCCATGAAAGGATACCATGAACACCCTATTCTTCCATTTGTTCGAGAGTTATTTGTACTTGTCAGCGAACACGAGCGCTATGTTCAAGCGCAGTTTGTGGGTGTGACTCGCATAGCATTTGACCAAACAAACTGTATCAGACTCTAAAATAATGCCTAACCATACAACGATCTCACATTCCTCCTTGATTCCTCCTGCATCGGCATATACGTGAAAGACACTCCAGAGCGCCTCAAAAATCGTTTCAGACCGTCCAATATCTGTCCAGAATCATCAGTTGTGTCCCTCCGGCATATCGTCACTCTCGAGACACGTGCAAGTGGTTTCAGCGTCGAATACATACATGAATGGAAGAACTTCTGCTGGCTCTAAAGCAGCCTCAGGAGTCGCTCCATCTTCCAAGTCGTTACGGGGTCATGAGAAAGAGAAAGACAAAGCGACTCCAGACAAGTCTGGTGTACCCGATCCCCTGGCAGCACGCACTAAAAATGTAACAGAAGACACACTAGCAACGTCTTTAGAGGAAAGGAAGGATGTGTTATTGGGGGAAAAACAGCTACAGCTTCAGAGGGTTTTTGACAGGCATGATGACATGGTGCGAGACATATCAGTTCCATTGGATGCGTAGTTTATATGTCTACAGGTCCGGGAACTGTATCATATGCATAAATTTCAGCTCGTGCTCGCCTACGATCCAAAAGTGCGTTATATCATGCTTGTTTGTTGCCATACATCTATCAATACGCTCCTTAGTCTGTAAAATCGGAGAACTCGATTGATTTCAATATGGTATGCGCTCTATATCTTTCAAACTTTCAGCCGCTGACTTGGCATAGTGGAAAGCTGAAAATCAGTACGATCTACTGGGCAAGGTCAGTTTTGAAGCTGGGCGACGCACTCGTGGAACACAAATACCTGTTGCACCCTCTTTTCCCTCTCGACCCCTCCCTATAATTTCCCAGAAATCAAAGACACGTTCTTCAAAAGATAAATTGAAAGACAAACTCAATGCAGAGGCGATCTACGAGATCATATCTGCGACAGTTGAAAAGGCTCACGACCGGGGAAGACGAACTGTGCATGAAAGGACTGTGGATGCTAACACTAGCAAACCCAATGATTCTGTGTCTCCATTTGCCACTGCTGTTTTACCCAAGAGAGCAAAATCTGGGGGCAAGGCCTACGGGGCACGTGCTGTCCTGTCGGCCATTGACATTGACCAGTCTAGTCAGGTAACTCCACTTATGGCTCCTGCTCCCCCAACACGACGAACTAGAGCAATGAATGATCTACCCTCCGCACCGATTGTCATGACACAGCAGGCTGCTATACAACGGGACAAGCTACCATCAGATGTTGCACAAGAAAGCATCTCCGTTGCTCTCGGAAAAAGAGGCTCCAGGCATAGAATGAAATTAGGGGAGGAACCGCCTCCAAAGAAAGCTAAAATAATATCAGGGGTACCACTGGTCGAGGTAAATATGCCTTTCCTGTCGTCATGCTGCCACCCTATCTAATAAATATAGGGACATCCAGATCTCGAATTCTCGGCACGCCCTCCAAAGGCTGTTCTACAACAGAAGGAGGTTAAACATCCGCCTTTAGTTCCGTTTTCAAATATAAAACGCGTCAAGCTTGTGGTTCGGAAGCCGCCTCCATCACTATCACATCATCGGCAACGCCCTCCTCCGCCGAACTACGGTTCCTCCCTTGCTAACTTCCTAGATTCCTACAAAACAATAGGAGATGAGGAGACTCATGACGATAAAATCGCCAGAAGAGTTTTGGTTGAAGCACGAATACGAAATCAAGAAGCAGATTTCCGTCATCAAGGGCGATTTATCCCTGGCACAGACCTGCTTTTTGGTTCAGACCCCAATACTGTGCTGTATGACCCACCGAAGCGAACGACGAGAGATGTTTGGGACGATATCATCGATATCGTCGCTTTCATCCGGGCAAAGAGCTCTAAGAAATCTGTTGGCCAGCAAATTGCTAGTCAGATTGCAAGCAAGGTGCAGGTATATTGGGATGCACAAGAAATAAAGAAGGATCGGGTAAAGGCGCAAGAAGAGAAGAAATTGAGAGTTTTAGCGAAGGCGACGATGAAGATGGTTATTTCAGAATGGAAGAAAGCCGTTCATGTGGGTTTACCATTAACAATATGAATATATTTCAGCTAACCGATCTTCCTAGCACGTCCGAGAGCAGGAACGGCTCAAAGTTGAAGCTGAAGAGCGCAGGCGCGGTCACCAGCATCTTGATGCGATTCTTGATCAATCTGGACAATTATTAGAGACTCAGCAAGGGGACTTGACGAGAAGAGCGAGAAATCGGTCTGAGAGCATGGACATGGATAGATGGGGCGATCAAGAAGAAGACGACGATGGATCTGATGGGTCTGATGGCCGTGAAGATGCTGATGTTGCGACGGAGGATGGAGAAATGGAGAGTTCTGCTGCTCTCATAGAAGAACTTGTAGAAGACTCCTCTGACTCCGATGGAGAGGAAGAGGAAGGAGAGGAAGAAGGAGAAGAGGAAGAGGAGGGGGAGGAGGGGGAGGGGGAAGGAGATATGGGCGAAGGGACTGCGCTCCTGCTCGGACCTGCAGCCAGACCAACTGCCAGTACCTCCAAAACACTTGGGAAAGATGTACTTGATGAGGTGCACGATGTAGATCTGACTCCTCTTGAATCTTCACTTCAACTTCCCATTTCCCCGACAATGGAAGCGAATTGCACAGGTTCTAGGGCTTTGGTGCTGCCTCCTATTCAATCTCCGGAAGTCTTGTCATATGAGCGGGGGTTGTCTGGGGAAAGTGATGACGCTTTGATCCTGAAGACATCGCCCGAAGGGGATATGGACGGTATTGTAGAGGAAGGACAGGACCACTGGAGGAAATCTATCTCTCTATCGAGGGCAGAAATGGTGGACAGCGAGAACGAAGTTCTGGAAGTTGGTTGCTGGAAGGGGGACATCGAAGAAGAAGAGGAAGAAGAGGAGCTACAGGAAAGAAGTGTAATGTCAAGGAGGCAAGAGGAAGAGGAGGAGGAAGGAGAAAAAAAGGAGGAGGAGGAAGGAGAAAAAAAGCAGGAGGAGGAAGAGGAAGAGGAGAAGATGGTAGAGGAATTCGTGAGGCCAGTTGAACCGGCAGCAACTAACGGGAATGAACTGAGGATAGAGGAAGTGGCCCAGGCCCAGGATGAAGCAGCGGAGTTCCCGTCAGATTTTCGCCTACCTAACTACTTACAACCGTTCGCTGTTACAAGTGTGGATTGGAATTCAGAAGAAAAGGTTCAACCTCCCCTGTTATTACGGGGGGTGCTGCGACCATATCAGCACTCTGGATTAGAATGGCTGGCAAGTCTGCATACTAATAATTTGAATGGAATATTGGCAGATGAAATGGGTCTTGGGTATGTTATCTTTTTTCTCACTGTCTCCTAAACTCATTTTTTCAGTAAAACTATCCAAACTATTGCCTTGTTGGCCTATCTTGCTTGCGATCGTGGGATTTGGGGACCCCATCTTATTGTACGTCGTATCATCTCTTGAAACCAGATATCCTGTTTGAACGCCCCCCTAGATTGTACTAACTAGTGTGTTGCTAAATTGGGAGATGGAATTTAAGAAATTTCTCCCCGGGTTCAAAGTGCTCAGCTATCACGGTACCACGAAACGAAGAAAGGAGCTACGACAAGGTTGGAATGACAAGTATCACTTTAACGTCTGCATCACCTCCTATACATTTGCAAGTAGAGATGCACATATATTCAAGCGAAAACCATGGTATTACATGATTCTCGATGAAGCACACATGATCAAGAATTTCAAATCTCAGCGATGGAATATTCTGCTAATGTTTCGTTCCTTCCGCCGCCTTTTGTTGACCGGCACTCCTCTTCAAAATAATCTCACGGAACTTTGGGCGCTGCTGCAGTTCTTAATGTCGGGCTCTAATTTTGCCAACCTCAAGGAGTTTGGAGACTGGTTTTCAAGTGAGCTCAACTCTTCGCTCCTGGCTAATCTTTAATACGTCTAATAGATCCTCTGGAAAAGGCCATTGAGACTGGAAACACTCTCGACGATGAGACTTTGCAACGGGTCACTAAGCTGCACACTGTCCTTCGACCATATCTCTTACGCCGACTTAAACGCGACGTCGAGAAGGAGTTACCTAGCAAATACGAACATCTTGTCTTGTGCCCTCTTTCCAAACGTCAACGATTCTTGTACGACGAATTCATGTCCCGTGCTCAAACCAGAGATGACCTTCAATCCGGAGTTTATCACAAGATCGCCAATATCCTCATGCAGCTACGTAAAGTTTGTAATCACCCAGATCTCTTCGAGGTCCGGCCCGTTGTCACCTCTTTCGCCATGCAACAGTCCGCTGTCGCAGGTTTCGAGATCAAGGAACTTTTGATAAGGAAAAGATGGTTGGAGGCGGAGGACAAGAGGGTGAATCTTGACTTGTTGGGATATCAATTTATCAATCAGCAAGACGAACCGCTACTCACTGCTGTGGAAACACGGCAACTTTCTGCTTCTCTGGAAATGCCCTACATTCATGATTTACCAGGAGAACCCCCTCCGAAGGACACTCGTACCATTGTCGGATACCGACGTTACAGGGCCTATATGCAGCAAATTGAAAGGATGTCGTATTGGAAACATGTTGCCTATCTCAACGCAATCAAGTGCTCCCGACAACCGATTTACCCTTCTGAGATGCTATCGGTTGTCAGACGACTCTATAAGCCCCTCGTTCCGCTCTCAGCCGTCGACTTGCACATTGATCATGTGCGGCCAGTCCACAAGGCTGTCCTTTCATATGCAGAGCGAACGGATAGCATGGCAGAGGAAATTAACAAGTTTGTGTGTGTTACGCCTTCTGTCGTAGCTTTGGACCTTCCTCAGCTGGCATTGGGAACTTACCAGAGTCAGCTCGCTTCTTTGCCTCTGGAGTTTGATCAAATCCTCCATCCAGTGAGCGTGAAGCTCCAGATTGCCTTTCCTGATCCCTCGTTGCTCCAATACGATTGTGGGAAGCTCCAACAACTGAAGAAGTTATTACAAGAGAAAAAAGCTGGAAGTCATCGTGTCCTGATCTTCACTCAAATGACGCGTATCCTAGATATCTTGGAAATATTCTTGAACCTGAGTGGTTACTTATATCTGCGGTTGGATGGGGCAACCAAGATCGAAGACCGGCAGTATATCACTGAAAGATTCAATGCGGATTCTAGAATATTCTGTTTCATTGCTTCCTCACGATCTGGGGGTGTTGGGATCAAGTGAGTGTTTTTCTTCACTTTTATTAATCAGTGATTGATGATCCTAGCCTCACTGGTGCGGACACTGTCATCTTCTATGACAGTGACTTCAATCCTCAAATGGACAAGCAATGTGAAGATCGTGCCCATCGTATTGGTCAAATCCGTGACGTGCATATCTACCGCCTTGTTTCACAGCACACTGTCGAGGAGGCTATGCTGCGTAAAGCAAACCAGAAACGCTCATTGGATGATATCGTTATCCAAAAGGGAGAGTTTGATTGGAGGACGATTTTCGGCGACAGAGGAGGTGGAGTTAACGGCGCTGTCACTGCGTTGACGAAGGCGTTAGGAGAATTTGAAGATATAGAGGATGCTAGGGCAGCTGCGGTTGCTGCCCGAGAGGAATCTGCAATGGAGGGTGCAGACAATGATGATTTTGAGGGTGGTGAGAATGCCGTCGAATCCAGGAGCTGTTCACGCACTGCTGGTCATGAAGGAGATCTGATGCCCGATGCACAGACAAGAGTCGAGACTGAAGAACCAGAACTCGAAGATGAACCAGAACTCGAAGATGAACAAGATGATGAAGGTGGAACCATTGTTGACCATATGCTTGTAGTCGTCCAACGGGAGTATAACAGTTACTTCAAGGACTGGAGGATATAGATTGTTTTGTTACTTTTTCAACTAATTCTTGGTGAAATTATCCTTCCTCTTTTCATTGAATATGTATACTATATAATTGATATTAAAATGGTGTAATCTGTGTTGACAGAGATTACTGTGACAAGTATGTTATGTGTGGTGTGAACCCAGTGTGGATAACTGAAGTGGCTGTCCCAGGACTTAAAGTTTTTTCTCTTGGTTCTAGAGGAAAGAAGTTTACTGGATAATTAAAGTAAATCCTTTTGTAAGGGTAACTGGACAAAACCTTCAGGAAAAACTTGGACATTGAACATGATATAACCTAAATTGTGTTGGGATATCAAATATCACACTAAATTAGTATATATATTCATTATTTGCTTAGTAATACTTCACTTTGTTCGGCTTCCACTAGGCGCACAGGTCTGTGCCGCTTAGTCATTCATTAGTAATGGGATAAGTCTGGCAAATTCAACGCGAAATTCCACAGGTTTAATTCACAAACAAATTTGACTCAAATAACACAACTATGGCCAGCTGACTGCCTCCATCCTGAGGGTTATTTCAAGCCACAAGAGACATTATATGTGTCAATTAATGCATGGGCTAAATCAAGAGGCTATGCATTTACAACTCAATATGAGAGAAAAATGGTTTCTTAACCGTTTACTATGCATGCGATCAAAGCTGCCAGCCTCCCAATATACTAGACAAGCCCCTAGGAATAGCAGATGTTATTCAATTGGCCATAAGATGACTTGGAGGGCACATTATTCAGACATATTATAGTTGGTATTTCATTGGTGAATTAAACTGGAATTTTGCGTTGAATTTGCCAGACTTATCCCATTACTAATGGATGACTAAGCGGCACAGACCTGTGCGCCTAGTGGGAGCCCTTTGTTCTCAACCAAGTACAATCCCAGCTATTTCTCTCAATAAATGCTTCTACTCAGAAATCATCCTTGCAGTATTGGTCTGGGTTTGGGAGTGCTCAGAGGATTAGTTCCTTCTTTTGGAGTTGTTTCTTGAAGACTTGACAATGGCCTTAGAAAGAAGGAAATTAGTGAAAAAAAACACCTGGATAATCTACACCATGATCACTAGCTCCTATCCTACTGATCACCAA
>Ga0153934_1000272_pt1 | contig 15534 bp, 15 predicted proteins | sample TSNJ018MetaG_FD_104708 | JGI IMG/M metagenome (GOLD analysis project Ga0153934, IMG submission 104708) | Attine ant fungus gardens microbial communities from New Jersey, USA - TSNJ018 MetaG | ecosystem: Host-associated > Fungi > Mycelium > Unclassified | place: USA: New Jersey, Wharton State...
CCACACATCTGATTGGGGAACGGGGCAACACCCATGAAGCTCCGGCGTAAAGGGGAAGTGTAGCTTGGTTTGGCTAAGCTCTTTCTCCTTCCTCAATCGCCGGGTGGCTATTCCCTTCTCGAACAGCTGTTTTCGCAATTGAATCAGCAGTTTCGTAATAGACTAGGCTGTTTTCAGGATTCGCAGGCGAGACAGATGAGAGAGCGAAACCAACCACGAGACTATGTTCCTTCCCTTCAGAAGAGCCTGAAAATGATTGACGGAAAGGTCAATCCAGCAGATAATCTCTATAGTAACTAACTGCTATTGAGTAGCAAGTTTCCTTGGATGGATTGGATCACTCCCATTTCTTGTTGGGGCTAGGACAATGCTTCAGGCAATGTCATCAAGCCAGTAGGCCGGTCAAGAGAAAGGGATAACCTAGGTGCACCCCTCTCTTGTAGTTACCTTTCCTCCACATGCTTTTTCCTTCGCTCCACATTCAGCGGTCGGCTTCTCTGTGGGTTATTTGAACACGTACACGTACTCCCGCCCAACTCTCCTCTTGGCTCCTTTGCTTACCCGGCTTAGTGCCTCTAGAGCCGGAGTTTCCTCACCGTCACTGCCTTCTCACTCCGACGTTGGCGGCTCCCGCAGTCGACTATTCGTCGCGGGGGACCTGGAAGGAGGATGCGGATCTCAACCGTTATTGATGAATGACGATTCACCAGTTCTTTGCCTTGGGAGCTTTCGTCTCGAGATCTCTTGTCAAGGGCCTTGGAGGCTAAACAGCATTTGCCCGTGGAAGAGAGGATTCTATTTGAAAATTTTAGGGAATCTTTTGGTTGAGAGGGGGCTGATATAGTGAGAAAGAGTCCAGATGTTTTAAACTCGTGGCGTTGCTGTTTTCTTTGGTACTCTTTTTCTTTAGGTTCTTCTAATTAGAGCTTCAATTCAACATTGACTTGATTATTGGAAGATGGCATCTGTTTTCATTTGTTCGATCGCTGGTGCTGTAGCACAAGGTAGACTCCTATATGTCTACAAGAAATTAGCTTGACAAGCCCTTCTTCCTGGAGGACATGCTTTTTCTTTCTCGGCGGGAGGGGTCATTTTTCGCAGATATGGACGGCGTCATTCATATCCAATACACTCCTAATCGAAGCTGAACCCTTTCGCTATAACAGGTCTTGATCACTACAGGACGGGAGCAAGCATAATGTACACAAAATGAAAGAGTGAATAGGGCAACGGAAATGAAGAAAGATATGGTCTTAGATATTGTTATGACAGATCGTAAGCTTTTTTTTTGTAGACGAAATCCGCCGTACTTTCCTACGTTTTAATGAGCGATTTTCAATGTTCTCGCGTCAGGAAGTAGGAGCTGTTTGCTCGAAGGTACTGGAAGGTGGGTTTAAGATATCTTCGTTCCCAAAACATGTGCGCGAAGATAATATTGAGAGACTAGGTGGTACCGATGGTATGGAATTTGTAATCGAAAAGTTTGAGGATGAACTGGTTCTTGCCGCTCTAATACGCTTTGTTTATCGTCGGATTATATCTTATCCAGCTTGCCGTGGGTGAACAGGCGAGGGCCTTTCCCGAAAGGATATCTCGCCAGGATTGTCTGAGTATAGTTCTAGTTCATGATTGGGGGCAGGTCGAATATCTCATTTCTTGTTCTTTCTCTTTTTCTGGCTGTGCTATTGCGCACTGACGCCTTTTTCAAAAGGTGGAGTCAATCATTGATGATCGGTATCTTGTAACTGATCTGATCTGCTCGTTTTTAACGATGTATGTATCTCCCTTACTTTCCAGATTTCTTGAAGCCGGGGCGAGGCCTGCCGCCCACATCAGGTTTGTCTCCTCTTTTGTTGAATTTATATCTAGATGATCTTGACCGTGCATTCGTCATGCGGAAATGTGGGTTCCCGAATTCGACGTCATTTAGATGCAGTCTTTATCGGGTCACTCATCAGGTCTTCGCGGTCTTTCGAAATGAGTGGGGGACTTGGGATTGATTGCGAAGCTGAGTTGTCTCTCTTCGGCCTTCCACGAGGGTCAGTTTTTTCTGGATAAGGAGGAGGAGATGAAAGAAGTTATTCGTAATCTTTTTCTTTTCTCTTTCGAGAGGAGAGGATGAGGCCCTCGGCGGCCATTGATAGAAAGAAGAGTGGGTTAGTGGGCTTCTCGTTTGAGCTTCAAGCGGTCGGGTAGGCCTTATCCTATTACGGAAAATGCCTATATTGTCGTTGGGGATTCTTGCTGAGAAGCTCTTCCGCGGAGAGCAATAAAGCCGGATACCGTCGTAGTACATTTCCGCTTCAATCTCGCACGAGAGAGCTTTTTTCAGGTGAACAATTACAACCTCTTATGTAATTCTGAAATAGGAAGAAGACTTGATTCTGATTTCAGAATTCCCCTAGTCCTTCTTTTGAGAATTGCTAGTAGTTCACTCACTGCGAGAAAGAGAGAAATTTGAGGTTGTGTAATAGTCAAAGCATTCTTCTGTCAAAAATGACATATACGGCCTCCTTTCGATAACAGAGAAGCTTCGGACACAAGATCAAAAAAAGGGGAGTAGAGAAAACAACACCAGACACAGCAGAAAAGGTAAAAGACTGAGGTAAACGAAGTTTCTCCAAAAAAGAGAGCTTGCCAACTCTCCAGTCCACTTCTTTATATACGACATTCCGTCGTCCTTCCTCCATCTTGAGTGGAAAAGCTATCGAGGCGGGGGGAGAAAGAGAATTACCACATTTTTTTAGAGAAATGGATTGGAAACGAACTTTGGTTCAAGTAGGGTAGGGGGAGCCCCAAAAATGATCGATAGAAATGTTGTAGTAAGCCTAATGTCCAGAAAGAAAGTGTAGGTCGATAACGCGATGTAAGGGTCATCAAGGACAGGTGAATGGATGGAAGTTCCTAAAAGGAAGCACAGGAAAGGTCTGTCGGTGCTTTTGACCCCCAAAGCCAATGGGATGGGAAGAAGAAGCAATATTCTTTTTGGCCTCCTTGTCTTTCTTTTTTGCTTTCTTTTGACTCGAGATATGGAATTTTTCACCAAGAGAAGCCGGGATGTACCTTGTGGCATTCATCCTGATTCCAACCGGTCAGTTGCCCAGTTCCGGGCGGGTTCATGCTTTTCGGATGGGATAGATGAAGAAAGCAAGAGAAGAAAGGAGTGATGATCAAGCCAGAGCTTTCTGTATCCTTACCCTTCCCGCCGACCGGTATTCACAGGAGAATAACTGAGGCTATGCGCATACTTACTTGCTTTCTTTTCCAAATTTCTTAGTGAGAAGGAAGGAATCGATTGACTCTGATTCCTACATACCAGACTGATATTAATCTTAATCATATTCTTGATATCTTTTAATATAGGATTCAAAAAAAAAGGGTCTCGTCTCGCCCCTTTGACACAAAGGATCAGAAAAAGCTTTTTTCCCAGATTCTGACTCTGACGGCTAGGGAATTCTTTTATCGGAAATAGGATTGACTGCGGATTCAAGCTATAGCACATGGTTTCATAAAACCGTACGATTCTCCCGATCTAAATCAAGCAGGTTTTACATGACGAAGGTTTGCCTCAGCATGTTCTATTCGATACGGGTAGGAGAAGCGGTATTCTTAAAAAAAATAGAGAAAGAAAAACCAAGTCAAGATGATACGGATCAACCCCTTCTTCTTGCGCCAAAGATCTTACCATTGCCGAAGGAACTGGAGTTCCATCTCTTTTCCAGTTCCATTCAAGAGTTCTTATGTGTTTCCACGACCCTTTAAGATCCCGAAATTTTGACAAATTCCTTTGGAACACATACCAGATTCGTCACTACAAAACAAAAAGGATAATGGTAACCCCACGATTACTTCATTTATGAATTTCATAGTAATAGAAATACCGAAACAGAATTGGTAACTTGCTATCCTCTTACCTAGCGGGCAAAGATTGACCTCCGTGGAAAAGATGATTCATTCAGATCAGCATGAAAGCCCAACTACATTGCATTGCCAGAATCCATGTTGTATATTTGAAAGAGGTTGACCTCCTTGCTTCTCTCATAGTACAATCCTCTTCCCGCTGAGCCTCCTTTCTCCTTGGTCCACAGAGACAAAATGTAGGACTGGCATGGAAAGTGTTTCACGGAAGAAAGGACTCACTGAGCCGGAATCACTAACTAATACTAATCTAAGAGTTTAAGTATCTCGAAACAACGCTCGTAAAGAGTCCTATTAAAGAGAGGTGTCATAAATGCTTTCATTGAATTCCATGATGAATCGGGTTGCTGAAAAAGACTTGACTTTCTAAGGGTCACGAAAGCTTGTTGACTCAAGAAGGCATTCTCCTTGATTAGGCTTTCGACTGAGAATGAATGTAGCTTTTATTAGCATTATTTTCATTTCGCCTATGTTTCACAAGCGTATAAGACGATAAGCTTATGCCCTCAGTCTCCTGACGAATAGGCTTGCAGGATCTCTGCCCTCATTGAGAATGCGGTTGTGTGAGTCGTCCTAGGAAGATTTTTTGTGTCCCTGACCTCAGGGCTCTATAATCTAAATGCCTGTTTGAGGAATGAATTGTTAAAACAAAAACAAACAAACCTCCGCTGCAGCACGCAACATGGTCTCTAGATCTATATAATATATGCCTTCCGGCGTGCCCTTTTCATACTTCAAAGTGTTCTAGCACTGATGTTTAAGCTACATCAATTTCCTCAGCATCTGAGGAAGCGATAGCAGACTCTAAAGCACAAAAGGAAATAGACTTCGCTTCGATAGGGAGACAGATCCGTCTGACTTGGCGAATGGTTTTGGGGGTTGGGTCTCCTATGTTACCTCGCTCCGAAAAGTGGAAATTCCCCGCTGATGCAAAAAGGGTTTTTTCTTATAAATAACCTAGTAGGAAATGAAATGCCCACTTTGAGCTGACGCGGATGTTCCCAGCTAGTCTTGACTTTATTTGAATCAATCTCATTTCTTCTTGCTCCAAGAGTGGAAAAAGAAAGGGGAAGGGAAAAGATAAGTAGTTTCAAACGAGACCTTGTTAGCTCGAGTCGAAGATAAGGTTGACTCTTCTTCATCAAGGGTCCAGTCCCAGAGCTTCCGTCAAGTGGGCTTGACCCGCCCGAAAGTGGTTTACATGGTTATGAGGGAAACCGATAACTGGTGAGACATAGTAGTAGAAAGTCTCCTTACTGGTTGACTGCAATAAGTTCAGCAGAAACCCTCCTCGTTGAGGAGTCTATCGGATAGCTTGCCTCGCCTAACAAAATCAAATCATACTTGAGAGAAAGGGAATCATCATAGGCTTCGTAAGCGCTGTTGAGTAAATAGCAGCTCTTACCCTATCCGCGCTTGATGGTCAATAAGCCTTGGAATCAGCTGCTGTTGAGAAAGCATCCAATTGCAATTACAAAAGCATATCCCTTATCTAAGACGAAGGAACTTCTTTCCGGCGAAGTGACAGCGGGGACTGATTACACTAGTCAGACATGCCCAGAAGAGAGAGGATAAGATCAGAAAAGGGCAAAATGCCTCTTGAGATTGTTGAATAAGCTATTCATCAATGCTCGAGTCATATTGACGTAGAAAAACTTTCTTCTTTTGTCCACCGGGGAAAAGAATACAAAAAGATTGATAGGCCATTCATTCCTTCCCTTCTCTCTCTCCGAATCTTGCTCCCTCATTCCACTCAATTCGGCTATCGAGATTTGCGGAGTTGAAGGCGTCCGGCTTAGGTCTAGGTCTTCGCACCGTCTTGGAACCTTTTTTTCTGAGCTTTTGACAGTTGAGTCTCGGACGCTAACTAAGGAGACTACTGCATCTCGTGTAGGTCTCTCCAATGATGGCTCATCTGGTACTCGAACCCGAATCCGTCAGTGTTGATCTGTTCACGCATCTTTCTTCCTATTGACAGTCACTAACAACTAACAATAGAAATCTTCCCTGCTACCCATTGGACGAAAGCTTTCAATAAAGCATCTCTCGCTTGGAAAGCAGCAACCGGTCAAGTAGCACCCAACAATATGATATAAGGGACTTCTCTATTACTACTATACTAATAGCAGTAAGAAGGCTTAGGGCCCTTTCACTTGAACTCACTCACAGAAGGCAAATACAGCCCTTTTGATCAATTCTTCGCATGTACCCGCAGTAGCATGAAAGTAATGCCCTTTGATTTCACCAGTTTCCGCCTGTGCTTTCCAAATAAATAGCTTCGGCACAAAATAAGAAACGGTCTCTCCAACGGTTGGGAGTTCACATTTTCATCGTCTTTGGTAAAAGAAAGTCCACCGCGTAGACATTCATAAACCGTAGTTCGACGCGGATAAGCCTAATTTAGGTTGAATAGTACTGTGTTAAGTTTCTCTGTAGTACGTATCTATGCCTATTTACTAGTGTTGTTCAACTTCTTCTTCATATTACAGAAAAATCAGTGATGATGGGCCTTGGTCAGCTCATTCCAAATCCTATTTTTGATATGGATGGTTGGGATTTCACTCTGGGGACACCCGGGATTGATAACCAGCCGGACGCACAATTAGTAGAAAACGATCAAGCGCCTGGAGTTGATGATGGTCTTCCTCAAAGAAGAGGGCTTGACCTCGATTATCATCACGATGACCATAGGTACCCTTGGGGAAGGTGAAACTTATGGACGAATTGAGGTATCAAATTCAAGAGAGCAATTGGATGTGATAGGTGTAAAATGTAAGTACGGACTTTCTTATAAGAAAGACGAACGAATTTCTTATTACGGGAAAATTCTGCGAAGTGAAGTTTCTGTATGAGAGAAAGGTAGGTGATTCCCTTCCCATCTGGAGAACTGACTTATATAGTTCAGGTACTGACTCGGAACTCTCGTGTGAGACTTCTTGAGCTAGCTCTTATCTTGGCCCAGCCCGTGTTCCACCATCTTTAGCAGCTAGGGCTCCTTATCTCTTGGCTTACTTAGACCCCGGGGCTTCATCCGATGACTGAACTGAGACATAACTTGCAGTGAAAGCATAAGGAGAAAGAGCCTTATCAAAAGGTGCGTGTGAAACTGGCTAACCAGATTCCGAAACAAAACCATTACTTCTTTCACATTCTATGTGTTGTCTTTAGTTCGATACCTAAGATGTATACCTCTCATTACCGGGTAGACACTCTTTCGAGCCTACCTTTCCTTCTTCACCGGATTCACCTTCGCCACTCGATTCACCCGATTCACCCCATTCACCTGGAGCTCCATACATACCTAGTTCTTCCTACTTCGCTTGTTCTTGATCAATACCTTGAGACGTCTATAGCAGTACTCTTTATCGTTTACTCGTGACTCATAAATAGTATAAACGGAATAAAGAGAAAGAAATTGAGCTATAACATGGCACTGACGACTTCCTCTTGTTCCTCCTGGGTTTCTTGAGACTTAAACTACCAAACCTGATTCTGAAACCTAAGAAATAGAATATAGAAAGGGAGTTGACTTATAAAGCTAACTTTGAGTGAGACCCTGAACTGAGACAACTCCCCTGACTGCTACTACTGGGACAACTCCTCTGACTGCCACGTCTGCCACTTCTCTTTCTATACTGACAACTCTTTCCCCCCAGTCCGTAGCTCCTAGGTATGATATTACACTCTCTTCCCCTATCTATTCTATTAGGTTCCAGTTCCAGTTACAATTCTAATGGAATAAATAGACCATAGTAGAGTAGAGTAGAGTAGAGATGATAGATTCTGAACTCTGTAATAGAGTATGATTTCATCTCCTTACCTTAGCAGAGAGTTCACATTCAATAGAATAGGAATAAATAACATAGGAAAGAGTAGGCAGCCCGTACCCACTGGGCTAAGCTGAAAGGTTATAATTCGTTATCCTTCGAGAAGGAAAGTCAGAGAATGTTCTATTAGTTCGACGGCACTATAATAAGCCAATAACATATAATCGTATGTCTGAGTTCGATAATTGGATTTAGCGTGAAAAGGGCTTACGACGAATAGGCTCTTTGATGGGAGATTACAGGTAATTGCTAAGGTGCTTTCTTCAGGGCTAATCCCAACAGCAACAAAGACTGCTGATACAGCGGATACCTCTCCCGTTCCTATTTCTGCAGCAACCATAAGGATTTAAGGATTCCTTGCGGAACTTACTATAGCGGATACCAGTTCTGTCTCCTCAATAGGCGGGAGCTATCCCAACTGGACTTCAACTTACAGAAGAATTAGACTCAACAGCAAAGAATGCAAATACTACTGCGAGTTATCATTCTCTCTTTACTGCCTTAACAACAATTGCCAGACTAAACCGCGAAGAGAAAGCACTTATCCCCACCGGATGAAACCTTGAGACAAGATAATCAAGAAACTGCCCTATCCCGCTTTCCTGAAACTGATAAGAACTCCTGACGGATTCCTTCCTAAACTGGACACCGAAAACAGCTTAAGCAGATATAGTCCCTACCTGTTCAGATGAAACCTTTAGGAAAGACAGCAGATACAAATAGTGAAGGTACTTACGATAACTTGAGAATATTAATTATCATGGAACGTAGTGTAAGAATCAAGCTATAGCAGTTTCTCGTTCAGTCTTCCGTAACGAATTCCCTGTTGAAACAGAAGATAGGGATTCATTCGATACTGACTTGATCGGTCGTACCTCCCTCGCGTTCTCTGACTCTTTCCCCACCTGATTCAGAAACTCAACTGAAAATCAAATAATATGGGATTCCATCTTGACTTCCTTTCCTTGAAGCTTTCGCTCAATCCCCACCTGCCGATTAGGAGCTCGATAGCTGATGTAGCAGTTATCTGCAATAAAAGAATAGAATAAGGCATTTCTGCAGATACCAAGAAAGAATAGTTTCATCAAATGCCTTTATCATATTCATTCTCGAAAGACTCAACAGAGAAGAACTCCTCAACCAGCGGACAAACCCTTTTAAGAAGGGATTCCATATCCCCAACTGTCCTGGTTCCTATTGATTTGGCATTAGACTGAAAAGCAGCATAAGGTGAACTCATATAATGGCTTTTGTAACGAATTCCCTTGTTGAGACAAGGTTAGCTACCCGAAAGAAATAGAATCAGCTTTAGAAAGCGTAATAGCAATAAGAAAGGGTAATAATCCCGACTATAAAGGAATCCGCAACTAGAATAGAACTACGTTTGGATTACTTCCGAAACAGGACACATACTCTGTGACTGCTGCTACCTGAGGAAAGACAACAGATACCTGGGTTTTCTTCTCTCGCTTGCTTGAAATGCTTGTTTCACTTTCAAGTATAATACCCGGTTTAGACTCAAACTCTGCAAAAACACCCGGACAAACTGCAGCTACTGCTAGTTCTCATGTTCAAGCTTACTCCTATATATGATATACAAGGGATTCTTTCAAGACAGACTTTATCTGTCGTACCTGCTTCCCTTATTGTTTCTACTTCACTTGGCAGAGGCCTTGTTCTTACTTCCCTTGTTCCTATTTATGCTGCTACCTGGGGATTCTTCCCTACATCGCTTGTTAAACTTCTCCGATTCATATTTATGATGGAAGGAAGTGGGTATAAAAGAAGAACGAAGGTAAACTCTATTCCCTCCCGACATCTAAACCGAACCTAAACCTGCGACTGCATCTGGACTTCCACTGATTGAGATAACTCTTTTGCCATCCGCTGACTTCCTTTCATATTCTTTCGACAAAACTGAGAATATACCGTCTTCCTCCTTCCGATGTTCTACTTCTTCTATCTCGATCTATCTCTGTCCTTGTTCAACAGCCTTAGCCCCAAGGGCATCATCTTATCCCACCAACCGGGTTAAGGAGAAGCTAAAAAAGAGTTCTGAGTGGGAGACCCGCTTCTTCCTGCGACAACTCCGTCACCCTCGGTACTGGCACTCTCTGCTTTCAAGCGGGAAAGGAAACCTCAAAACCTTTCGACATAACTCGTTACTGCCTTAACTGCAACTGACTTGACTTCTACACGCCCCCTCAAGCCAGGAGGCACTTCCTTGGCCAGATAGATAGGGTCTCTAGTGGAAATGCTACTTTCATATTCTACTTTCTCGCTGGAGCTGACTCCTGTTTTTCTTTTAAACACGGTTTTCTTTCAAACAGGACACCTAAACCAGCTTAAGCTGGATAAGATCTAATCAACGAGTTCTCCTTCTCTTATTCATTGCCTACCTTTCCCGCGACAACTGCGACAAAGACAGCGAGCGGATGATACCTGAAACTTCTTTCCCTACTTGAAAGTCGACGGTACTCTTTCTTCTTTCGAGACCACTTGAGACATAACTTGCAGTGAAAGCATAAGGCTTCACTTTCCTATTGATTCTATCTCCTCCCTTGAGATAGTTGCCTTAGATCCCGTCCCTGTCCTTCTTCCTATTGATGACGCAGTCAACTATTGATTCTATCTCTACTTCAACTTCACTTGAGACTGAACTGTCTATAGATGCCCTAGTTTTGATCTCAGATTGAAGAAGTTACTCTTTTAGCAGAGGGAAGTGGGGATAAAAGAAAGAAAAGAAGGGATAGAGTAGTCCACTTTTGCCATCACATACTTCCTTAGGGTTTCTTTCTCTAAACATAGAGTCCCTACCTAGCTTGAAAGTTGAGGATCAAATAGTTGAATAGTTAAGGTACTTACTTGAGACTAAACATCGAATATACCTTGTTGCTATTTCTTTACCTCTCACACTGAACATAGAAGAAAGTACTAAACAGGAATGTCTTACTTGAGAGACTAAACTAGGAATCTTCACTTTCCCTACTGTTTAGTTAGGGGATTATCTCTCAGACTTACTTGAGACACTGAACTAAGACAAAACTGAGAATAAGCTTGATAAAGCACGACAGACATCCTCAGGTTTAGTAGTACTATTGGAGGAGAAGGAGAAGATTGTAGCTAGAGTGACTTCTTTTTCTGCTTATCTTACTGTTGATCGCTCACTCGTGCCCCACACGGGTGAGGCACGACTGAACGTCTTTCAGATCCTGTGTTTTAAGCTGAACGGAGTAGCCTTCCTTACCTAACTGACTGCAACTACTCCTCTATCCATCTACTAGAGCTACTTGAGGATAAAGAGCAGATACCTAGAAAGAAGATACTGACTCTAAAACAGAACAGGTTGGACACCTACTCCTCTAGTCAACTGAGAAGAATTCTTCATGCAGCTACCCATTCTCATTCTACTTGAAAGCATAAGGAGAACAGACTTCTATAGTTAAGGTACTTACTTCACTTGATTCCCTTATTCCTTATACTTTGAGTGAGACACCTTTCTCCTATTTAAGCAATTACTCCTAAACCTGCTTAAGCTGGATAAGAACATCATACTCATATATCCAATAAAGAGCAGCTACCTTAAAAGAAGGGTTTTCTCTCTTACCTGCTTAAAACTATCAAACCAATCTCTGCCACGTCTTACCGAACTACACGACCTCAACCCTCATCGCTTTCAGTCTTGATGGCATCTCGTTTACTGCTTGCTATCTCTTTTCCTTGAACCAACTGAATGGGATATTCTCACACATACGATCATGGTCCATCTACTTCTTCCTCTATTGATTCATGTGCTATATGCTGGAAGCAGGGAAGTCGAACTCTCTTTCACTGGCCTGGTTCATTAGTGAAAGCGGAATCCAATACCTGTAGTGCCTCACTTTCCTGAAAGCAGGAAGCACCGCATTCTTCTTATTATACGAATACAAGCTGCTTGCTTATCGGCTGTTGTCACAATTGAATCAGAATTAGCTACGATCAAAAAGAATATCGTAGTATAGTCACAGGCAACATAGTGGCTGTGACGTGAACAGCGCTTCGCTCCTCATATAGGCTGCACCGTGCTGCCCCATTCCCATTCAATCTGTAGGGAAAACTCCTACTCCAACTATCATGCTTTTTTGCAGTTCTTGTTTTGCTCCTCATTAAGAAGCACACCGGGCTTCATTTGAATTTATCTTACATTCCACGTTCCCGAAACGGATCCTATCAAATATTTCACATTTTCGATGATCATTTCTATTTTAGGTATTCGGGGAATCCTCCTTAATAGACGAAATATTCCTATTATGTCAATGCCAATTGAATCAATGTTATTAGCTGTGAATTCGAACTTTTTGGTATTTTCCGTTTCTTCGGATGATATGATGGGTCAATCATTTGCTTCATTGGTTCCAACGGTGGCAGCAGCGGAATCTGCTATTGGGTTAGCCATTTTCGTTATTACTTTCCGAGTCCGAGGGACTATTGCTGTAGAATTTATTAATAGCATTCAAGGTTAAACATGACTCCTAGAGAATTACCAAAATACGAAGTTCTCTTCTTCCGTCAGTGTAAGTTCACCTAGTATGAGTTAACCTCGAGGGAAGCTTGAGCTGTATTGTATTTCACTCTTATCTCTTTGTTGAGGAAGCTAGCTTAGCTGTTATTCCTCTTCATGCGGTCGATTCGGTCTCGCGTCTTTAAAGCTCTCCTGCGCACTTCAAAAGGTCTATCCCCTCTCCCTTTGGTCGAGTTCTTCAAACCTTCTTTCGTTCACATCTCTTTTCTTATATTAGAAAACGCAATTGTGAAAGGCTGATTCGTTCAGATCGACTTCTCCAATCGTCAGCCATTCCGTTGTACTCGGCTTGCTTCTCAAGTTGAAAGGTCACCTTTCGGACCGAAGACCACAAAGCAAATGCCCTTGTTATACGTCATTTTATGTCAAAACAGTATCAAGTGGACCCAAGGGAAATTTGTGCACCAAATGTACTTTACTTGACACGTGATACTCATTGATTTGAAGTAGTCATTTCCAGTCTCAAATGACTGAAATATGCAATCTGGACTGTCACCTAAACGTACATCACATTGAAGGTACTGTCTTTGTGCACTGCAATTTTTTGTTATCAAAGGATATAATGGCTGCCTTTTATTTTTTTTATAGGAATACTTGCATGGAATGTTAGAGGCCGTCGAAGTCCATCTCTTAGGCGTGCTTTAAATAGTCGATTTCTCGAACAGTATCAACCTAATCTCATCTCTTTTTTTGAAACTTTTGTCTGGCTAGGCTTGATGACAACCTACAGCTGCTAATGAGGACCGTTCCACTCGTGCCCCCCTGGGGTGGGTCACTTTGTTGCACTCACCTTAAGGAACCTACGGCCATTTTTATATAAGTCGAAGGCGACCACGTCATTGTTTGAATAAGACGTACTAGTCACTGACCGAAGGAGAAAGACTAAGACAACTCTTTTCGGGTTATGCCATAAAGAAAGACATGTCTCTCGGTCCCCTCGATACACTACCTTAGACAGCTTGCGTGAACAAAAAGGAGGCGTACGTAAGGAGAGCACCTTTAGTCTTTGAATCTTGTTTCTTTGCATTGGTAGAAATTCTTTGGGCATTGGCTTCAATCATGGACAAAGGATATCTTCTCTCCAAAAGACCAAGATATTGGCAGGGGATTCATCCGAGCGAGATGTTCGACATTCATACATAAACCGCTCTACCGTAGTTGTTCTTGGCCGCCCCATTGTTGTGTAGTTTAGTTCAATTTGACATCTGGTACGACCATACTTGCTTGTTCAATTATTGATATCTCTCAACCTGTCGCTGAAGTCACCCATGCGCTCGAACGACCTTTAATGGAATGGGTACTCGAGACCGCCCTACCCTAAACAGACACTGGTGGAATCAACCCTAAGGCACCCCTTTACTTTATCACGATCTCACCCTCGCGGCTACTCGGTTCGCATTGTTCTCTTTCCGTCTACTTGATATGACATGACACAAACTGTGAAATATGACCTTGCCTTAGGCGCGCCTTCCCTTTGGATTCTTGGCAAATGCCAATCAGTAGTGAAAGTAGAGGAGTTCGGCTCAACCTACTTCTTCGTAAGCAGGCGAAAATTCTTCTGTCGAAAGCTTTTCCATTTATATCCTTTATTAGTCAAGTACTGAAACATCAACATCATAATAAACATAAACATAATCGAGATCATTATCATCATCGAGAACATCATATCATAATAGAGCTTCTCACTAAGACATAAAGTGGATCAACACGCGTTGGATGAAGTTGTCCCTATCTTATTCGGCCTCTCTTTAGTTTGGCCGGTCTTCAATGCGGAAGGATTGATTTACGAATTTATCACTCTGTGCATATGGCACGAAAAGGAAATCCTATTTCGGTAAGACTTGATCTGAATCGTTGTTCAGATTCAAGAAGTTGGTTCAAATCTCTCCCTATTCGGATCAAGTTAAGTCTTTATTTTTGTCTATGCTATGGGACTTAGGAAGTGGTAGAACAAACTTTCCCGGATGGAAGAAGTTTACAAGAGTGAAACGTCGAGAGTAGAGCTTAAGTCTTTCTCCTTATGGAAAGCGCTTTCTACTGGGATCAGCAAGCTTTCTTCGCGTTTCGGCCCCAATAGAATAGAAGAAAGAGGGGCTAGAAAGCAAGCCTATTGAGATCTCCTGATCGCGTTGTCGGTCTAGCGGACGCCCGCCTTAAGGAAAAGTGGTAGCACTATAACATTCGGGTTGTCGGAGGCCTCCATTTTTCTATTCTCTTTCTTCTTCTTCTGCCAAGCCTGAACGTGTTCCATACTCACCTTTCTTATCTTGGGTAGAACCTTCCCATTGGATAGCCAAGAAGAAGATTTTCCCTTGCTTGCGACCTTTCCTTGATTGCCTTTCTTCCTTTCGCTCCGCATCCGCACCTTACCTTGCAGCTAGAATCGAATCTATGACATTCGAAATTGATCTACGACTTGATGTCTACGCGCCTTAGTACGCGCGATATCGCTTTCCTAAGCGTCGTTAGTTGCTAAGCTAGCTCACTTTCTTTGAGTCACGACTTCCAGGTATTTAGTTAATGACCCGTAAGCGAAGGTCGCTTCAATCAAAAAAAGCCGGTTGATTTTGTAGGCCTGGAAAAGTCGCAAAGATTTTAGATGATAGGGCAGAGGCAAAGCAGGCACATCAAAAAATGGAACTCTTTGGAATCTCACGAGATATTGGCACGAAGGCTGGTACACGGTACACTCGCTATTATGATATTATAGACCGAAAGGAAAGATCTCTTACCAATGGGGAAGCGTTTTGAAAGGGAATGATCTCTTCAGGAAACTTATAAGATGGAGAATTGCAGATGGATCAAGGGTGGACTTTTGGCGGGATTGGAAATGAGGCCGTCCTTCCACTAGTACAGAAGAGGGTGGAGCCAGAAGATGCTTGAGGGTTGGTGACCTTCGTCATGAGAATAAAGGCTGGGTACTGTCTCGCCTGAAGGCCCCGTTGCCAAGGAAGTAATGAGCAGGATCTGGGCTGGACAGAAGCTGTGGTGGAAGAGATGTCTTGCTTTTGGGGGCATCTAAAGATGGGTCCTTCTCAGTCAAGTCGGCTTATGACCATTCGGAAGATGATAAAGGACCTCGCCCGAGAGCAAGGGGGGGGGGGGGTTCGGGGTTTTAGGAAAAAACCCAGGCGGGGTACCCGGGTTTTAAAAAAGCGACCAAAAACAGGGCCAGAAAACGGGGAGCAACCAATTTTTTTAAACCCGGGGGGATTTTAATGGGGGTGC
>Ga0153934_1000274_pt1 | contig 15461 bp, 16 predicted proteins | sample TSNJ018MetaG_FD_104708 | JGI IMG/M metagenome (GOLD analysis project Ga0153934, IMG submission 104708) | Attine ant fungus gardens microbial communities from New Jersey, USA - TSNJ018 MetaG | ecosystem: Host-associated > Fungi > Mycelium > Unclassified | place: USA: New Jersey, Wharton State...
CCATCCTGGTCCACCACTTTGGAGATATACGTCGAGTTTTTCCGCTCAAACTCGATCATACTGCGACAGAAGTTCCGTGGTTTTGGGAGAACCATATTTATCAATTTTTGAAAGGACTGGGTGCAGGCGTATATTGAAGGGTAGACGATACAAGGTGGTTCAATTAATCAAAATCCTGGAGCACTGAACAATGTACGGTTGTGCACTGATTTCCCAAGACCAAAAAATGGGAAGCATGTGGGTTGGTTCACGCGACTGAGCCTTTCATATGACTGTTCTTCTGTGCATGAGTCAGGGCAGGAGGATCGGATAGCAGTGTGACGGAATCTCACGAATCCCCCAAATAGATTGCCTCTATCAATGACCCCTTGCTATTCATCGCGTTATATCCACTTTCACAGCTTTTTCGAGAACCGCCTCCACATCAACTCCATCACTACGGCTCTGGGAAACCAAGTCAGGATAGTCAAAATGAGAGATTGTCCGCCCAGGCATAAGTACAGTGGAGGGTTCTTTTGTAGGGCCTTTGACACAACTCTTCTTGCGAAGGCTTCTGCCGGCATGGAATGTGGGCCTTGACTACTATAAATCCTGTCCATAATGTTTGCCAGGAACGACCTGTACAAAGATTTCGGCGCAAGAGAAAAATGACGATTTCCTGTCTCGGAGAGATTTGATTTGATAGATCCTGGAGCGACGTGGAAAACTTGAATGCCAAGGGGCCTGCATTCCATTGAGAGGACCTGACTAATGGAATCGACTGCTGCCTTCGATGCACAATATATACCGTTCCAAGGCGTTGCACTAGAGCAAATTAGCCTAAATACTAATATTCGCTCAAGGGGAAAGACGTACACTTGACCGACTATGGAACCAATGTTGACAATGACACCTTGATTCCGTTTAGCCATCTCTGGTATGACGGCTTTCGCAACGCGGAGAATCGCAAAAGTATTCGTCTCAAAAGTCTTCCTGATGATATCCATTGAATTATCAATGAGAGGACCTGTGTCCATGAATTAAATCCCCCACCGGATTTATGTATTCGAATAACTACCTGGACAGATGATCCCAGCGTTGTTTACAACAATGTTAAGTTTGCCTTGTTTGTCGATAATCTCCTGAACGACATTCTTAATGTTTTCATCACTAGTCACGTCCAAAGCGAGTTTGTGGATCCCAGGATCTTCAAAGTCGGCAATAGTTTCGACTCGACGGGACGTTGCATAAACAATACAGCCTTGGCGAGCAAATTCCCGGGCCCTGCAGTCAGTTTGGTGCTTATGAGTAACAGGGTAAAAGTATCGCTTACAAGGCATAGCCAATGCCACCAGTTGTGCATCCAGTGATGAGCACTACTCGAGACATCGAGGCAACAGAAGAAGGGCTATACAAAATCCCACGTAATTATATCACCTGACTAAAATGTTTTTATTTCATTCGTCTAGCATCTCTTACCATTGCTTAGTAAGCTAGAAGCTTCTCAGTTCTGTGCTATCAGGGACTGTTGACATCTTGACAGGAATGACTGTGACAAGATGGATTAGGTGTGTAAACTATTGTGATGCGCGAATCCATGTAATCATCATTTGGAGTCAGGGGGAGCGAAAACTCGTTGCGCGTTTGCAGCGAGTCTTGTTTCAACTACTTGATTTATATCTAACATCATAAGATGAAACATATGACACGGACCAATAAGAGATGAAACTTATTCGTAATTTAGCGCTCATAGAGTCTTGAGTACAAGGGGCGGGGACGTTCTAATGTAGAAATGTCACAGCAAGCCTTGGTATAGTTGCTCGCAGCGCTGGCCACTCAAACGTGGAAATTTGGGCTCACCGCTCTTCTATCCCACCTTTTCCATCACAGTAGTTGTAGCCTAACAGCCTAGCATCAGCACTTATAAGACTTCACTCGTGTTCTCGATCACCTGCATGCTGGTTAATTACCTAATCCAGCTGGTTATAATTATGCCAGTATTACTCAGAGCTGTCAAATCATTCCCTCTTTCTGTACGCTGCTCACCTTCTTTGCTTCCGGTTTGGTCTGTTCCTTTCCTTTTTTTGATTTCCTCCACTTTTCCCATTTTTGTCTTTGCCACATCCTAGATTCGCACTGGTCATGCGATTCTCACTAACAAAACGCTTACTACAATACTCATCCCTCATCCTCATCTCCTCAATTCTCTCTGCATTGGGATTACCCAGACATTCTAATTCGGAAATTCAACGTCGCGCCACAATATGCAACGGTTATACTGAACTCTGCGAGAGAAGCTTTGGCTCGGTATCCTTTGTTGGCGCTCATGATTCCTATGCCATCGGCAATTCCCAGAATCAGCGTAAGTTAGAAGTTTGCAAGCTGGACATTTTTGAGAGCTAATAGGACGTCTTTTTGTTCCTCTTCTCTCTCCTTAGTTGCTGCCAACCAAGATCAAGATGGTTTGTTATTCTTCTGCATGTTTTGATACAGGGATCTAAGTGAATCAGTCATGACACAACTGAACGATGGTATTCGGATGCTACAGATGCAAGCACATAATAGTTCAGGAACCATTGAGCTTTGTCACACAGATTGTGCAAGTACAATGGCGATTACTAAGTGGTTAAATCTGGTGTTGATCCCAATAGTAGAGACTCTTCGATGGTGGGACGCTTCACGACTATCTAGCCAAAGGTAAGTCATTTTTTGGTCTGGTTTGCCGAGTAATCCACAACATTGAAACCTATCTACATAGTCAAAGACTGGCTCGATACAAACCCTAACGAAGGTTGTTATCTCGTACAATGAAGTAATCTATACGGAAACCTGATTGGAAATGCAGTTTTAGCATTGTTGATTGTTAACATTGACAATCTGCCGGTTGGCTTGTATGGCGAGGTATTCAAGGCAGTGGGCTTGGATGTCCATTCATTTAGACCATCGTCTATACCTCTTCCAGCTGCTTCTTGGCCAACCCTTGGTGGGATGATTGATTCTGGTCAGCGTTTAGTCATCTTTATGGATAATGGAGCAGACAGCTCAGTGCCTTATATCCTTGACGGTGTGTTGCCTGACCTTCCTTCAGATATTGCAATTCATGTGGAGCTCGCATAGAATTTACTCACGTATGGGAAACTGCATTTGATGTCACTGATCCTACGTTCGACTGTAACATCAACAGGACTAGTTCAAACGTCGACCCCTCTGGCACGATGTACCTCATGAATCATTTCCTCGACAAGACTATCTTAGGCAACCCCGTTCCATTTGTTGAGAAATTGAATCAGACGAACGCAGCTACAGGTGCTGGATCACTCGGAGCACAGGTGGATGGTTGTGTGGCACAGCACTCGAAACCACCTAATTTCATGCTCGTTGACGTAAGATTCAATCACAGATTCTCGTCAAGTTGAGACTGATTTTGATAGTTCTACGAATTTGGTCAAGGTTCCGTGTTTGAGGTTGCTGCGCGTATCAATAACGTGCAATACAATATGTCTAAACAAATTGCTTTACCAATATCATCCGGGGCTCAACCGTCGGCCACTGCTATGACAACCAGCAGGCCCTTGGATAATGGGGTATTCTCATCTACCAGTGTACACCAGGCGACATTACTTTTCGTATCTGCCATGGTTGGGGTTGTCTTGGGATCTTCCCTCCTATCTCTGTAGGAATTAATAATCACTTGCTTTGGGACTCAGTGCTACTCATTGCTACTCACATCCTGCAACATTATTACGTTGTTCAGTGATATTTGTACATATGCAGGAAATCAGATATGGACTACCGATGATTGAGGTGAAATCATGAATGTGGCGGGCTTTACCGTTTACGCTCCATCTTCCACTTGTATACTCGAGGCTTATATAGCTCTTCATCTATTTTTTTGACCGACTTACTCCGCCTCCCTTTCCGCGCGTCGATCTCATCCTCGTCTTCCTCTGACTCGAACCCTCCGTTTGCCTTTTCCACCCCAACAATTTTTGTCCGGGCACCTTTTCCCATAAGTAACCGCTGCATCTCAAGTTCCCTCTGCGCATAACGAAGCTGGGTATCGCGTCGTAAGCGCGCGGAAAGTTCTTTCAATAGGTGCCGCTTAGTTGATGTATTCGTGTCATTTGCGAGTTCCGAGTCGTCGTTGATGATTCCTTGTGGAACATCGGTCTGTCCCCGTCTAGTCGGTGACAACTTCCAGTGTTTCCGTTGAAGCTCGTCTGGTTTCCAACCAAGGTCTGACCTAGATGTTCCAGACGTTGCAGAGAAGTCATTTGTTGTGGAAAATCTGGGAGATTCTTTGGCGAATTGTACCGCTGTATCAAGGGCAAAATTGATCATGGATTATGAGAATACGAAGGGGAAAAATAAGTACCTTCCTCCGACGAGTCAGCAAAAATGATATGTTTGACTTTCCGTTTCCTGATAGCCTTCCCTGAGCTCAGGAATATTTTTGCCTCGTGAAGAATCTCCAATTCATCCTGTTCAATTTCCTTTTTGTCTGTTTCTGCCGATGGGCCTCTGATCAGGTCAACCATAGTAGTCAACTGGTTTTTGATCTTATCGATTTTCTAAAGGGGAGTTAATGTCAATAATAACAGATAAAAGAGTAGCATCCAACCTTGTAGTTGGACATTCGCATCGTCCGAACATAATTTTCGTCCTGGGTCTTGAGAACCTTGACAATGTCGACCGGAAGAACAACACTTCCTCTATCTTTGACATGTACACCTTTCTATCACACAGTGAGTGCACCTACTCTCCTTGTAAACACAATCGCCGCACGTTGGTCTTCTCTTTAACCATGGAGAAATAAAATTCATCTTGGTTGCGCTCGGCCGCCTTCTGCCTGAGACGGTTTAGCCTGTCTTGTTTGGAGTGATAATCTCTGGCTCGCTGGACATAGTCCTTGTGCTTTTCGAGAATACCTAGTTTACTGCGGTGTGCAAGTTGCGAACGCTCTTTGTGATTTCTACGATGAAGTGAGTTCCTGAGAGAAGACGCCATGATTGAAAGATATCAAGTCGAGTACCCTTAATTTCAATGTGACGATGTGACAATCGTGACTTTATGAACAGGAGGGAAAATCGTGCCAATCTCATCCCAAAAAAGGCGGACAAATCTGTTGCAACTCATTTTGTCTCCGGAAATATAACATCAGGGGCAAAAATACGTTGCAATTTTGTTCGCATGAGTTTCCAGCATTTCCGTCTTGGGGACCTTGCTCTTCAACAGCCAATTCAACATAACCTCCATTCTGTCCATCACCAGCAGCAACCACCCCAACAGCAACCCACGCCGCAACATCAACACATCTCACCCCAGCCCATACCAGGCCAGTCCCAGTTCGCGGTACAAATCGAAAACCCAATTACGACTTTTTCTGTCAGTCTCAAAAAAGACACCCAACAGCCGCCCTCACGACAACTTTCGCCGAAACTCCAGCAGTCCAAGCAGCCATATGGATCTGGAGATGCAGACGATGGTTACACGCTCGTATTTGCTAGTCTCCAAGAATTTAATGATTGGAGGCAGGCGGAAGAGGACCGGACGATGTGCGAATTCGTGAAAGTGTGTCTCAGCCTCCTTGCTGTGCACTGAGATCTGAACATCAGAGCAGGGGGATACGCACGGCAGCAAGGCAGTACCTCCACGTTTCAAAGATCACACCAAGCTTGTATGTGCGAGACACTCACGTAGTGGACGCAAGAAGTACATCAAGAAACATCCAGAGCGCATTAGGAAAGTTCCAAGTCGCAAGGCAGGTTGATTTTGTGCTAAAGCTGGTAGCAACTTCACATGTATCTAGTTGGAAGTAGGCTGTCCAGCTTCAATCAGCTACAAGACCTATTTCGATACGGAGCAAGTTCGCGCATGTTGTGGGTTCTTCTCAGCTTCTTCAATCTGCAGCATATTTCTGATCACCGCTCAGACCTCTCGCAACACTCTCATGAAATTGGCTTGGCCAATCTCCCTTTTACACGTCGTGGTAGGAGGGAGAAAGATGCTGCAACCATGAAATTTGATAAAGACAAACCCAACATGACATCCACTCAGGCACAGACACCCGACAACGACTGTGCCTCAAGGGCGACTTCGCTGCCGCCTTGTTCAGCTACGAACAATGATCATTCGGCTACATCATCTGCAGATGTGTCTCCCCAGCCTACAATGCCGATTTCTCCAGCTGCTTCCAATTCATTTTCTACCGCTGTGCCCATGCTGGCACCACTACCGCCTCAGAACGCATATCCTGTACCTCCTCAGCAAACGTATACTTATCTTTCACCTGCACCCCCTTCACAAGTAACCTATACTCCTGCTCCTCCTGCCTCCCAGTCTCAACCTATCTTGGCTCCAACACCGACAAACCTGATGAATGACCGATGGGAGAGGATGTCCACGCTCTTCCAATCTATCCGTGAACACGCCCGAAATTTTGATTACCCTAGCCCCAGTGTGGCCGCTCTGGAAACCATTCTGCTACGACTGTATATCGAAAGTCCAGTTGGCATGAGTGTTCAGTCAGCTGGTATGAGTAGTTCGATTATGCCGATGACTTTGGCTCATGCAAGGGGCATGCCGAATGCTCCAATAACCATGCAGGCTAGCTCTACCTCTGGTAGAACGGTCACAGACGTTTCTGGTAGCTCGACAAGGACAGAAGATGGTTCATGAATTGATATCAGGTTACGATATTAACGAGGAAAAATGAGTGACGAGATCATGAACACTCGCTTTCTACGATATGTACTCTATTATCTTGTCTTTCCGTTTTGTTTTTCCACTCATGGGTTATAGACTTGATTTACATCCGTGTTTCTGCGATCTTTGTATTTTGTGTACATCCTTGTTTTCGGTCATCACGATCTATTATGTAATGGACGAATGTTTATATCGTTATCTCTCGTTCTACCACGATGTCATTACCAGGATTCAATTTCAAGCATGCATTCGGCCGAGAGAAGCCACAGGTAGGACCTGTAGAACAATGTCATGATGATGATTGACGACGCTGTCAGTCCTCTGTGGCGAACTGGATAGAGATAATGACTGGGCCACAAGTAGCAGAAGAATCGTATGAATGGTAGGTCCGCTGTTGTGGGAATATACATTGATGTAAAGCCTTCAAAATGTCGATTAGCATGCCCGAACTAGTTGATGCAATAAATCTGCAGCCTTCTGGGTGAGAATGATTGCATCGTCCCTGATTACTGATGTATGAAGATAAGACTAATATGTTATGTGATTGTGGCGGTTTATCAGGCCGACCGAAGCTGCTAGGGCACTGAGGAAAAAAATAAAGCATGGAGGACCACATCAGCAGTATCGAGCTATAGTGGTCAGTTACCTGACCATCAAAGCTATTAAGTTGGTTATGTATCTTTCTGTAGGTCATGCGCCTTCTGGTTGACAACGTACCTCAGAAGATTAAAAGTGCGCACTGATCTTGATCTCTGTAATTATTATTCACTTCTTCCACAGATGCATTCACTGATACTCAATTTACTGGTGCTCTCAAAGGTCTTTTCGTTGATATTTACGCTGATAAACGGACGAAGAAGAAGCTGACGGCAGTTCTCCTTGCCTGGCAAGAGCAATTCAAAGATGATGCGTCTATGTCTGCATTTGCAGGGCTGCATGCACGATTCAAAAGGGAATTCCAGCATGAACTTCATTTTTATCTTGGACAAGGCGGGCCTGACGATGGAAAGGCGAAGCCAGAAAATGACAAGAAGGAAGAACAGGAGGCAGAGAAGAAGAAGAGGAAGGGAAGAGAGGTGAGAACGGAACAGGGAGAGGGTAGCGCGCGACGAAGGTCTTTCAACTTTGAAAGAGTGTGTAAACCATATCTCTACTGGGCGAAAAGCTGAAATCTCTTCTAGGACAAGGCAAAGGTAACGAGTAGTATCGTCAAAGCGTCCCAAGCATCCAGTAATCTGATGAATGCGATCAAGGTGTGTTTGGGCATACCTCTCCAAATTTTGCCATAGGTTTAAAAAGTGTTACTCAGCGCGCAAATCTTGACACGGACACACTTGAAGGCAACGTAGAGGTGCAGTCATGGTTGGCGCAGGCTCAAGATGCAAAGAAAGTCATTGTGCAATATACCCAGGTCTGTTTCTGAATTCATCTGTTGCGATTGTTGGCTCATACACTTTATAGCTTGTTGAGAACGAAGAACTGATAGGTACTCTAATTGAGACAAACGAACGCCTTCAGGAGGCGTTGAATACCTACACTCAACTCACCGCAATTGATGGTGGGACCACTCTTGCAGGCGATATCGCGCAGCTTAGCTTAACAACCAACGAGCTTGATCGAATACAAACTGCCGAACATCTTGATTCCTCTAATAATATGTCTGGCCGCTCCGATATTCATGAAAAAAGTGGTTACTCCAACAACCCATATTACCAGGATATTGTACACCCAGACCTTGCAGACCTGGACTTCAGCCCGCCCGCACAGTATCTGCCCCCTCCCTTGCGACCTACCTCAGCCTCAGGTGTCAAGACCCCAGAGAAGGGAATCGATGAAGAGAGAAAGGGGTCATTATCAGATTACAGTGATTACGAAAGTTCGGGTGAAGAGACTCATACCGCGGCGCCGAAGAAGAATTATGTGACGACATCAGATAATATGGACAACAAACATTCCAGCCCAACGAATCAGCCTATCATCCAGAAAGGGACACCCACGAAAGCTAGGAATCCCTTTGCTGACCCCTTTTCCTAGATGTACGGATCTATATGTGTGTAAATTTGAGTATAACTGGAACGACTCGCTAGTGAATCGCTGGCAGATGTTGAACATCGTCTATACATCGTCTATACCTCGCCTTCCCATCTAATTACATCTCTCTTATTTCCAATCCAGAATGGTTTTAAGGCTTTAGGCAAGCAAATGTATTTAACTCTGTCATTCTCGTCAAAGACAGCGCCATTCTCGAGCAAAGCTATAATGAGCCTTGGGATGGCAGCAGCTGTGCCATTGAGAGTATGAGCATAAGGCAACGAGCCAACAGGTCCAGACGTTTGAGGGCCTTTACGAGAGAGAGGTCGATAACGGATATGTAAACGACGGGCTTGGTAATCAGTGCAGTTGGACAGAGAAGAGACCTCGCCCCATGTTTCGCGACCTGGCATCCAAACTTCCATATCGTACTTGCAATATGCAGATGCTCCGAGGTCTTCGGCTGGCATATTCATAATTCTAGTATGGTGATAGTCTCGTTTAAGAGAGATGCGATGCAAATGATAGATAGCCTACCTATATGACAATCCAAGTCCTTCTAGTATCTTTCTTTGAAGGTTTTTCATTGACTCCATCATGTCCTGGCTCTGATCCTGAGTTGTAACCGCGAACAGCTCTACTTTTGTGAATTGATGAACGCGATATAGCCCACGACTCTCCGCAGAAGCGCCAGCTTCAGAGCGAAACGCATGTCCAATGCCAACCACTTTTTGCGGGAGTTGGTTTGAGGGGTGGATCTTGTCTACAAACATTCCAGCAAGCGGGATTTCTGCTGTTCCAGCTAGGACTAATTCCGGATGTGGAGAGTGTGGTTCCTGGTTGGTGATGTGATACATTTGGGAAGTAGCACCTCTAGATTCTCTGGGCACAAAGCCACACCTAGTAGCAATATCTGCACGGACAACGTCTGGAGTGATTACTGGTGTGAATCCATCATCTACTGCCAGACTCAGTGCATATTGTGTCAGTGCGGTTTCGAGTAGTGTGGCTTCGTTGAGGAGGTAGTACCATGAATTCCCCGTAACAAGTGAACCAGACTCAAAGTCGAGTAAATCAAACGCTCTGCAGATGGATAGGTGATCACGGGAGGCTGTGCCCTGGATGGGAGGGGGACCATGTGTTGAGAGTGCTATGGGCATTCTGTGTGGAGTAGAAGGGTGGGTATCATTGGGTAACATAATAAAGTAAGATAAGAGCTGTTCCTCGAGTCTGTCCAAGTTCTGCTTGGCTTCCCCTAGCTCCAAGCTGAGCTGCTTTGCTTCCTCGCGCAATTTAGCCTTCTCCAAATCGTTGGTTGCATGATGTATTTTAAAACCTAAGGAGCGTTGTTCATGGCGCGTAGAGTTGACATTTCGAGTGGTATCTGTATACTTATTATATATGTCCAAAAGAACTTCCGGCGTAACAGGGGGAAATGGTGCATTACGACGAAGGGCGTTCTCAAGCATGCGGGGAATTTCGGGAACTAGTTTCCGATAGTCAAATCTGGGCTTCGAAAGTTCGCTAGGAGTGGCTGTGATCAATTCAGACACGTTAGATTGGCTAAAAAGCCGTCCCCATTTGTTGACTGCGAGACTACGAGTGAGGATGAACGCTGGAGTTCTTTTGACTTGGAGTAGGTGCATCAGCTTCTTATATAGGACAGTGATGGAGGTGTGCTCACCAGGTTTCGAGGATATACGACTACAGCATGATATACAATTCGTTTGCCAGATTCTGCTTTGCATATTCTCGGGGCTTCTGTCCCTGGGAAAAGCGCGCGATCATTTGTGATTGTCACATCGACGATGTGTGACATTGTACCTATACGACTCAACAAACGGCATCGCTGCAGACCCTTACGATCAACATACCTGTCTGACCTTACTATCCAAACAATGGATTGAACTTCTTGCATCGTTATCTCGACTGGGAGTAGACGATGTGACTGTACAAATTTATTGTAGAGGTATCGGCGAAATGTAGGTCTCTAAGTCAATTGTGTTGGGCCGTCATGGATTAAACAAAAGGAAATTATGTTACCTCCTCACTGTAGGTGACACCAATGGGTCTGTCGCTCAGCTAAACGCCGGGCCCCATAACCTAGTTTGATACCAGGTGTGCAGCAAGAACGATGGAAATTTTTTTAAGCACGACAATGTTTTGTCTTGAGTGCGGTCAAGATTCTCAAAATTATCCAATCCGGATGTACAACCCTGCATTATGCCGAATTGCGGAATTAAGAACGACTCCCTGAATTTTGTCCAGTTGAAAAACTTCAGGTAATATAGTGTGGCGACAACAGCTCCACCGAAGGCGTCAAAGTAATCTGTAATTGACTTACTCCTGACTTTGTTTCAACGAGACCCATTTGTCATTTGAGCGGCCATCATATCGTGTTCGATAGAAGGACCCCTATATTTGATATTCGATTGTTGTTGTGGCCTTTATTTTGTTACACCGGGGAATTCGAGCATCGTGCGAATCTGCGCGATGTACATGGTAATGTTGATTGTTATTAAGTATCCTTGCGAGATCAAATTACCATCGCTCGATAATTTCAACGCAAAACGTGGACATTGGAAGGTGTTGGAACATTTACTCAGTTGAGAACGGGACTGCACAAAATGGTGGCTTTGACGAAGTTGCTGATTCAGAGAATTGCAAGTACAAACTGTTCAAGGAGTAGATTACGGATGGAAAGGCACCTGTGTATGCGGATGCCGGAGCCGGAGCCGGAGAGCAGCAATGTTGAGTATTAGGTTCTCATCGGAGAAAAAGGAAGACTCTGATATTGGAGGGACAACAGTTTCTGATTGACGTGAGCTGAGCTATTTCCCAAACAAGAAACGGGGTATGGTGATATCGGCGGTGATAGACGAAGGGCGTCCGTACTGTGGTGAGAAACTCAGCCCATTTACACTCGGAGATAGCAGGCCGATGTTCAACTACAAAGATCGTCAGCAGATCGAGGATAGTTGGAATATTTAGCTGGATGACTGCAAAAGTGTCAAATTGAATAATGGTGAGTGGCGTGTGAAGTACGACGAGAGTCTCAAACCCACTTTTCTCTTTCAACCTTGCACAACCTACTATTCCCTCCGTGTCATGCATGATCACCCATATACAACCCCGGAAGAGGATCCTTTCAACGTCCACCACGTCGTCCACGTCTGTCCTCGCCCATGCAAGTCCAGCCTCTTTGGCAAATGGATCCAAGAGCAACAACGCTTTACCGACATTGTAGGTCTCGATGGACCCCATTCCTCGCATCTCTCACATCCGTACTTTGAGTTCAATGGCTCTGAGACTGAGGGTCAGCCGGCTCTAGGATCAAACCTCGCTGTTGATCTCAACAACACCGCTGTATGCACTGTCACATAGGTTCATCCTGGTCACTTACATCTGATTTAGAAAAATGCACCTTTGGCCATCCGCTCTAGCAGATGCCGCCCGAACATATCTACAGGACATTCCAACACCCAGTCTAAATTTGGCGAAAATAATGTTCCTTCTTTATCTCGCTTTTTAAGCAAAAGCAGCCGTCGCACTTTTCTTGGTTGCGCTACGACAACGCAGAAACCCTCTAGACATGCATCTCACATCTCACCCTCCCGGAAGGATTCACAAGTCAAGACAAGGGCCAGCGCAGCATCGTCTGGATGGCGTCCATCTGTCCTCGGGCACTCGGGTTCAACTGAACTAGCTACTTCCCAGACGTCCCTCCAACCGCCGTCGTCCGATTCAACTTATACACCATTTCGATTCAGTTCATCCTCATCTGTCGACGCTTCCCACACAGATACTTTACTCACTGTCCCGAGCATTGAGATCACGCCGTCTGTTGTGCCTCTCCTGCCTCGACTACATCAGGATTTGAACTTTTGTACCCCCCCTGTTGTGTCCTCCTCTCCATTTGTCAATCGAGATATACATCCAGGAAACATTACAACCCACATCCAAGAGGTGTCTACCATACCAACTCTCGATGAAAGCGAGCAGGAAACTGGTCATCATACAATGATAAACCCCTTAGTCTACGATAGTGGTGTCAAATCACAAGCCCTCGGCATTCCACTTATCAATGTATTCAATGGTATCATCAGTGCTTGGAGGTCACACACCACCGCCTCCAATGCAGGCGTTGGTGCTGAACATGACCTCGACAACGTTGAGGAACTGACTACTTCTGGATCAGATTGTTCACATGTTCCACAAACATACACTCTGTCTTCTAATCAACATCCTCACCCACAACAGGTACATCAGAATCAATTACTGCGACATGGCATGAAAAAGAAAGCAGATATAGTGTATAATTCGGCTGGTTCCCATAGTAGCAGTGGTAGCACACTGTCCAAGGTTGTTTCATTTCACCTTGCACATTTGTCAACCATGTCGATGAGGAACAAAAAAAAGAAGAAAAGATTGATAGTGAGCGGTATTGCAATTGATGATGCCAAGAAATTTAAAGGTGTGAAGAGATGGTGTGAAGTAGGGCATTTTGCCTCTTTTGTCTCGTCTTTGTCTGATCGCCTTTTTAGAGTTTCGGCGAAGTGCGACAGATCCTGCGTATGCCTAATGGGGATCTTGTTATATCATTTCAAAGCGCAGAGGTAGCTGACACAGTGTGTCGCATCCGTGCAAGCGTTTTCATCATGGACGTTGGGAGTGTACAAATGTCTTGGACGACCGAAAAAAAGTGATGAATTTGATCTTTATCACTTTTGATGTGCGATCACAATCACGACAATAACGAAAAACTAGTGTTTCCCCTTTTTCTCTCTCTCCTGATTCGTGTCTCCTCTGTGTTTTGGGCATATCCATCATCTTTCTTTCTCCATGGAGTCCCAAAACTTACCTCTTTCAGGCACGCCTCAGACCGACATTCAGGCCACCATTTCAACTTAGGTCATTTTCCATCTTCCTTTCCAACCCCTGATGACGCTTCAATTCTTGCTTGTATTCCTGTGACGAATCCATTTACGACTCTATCATGACCTTTACGCTCCTCATCCCACTTTCAATCCTTTCGATGTAAGGCAATTTCTTGGACGACAATTTTGTTTCCAAAATATTATAAACAGTACGTAATTCCTGTTCCGTCTGATTGTTAGGCCATTTGGAAACTAACATTCATCTCTCTCGATTAGTTTGTATTTTCTATTCACTTTGTCTCTTCCATCCCTTTCAGCCGCTTTGGCTGTATCTCTTCTGGAGACCGTGCGATAATCAACAGCCGTTACTGCGCTTGTCTGAGTGTTTCCAATTTGCTGTGTGTCGATTCATCATACAATCCTCATGCGATCACCCACCGTCTGGCGTTATTGTTAAAATATATCAGAAAACAATATCTGATCCCTGGGGTTCAATCAGACCTTGACAGTCGCATCAGCATCAGATCAGGTTTGCGAGGGACAAATGATCAAAATTATGAAAGGTCATCAGAGAAGATCGCTACTAAAGAAAAGATACGATAAAAAAAGGTTCTTGTTTAGGTTTTCATACAAATTAACAGTAACAACGATAGTAAAAAATCTTAAAAACTGAGAAGTGTGATCAAGAAGATAGAACAAAATTGAATAGGTAGAGTAAAAAAAATAAGAGGGTTGTTGACATTATCTCAGCGCCTGGCGTACCGATTCCAGTCAGAGGTATTCCCAAATTGAGGATTTCGGTAGTGCGAGTTGACTCCTTCCGTATTTCCAGTGAGATTTTGGTTGTGTATATGACCGCGTCCATTGCGAGCATGGTTATTCGAACGTGAGTTCCGATTACCGTTCTGCGTCGGATGGAGATTTCTTTTATTACCACCCTGTTTCTTAGCTAACGGGGAATTTGTTTCCGAATGATCGTGAGGTTCGCCAGTTCGAGTAGCAGCGTGAACGTTGTACGTCGGCGTGGCAGGGCCGGTAACGATCCCAGTGGGAATGGGTGGAAGTAAGGGAGGTAGAGGGTTCCAGAAAGGATGGGAAACAGGTACAGGATGTACGATATGTGGATTGCTGCTGGTCTGAGATGGCACGCTTAAGGTGGGCACCGGTCCATTGACTGCTTGCATTGGAGGCCAGACTGAAGATGAATTGAAGGATTGCATCAAGGTTGAAGAATTACTACCACCATTACTTCCATTACCTTGTCCAGACATGTACTGGTCGAGCGCATCTGGCGAATAGACTGCAATGAGTGTGCCTTGATCGTTCTGAATGAAACCAGATGGAGCCAAAGGTGCTTGAGGAGATTGTGTGAACTGAGGTCCCGGAGCCGGTTGAGGGCCTTGTTGATCCATGGCCGGTCGTGGTGGACCGAAATAAGGTGCATAAGGCTGGAGATATTCTAGTGGAAGACTCGAAATACTACACAGGAAACTCACAGTATACATCACGTTTGGCCAGGGTATGGCTCCTGTTGTTGGCCCATTCGTGTCTGGAGGAGTAGTCGGGTGTGGAGGTATCGGAAGTCCGGGCGGGTAAGCTGTATAGGGACCATAGTAGGACATCTGATAGTGACCTGCCTGTGCAAGGGGAATCCATGGCATAGGATAATAACCTGGAGGAACAGGATAAGGTAGAACCGGGGCTACCAAGGAAGGTCCACCTGAACCACCTGAAGCGCCTGTGGACTCAGATCCTGCCCCTGGAACATCATACCACTCGCGGTATTTTTCTCCTTCCCGAACCTCAGGTCCATCTTTCTGTTGTCCGTTGACAGGAGAAGATTCGTCCTTAGAGTTCTCAAATTTTTCA
>Ga0153934_1000276_pt1 | contig 15446 bp, 18 predicted proteins | sample TSNJ018MetaG_FD_104708 | JGI IMG/M metagenome (GOLD analysis project Ga0153934, IMG submission 104708) | Attine ant fungus gardens microbial communities from New Jersey, USA - TSNJ018 MetaG | ecosystem: Host-associated > Fungi > Mycelium > Unclassified | place: USA: New Jersey, Wharton State...
AAACACAACCGATGAAGTTACTGACAATAGTAGGTGGTAGTTTATCACGACTGAAAAAACCCCCTTCTGAATAGATACTGTGACTGAAAGCGACAAGGTAGTCATGACCGTGGATGGTGCACAACAATTGACTGCCCTAGAAGGATCAGTTCTGTATCAAGCGCCTTAGCTAAAGCGGTTATCCAATCCCTATAATCAAACTGAAATAGCTTAGTCGATGTTGGTGGATTAGCAGAAGCATTGACCTGACCCCTTCCACTGATGAGAGATTTGCGCAGTAAACCCTACCAGGCATGTAGGACCTAGAATGGGTCGTCCGTTCAGATTCACAGCCTACGAAGATGGCATCCGTGAAGCTACCATTGCGGTGGTGATCTCGGCAGAGTTGAGCTCACGACCTGCTAGCATATACACCACACGCAACTCCTGGAGGGGGAAAACCGACATCTCACCGCTTCAAAGGGTAATTGGTGTAGGATATGAAACACGCACCTCGAAACTGTGTTGAGCGAATTCAGGTTTGGTAGTGATACTTTGTAGATTATCGAGCGGAGGAAACTTGTGTCCTTTTTGATAGGCATAATACCGTAGTTCCTAGGTCTAAAATTCAGCATCATGCAGGAAGGGTGGGTGGAGGGGAAACGTACCTCTGGACTAAACCAGGTGTACGGCTCTGAGTAACAGATGGTGAGAAACGTCTCAGTCCCCATCTCTTCACCACTGAAATCCTGAGTCGCTGGGATATCTGCAGGATCAGTCTTTCGTGGATTAAAGAAATTAAACGGTCTGTCTTTCGGTCGATCAGCTAAGACGAGGTCACATCCTCTTATCGGCTTGAATAAGGGCAGGAGACCAAGTGCTAGTCGCTCCTTGTCCCCGGTTGGGAATTGTATGACGGCTTGAGGCGGGCGCCCGTTGGCCATGTATGATTGGATGTAGTCATCTACTCGGACCTCCTATAACCGAGAGTGGAAGACAAGCTCAGCCTGAGCGGTAGAGGCATTATACCTCAAAGCTTTTCCCATTTTCTACGAGAGCTTGTGATATCGATGCATATGAGATTGTCATTGCGGACGACAGGGAGCAGGCATGTACTGTGTATGCAGGTTCTACGGTTAAACCAATTTCAAGGCCAAGTCAACTTGTAAGACTAGAGAGATACTTGGCACAAGACTTTTAGTATAGGATGTGAGATGGGATTAGGGTCTCTTGCTTGAGATGGCTCTCATATAGGCGTGAGAAAAACATTTCTCCGAAAGGCATGTGTTCAGATTTTGGAGGTTGATCTTGCTTTCGCCTCCACTGTCTTTTGCCTCCTAGTGCCTGACTCTGTGCAGAGTCGTGTCAACACACAACTACTAGTGACCGTCCATAGGATTGCACAGCAGGACATATTAACCGTCAGAGTTTTTTTTTACTGTGCTTCAACTTGCAAAAAAACAATGTCTGGACTCAAGAACTCCCCCTTTGGAAAACGTCTGCGTGCCTCACAGCAGGACTCGGAGGAAACTTCTCGACGACGAAAGCAGCGGTTGCATCCAATATTTGGATTTTCAACACCCTCCCTGGACTCCCGGACCCACACCAGCGACAGCAGCACTGGCCCAGAAACACCTGCTGACATATCTATACCTACGAGTCGGCCGTCAAACAGAGAGTACGGCGACAGATTCGTCCCATCCCGCGATGTTGGAGATATGAGAACCAGTTATCATCTCATCGACGAAGCAGGTCCTTCTACTCCTTCTAAGAACAGGACAATCCCCTCAGAATCTGACGCACTCAAAGGTACGAGTCGCCGGTCGAGCTCATTCGTGTCGCCATTCATTCTATTACAGAACAAGCTAATGCAATATTCAACTCCATCCTACACACTGAAGTCACCCCTCCTTCTCCTCGCCGACCACACTCCCCTACACGACCCATTCCTGTATCATCCAATGGTACCCCATCTACCCCTAAACGACGCCGCCTTTTTACCTACAACTCGCCTTCAGCATCCAACCCAAGCACGCCGTCCCGACGTCTTGATACCCCAACAGATGAAGCTTATTCCATGAGCCCTGTCCGTGCTGAGAGCCGCCAACTCCTTGAAAGTCCTCGTCGGCAACTAAGGAGCGTCTGCAAGACTCCATATCGAGTGCTGGATGCCCCAGAGCTTGCAGATGACTTTTACCTCAATCTCGTCGACTGGTCGAATACAAACGCGCTCGGGGTAGGACTGGGCTCGTGCGTCTATCTATGGACAGCACATAATGCGCAGGTATCTAAGCTTTGTGACTTGGTTGAATCAAATGATACGATAAGTTCTGTGTCGTGGGTACAAAAGGTAAATCCATTTTTGTCTGTTTGAGAGCTTCACAGGATTTCATCTCTCATAGGGTACAACTCTAGCTGTCGGTACACTTGCAGGACGATTGCATATCTATGATGCCAGTACTCTACAATTACAACGCACGTATCAGCATGCGCATCAACAGCGAATAGGAGCACTTGCATGGAACTCCTTCGTGTTATCATCAGGCTCGCGCGACCGTCTGGTACATCACCGCGACGTCCGCGATTCAGAGACGCGCCCCTTCAAACGATGTACAGGCCATCGACAAGAAGTTTGTGGGCTGAAGTGGAGTGGAGATGCTGGCGTATATTCTGCAACACTAGCAAGTGGGGGAAACGATAATAAAGTGTGTATATGGGACCTCCGTGGGTCGAGACGGAGCTCGGCTGCGGGTCGGTCAGCTGGAATGGTCCTAAGGGGAGCCGGTAGTACGAGTAGTGGTGATGATGGACCCGGGGATACGCCATTGTGGAAGTTCCACGAACACACTGCCGCTGTTAAAGCACTCGCATGGGACCCCCATATTGCTGGCCTGCTGGCAACGGGTGGTGGAACGCAAGATAAACATATTCGATTCTGGAATGTCAGCAATGGGACTATGCTCAACGAGCTTGATACAGGATCTCAAGTCAGTGAATGCCCGTATTTTCTTTGGACAATACTCATTAACAGCATCCTTTTTAGGTCTGTAACCTCATCTGGTCAATGACGTCACATGAGCTTGTATCTACCCATGGCTTCTCCTCCACAACCGCCCAAAACCAGATCTGTATCTGGAAGTACCCGAGTCTTAATATGGTGGCATCCCTCACTGGACATACAAATCGTGTCTTATACCTTGCTATGAGTCCTGACGGAGAAACAATAGTGACTGGTGCTGGTGACGAGACGTTGAGATTTTGGAATGCTTTTCCATCAAGAAAGGAGAGGGAAAAGGTTGGGATAATGGGAAATGGTGCTTCGAGTGTAGTTGGACAGTGGGTGTCGAAAACGAGGGATAGTGCTTTGGACTATGGCCGATTGATTCGATAATGGTCGCGATGCCCATGTCCCTGGTGAACGACTACTAGCCCCCAACTTCAGATCTTTGGACTTTTATTTACAAAAAAACAAACAGTGCTTTAGCTGTTCTAGTGATGTTACAAGCTTTGATTTGCTATCATGTCTATCGTTTTTCGCTTCCTCTATACGTACCTGTTTTTTTTTTCATAGATTATTTTTTGGTTTGTTGGGACTCTTGATCTATAGCTTTTCTGCCTTTATGCATGTAACATAAACCGTTATCCATACACTCACAGAAGCCCCTCATCATATTTATGCAAAATATGTATTTGTTTCCTCATGATGGCTTTTAGTTGTCAGAAACAGATTTCCTCTTAAAGAAAATCCCTACCGCGAATCATATTGTTCACACTGCACTTTGGGTTAGAAATCCTAATCATTGTTCTTTGATTCTCCAAGGAAATGACCTCATAAATGTTTAAAGGGGAAATCATTCTAAGATTAGGCTAATGATCAACTTCACGCTGCCAATTTCGTAGTACAATTGAAGAGAACTCGAGGTATATATATATTCTCTCTACCTTTCAACAGAAGATAAAAGGAGCTATAGATCGATTATAATTTTTTTCAGGAAATACTCAATTTTCGAGTACCAATATTTGTGATGGCAAGTCCACTTGCCAGATACGGCCATACATTGAAAGAAGTCGTGGGATGATGTAACTCAGGCGTACATAAGAGATCACCGTTGGATCTTCATCGGTTTAGTTCTGTTCTCGATCTACAGCTTGCCGTAACGCCATGACGATCCATTCATTTGACCTACTTGATGGGACATCGATTCCCTGGCTTTCTTGGGGCAATGGAACAGCTGTCGGCGGGAGCGAAGATGCCATCGAGAAAGGGAAACTTGCTTTGCAGCATGGGCTCAACCATATCGATACCGCGCAACAATATAAAACCGAACGTGAAACAGGCGAATCGATGAAGCGAGCTGGGGTGCCCAAGGATAAAGTCTACGTGACATCGAAGCGTGCGTCTATACGGACTTCGAAGGGGGTCTTTCATTTGTCTGATCAGCTTTTCTCGATCGGAAAGTTTCTCAGGACGTTGATGATCAATCGATTTCATTAGATGAAATCCGTGCTCGTGTCGATGGTTCTTTGCAGAAACTTGGATTCGTCCCGGATCTCTTCTTGATCCATAATCCTTTCGTAGCGGCACCTGGAGAGTTGAAGCAAATGTGGCAGATCCTTGAAGGTCTCAAGGATGAGGGAAAACTGAAAAGTATTGGTGTCAGTAATTTCCGACCTCAGGACTTGGAGGCTGTTCTTGACGGAGCGAAATATAAACCGGTCGTTAATCAGGTGATGAGACGTACCTTTTAGAAAAAATAAAAAGTTTTGTGTCTGATCAGATTTTCAGCTCGAGTTCCATCCCTATGTCTTGACCCATCTTGCGCCTGTTTTGGAGATGCAGAAACAACATGGAATTGTCACCGAGTCATACGGCGCTCTCACACCGCTTTTGCGACACCCAACTGGTGGCCCACTCAAACCTGTTCTCTCGGCCATCGCTGCGAAAGTCTCCCAAAAGACGGGAAAGCCGATCGATGAAGCAACTGTACTCTTGTTATGGACCCGTGCAATGGGTGCTGTCGCAGTTACGGCTAGTGGAAATCCAGCGCGAATGCAATGGTTAGGTGAACTAGCCGCGTTACCACAACTGTTGACAGAGGCCGATGTTGAGGAGATTACGCAAATTGGGAGGAAGTATCATTTTCGGCATTATGTGAGTATTTCTTCTAGTTGACGAGTGGATGAGAGTTTTTGATGGACTGTCTTAGAGGGAGCACATGGAGAAAGATTTCCCGCTTCCGAACCTCCCGAGCCAATGAACTTTGAATGGAAAATGAATTTGTACTATGTAGCGGTGATTCTTCCGAGTTTGAGTATCGTTGAATGGTGATGAACAGATTGATGTTCATGTTTTCCAGATATGTATTAGGACGAATGATGATTGCTTTTTTGCGGATCCAAGGTTTGTTGCTATCCCATATGAGAGCTCGGTGGAACCGCCGGTACGTTGCAGCCCAATTCAGACCAAGTCGACGTCAACGATAGATTGGCATTGGCATTTGGCAGTTGAGCAGATGGAACTAGCAGTCTCTGCTTTAGGACCTCTGAACAAGTTCATGTCTACATGCTGTAGCTCTCTCCTTGCTCATCACGGGTCCAAGTTCCAAGGCCATTTATCCCAGGATTCCAGCGCTATGCGCATATACTGATGTTTCATGGACTACAGACCAGCTGCCCTGCGACAAGTGCTGATGTGGCAATGAGCAGCAGTAAGATGTGTACAAGGAGGTTCATGTTATTATTCTGACAAAAGGTGAGTCACTTGCAGAGTACGCGAGTACAAGGTAGATATTTGACCGCCATTTGTGCTCACGAGCATTTTCCATCCTGGGTTCAAGTTAGAGGACACAGCTCAGTATTGTGAGCAGGAGTCACCACATCTTCGGCCCTAATACGAAACAGCGCTAAGTGAACATATGCCGTTAAATAAGGTAAGACTAGGAAAGGGTGTTGGAGCTGTCAGTCTTGGCGGCTTGGGACACCTTGCTGTCCGTTTTTACAAGGAAATAGACTACAACGACATTGTAAGAGAAGGTTCTCCTCGAATGATCTTCCATTTTTTTGAGTCCATCAATCCACGATAGGATGACATTATGAGTATGGGTGACATACAATTATTGATATTTGCAGAAGGAGACTGTTAAGCCCCTTGATCATAGTGATCCTTTTTCTAAAATGTGGGTTGATCGCGATCCAGGTGTCGTCTGGCATCCCCTTGGAGAAGGATTGGCCCTGCATGTCGATCAGCGGTTGATCATTGCTGGCCGCCTTGATAATCAACTTCCTACAAGACGTCAAGACGCATTTATTTTTGGGTCATGCTTTAATACCTTCAGCGTCTATAACGGATGCTATATTTATCTGTTGAAGCAAAATGTGAGTGAAGCTTGACATCGGCTCCCCGTATCTTTACCTGTTGATTAATCCAGCAGAAACCGGCAGGAAACGATAGCTATTATGTTCAAACTCACTTGGACAAATAAATCCACCCATAGGTCGAGGTTCTTTTCGGTTTTGATTTTCTACCGTGGCATGTTTCCGCCTGATTGACATTATTCCGAGTGAAAGGGTCAGGGAAAACGGTTCATGGGCGTCAAAATAATGAAATCTTAGTTCTGTCGGGAACAAAGAATGAACATCCGCATTTTGGCTTTTTCAACATATTTTATTATAAATTCATTCAGATTTAGTCAATGCAATTGTACTATGGACCAAAAAGCGTATTAAATATACACTTTTTCAGGTTAATGTACTGAGATAATAACTCACAGTGTTTACCAAACAATTAGAATAAGTTAGACAACAGCGGGGAAATGTTTGTGCATGCTTAAACCGGGAGCTGTCGGAGTCTGAAAGAGGTTGTTTCTCGGAGGTCGTGTACGACGTTGGTGAGGAGAATGAATGTACGTCGTCCGTCGCCATCAACAGTGCCAAAACTTACTTGATGCTTAGAACCTACTTCGCACTCTCACTGAAAGTAATGCAAAGCCACTAACTGACCTTCGCCTCCTCCTCAACACCGTCAAGGAAGGCCGGGTATGTTTGTTATTACTTCACTCTCGACCGTGGCTGACATCCACCTTATAGAAACAAAGCGCCGACACCAAGCTTTCAGATGCTTTCTACGATGCTTTGGAAGGTCTTCTTGCCGACCTAAAGTCTTTACCTCTCGTCTGTGGCTCAGTGACCGTATGCGACGAGAACTTACTCACGGTGTCATTTAACAGGATAACCGCGATGCAGAAGCGTTCCTCAAGCCCGTATCGAAAACGGAAGTCCCAGATTATTATGATGGTTCGTTCTACTGCCAAGTGTAATGTCTTTAAACTAGAATGAAATCCAACAGTTATTTTGAATCCGATGGATTTCCAAACTATGTCTAAGAAAGTTAAACAGAAACAGTACAAGTCCAAGCGCGAGTTTAAAGACGATCTTGAGCTCATCTGGTCCAATTGTTATACGTACAACGCATCAGATGTATGTTGGGTTCCCGACCTGTTGTGCTAGTACTGAACATTGGGTACCAAATTAGAATCACCCGCTCCGACAGTGTGTTAAACGCCTCAAAGCTAAGGCAGATCACTTGCTCAGACATATTACCGATCGGCGCGAACGCACAGATCCTTTGATCCCGTATGAACTAGGAGCTGAATACACTGGCTTGCTACCAAAAATGAACGGTGTCAGTTCAACACATACTCGCTCATCGTCGTATTCGTCAGCAAAGGGTGGTACACCGGGAATAGCAACCATCAGGCCTTCACCGTCACTCTACCGACAGCCCACGTTCAGTCTCAACATACCCTTCTCGGAATCCGCTGCTATAACGCGAACACCTGAGGGCATGGCCATGTTCTTCGAGCTTGACGCAGAGGTAGCTGCTGCTTTTAAGAAGCCGAATATGCAGTTAATGCGACGGTTAAAAGGCATTGCACCTTCCTCTCTGCTAAATAACGGAGGACAAGATGGGGTAGATGTTGTAGTGCCAAAGGAAGAAAATTCGGCAGAAGCTGACGAAGTCATGGGAGACAAACGAAAACTGTACGTTATCTCTTGTAAACACTCATATGATGACTCAAGTTTCTTGCTAGATCATCACCTGACGAGTCGAATAGTCGACCGCGGAAGCGGGCGCGATTTGTGACACCCTGCTCTGCTCCTCTATCCCCCGGACAAGATCAAGTCAAAGAGGAACTGTCTGACCTATGGTGGGCTGCAGCACAATCAGATACCCTACTCGCAAATGGCGTCCCTCCTATCCCTTTCGGTCCTTCATCCTCTGAAGTCAAATATCGCTCTTTGTCCTCCTCATCTTCATCTTTGGTGTTACGCTCCGCATCTTCTTCGCTTGTATCATCCTCGTCCAAACGTCGTCTCTCCGACGATCACTCATCATTATCCGACCGTGAACCTAAAGCGAAGCGGCGAAAGAAGATGCAAGATGCGATAACGGACGAAGCACCACCTATGCGTGTCGAGAATCCGAAAGCATTGTTGAATATGATGAACACGAATATCAAGACGATGCGGAGAATCCGATATACGCATGCGAAGTTCGCAGCATTGAATGCGACGACAACAGTTGCAAATGAAGAAGTGGAGGAAGGTACATCTCTCATGTCTGGAGGGATCGGTTCAGTTCTTCCTATGGCGGGACCTTCATTGGGCGATGTTGATATACTTGATTCGTCCATATCAACAGGCAGTACTGGGGAGGCAATCAACGCCGCTGTAGATGATGAGATTATGAATGAGAAATTGGATGAGCGGCCATTTACCATCATGCAGAAGGTGAAAGTGAGAGGGAAAGAAAAGGAGAGAGAACGGATGGTAAGGCATGGTGGAGTGGATATCGGCGAGAAGAATGCTTGGAGTTGTTTACAATGGACTAATCGGAAGATTTTGGAACATGTTGGCTTCCAAGGTGTGTACATCGTTAATCTGTGATCATTTTTGATTGGACTTCAAAAGGTACATCGCAGGTATCGTTGGACATGCTGTCAGGTATCTTAGCAGAGTACATTTCTAATGTGGGTCGGACGATTAAATTTTTGTCTGATAAATACGCTGGAACTATGACGCCCGAGGTAAGCTGCGAATTTCAGCCCTTTGATAAATCTGGGTTGCTCAATGCCAAATAGGAAATTATACTACATACATTATTTGAGAGTGGAACTTCTAAAGTGCAGGATCTGGAGAGATATATCCGTGACGACGTAGAGAGATACTCTTCGAGGCTGAATGAGCTAGAGAGGAAGATTGTTGGTGCTTATCGGGAAGCGGTGAGTCAAAGACAGTTCCTTTGGATACCTTAGGCTCAGATAATATCATGCAGACGGCTGGAGAGACATTGGAGGACGAAGGCCTGTTTATGGAAGAGGAAGAAGACGAGACGAGTGCTCTGGCAGTGTATGTCGTTACTTTCTTCTCTTGCGCACATATTTCATCTTTATTTTCGCAGTGGTGATTTCGCAGACATGTTAGGCGAAGATTATCTTGGTCTCCGTGAACTTGGTATTGCAGCAGAATTCGGAATGTCAAGTCTCACCATACCCAAGAAACTCCTTAAAAGCAAGAAAAGCCAACTCAAGGGTGGACCTGTAGCTTCTAAACCTAATGAACCACCACCACTTTACCCACCACCTCCACCTTTTATTCCTCTTGCATCCAACAAAGTAAATGATCAAATCGGTTTATTGAAGGATTATTATGCCGGGAGATTTACCACTTTGGCCGCCGCCGCTGCAGCTGCTCCAAAACCTTCCCCTCCACTACCTGGACCTTTTGGTGCCCCTATGGCAATACTGCCAGGTCCGAGCCTCGCGGTGCCTTCACTGTCGGGGCCAAATCTCTCACAGCTTCCGTCCCTTCTACCTAGATCTTCATCAGCAAAGTCTGTGCCCACGCCTGTACCTGTGCCGTCAGCACCGCTACCAACAGCAGGTTTGCCATCCACAAATTCTATTGTGGTACCTGGAGCTAGCGCCTCAACGACTGCCTTGCCGCCACAAACAACTCAACGGCCTGTCATCGATTGGACATCTATGCCTAAGCTCACGTTACCTGATGACACACCTTCAAGTGCACAGGTCAAGATGGGACCATTAGGGCAGATCACGAAAGGTGGAGGTGCGAGTGGAGCAAGTAAGAGGAAAGGAAAGGGCGCGGTTGGTGCCAGTGCAGTCGGAGATGGTGTGGATGCTGCTGGGTCTACACGTGCAGAAAGTGGCGGTGCTCCTGTTTCGACGGTGTCTGGAGCAGTGAATAACAGTGCATCTAGTCCGGTGAAGAAACAAAAGGGTGCCACAGGTGTTGGGACGGGGAATGGGAGGAAGAAGAAGGGGCCCGATGGATCCACATCAGGCGGTGGTGGGACGCAACAGGGAAATGGCGGACAAGGATCGCCGTACCCACCGGTCGTCGTGGCCAGCGCCTAGTCATGCTCAACAGAGAATTGGCTTTCGGCAAGTTCGATTTGAACTTGGTCTTTTATCGACATCTGTGTTATATTAATCCTATGCTATTGGATCGTTACCCCTGTATCTTAATCTTAAATTAACATCGTTTGACTTAACCTGCCCTGCACCATCTTCATCGCCCATTTTGGAAGGTTACAAACGGATTTCGTCATCCCGCAACAGCCGCAGTACAGCAACAATGATATAAATATACACTGCACCGTTCTACAACTCTGACATTAATGTCTCGCGGTGGTGTAAGTGTTTTTGCTTTTTGCTTGCTTGTACATGAGACAGCTGAACATTGGCGATAATCAGGGATACAACTCTAGCTACGGTGGTGGAAACTCTAGCTACGGTGGTCAAGGCAGATACGGTACCCCGGCAATGGGAGTAGGAGGGGGAGGAGGGTATGGATCCCTCGCCCGGGACAACAGCGGTGTTGGTGTTCGTCGTCGTTGAAAAACTCAGTTTGCTTAAGATACTAATCAAGAATCTCAGGGATATCCAGGGGGTTTTGCTGCCCCTCAGAGTCGCGGACCTCCACCTGGGGCCGATCCTCAGTCAGTAGATTCCATTGCCTGTTTTACCTGCGCATTGAAAACTTCTTGGATGTACACAGACTTTGGTCGTGGTTTAGTGCTGTCGATACTGATAGATCAGGCGCAATCACAGCCAAAGAGCTTGGTGAGTCATGTGTCGTGTTTGACTGGATTCAGTTTATGGAGGTATCTTGTAGAACGTGCTCTCATTAACGGAGATTGGACTCGTGGGTTCTACCTGGTGTGCACTGTAAAGTGAGATTGATGAGTCTCGTTTAGCTTTTGATCTGGATACGGTGAAACTTTTGATGACGATTTTCGTGAGTTCTTTTGTATTTGGCTTTTTGCTATAGAATTTTATGATGCATATCAGGATACTGATCGGAGTGGAACGATTGGTTTCAATGAGGTGCGCAGGCGAAAATTAGGAAGTCTGTGGATGTGCAACTGATATTGCATTACAGTTCACTGGCCTTTGGAAGTATATTAATGTACTTCAATCACAATTAGAGGGGTAAATAAAAGGCTAACGTTGACATAGGATTGGCAAAGCGTGTTCAGGCACTTCGATCGTGACCGATCAGGCTCTATCGATGGTCAGGAACTTCAACAGGCTCTCCATCAATTTGGGTTAGTTCTTGTTAAACCTACACCTACGTTGTTTATCTGAGATCACCAGTTTCAACCTTTCTCCTCCTATGATTGATATGGTCCAAAGGAAATACGGTGCGCATACACTTGTCTTCAAGGAAGTCAGAAAACTCATTGTAGTCTACCCTTGTGGTAGACATTAAAGCATCTGCTCCAACGGTGCCTGGTCGTCCAACTCCAGGAATTTCCTTCGATCGCTTCGTCCGTGCGTGTGTTGTTGTGAGGCAGCTCACAGAAACATTCCAAAGGTTGGATACTGATAGGGATGGATGGGTACAAATGAGCTATGATCAGTTCATCCAGTGTGTGCTTAGTTTGCCTTGAAGTACAGATAGATTCTGTATCGAATAAAAAAGGACAGGATATATTTCATTGATTTCCAATTGTATGTTATCCGAGTATGTACTAGCCTGCTAATATCTTGTCAGAGGCCAGGAGTTGAGAGGGAAACCGAGTTATACATCTACCTAGATTCCCAATGCACCACTAAGCTCATTACTACATCTACCCAAAGTCTGCCTACCCGACATTAGCCAAACACACCCCTGAAGAACTATCTAGAGGGTTCAGAAGAAACCAGAGTCATCACTGCCCTGCTCCTCCAATTGTAATTACAGTTACTCTTTCTGATTCCTTTAAACCTGCCACTATAGCGACATCTCCAACACCCCTGCACCTTTCTCATCTACTAACAAATTTCATTTTTCATTTCAATATATCTTTACCACTAGGCCTCATGCTTGAAAAATTCTGGGGAAGGTCAATAGCAAGTTTTGTTGCTTGTTTCCTTCTGATCCGACTTTCATCTCAGACGTATGTCGCAGATTCAAATTTGACGAATATAATAAAAGCTGATCAGTAGCTGATCAGTCCTTGATTATTTCCATCAATCAGCAGCATCACTTTGTCTGCAGTTCACACGCATATCATGTCAACTGATTTCTTGGCAGGTTGAGTTTGATGTTCTTGACATTAGGAGATTTGTCTCCTCGCCTCGAGGCTGATGATTACCCCTTCAGATAGTTTGATCTCACAGGACTATGAATGACGGGGCACACCGCAGGTCGGGCTTCCAATCTCTGGAGAACAAGGTTCTGGAACATGTTTTATATACTAGTCATCCGAACTCAGACGCTATATTTATTGTCCCGAATTTGACGGTGCTTTGCTAAACCGAGGTTCCGGTTCCGGTTCTCCATGCCTTGTTGCCACCCCCTCTCTTTACCTTGAGCCATAACATTCCGCCGTAGCCATGGGGCTAAAATTTCCCTATCATCAAGACTACAATATTCGAGGGGGCGATCTGCATTTTCGAGTATGTCCTATTGTAAAATATCTACATCATTGTATCTAACCAACGAGAAGGCGGACAAAACGCTCTTCAGAGTACATTCTTATTTCTTTGTGCGCGAGTCAGATTATTGGAAAGAGGAACTGGGAGATGCTGTGGATGAACCGCTGAAGAAAGGCCAGGATGTGAGAAATTCAATTATTCTGGACGAAACACCGAGCGATTTCGCATGGTTCCTTTGGGTTTTCTATAACATGTGCGTTTTACTTCCTCGGAAAAGACAAGGGAAAGATAATCCGACCGACCAGCTCTTTTGGTAATTACACCAAGGCTACTCAACACGACTGGAAGACGATATTGCGCATTGCTGCAAAATGGGGGTTTGATCAAGTCAGAGAGCTCGCTGTTCGCCACTTGGAGAATACAGATATCGACCTCGTTAATCGGATCAAGCTCTATAAGGAACATGGCGTGGCTCAGAAACATCTTTTCCCCCTATATATGCAACTTGCCGTGAGGAGAGAACTCATTACATTGGACGAGGCGCAAATCTTGGGAATGGAGACCCTCGTCAAGATTCATTCAGTACGCGAGCGCATTCGAGCCCCTGTAATCAAGGAGCAGCCTTTACATAGTCCAGTTCGCAAAGATGTCAACCCGAAGGATATCACTGATATCGTCGCCTCGACATTCAATATCCCAATTATGAATGGTCAGATGCTGTCACCTCTTACTTGATGAAGTAGGCTCATTATTTTCCTAGGTTCTTCATGATCGAAGTTGTGTATTACAATTTGTACTCTGACAGGATAACGCTATGATGTATTTGCTTTTCCCAGAACCACATTGACAGTTCTCGAAGTAGATATCCCTGATTTGGACTAGCCTTTGAAGCGTCTGATCATGGGCTGCCTCAGAAAATCTACGCTGATGTGATGCCTGAATGGCCCATGACCCTCATTCTAGATCACCTCGTGTAGTTCCTGGAATCTCACTGTTGACATACCTTGGGAGGGACAGATAATCAATGGTGGCCTTGTAAGGTTTTCTAAAGTCCGTTTATTGAAGATCATCAAATCGTTTACCAACGAACAATCCCCACATATAAGTATCCAATAATCTGTTCATCATCAGATATCTATCATCCAAGTGGTTTCGATAAGCATCTGATCATGCCCAGAATTGTTGATGTAGCCTCGAAGATAATCCTTCAAATTGACTTTCCCAGCAGTATTTTCTTGCTGAATTCTTGCTTTACCAGTGCAATTCAAATTGATTAATTTATCCTTCAAGAATTTTTGGTAACGACAATAATTGCTTAGAAGCAAGCTATTGGAGCATTGAAAAAGTGTGAGTTATCCAAACTTTAATTCTCTGGCCCACAGAGAGTAACTGTTTTCGGTATGTTGGATAAAATCTTAGAACTATCAGTACCTCTCGGTCCCGATTAAGCCGAGAAGGGAGGAAAAGGCCACTGACAATTTCTATAATGTCGAGTCGCCCATTGAATGTGAGGATGGGAAAGTGATACTGTCCAGAATTTGATCAGAATAAAGATTATTAAGTCATCATATCTCACCTTGAATAATATGATCCAGAACAGACCAACTTACAGAGGGTGGAGGGAACTTGCACGAGACGCTGTTGTTGCATTATGATGTACTTGAATATCTGATATAGAGTCATCGGATGCTTTCATGATCGATTGCGGACCCCTTTCGGTATCGGTGAAATCCTTGTTTTCACCATATGGCTCCAGAGTTTTTTGATCCATCCTTCTAGTGAAACGGGACTTTACAAACCAGAAGACGGCACAGACAAGCAAAAGTGCTGCTGCTGCTGCCCCCGTGGCAATGCCTCCAATGGTATTGGCGTGTCGAAGATTTACGGGGCTGGTGGAGGCTAAACCGGATGCTGTCGTTGAGCTAGTCGAAATAATGTCAACGGTGGACGACGAGGTACGACTTTGATGTGATGTTGAATGATGTGTGGACCTTGGAGAGGATGTCGAGTCATTGGCCGCAGATGTCGGTGTGGGGAGTACAGACTCAGTAAGATCTGAAGCATATGACTGAAAGCTCGCTTTACCCGCAAGAATCTTCACTCACTCGTACTCTGCTGGGCTCTAATCTGATCGAAGCTATCTGACGGCTAGCAAAAATACAGTAAGGATCCAATCGGTTTTTGTGAATCATGACACTTACTGTGGGATCGAGAAATGCCCACCCTGGCACATGTAGTGTAGTTGGTAAGGGTTTTGGGAAACTATCAAGACTATGGCTTGAGTCGTGCCTGCATGTCTATCACAAGAGTCGTACCTGGTGCTAACATTAGGACAGTTTGCTGCCCACTCGCTCCATCTGTAATAAGACCTCATTGCAGTTCGAATCCAAACCGTATCATTGAATGACTAACGCAAGATAGGAACGACCTTGGCATGCAGCACATGCGCTCATCAACGAGTAGGTGACGGTATTGCACTGGCAGTCATTGGCATCAAAAACTGACTTTGGCCCTATATAATGG
>Ga0153934_1000277_pt1 | contig 15426 bp, 7 predicted proteins | sample TSNJ018MetaG_FD_104708 | JGI IMG/M metagenome (GOLD analysis project Ga0153934, IMG submission 104708) | Attine ant fungus gardens microbial communities from New Jersey, USA - TSNJ018 MetaG | ecosystem: Host-associated > Fungi > Mycelium > Unclassified | place: USA: New Jersey, Wharton State...
AGCATTGGAAATGGTGTCATCAGGAGCTACGTGAGCCCTCTTATCCCTTTCATCACCAACTACGCTCTCGTGCAGTTCGAGTGACGAACCTCAGTTCCCTGGCCCAACTCAATCACTACCTCTACTCCCTCCTTCGTTATTCGCGATAAGACTTTCCATGATGTCGATCATCCTGGTCTCAACGAAATCAAGAAACGGCCAATTGAATACCTTGCAGAAGCCCTCCTAAAAGAGTTCAATGCGGCAAGGAAATATTTGAAGAAGCAGCTATCACTTCAGCACGCGAGGAGCCTGCTTAACACACTGAAACCACTGCCTTATCGATGCTGGTAAACACACGGGCTCCACCTTCTAGTGTTATTGAACAGATCCTTCGCTATCTCCTCCCCTTCCTAAACTTCACTCACCATCGACCAAGGATCTATTTTTTGGGCCACCAGGTACAGGCAAAATGTCTCAGTCAAAGTATAGCTCGTGTTCTCGGTCGTCTATGTCAACGTATCTCTTCTGGTGGTGTCCATGATGAAGCCAAAATACACGGTCGCAGAAGTGCTCATGTTGTATCTGGTCCCAGACTTGCCGTTAAAGCACTTTGTAAATCCTCATGTATCAACCCTGTCATTCTTCTCGACAAAGTTGACAAAATTGGACAAAGTAATTTTCATTGAGATCTTTCCGTTGCCGTTTTAGAAGTCTTGTATTTGTGCGGAGAAGCATGTTGAGGAGAATAGGTAGAAGAAAATGAGGATGGTTTAGGAGAGTGGTGTTCATGATGATGGTGATGATGATGAGTGCTTCGGTAGTGAGAGTGGACGTGAATGTGAACAGGTAGAAAACTTGCTGAAAAGTACATCTTGTCCTTGGCTAAAGTACATTGAGGTACTCAAATGATTAGGTGAACTGGAAAACAGGACGAATGCGCGGAGCTCGCTGCTCTATTCGAAGTTGTTGCTTGTCCTCTCAAAACATATTTTTGCTTTAGCGAGTCTAGTTGTCCAGACTATTACCTGTACAGAGTAATCAGAACGAAACTCCTTGTTGGGAAGGACCAAGGGTGGATATGACAAGGTGAAACAGTCCAGGCCTCACTTGAAGATGAAGAAAAAGATAAATTACAAGCAGCGGCAACAAATAGAATCTTGTTAACCTATCATTCCTTCATCTCAGTTCTGACAAGACAGAGTACTCCCAGACATGGGTGAAGAAACATGGAGAGAAAAGTACAATCTATGCTCGATGATCTCGCACAAAAAAGCTGTGATTTTTTTGGTATGGCTCTAGGACCAGGTTTACATTGCATCACCAAGAAACAAGCGAACACATCCAACTCACAAAAACTGCCAGGAATCTTGGGATAACCTCTGCTACGCCTTTCCAACCCATCCAAGCGCTTGCACTATCTTCGATGCTTCTGCTAGGTCGCTTCTGCACACCTCTCAAGGACCCAGAGTGACAGTGAGGGTGTTCAGAAAAGGTGATGTCAGGAGGGTTGGACAGGTCTTAGTTGGCGTGTAACAGCCAACTCTATTGGCTAAATAATATTTCTTCAGTTGGAGTCGCACATTGCAGTCTTCCTTCCAATCATAAAAATGTTCATTTCAAGTATGAACCTTGTTATTAATAAAGCTCTTTGAGGCCTAAGCTGCAATATCTTGTTGAGATCGCAGATTTCTCTCTTGAGGTGGTATCGATATCAGAATGATTTTACAGGTCAATTCATTCCAAAAACATACAACTGACAAAACAATCATTTACGCCAGCAGAAGGAGCTTTTGATTAGTAATACTTGTCCAATATAGAGTTCAAGCTCGTATATGATGTCGTCAGGAATTGACCATTGTTCAGGATTCTTCCTCTGTGCCTGTGTGACTCGATCGGCGGATGCATTTGCAAAACAGGTCATTTAGACACACAGATCTGTCATGCTAGGGACGAACAAAAACTCGAATAGACCAACGAGCTCCTGTAACTCGTCCTCCTTTCCAATTCACATATCCACTTCAACACCTCCGAGTACTTCAGCTGAGGACAAGACGCACTTTGGTATCCTACTCCAGCAGCTCCCCTACCTCCTCCTTTTACTCGAGTTCCCTCAACAGCTCTTTGTCAATCCATTCCGCCCACTTTCTGCCAAGCCTTGAGTTAGAGGAGTCCACGTTCGCTGCCTTCTTTTGGGGTACCCCGATTACCCCTCTATGCGATGGTAGCAAGCATACATACATTCTTCTTGTGCTTGACTGGGACCTAAAACAATGGCTCATTGTCCCGACCCATGACCTGTCTATCTTGCAGCTTAAGTTTATAGCCATGAGCGGAATGATTTCCTGTGTAAAGTCAGTGTCAAATTCGACGATTTATGGGAACACCTAGTTTCCGAAGCACAGCGAGAAACCAATTGTGAGTTGATCTTTGCCTCGATCATTTCCCGTTTACTCAGGGTACCTCAGCAGACTTCAAGATTGAGTTCACTAATTCCATTTCAGGATTACAGTTCTGGATCGTCGCCGAGGTATGCATTTTATGATTATTTATGCAGATTCCCTCCTCAAACGTAATCTTAGGCCTACAACAACAATTTACGCGCTCTAGATGTCCAAATCAAAAGTACAGTAAAAAGCTTGGAATCCTTCAAACCACTTTTGAGCCACTTGGGTCGTGCGGAAGCTGGTGTTGGGATGATTTTTGAGTTCGCCAAGGCCATCAGTGGGGTAATAAATCATTGCCTGGTGTATGCATGCATCATCTGACTTGAAACAGCTCAATTCTGCAGCTCAAACAGTGGTCAACTGCATTGACGTCGTATACAAAGTCGGCCACATTCTTTTTCGATACAAATAACATGACTGATCGATTTTACAGCATTTCGAAGCTCAAAAAGAATCTCATGAAGCAATGCAAGACCTCGCAAAAAGCATGAGTACATTAGCTGTCCAGCTCGAGAGGCTCAAGGACATTCCGAAATCAGACGAACTGCGTCGTACTATCAATGAATTTCCTGGAATGATGGAAGAAGTGGTGGGCTTTATTGAGCAGTGGCTCGGAAGTTGGTCAGGTGGGTATCCAACTGGGCGAGATAGATTTATGACTGAGTTGTTGGTCACAGCCAAACATATCCTCACTGTCCCTCATAAGGACAAGGTAACTGAATTACAGAAGAAACTAGAGACTTTTGCGGGAAATTTCGACCGAGATTTTCTTATAGAGATCAGAGCAGAACAAGGTCTGGCCTTCATGCCTGATGTTCATCGTCCAACCTGACTGATTTGTGGTTCGTATCAGCCATCATAGCACAAAATGCGAAGATGGCCACCGACAAGAAGGAACTGGAGGATTTAGTGAGCGCCCTTGGGGCTAATAGGCTCTCCTTGCGCACACCATGTATGGAAGGCACCCGCATTGCCATCTTACAAGAGATTGAAGACGAGATCACAAATGTCAATGGTCCCAATATGATCTGGATAAGGGGATCCCCTGGTGTTGGAAAATCGGCCTTGGCAGCTAGCATTGCCAGTCGACTAGAGGATCAGAAGCGACAAGTAATATCGTTCCGGTTTGATCGCACAGAAAAGACCATCACCACAAAATCTCTCTGGCGTGCTGTCGCCTGTCATCTTGCCCGCCTGTATCCCTCTCTTCGACCACACTTAGCCCAAGGCAATCAAGGGCACAGCTCATCCGACATTGATCGGCTTTTCAAATTGCTCATCGAGGAACCATTATCTGTGCTGGACGATGATGTTCCGCGAGAGGAACTTCCTGTAATTTTGATCGATGCATTGGATGAATGTGGTGGCCTCAGGCACAACGCATCTGAGATGGATGATTTTGAGGGCCTTGTGCGTACGCTCAAGCGCTGGGTTCAGGTTGATCACTTGAAGAGGCTCAAGTTGGTTGTCACCAGCCGGCCCGAGGACCATATCACCAAAATCTTCCCGGAGTCTGTCTGCACTCATGTCAATATCCCCTCTGGCAATGATGTCAAACCGGGAGATAGTGCTTCTGAAGACATCAGTATATTCCTCAAGTCCCGTCTCAAGAGTATGGGATTGGGAGTTGCATTGATTGAAAAGGCGCTCAAGTCCCTGGTTCCTCGTGCTGCTGGTATATTTATCTGGATAACATCTGCTGCCAATTTCCTCGAATGGGATCCCGAAGTACGGTTTGCCATGCTTGAAAAGGATTATGGAAAGGGGTTAAAAAACATGCATTCTCTGTACTCAACGATCATCAAAGCATCGTTCGGACATGGTCTCAGAGGAAAAAATCAGGGCAGTCGTCTCTGTTATGGGTGCAATGATATTTGCCAAGGAACCGCTTGATGATAATGCGCTTATTATGCTTCCTGGAGTTAAGATTCTGGGTTCAGATGCAGGCCAGTTAGGGCTTATTAGAAAAGGTCTCATGTCGGTCATTGATCCTGGTCCTATCCTTTGTTTCCATCATTGGTCTTTTAAAGACTTTCTTTTATCTCCATCCTTTCGACACGAACACCCTAGCCTTTCGGCTATTCAGAATCGAGTTTATCATGAACATCAGCTTACTGTGTTATGTTTGAAGACTCTGGTTTCTCCCAAGCTCCACTTCAATATGTGCAGCTTGGAATCTTCTATCGTCGAGAATGTGGATCTTCAGGCCACTGCGAAAACCACTATTCCTCCTCTTGTCTTATACTCGTGTCAATATTGGGCTGATCACCTTGTTCACACTCTGGCTGACCACCTTGTTCACACTCTGGCTGACCACCTTGTTCACACTCTGGCTGACAAACCGTTGATGGAGGCTGTAGAGTTTGTGATGTATGAGAAGTTATTGTTCTGGTTGGAAACAATGAGCCTATTGGGTAAGATGCATGAAGCATCTTTGATTCTGAGAAAGGCTTTAGGTTGGAAAGTGCGTCTCCAGTTCATTTTCTACAATACACCTCTGATGTTGGCTGGCCAGACACTCAACCCTGATCACAAACTAACGTTGTTCATTCGCGATGCCCTCGAATTCATTTCTGCATTTATCATCCCAATCTCTCGATGTGTCCCCCAAATCTATGTTTCCGCCCTCTCATTTGCGCCCGAACAATCTCTTGTTGCCACAGAATTCCGTTCAAGGTTTCCCAACACTGTTGTGGTCACTGAAGGGAAACCTAGTCAGTGGCCAATGGTGGTGGTCACTAAAGGGAAATCTAGTCAATGGCCAATGGTGGTGTTCACTGCCGAGCACCACAAGAGTCCTGTGTACCGTATGGTCTTTTCGCCTTATGAAAGCACCTTTGCTTCCATATCAAGAACCAATCATAAAATTATCATGTGTGTCTGCGACTCTAAAACCGGTCATTGCATTTCAGGCCCATTCGAGCTGCCTCACAAGGAGTTTGTATATGATGCCTACTTCAGTCCTGATGGGAGACGTATTCTACTCAAATTGGAATCTTATGCAGTAGTCGTGGACATTGAGACTGGTGAGGAGCAGTTTCAGATCAAGGGTTGGAATTTTGTCTTCATTCATCATGACGGAAGAATTGCATCAATGCATTGGATAGGTGGAGATAAAGGTGGAGATCCAACTCGGATTGTGGTCAAGTTATGGGATGCTAGCAATGGTGCCCTGATATCCAACAGGTTGTTCGAGGTGAATGATGTCGCCGGCACCCAATTTTCTCCTGATGGGCGTTTTCTGGCCGTAGCAAGGAAGTCTGAGAGTGCTATTGAACTATGGTGTCTGAAAGATGGCAAGGATCCCCGGCAATTCTCGTATCCTCCTAGAGATCTGAAATCACTCGTCTTTTCTCCAACCAGTGACTCTTTGATGGCCGTATCTCGGAAAAAAGATATCTACCTTTGGAGACTGGACACACAAGAAATGGCATCCTTCAGCCATGATGTCTACTATGGCTCACATGTTATTCATCCGCCCCTCACTAACTACCTATTTATCGAACAAGCATACACAGTGGAAATATGGGACGTCGCCGTGACTGACTCAAAACTAATCTGGGAGACAAATCCTCCAACCACTTCACTCATATATAGTACTCGTCCATCACGCGATGGTCACAAGCTTTTAGTTGGATGTCAAGATGGAAGTGTGAGGATGTGGGAGCTGGACCTGGAGAATTTGGCGATGAGTCAAGCTGATACTATCAACACTCAAGTTGATGCCAATGTGCCACAAATCATTGCATTCTCACATTCCGGAAACATGGTGGCTACGAGATCAGAGCGATCTCATATTGAATTCTTGGATTCGACTACTGGGGAAGTCGTATCGCGTACGGATATTGGCAAGCAAGACTACGATGGCATGAGGATTGCATTTTCCCCCAGTGAGTATCAGGTAGTGCTTTATTCTAGATCTCTCATTACCGTGTGCGGCATAATGCACCCGGATAATCGCGTCTCATTCAACCCCTGGCCGAGGCAAGATATCCGGACTAGGAAGGTTGCCTTCCAAACATGCAACGACTTGGTTATATGCACCTCAGATGATGACTCAGCATTACTGCAAGTTTGGCATCGGCAGGATCCCGCAGGTTTTGAATGCACGTATTCTTTAGAGATCGAGATCAAAGACTCGCGCCCATACCCGGCACCTGATGGCTTGACCGTCGTCATCGTGCCTGCGTATTCCTCTGCCAAATGTTATTCATGGAATCATGACACTGCCCAATTTCATTCTATCGACTTTGTTGACGATCCAGTGGATATTTACAAGCCTGAGTACTCACCCGATGGGAGACTGTTTGCATGCTGGTCTGGGGATGACTCTCGCGTCCGAGTCTGGGACACACGAACAGGCCGACTCGTTTCCAAGTTCCGAACGTCCTGGGTGGATGCAATGGCCCTCTCACCTGCTCTGATTGAACATCCCCCCAGTGACAGACTTATCGCTCTTTGGTTTGAAGACGAAAACACAATACATCTTCTTGACGTCTATAGTGGCCATCTGCACGCTAAAATTTTGGATCAAGGAAGCGCAGCCATGGCATTTATACGAGATGGAACAAAGCTGGCGCAGTATTCCCGTTACTTTGGCTTGAGAATATGGGACATAGCGGATCTCACAGATGAACACTGGCATTCTGCTCATGGATATGAGCTCATGCTGCTAGGCATGCGAGATGGACGGGTGGTGGGTCGGGACAATGAGCCACTATTTTGGGTCCCAGTCGAGCACAGGAAGAGTCTATGCGTGCCACCGCCCAGAGTGGTACTTGGGATACCCAGAAAGAAGGCAACAGTTGTGGACCTCTCTAACTCAAGGCTTGGGAGAAAGTGGACAGAATGTATTGACAAGGAGTGGTTGAGAGAAGTCGAGCGAAAGGAGAAGGAGGTAGGAAACCTGTTGGAAAAGTAAGTCTTGTCCTCAGCTCAGCTATTTGGAGATGTTCAAATGAATAGGTGAACTGGAAAGTAGGACGAGACCCATGAACTGCTCTATTTGAGTTCTCTTTCAGAACATGCTTTTGCTTTGGCGAATCCAATCTTCCAGACTATGTCCTATACCAAAGCCTCTGTCCTATACCAAAGCCTCTGTCGAAGTAATTAGAATGAATTGTTAGTTGTCCCTGTTGGAAAGGAGGGAATGATGCATATGGACAAGCGTTTTCAGCAGATAAACAACAGTATCAAGACTGAGCTGATCGGTAATCGGGAAGTGCTAACAAGATCACATTAGTCATTTATCGAGAGCGAGAGTCTGTCATGAGCTTACTACAAAGCCTACTCTCATAAAACCGAACAGGGCAACTTGATGATGAAGAATGTTGGTGACAAGGATGACCCCAAAAACAGACTGAACTGGAGGGCTGGGATAAACTTAGTGTGAAATCCAGTCGCAAGCACGCACAAAGGTGATTCTAGCCGGCTTTTGTGCATCTTCAGCGCTGAAAAGATAGATAGACTCCGAAGATCATTTTGGCACTCAGAGTCCAAAGCTTCAGGTACAGGAGGTATTTCAGGTTGATGATCGGTGCTCATCTTACAAAGTTTGTGTAACGATTTATGTCTTCGTTGTATGCATGTAGTAGTTGCTCATAGCATATGTCTTTAGCTTCGACCTGGTTAATATGATACTCCCACTACAGTATTTTGAGATCATAATAGTCTTGACCTCAATATGTGTTATACTCAATAAAATTGAGGAGTTCCTACCGTTCCTTGAATCTCGAGCCCAGCCCTGCTTGAACTGTTTGTTTTACTTAGACCACCTCTCTTTCTGTGGTCGTGTACTGTTCACGTGTCATGTGAGCCAGTCCATGGGCGACTCTTTGGCGTTGCATCTCAAGTGTGTTGATTGCAAATCTGCATCTGCTCACTGTGCAGTCACCAGCCATCTTTCTCCCAGCGCCACAGTCCCTGTCAACAACAATGTCAGCGACGCTCTCATTGACCTCGTGCCCTTCCCGTCGTCGTCTCTCCCGGCCACTCGACTCCAGCCCTTGTAGGGCAAAGCACACTGTGCGGTACGAGTCCTTGACATCGCGACATCGCAAAGCCTCCAACGCGCAGCTCGAACCATGGCCTCTCACCAATATAAAACCCCTCCACCCCCCACCCCCACAATCCTGCTCTCTCCGATTCTTTACCCTCTCTCCGAGTTCAATACCTCCCCACAAGTCAAGTCCCAAATAGGGAAACAACTACACGGTCCAAACAAGCCGCGGCTACACTTCTCGACAGTTTTGTTCGTGATGCCCTGCAATCAGCTACGAAAGAAGGTTACATCAAGATCGCGAACATGCTCGGAGACGTAGCTGATGCTCGCAACCCCTAGGTGGTTAATATCATTTGTAGTACCGACATTGACTGCAACAACAAGTTGAGTTGATTTTGTCGCCCTCTTTCCCTTTACCATCCACCTAGCTATGCTCGACACGCCAGCTCGTTTGTCCCTTACCGCTGACATCTTCCTCAAGGAGGCCTTCATATATGAGGTATCAGCTCCGTCGTAGATGAGTCCCTGCCCAAGTAACAGAAGGAATTCTTGTGTCAACAGTCTGCAGCTTTTCAACGCGAACTGTCGGCCCTCCAAAGAGGTTTCAGTAGCTCAACTTCATCGAGCCCCATCAACCACAGTTCCAAGAGTAAACTGGACGACGATTAAAAAGGTGATTTGGCTGATCTGAAGAAAATGATGTACACTTGATTCTGGACCTACGAACCGATGGCAGTTTGTCACTGCGGATACTCAAGATGTCGATATCCCACGACTTATTGTCGAGTACACAAATGACATGGGGATTGCATCTTTCCCATATGATGGCCAGGTAGCGGCACTTCTTGTCTGATCATTCTATCACAATGTACCTGGAGAATCACGTCTCATTCGAAAAGGAAAAGACGTCCGTATCGGGAGAGTTTGCCCACCAAGCTTGTAATGACCTCTGTGTGCATTGTCTCAAGTTTGGCATCTGCAGGATCTTGCAGGCTATATTGCTTTCAGAAGCAGGTTTATATAGACATCACTATCGACAGGTACTCGTCTTTCTTCTGGCATCCGTGCTTTGGCCGTCGTCATCATGTCTCTTCGTATGACGTTCATGCGATATGGAACAAAGTTGGCAGACTATCCCCCATACTCTTTCGAAACTGTGGCATAGCGGACCTCACAGCTGAGTACCAGTATACTACTCGTGGATATCAGCTTTTCCTGCAACACATGACGGGTCGGGACAACGAGCCACTGTTATAGATCATAGGAAGAGCCTGTACGTGCCAGAACTCAGACTGGTGATACGGTGAAGCCAACGAACCTGAACTCTTTTTGGTTAGGTGCTTTGGCCAGGACAATTCTTCCATCTAGTACACTGTAGCAATAGTCTTCTATGCCCAATTTTAACACTTAATCGGGGACTTTGATTCTAGGCTGCAATTCAAAGTTGTACTTTTGCTTGTACTGAGACTAGCTATCCTCTCTGTGTGCAATAAGATAAAATACATACATAAACGTATAGAACACAGGTTTCATACAACAATTAGGAAACTAGATTCCACCAATCCTAGAAAGACGACGAGAAAACGTAATTATACCGTTAGATCAATCGAACAACTTGTCCCTCCACAAGAATAAAAGGAGTCCCACTAAACATAATGTGAAACAAAAATCGTATAGTTGATATGTCGCATCAGAGTACGTCCAATAGCGAGCCCAATCTTCACAAAGAGCAGCGTGCTGTTAACGGACATTTTTAATCAAATCAATATGCCATTAATAAGAACAGAAGAGCTCACAGCTATCGTCTCATTTAGTTTCCTTTGCTTCACATGGCACCAGCGCACTAATGCATTTCGGTTATTTTCCTCAAACTCCTCAAGCTCTTGCAAATAAGCTTCAACAGCGGGCTTATAGAACAAAACCGTTCCGCCATTACTGGTACTTGTTTCTGCACGGATCAAGGTGCCTTCAATGCCGCATCAAATCTCAGCCTAAAAGTAGTACGACGTACTAGGACACAGGATATGCGGAAATATCGTCTCTAGACGCAAGATATCGTGAAAGGCCGTCGGAAGAAATAACAATAATTGATCCACGGTAAGGAAGCTACATCAAACTTGTAATAAAAAAAAAACACATAAAATGGTCAGTTGAGCAAAAGCCCACCTTTTTGGGATGCATTCTTTGCATGATCTCACACGACAACTCCAGAGTACATCTTTGACTCGGGAAGTCAAACAAAGCTATACAAAAGATGATTCAAATGAGCTTTCTCTCGTCTGAAAAAGTTCGTCAGGCGTAGGTGCTGCCCACATGACAGTGCTGGTCAAAAGCCAAACTGGCATATTGAGGTTCGGAGAGGTCAGAAGGACATGAGGGAAGTCCTTCAACGTTTGATAGGGCATATGTCCAAGCAAAACGCGCGTCACGGGTCATAAGTAGTTGACGGAGCCGATGGGTTGATCTCGAAAGGTTCAGTATATCTTTTGGATGAAGATACTTGATAACCTGAAGGGAGCATTGACTTCATGAGCGACTGAGTCGTGAGATCAGAGCGTTGGGTAGTCTCATACTTCATAAAAGATATCGACAGGTAGTGAGGTGAAGTAGGATAGTAGGCCCTGTTTCCCAGTTTGCAAGATCGGTTTATAAAGTTGTTGATGTTGTAGACGAATGTGGGCAACATCAGTATGGAAATGCAGTAAGGAGGACTGCCAGGAAAGATAATACTTGCGTCGCTTCGGGGAAAGGGTCATGCCAGGAGCGATGTATGGGTACTAGGGTATGTATAGTCATCTCAAGCGCATGTGACACTTGCCTTGTCTACTAATACCAGTGGGAACCGAAGAAGGAAAAGTTATTGCAAAATACAGGGCAAATCAAAAGGGCAGAGTACATCATTAACGATCCATCAAGGGAACGCTCTGACATTACGACGCAACACACAGTGTGAACAAAGGTCAGATCAACCTCGGTTCATCATTCTTCACAGAATCCCATCTCCCTGTCCCTCTTGGATCGCTTCAGGCTGTTCTTCTCCCCTTCAGAAAGAGCCAACCAATCATTTATACCTCCGATGTCCTCAATTATCTCCTCCTCCCACTTTTCCTCTAGTTCTTGCTCTTTTTTACTCTTTTTCTTTGGTGGCAACGGGGGTAATGGCGGCGGCGGCGTCTTTCGATTAGGATGTAAGGGAGCAATCAAAGATAGGCTCCGTCGTGATGATTTTAACAAGGGCGAATACACTGATCGAGTCAACGGGGATTTACGCGCGGTAGGAGCGGCAAATGGAGAATTGACGTGCGAACTGGCACGTCGGATGAGCTCAGTCATCCCCGAAGTCCGCTGCTTTTGGGCGATAGTATATCTTGACACTAAACTGGGGTATTTGCTGGTAGGTGTTTCATAATGCTTCTGATGAGCCGTCCTAGCACCGCTACCGGGCGAGCTGTTTTGAACTTGTATGTCCTTGGGACAAAACATCAGTACCTACGGTCATAAGAATAAGAATAATAATGACTAACTCTCAGTACATTCCGATCGTCTTGGTGATCTGCCGCCTCTGCGGAGTCATTCAAAAACGGTGAATCTTCACTCGCCTTCAGATATTCTTCAGGATCTGGCGATGAAATTCGAGCCTCTTCCACAACAATAAGATCCACGTTTCCATCGCTTTCGTCATCCGAGGTGATAATCATCCTTCTTTTGCCTTTCATTCTAGAAACTTGGATGTTGTCATCTTTTCCGGATTCTTCGCTGCCTTTCTTCTCCCTCTTTGACGTCTTCTTGGAAGAGACTGTGGGGTCTTCAAAAGTCTGTTCTTGTTCCCCAGCTTCTATAGAGTGAAGGGTCTTTTTCTTTCTCCGAATGATGGGGGCAAAAGGTGCATCGTCATCTATGTCCTGGCCGCTTTTACACTTCTTACCTTTGCGTTTTTGAAGTTTTGGTATTTCAGTGAGATTTTGAAGATAAAGTGTATCTGGATCACCCTGAGGGTGTCCCTTGTCACTCTCGAGAAGTGGTGAAGGGTGATGGGCAGAGACGTCGACAATGGGATCAGGTTGACCGGCCCCAATATTGAGCTCATCTTCCGTGTGATCATCGAGGATTTGTTTCCGCCTACGCTTTCTGGAATTTAAGACCGGACTTTGATCCCTGTCCATCGGGGAAGAAGGGAGCGGAATTTCGACAATGACCTGATTTATCCCCGCCTTCTCTTTTTCGCAAATCTGGGGCGCATCAAAATCCACATTTCCGACCTCTCCTTGCTTCTTTCGAGGCTTCCGAGTGTTTCTTGTTCGAGTATTAATGTTGGCATTAGCATCTTTTAGAGGTTCGATGACCATGCTTGTGGAGTTGACCATATCAGCAGATTGGGGCTGCGGAGGCAGAGGTGTAGTTAACACTGGTGGTGCAAGGGAGGAGGAACCAACGAAGAAAGTGGCAGGGGGCAGCACATTATCGCCAGGGTCAGCATATAGCTGATCACGGCGGTTTTCTTCGGATTGAGAGGATAACAATGGAGGATCGGTATCTTCCTGAGGAGGAGGTAAAAATTCAATGGGAGGAGGATGGATGTCTCTGTCCTGAGTCAAAGGTCTTGTCAGGGGTAGGTCAGGAGGTAGACCAGAGTGAGGGTACTTTTTTGCGAGACGATCAAGTGGAGAAGAGAGGGACGAGGTTGAATTTTGTGGAGTAACCTCAGAAATTGGACCAGGGGTCATCTTGAACGGCCAAGGCTGGACCTTATTCCTGGAATTGATCATTATAAGGTCATTTGTAGATTGAAAAAGTTGCGGTGCTGGGGCAGAACTAGCACTTTGATCAGTCTCAGGAAGGTCTTGCACTGCTTTCTCTTTGATCTTCTTCTTCGATTTGCTAGGAGGTTGATTCGGCATAAACTCATCATCATCGGTGAGCTCAATAATGTCTTGAAGAGCTTGCGAATGTTTCACTTTCGATTTCCGTTTTCGCGTCTTTGCACGCTCTGCAATTGAAGGGACGGGCAAAAACACATCGTCTCGACAACCAGCAAAATAGTCTATCTGGCCATCAGGCAAATCAACGGAAGTCTGAAAGTATGCGTGAGTTGTTTGTTCGTCGATTTCAGAAGTAGCATACCAGTTGTTGTATGTCGGGACTATGAAATGGTTCGGCACTTCCGCTCGCGGCTGCATGCACATTTATGCGTGTGAACGATTCATCCAAAGGAAAACACACACTGTTCAAATGAACGTTTCCAAACCCCTCATCTTCACTATCGGCGATAATCTCGTTGGCCTCAATATGAGGGCTGTCCATTGAAACAATTACTTGGTATGAGTTAGACACGCTTGTGACTGAACAGGTGATCTGCATGCACTATGTGACGTAGTATGTGACGATGCGTACCTTGAGTTGCACCAGTTGTAGCAGGGAGACACTGCAACCATTTTGCAACCATTTTCATAAAATGTGTCTGTCATTCGGACATCTGAACCCGTCAGGAGGTATCGATATCTTGTTGCTTTCAGAAGATCCCCAGTTTACAACACAACCCCCTTCTAACATTTTTCTATTTTGACATCCAGAATTGACCCCAAAATCTCAGTAAAGAGTACATGATATTCTTCAAATTCTAGCAAAGTTAAAGCTAAGCATCTGACCGGGGCGGTAAAGTCAGCTCCGAAAGTATACTCATTGATTCAATAAAGTGTGGTCTGAGCTCGTTTATCTCCATCGCGCTGAGATTAGGCAACTAGAACATTCCGTGAGCATTGCAAAACTACACCTCAAATGCAAAGAGCGCACACTCAGCTCACTATAGTCGAGTTGTTTTAGACCCTCTCGACTCTTAGCCTGACGTGCCTCACGAAGGTCCTTCAACAAGGAGCGCAGCTTGTCCGGGTTTTCTAGATCATCCGAAGCACTGCAGGTATGAGAGAGATTGCATGAGGATGGAAGTAGCCAATGAGAACCAGAAAGATGCGAACACATCCAAGAGAACTTTTGAAATCTCCATGTATCGGAACGGAAGCTCGGTAAATGCTGGATTAGATGTTTCAAGTGCGAGACACTCTTGAAGATATTCTGGTAACGGTAGAGTGGGCTTCAACAATAGGTCAGAAGGAGCAAAACAACACGCACCGACAGTAAACCAGCTTGGTGCTAGAATATGGCATTTACGTTTCTGCTTGAGATTGATTGCAATCCAGAGAGGTACGCTCGTTTTGTTCGGAGGGCGAAAAGGACCATATACCCCCTGCATTAGACGAACAGCGATTGATGAAAATTTTCAAGGTTTGTGAAATGGACGATAGCATGATTCACAGCTGCGTGTTTGCATTTGCTTGAGAGAGACGAAATGAGGCATTCGGTTGCGTACTGAGATAAAAACTGTCCTTTCCATCGATACGAGAGGAACGATTTCAATGAGTTGTTGAGTTGCCACGAGCTCGAGCTCTGAGGGTGCAATAGAGGTCCTAAGTGAGGTTGGAAGGGACATTATTCGAAGGTGGGATGAATTTCTTGCCCAAGGTAATGTTCGATCAGATTAGGTCAGGATGATGACCAAGATAACTGTTACTGATACCATGCAAGGAAACAGCAATATATACAATTGTTACAGTAATTCCAATTACAGACAAGAAAATACTATGAAAGGAATCTATAATGAGCAGCGACAATGAACCAAATTTCTATATACAGGGTATAGCGATAGAGAAACACAGATCACGCGTTAGTGGCTTGAGCCAATGCGATAGCAACAGTCTGACGTGTCCCTTGAGTGTCAAATCCCCATAGTCATGTCAAAGGACTCACCTCAGAGTGACATAACGAAATTAATATAGTAGCAACTCCCCGTTCTTGTGCTTTAAGCTTGGCTTCACCGTGAAGGTGGACGGTAGGGACGCCATCTGCATTGTTCAGGATTTCAATGTCCTTCAAGGGTGCAGCAGCTCCACAGGACCGAACGCCAAGCGACTTGAATACGGCTTCCTTGCCTGCCCAGCGAGCAGC
>Ga0153934_1000278_pt1 | contig 15424 bp, 14 predicted proteins | sample TSNJ018MetaG_FD_104708 | JGI IMG/M metagenome (GOLD analysis project Ga0153934, IMG submission 104708) | Attine ant fungus gardens microbial communities from New Jersey, USA - TSNJ018 MetaG | ecosystem: Host-associated > Fungi > Mycelium > Unclassified | place: USA: New Jersey, Wharton State...
GCTTCTTGCCATCTCTATTCATACAGTTACTCTGATTAAATCGATACGGATCACATCACCTCTTTCGTCCCCTCTCTTCTCTCTGAAAGCTTGAGGAATGAACGTGATCGATATCTGGCAATCACTGTCATGGAACCAAGTATGAAACCATGAGCAGTAAGTAAGGTATAGCAAAAGGTCGCATATCATCTCTCCAACGGCATACCAAGGAACTGCGAGGGAAAAACCAAAACCTGCATCTAAGTCGCAAGCATGCTCCAGAGACCAATTAGGTAGCAATCTAGGATCCAACATCCCGATCTGACGATGATACAAGATAACTCCCAAGTCATGCTCCGAAAAACGATGTCGAAGACACCACTAGAGTCAGAGACCCGTTAATCTGTAGGACTATACATGTTGACAAATGTTCTTGTTCATTTGAGAATGTAAAACTAACACTGGAATGTTAGATGGTCGATAGTCCCGTTCCAATTGTAGTTTCAAGCATCGAGTCCTCTCCGAGAGTCTCCATTATACTTTGCCGTTGTGGTAGAAATTCCGATAGGGGAAGAAATGATCGTACATAGTAAGCCGTGGGCCAAGCTTCTATGAACGCCTCCTTACGTAAGGAGGTAAGGCTGTTGCGAATTCTACATTACATATGTCCCATGTTCCGTCGTTCTTCTACTACTCAATCTGTTTCATCAGCAATTGATAATGGACTTTATATCCAGAAAGTTTCTACAACATACACGTCTATCAGTAATAGTCAAAACCCCATCTTGAAACGCTCAGTTTCCAACACGACCACCACTGCCTCAGGCAGGAAGAATCAAGATTTCAACACGGATGACCTATTTACAAAGCATACAATCCTCGAAATCAAAGCTACTCAAAACCGCCTTAGGTGAAAACACTGTCTGTATACTGACATCAGAATAGGTGATGACCTGGTTTGCAGAACAGATGCAGACGCTAAAAAGGAAGAGCTCCGGCAGATGGTTGGGTGCGTTTTATGCGAAAATGACTACTATAATCTCGTTCTGATCTGCAGTCTGTTTGATGAAAGCGTAGTGAACGCTATCGAGATCTACTACAAGCCTCGACTTCTATAATTTCCATTGCTCAATCATCAAGGCGTGTAGTCGAGGCTTTGAATGAGTCGAGAAACTCGATAAAGAGACCAGAAGATCCACCGTTGCAAAAGATATCCTCTGCAACGAGTGAGCAAGGTTGGTCCTCATTAATGCATAAGGCCAAACACTCATACGATCTTTTTTCATTCGAAGACAGGCATCTACATGCACTACAAGTGCTTTCTGCGCATATGAAAATATTGCTAGATGCGCCGGAGCATTTGTGGCGGCTCATCGAACGTAAAGAGTTCTTTCCTGCTGCATGGCTTTTTTTGTTGGCCCGTGTAATACATCGGGCATTAGTACGAAGCGAAGAACATGATGAGGCTTGGAAGAGTCAGGGCATAGATGTTCTGGCAGATTTTCCACTCATACAACGACAATGGGAGATCGTGTCGCAATTTCGCTCTCAAATCGTACACAAGGCAACCCTATGGCTGAGGGACGCAAATTCTGCTGAAGTTTGTTTTTCGATATTCTTCGTCTTTTCAATGAAACTAATTTGATCTTAAGGATGTATGTGCGATTTCACTGACACTCCACCTTTTGGACTCTCGTCCACTTCATGATACATTAACCTCAATGTTCTCACAACGCTCAAAAACCTTGAATCTTGCGTTGACAACTAAGATGGTGTCATCATCCACATCAGTCTTGCAACAACACGTGGATGGGAAAATTTCGCTCTCCCTCTCTCAAGATTCCGCTTTGTCACCCCCCACGAAGCCCCGTATACGAGAGGTCAAGGAGTCCCTACATCATGTATTTTCAATCATCTCAAAGACTATGCGCGATGCACGTGAAGTTTTTGATGGATCGTCTGGTTCTTCACTGATTGAACGTGTTCTTGGATCAATACAATCGGATACAGACAATCAATATGGCAACATACCTGCAGAACTACATCTGACGACCCAGGCTTTGCTCGTCGGCGTGGCGTCTACTATTCATTTTCAGCTGCTCCCACAAAATTTACGATGTTATAAGCCCTATGTAGATTTAGCGTCGTCGTCAGCATTGCTCGGACAGGAACGATTTCTTGTGCAGCTGAATGATTGGTTCCTTCAGTCAATCAACTTGCTGCAAGATGCGGTAAAGAAGTGGTTTGGAGACCTAGAGACCGTCAAGGAGACTTTGAGCGTTAGGCTTGCTTCAAAACGATGGATCACTGCATCAGCACTCAATAGCCAAGAAAAGTTGCGGATCTCCGTAATAGTTGACGAGATTTGTCAGGAGAGGATTATAGAAATTTGGAAGTCGATGTCAAAGGAAGCTTCGGCAACTTTCGAAGCCGCACTCGATGCTTCATTGCTGACAATGAGTTCCTGTGAAGATGACACTGGTCCGCAGTTCCTATTGGCACCCACACCTTGTTTTGATCCACCTCCTAGATAATTCGTTCCTCGATTACCTCTTCACTAATGCACCCCTACCGACCCTTTCACAATCAGCCATTGATTACGACAGTCCTTTACGGAAATACCAGATCTCTCTTAAACAACAGCTTTTAGGAAGAACAACTACTGTTGACAATGTTTTGGGCAGTCTAGAACAATGTGCGAGGCATGTGCATGAAGACATCTCCTTGATACGTGCTGGATCTCGTAATGAAGCAAAGTATGAGTTATTACTTAGTGTGACGTCTTTTAATTATATTCACAGATGTATGGTTGATTCGCTTACAGGTCAACATGAATCGGCTGCGGAAGAACTGACAGGTTCAATATTGCTCACACTGAAGAAGTTTGTCAATCGGATAGAAGGGGATCATGGTAAGGTCTCCTGAAAAATCTTGTCTTAACGACTTATCATTAGACAGATCAGTCTATCCGGAGGCTTGTATTTCTGGGACAGGTAACAGAGGAACTGACTTTGCGCTCTCCATTTATTGGACAAATCGGTTGTAGGCAAATTGCTCGTGATGGTGAGGCTTGTTACTGCGTTCTAAATAAAAAACATCACTCATGTATCACTCATGTCTAGCATTTAAAGACCAGGTACATGATCTTAATAGTACCGTTCTAGACATGTGGAAGCGGAAAACGGTTACCCACATCCTTTGTCGATCTGGTTTTTCCTCTAGAGTGATCCCTATCTCAAATACAGGTGAGCCTTTTTGGGTTTGATCCTTCGTGAAATGAACGCCACTCCTAGGACCAACGCCAGAACTACTTCAGGCATTAGTGACCTTGTATGAAACCTCGCAGGAATTGACATTCAAATGGGACAATATCATGCAGATCGGTTTCATACAAGATGTTCTCGAGCTCTTTGTGGAGTTGTGGCTGAAGGAGAGACTCGTGCATGAAAATGTTACAGGATATGACCTTGCACTTTTACAAGAATTGGCAAAACTAACCCGATTGGAGGTGGAATCATCGGAAACATGGCGGAGACTGCAACACAGGCTAGGACAAATGGCAAGCAGAGGGCTAATGATTACGTTACAAGCTGACTGATATGACGCTCAGATGGATCGTTCCAAATTTGAAATAGCGTCGGTTGAACATGTCAAACGACTGCAGACTTTCATGCCAGCAGCCGTCCACTACTGTCTGGACCAAGAACGGTCTCTGAATGAGGGACCAGATAAACTTCCGAATTCAATACGATACGGGCCTCTGTTGACAGATGCTCAGACTTCTGACGAGTCCGCCAAGCCAGGGCCAAGATTCGGGATGCTGCTGGTAGCTGAAGAAAGCTCTGGATAGTACTGCATATGAACGTAGCTGTAGAGTGATAATAGTGGATTAAAAAACATGACATATCATGTGATGGAGCTGGACCCCTATCACGGAGCTGGATGAATGAACCGTGTAGATGACCAGATTTGGGCAAATTGCGAAGGGTCAAGGATGACAGATTGGCAATGTCACCTTGTTGCCGCCGGTCTGATAGATTGCTCTCCCCTCCTCTTAACCTCTCCCACCACTTTCCTGTCCCTGCCTCTCCCCGTCCCTCACGTCCCCCCCCGCGACCCCTCTTCACCGCTGTCGTCGCCTCGGCGAAGCTTGCCAGATCCGTTTCATTCTTGTAACGTCGGAAGCGGGTCGAGAACTTGAGTATGGTCATAAGGCGTCTTTAGAGAATCGTTGCCTGTCCGTCTGCTTGCCATGCTATGTATGTCCCTTCTAAACTCTTTCTTTTGATCATGCGTTGAAAATACACCTAAGCGTCCGGTTTTCACCACCTGCAGCCGATCTACCTCGTCCTACTCATTGCTGGTGGCCAAGTGGGACTTCCTCTAGTCATCGTCACACTCCTATTTTCCAAAAAGGCCATTCGTCATCCGATTCTCATCAACTTTTTCTGTACTTGGGTAATTTATTCTGTTGTGTTTTGTTTACTGTGTGTCGTTTTTTTGTTTGCGACTAGAATTGCTGACGTAGACCCCAAGTTTGTATAGCGGGCAGCAGGATCAACAACTACAGGGCGTGCTCTGTCAAGTTCAGTCTGCATTAATTCATGGCGCACCACCGATGTCAGTCCATATGATATGAAGCATGATATTTTTGTGACCTCCGAGATTGATTTCTTGATTTCAGGTCAGTCGTTGCAACACTTGCACTAGTCATTCAGGTAAGCACTTAGCGTATATCTATTCGTTGTTGGGACTCTGGACTTAGCGCGTGATATATCTCATTTGGCATGTTTATTTTGATAGCTCTGGTCAACGTTACGAGAACCTCCTGTTCAACAAACAGTCAGTTTGTCAGGGCCAAGGTGGCCGAAGACGTTGCGGTTACGAATCATGTTGGTGACCCCGTATATCATTTTTGCTGTCTTCATCACTATCACTGCGTCTGTAAGTCCATGTATCTCATTCACTTGTTCCGATTGTTCGTCTCATTCTCAACCTTGTTTTTGTTTTAATTCCAGTTGCAGCAGAACAGCAATGTCCAGGTCGGGGCCTGGAACGGATTGTACTGCACTACAAGAGGCGCCCCGGTGTAAGTCACTCGGTTTCGCAAGAAAGGAACTTTAACTGAGGCTCTGGATGTCATAGAATCGGTTATGCCGTACCGGGTTTTTGCACTGTTGTACTGATTATTATTATTGTTTTTGAAGGTCTGTCATTTGACCTGTCATCGCATGTCATGCTCATAAAACGCACGTAGTTGCCATTGCAATGCGCTATTTTCGCACAAAGCGAACGATTTCTGACAACTTTCCCCTGGCTGACACGAGGAAGTCCCCTGCTATGGTTCTTCGGATTTTAGTATTCAATCTTTATACTTTGATTACACTCAGGTATGCCAGAGGTGCTCTGAGTGCTGAACAGGTATTCATCGATTATGTGAAATATAGTGCTGGCATAGTGTTCTTATCGCATGTTACATGGGCTTGGCCATACGTGATACAGGCTGGCCGTAAGTGTGATTTCACAAAACTGGCTATCATCCTGTCATTGACTTTGAAGGATTGTTGCAGTGCCCCTGTGTGCATTTCTTGTCTTCGGAACACAAAAGGTAAGTGACAGCCCTAGAACGAACGCCTGATTATCCTGCTGACTCCATCCCGCAGGACATCTTCCTTGCCTGGAAGTTCTGGAAGCCATATCCTGATGTCCCACTCCTTTATACACCACCCAAGCATCCATTAGCATCATCATACCCACTTTCGCAGCGCATTTCTGTATTTTCCACAGACAACTCAAACCATTCCAGCATAGAAGGGACATTAACGCAGTCAATATCCAATGTGTAATTCTATATAGCATCGATATAATTCTTTCAGCATGCATACCTCAATGTCCACAGGGTTGATTGCAATGCATTGGTAGCCCAAAGAAGCAATATAAAACAGCCAGTACAAGAGGGAGAAAAATTATGCCCCACCACTTATGGAGGGACGTTAACGACAAGTTAAGACCGATGATGCAGAGAGAACGTACACAAGGATATTGTTTCTGGTAAAGACGCATCAGAAAGCGCTAAATAAGGCCAAGTACAGGCCACTTACATCGGAATGTGAATTAGTTTAACTAAGTAACCAATGAAACCCATGACGGCGAAACCAATTGCTACTGCCTTGCAAATTTGGGTAAATTCTGTGCGACATTGGCTTCAGTTGGAGTGGATCATCAGGACTTCAATGCAATGCACCTTTTTGCGAGGGTTTTGTACAGCGGGTAAGAAACTAGTGAAAGAACGTTAGCGAGGGCACAGCGTAGGACGTGGAAGCGTACTTGGTTACCGTCACGAATGAATTGTTGGGGTATCTCAGCGAATTCTCGGACCTTGTCAGACATGGATGAAAAAGAAGTCAAAGCAGGGTAGAGAGATGGTGAGTTGCGTTGACGGGCTAATGGATCGTGGCCGTTTCCCACGGGTCCTTATGATCATGATTTTTTTAAATTTGTACAGGCTTGCGCATGAATGTCCTTAGCCAGGGCTTTGTTCAGAGCTGGAAGCCGTTCAATATCTCTACCAAGTAGCATCCTGCCTGCTCTAACTGCCTCTCATCCCCTCCCCTCTCGCCAGTTCTTCACTTTAAACAATGCATCCATCAATGGCAAGGATCCGGTCGCGTCCTCCTCCACAACTGTAGAACAACACGTTGAGGGGCTCACAACTACTAATGATACCCGTAACATCCATTCACACTACACCACCCTCGTCGCCAAACTCAAAGAGTCAGAGAAACGTAACAGTTTCCCAACTCGCAAAATTCTTACAGATACTCAGATACACAAAATACTCTGGCTCCTCGCAAAGTCAGGTCGACCCTCCGATGTGCAGAGAATCTATGATATCCTACTTGATATGCCCCTCGTCTTTGGGGTGAATCCTACTCTGGAGACTCACACGGCAATATTACGCGGTTTAATTTACAGAGGGGATGCTAATGCGACGCGCAGGTGGCTTGAGAGCATGCCAAAGCGCCCTGGCAACTTCAGCCCGTTGCTTGAACAGTATCATTTGTTGCTCGAGGCAATCCCTGACATGGAAGGTACCTCACTCAGGCTTATGCGGAGTATCGTGAGCAAGATGCGCTCTAGTGGATGTAAACCGACAAACGAGACGTTCAAGCTTGTATTTCTGGGGCGCATGAAGCTAGATGATCAGAACAATTCACTACTTCAACCTGTGTCAATGGCAGCGGTGTTCGAGGATATGGAAAAAGAAGACCTCGGTTATGATCCATCTTTTGGCGATCTTCTACTGGAAGAGTTCGCCAAACGGGGCAAGAGTAGACTCGGTGAAAAATTACTCTTTATGTACGAGGATAAGTTCCTCGATCGTGACGGTCGCAAAGAACCATCGCCCGAAGATTTGAAGCTAACGCAATTGACTCAAAACAAAGGAATCCATTCTGCTATCCAGTATTTCAGGCGTCTGAAACCTAAAAAAAAACCTTCGGATGATAATGTTACTGCCATGCTACGGAACAGTCTCCAGTTGCACCATCTTCAACTCCTCGAACAAGAGTTTAGCATCAAATGCAATATCATCCATTGGTCGCTCCTTATCAATAATAATGTCCGAGCAGGCAAAGCCAGTGAAGCATACAACATCTACAAAACCGCCAGAGATGCAGGAATCGTCCCAGATGCACCTATGATCACCCCCCTAATCGGCTTTTTATGTCGACCCACCTTCAATTCTACCGAAGAACATTCCATCGAACTCGCACTTCATTTATACAATGAATTGCGCCAAGCGCATCCTCCACCGCAAGATGCCCCTTCCCAGGCTGACGAATATTCGAATGGTCCCGACTATCCGTTGTACGCTTCTCTCCTTCGTGGTCTATCTTCCTCCAAGAACCCACTTAAGTACACCAAAATTGCACAGGAGGTCATGGATGATATGGCCAAGCGCAATTGCGTCCCTGATGACAGTAACGTAGTCACGTCTATCATCATCTTATTCATGCGCAATGCACCGACTGTCCAAGATGCCCTTAATATCTATCGTCTACACAAATCAGGACTAGACGAAAAGGGCTATGTTGCTGTCCTAGCCACATTTTGCAGATTACGTTTTGAAAAATCTGTTCAGATCCCTTCGCTCAAGGGATATTTTGAGATAGTCAAAGATATGCGTTTCGCTGGACTGAGTATTACGGTTCAGGTGTATACAATACTTCTCAACCGGCTTGGTCTTATTGCGACGCAAATGATGAAGGAGAGTGGGGAAGGCGCTATTGAGACTCGCAATCAGCTTATCCTCACTGTACGTCGTGTCCATGATCTCCTAACTCTAGATGCCTCGATATCGCCCGACACAACGCTATGGAACCAATTGATGAACACATATCAACGTCTGGGTTGTTTCGCTGATGCTTATCGCGTGTGGGAGATGATGTATATGTCAGGACAGTTCGATTCGACGAGTGTTAGCACGATGCTTGATGCATGCGGATTCGCTGGAGCCTATTCCATTGCTAAAAGGATCGTCACAAGACTCGTAAAAGACACCTATCAATTCACACCACACAATTGGAACACATGGCTCGAGTGTCTTTGTAGGATGGGTAGGTTAGATGAGGCGGTCGACTCTCTTTGTGGCGAGTACCAAGGATCGTTCAGGGATGTCGCCCTCGATGTAGAGAATGTCAAGGTGGTGTTCAAATTTGCGAAGAGCGAGAGCCGGGAGGCTGTTGTGTTGGATCAAGTGCGGACAAGGTTGCCTCATGTTTGGAATCAACTACCGCCGTCAATCAGAGAATTAATCTAATATATTGTCATGTCTTGGGCTTCTAGATGCTTATTTTCAAGAGCTTTTGCGTCTGTTGACATCGGGAAACAATTAAATGCCGAAACCTGGGCGCAATCGCTTCTCCTATTAAGTGTGGAGACCATTTATCATCCAGGTATCTACTTGTCCAAATAGTGCTTTGCCTTACTTGCAGTAAGGAGCCAGCAAATATCTACATATCATCAAGATTATGACAATCGGATCAAGGGCCTACCAGCAAAAAAATTGTATCTCTGAATAAACATCGGATCCTTCCCCCCATAATGGCGTCATTGTCTCAGTATATGGGATCCCCGGATAACCTGAATCACGAGCCTTCACCTCCATGTCTACTGAAAACATCTCTAGGCTTTCAGATTCAGACGTGTTCCCTGGGTAAGTATACTCACTGCAGTTAGACTAGACATCTCATACAGGCAGCGACACTTATATCACTTCAACTACCACGGAGACTACGTATTTTACGAACCCTGACGTTCTCCAGGATCACGACGTCCAAACGTCCACCCTAGAATCTAGCCCTGGTGAATGCCCGACTAACCCAACAACTGACCACCATTATGGCGAAAACATCGGTACCAGCATGTATGACCCCGGTGTGGAGAATGTAGCTCGTACAACCTACACCATTCACGAATCAGATTTTCGGCGCACTGCTCCCAATTCCGGTGAAGGCATTCATGCAGACCAGTACCATGGTCGAGAACTTGGGTCAATCCCCCTGGGCACAACTACCATCATCCATGATTCGTCTGCTGCCAATCTCGAAATCGATCCTGAAGTCCATGCTCGTATCCTTGAGTCGGAGAAGCACTTACCGGGAGTTCAGTGGCATGTTGAGGATTTGGCTGCTAGGGAACGCGAGTCAAGACGAGAAGGGAACTCCGGAAACATTGGTGATAATGATTCTGGCTTAGGAGATACTAGTGGTAGCGCTAGGACAGTTATTACTGTTCCAAGAGGTGCTGGCGTTGGCGCAGGTGCTGGCGTTGGCGCAGGTGCTGGTGTGGCCGCAGTAGGCACGGGCATCAGCAGACATGACCGCGATCTCCAACGCGACCGTGAGATAGCTATTGCCAATGAACGCGAGCGAATTATGCGGGAGAGAGTTGACACTCAGAAAGGTAGCGTTCATGGTCTATTCGGACATGGTCGCCACAGAGATGCTGTCTTTGTCGGTAGAGATACAGATGCGACCGATTTCGGGAACAAAATTGAGGGGTTATATGATGCTCATAGGGACATTCTCTCAACGTCAGGTTCGGAGCATGACCGATTAATCGGAAAGATTTCTGGGAGGGAAAGACTTGCTAGAGAACAAGATGCAAAGTTCAGTAGTTTGCTCGGATCTCAGTTGACTTTAGGAGACACCCACCGCTATTCAATGACCGCTGGTCCTTCTGCACCTGCTACTTATGAGGACGAAGGCAATTTCATTCCACGCGCAGGTGAGCAATGATACTAGTGTTGGACCTGACATTTTCTAATAACACGATAGACGCAATAGTTTCACCTGGTTCAGTAGATGAGGTGAGGCACGCTTGTCTAAGTTGACAGCCAACCTGACCAAATTGCAGGGACGGTATGCAATGCAAACGGCTACACACGATATTGGTCGAGCCAAAGAAAAGCCTGGTACCCTGGACAAGGTGATCAGCAAATCAGTGAGTTTGACAAGTTACACAGGTTTGGTAGTTAACCTTCACTTGTAGGCTGTTCGGAAAAACTAAAATTTAATCGCGAGCCTAACCTTTGGTCTATCATTACGTTTTGATAGGTTCTGATGTAATGTACATGAATTGATGCCTTGCCTTCCTACGTAATACCCATGACACAAAGCAAGCTCTATAAGGCCATTTGCCATTGGTCCAAAAAGTCTAAAAAGAATTACTGTCATGAATACATTGCGGCATGTCGTCGAGCAAGTAATTGGGCTGGGTATGTAACAGAAATTTCCATGTCGAGGTATCCAATTAAAAGTTAATGATCCGGGGATTACGCAGAAGCAAGATCTTCTACAGTAGGGCAATCGCACTGGAGCAGAATGATAAAACATTTCATGAACACTTTTCTTAAGTTGAGAAGAAAACTCACAATAAGGTTAAGATCTCCATAAGCTAGAAAATGTTAGAACATTCGAAGTCCAGAAATTCGAGTTACACACCATCATCAAGTCTAGAGACACTAGGCCAGAACTTTTTCTCATGAAGCCAAGGCAGCGGGTAAGCGGCCTCTTCCCTCGTGTATGATCTGAAAAAATTGAGTACGAACGATCAAATCCAGGTTCGAAACATACCGTGTCCACTTTTCCCCAGGTATAGTCATAACAGAGATTGGATGAGGAGCATTCTTCAGTAAGTTGTTGTCTTCAGGTTGTTTGCCTGTAATGATATCCTCCGCTTCCTTTCGAATTTGGATCATCGCATCACAGAATCGGTCAATCTCATCCAGAGTTTCAGACTCTGTTGGTTCAATCAACATGCAGGTTTGTATAGGCCAGGAGCATGTTGGTGGGTGGAAACCATAATCTTGAAGTCGCTTAGCGAAGTCAGCGACCTTGAGTCCAGCAGCCTTATCGAACTCAGCTAGATCAATCAAGAGCTCGTGAGCAACGCAGCCGTTCTCGTTCTTGAAACGAAGAGTATAGTGGCTAGATAGACGAGCAGCCATGTAGTTGGCATTCAAGAGGGCGACCTTGGAAGCATCCACTAGACCTTTTCCGCCAAGCATCTTAATATAGGCCCAGGAGATAAGATTGATGGATGCACTGCCAAATGGTGCAGCAGATACAGCATCAATCGCTTCCTTACTCTTAGTCAGCATAGCGGGGTGCGATGGAAGGAATGGAGCAAGATGTTCTGCAACACAAATAGGTCTGATAATAATTTCAGGTGATGTCCCATGAATTTGATACAAAAATAGCTCACCCTACACCGGGTCCACCTCCACCATGAGGACTATGGGAATTGAGAGGGGAAGAAAAACAATGGACAGAAACTTACATTGCAAAAGTCTTGTGAAGGTTCATATGACAGACATCACCACCACAAGTAGCAGGGTTAGTCAAACCTATCTGAGCATTGAGATTAGCTCCATCTAAGTATACTTGGCCACCATTGTCATGAATAATCTTGCAGGCCTACTGAAGTGTCAATCTTGCTTCTGCCATCTCCCTTGACATTACACTCACATCTTGGATCCCAGATTCAAACACGCCGAATGTTGACGGATATGTGATCTTCCCTAGCGGTAAGCTCAAGGAAATTTGCTCATGAGTTGACTCACCATAAGTGCAGCGAGATTATCCTTATGCTTTCCCGCCTTGGCCCGCAGGTCTTCGAGGTCGAGGTTACCATCCGAATGAACCTTAACAGCGACTACCTTAAGACCAGCCATGGCAGCAGACTGCAACAAAAATAGGAGTTACCCGTCTGAAAATAAGAGGACACGCACAGCTGGGTTGGTTCCATGTGCACTCAAGGGAATGAGGCAGATATCACGGCAGCCCTGGCCGCGAGACTCGTGATAAGCACGAATGACACAAAGGCCAGTATATTCTCCTGCTGCTCCTGAGTTTGGCTGAAGAGAAGCTGCGTGGAAACCGGTTATCTTGCAAAGATAATTTTCAAGTTCCTGATTTGGTGTCAATTTCATTCAAACTGAGTGACAGCGATCTCGCCTTGATCACGGTATGATACCCTTGGACTTGATCATGTGGAGCGAAAGGATGGATATTGGCATACTGCGGCCAGGAGAGGGGAATCATGCTACTGGTGCTGTTGAGCTTCATAGTGCAGCTACCAAGGGGAATCATGGCATGAGCAAGGCTAAGATCTTTGGATGCTAGATGATTAATGTAGCGGAGAATTTCGGTCTCGGAATGGTGCTTGTTGAACACAGGATGAGGTAAGAAAGGGCTTGTACGTTTCAAACCCTCGGGAACGGAAGACCTCTTGGGCTCAACGAGGTCAGCCAGGGATATCGAATTTGCAGAGGCACCCGACGCAAATACATTGATTAAAGAAACCAAATCTTGAGGGGTGATACTCTCATCGAATGTGACACCAACATGTTTGTCGTCAATACTGCGTAAGTTGATACTAGCTTCCCGAGCTCTCTTGTGCAAATCTTCGGCATTTGTCAAAACAGGAGTTACGTCGATAGTAACCGTATCAAAGAAAGAATCATTGGTGAATTTAAAACCATAGTCAGCGATAGTGTTGACAAAGACCTGCGTGAACCCATGAACTTTGTCGGCAATACGTCGTAACCCCTGAGGCCCGTGATACACTGCATACATAACGGCCATATTGGCCAAAAGCGCTTGGCTAGTGCAAATGTTACTGGTTGCTTTCTCACGGCGGATATGTTGTTCACGAGCTATCAAGTATATGCTTCGAACTTCAGTCTCCTGACCAAGATAGATCTGCTTACTTTGGAGTGAAAGACGGTATGCGGGTTTACCATCAGCATCACGACTGCGGCCAACCAAACGGCCTGGCATCTTCCTCTTCAAATCATCTTTTACTGCGAAGAAGGCGGCATGAGGCCCCCCGTATCCTGTCGGAACGCCGAAGCGAGCAGTGTTACCCACGACAACGTCTGCACCCCATTCACCGGGAGGCTTCAATTTTGTTAATGCAAGGAGGTCAGTAGCGACGATCAGAAGGCCGCCAACAACATGAACCTTTTCAGCTACTTGACTGAAATCAAGGATGGAACCGTTGACGTCAGGGTATTGCACCAATACACCACAAACATCCGCCTTGTCCTCCGACCGTAAAAGGCTGTCAACCTCGCCAACGACTATGCGAATTCCGAATCCTTTTGCCCGTGTTTTGAGAACTGCAATGGTTTGAGGGAAGACGCCTGAATCCACAATGAAGGTTTTCCTTTTTACATGGCCCGAAACAAATGCCATGACCATCCCTTCTGCAGCTGCCGTAGCCTCATCCAACATTGAAGCATTCGCAATATCCATGGCTGTCAAGGATGCCACCATAGTCTGGAAATTAATTAAGGACTCGAGGCGACCTAATAATGTCAGTAAGCAATGCAGCACAAACACTGCGATCCATACCTTGCGATATCTCGGGTTGATAGGGAGTATACTGAGTATACCATGCAGGGTTCTCGAAGATCTAAAGTCAGGCCAGGATAGCTTAGCCAGACAACATAGTAAATAAGATGATTGTCGCACATTCCGCTGGATTACAGGTGGTATCACGGCGCAATGATAGCCCATTCCAATGAAGCTTTTAAATACCTGATTCTGATAACCTAATGCCTGTGCCCGTTCCTTCAACTGCGATTCGCTAAAAGGATTGATATTGTCATTATTGATAGCGTTGGCGGCGATACGGATCTCGGGAGGAATTGTAGCATTGATAAAATCATTCATGGACTTGTACCCAATAGTTTCGAGCATTTTAGCTACTTCTGCATCATCCGGACCAATGTGGCGCTCAGCAAAAGTATCTAAGGGGTCGAATAATGATGCAGGCTTCTTGAGGCTGGCAAGACCCTTAGATGCTGCAACAAACCGGCGGGGAGGCAGAACCGCACATACACGCCCTATCCTCCAAGATAAACTCAAGGTCGACATGAGGGATTGAAGAACCACACGCTGAAGCCAGGGTTTTTGAAGACACAAAGGATGGCACTACTTAAACCTTTAAGCAAGCCTTCCACCGAGCCATTCACCGAGTAAGGTACTCGCGACGTAATTTGGCAATAAGCAGAGTCGGCATATCAATGGTCTCAGAAATGTTTCCAATAATTCGCCAGACAAATAGACAGATTTTTTGAACATCCAGTACATTTTTGAGAGCAGAAGATTGATGATAATTAACAATCTGGAGCAACAGTCAGAACTCTTGCCCCGAGCTCATTCTGGAAGACAGAAAATTTTTTGTCATGGCTCGGAAGACCGGAGCGCGCCGAGCCGAATACCGGCCGAGCCTTAGATGTTAACATTCTGAGCTTGAATTGGGATGTCAAGTGACCTGACAGTAGATGTATATTAGAAACTTAATAAAATTTCAGTCGGTGAGATGGCTGAGCTGTTGGAGCATGAGACTTGAACGCAGAACGTCACATAGTGACAGATGCTACTGATAACTAAATGGTTGCCATGTCAAAAGGCACTAATTCCACAGCTCTGAATTGTTCTTGCTTATGCTAAAAAGTCTAGTTTCTCATATTTTGTATGGTCTGCCAAGGGCAAGTTATTTTTTGGCATTCAAGGAGAACAATCACAAATTGCATTTAAATCATTGTTCCTGCTCTTCTTCCAGTTTGTCTGTTAAGAATTGTTGTGTCAAAGTGCAACTTTAATTATAACAGTGGTGTTCTAGCAGTGTAGCTTAGTGTCTTGACATATGAGATGACACCACACTGTCACAAACTTCATTCAGACCATAACTCCAGGAATACTTGACCAATTTCGATGATCTAAATGACTACCAAAAGCTCTTAAGAAGACCTTTCAAACAGTACCAAAAATGTCTCAAAGCAATCAGTATTCACTGAGTTATCAGCAGATCAGTCAGTGATCACCAAGTTACCAGACACTAAATCACCAATATCTCAGGAACCACTTAA
>Ga0153934_1000282_pt1 | contig 15197 bp, 17 predicted proteins | sample TSNJ018MetaG_FD_104708 | JGI IMG/M metagenome (GOLD analysis project Ga0153934, IMG submission 104708) | Attine ant fungus gardens microbial communities from New Jersey, USA - TSNJ018 MetaG | ecosystem: Host-associated > Fungi > Mycelium > Unclassified | place: USA: New Jersey, Wharton State...
ACCAACTACACTTTACATTGACTGCTTCTCTTTCTCTTGCTGTATTCTTTCTCCATCTCCATACTTCAAGGCAACTGCTGTACCATATATTTATCAAATTTTCACCAGAGATAAATCCCTGTCCCTGGTTCTTATGTGTTTTGGTGCCTTTGTAGTTGCACTCTCTACACTCTACAAATGTCACAACTTCCCATCTGGTTGTTCACCTTCTCTGCTCTAATGCTGTGCTTCTTAGAGGCATTCTCCATGTGCTGCTATATTTCTATGCCTTTCTCCATAAGGAGTGGACTGGTCTTTTCTCTTGCTGTGCCTTTTGTAGGCTAGCCACATGTACTGCTTCCTCATCTCTTTTCCTCTTCTTCTCAACTTCAATATTTGGGCACTTCTATTTAAAATGCCTAACACTCTAATATCTGAAGCATTTAACCTCCTTTACTATCTCATTTCTCTTTATCTTTACTTTCTCTCTCACCCTATATCTCATCACTCTACTTGACAACACTTCAAATTTATTTCTGGGAATCAGTTTCCCCTTCTTCTCCTTATTCTTGTTCCTACAGTTGTGGGCCAGATGTCCAAACTTTTTATAGCTCCAATACTTCCTCCTATCTCTTCTTTCTAATTCTGCCCTTAGTTTGGTAAGGGTGTACTGTTGATTGAGCATGCTGCTTATAAGAGAGTTGTATTGATCTAGAGATATAGTGCTATGTCTCCAGAGAAGTTGGAATAGAAAATGATCTTACTAATGTTACATCTACTGGGGTGCAAGATCTTTATCTAGCTAGACACCTACTGCCTTACTTACTACTGCCCTAATACTATGGTTATACTATCACTCCAAGGAGAGGATTTTTAACCTAAATACCTTCCTAAGGATGCAGTGTTACTCCTCTGCATATACAACCCACAATGGGACTTCAGTACAAGGTTTATAAAGTAAAAAGGTACAAGTAACTACTGGCAACACCACTCAATTAGTAGGTCAGGTCTCAGACACAATACCTGAGCTTGGTACTGCACTTCCACTGATAGTCTCTAACTGACTATCAAGTCCCCTTAAGCCAAGAGCCTGGCTATATATAGAGGTGACTAGTGATTATGATGACCACTGGTCAAGGATTGAAAATATTATGAGAGTTAAGATGAACAAGGTCCAAGGCAGACAGTGCTCTAGATGTAGAATCAAGTTCTAGTATAGTGACTTAGTCTGAGATGACTTAATCACACTTCAAGTCCAAGTTGACAAGGAGAACTTGATAAAGTTCCTATCAGATTCTGTATACTACTTATACAACTACTACATGGTCTGTATACTACTTTCCTATACTCCTTTTTTATGTAGTGAGTCCAAATAAGAAGAGAAAAGAAAAAGAAAAGAAAAGAAATATAAATAATGACTTAGCCATTTTTCCAAGTCGTGACATCCTATGCCTACTTGTTTGCACATAACTGTGAAATAGCTTGGAGATTCTATCTCTCTGACCTGTCATCTCACCCTTGTTATCTTATTTATCCCCTGTTATCGATAGACAGTGAATGTCTTTAGTGATCACCCTAGGTGGATGTTCAAGAAGAACTCAATGGGGTTCTTTATTGGATTGGACTACTACTTATACTATTCTTACAGTGGCTGTACTACTATTAGTCCATGGTTATATGTTCTTCCAGAACATTCCATGATCACTTGATCTTGTCATGTGATCTGATTACCTAAGTTCTCATACTATTTATATCTTAACCCCTTTGTACAATTAAGTGCTCAAATGTGTGGGAACTTATTTCCTTTTTGGGGCTCTTATAACATCCCCATTAATGAGAGCAGACTTAAGATGGAACAGTGAATAGCCCAGGAGTTCCAATCAATATTGGGGTAAGATATTCTACCATACATCCACTAGTATATATACTATACTAGTGTCACAAACTTTATTCAGACTATAACTCCAGAAATACTTGACCAATTTCAACAATCTAAATAGCCACTAAAAGCCCTTAAGAAGACCTGTAAAATGGTACCAAAAATGTCTCAAGGCAATCAGTATTCACTGAGTTATCAGCAGTTCAGTTAGTGATCACCAAGTTGCAAGACACTAAACTGCTGATATCTCAAGAACTGCTTAACATAATTGTTTGCTTCAACAACCATTGTGAAGCTCTCTTCAATGCGCTTCTTTTGGATATAAATAGAACCACAGGCAATAAGATCCCATGGAGATACAAGGCCCTCAATGTTTATACATAACATTGATCTTTATCTATAGATTATCATTTGTTCTTGAATAGAACAAAGGACTGCCCTAAGACAGTTAGGTTATCTCTATTTCAAGAACAATAGCACTCCTATATGTAGAACAATAGATAGTGATCATGTAGTAGGCTATCCTAGAGTATAAACCACCACAATTATATATTTAAGAACTGTATATTTAAGGATATACCTCAAACTTAACAGCATCTTTTGCTGCTTGTCTAACTTTGCTTTTTTGAGCACTTTGATAATCAAATCAACCAATTACAAATCAGTAAGTGGCCATTTGTGATAGACTTACTACATAAGGAAGAAGTATGGAAAAGTATCACATAACAAATGTCATATATTACAGTCATATGTTAGAATATTACAGTGTTATATCACATGATGGAGTCACATGATAAGTGTGGGAGAGCAGTGCACAGACCATATAGTAGTTGTATAAGTAGTGTATAGAATTCAATAGGAACTTTATTGAGTTCTCTTTGTCAACTCAGACTTGGAATGTAATTAAAGTCATCTCAGGCTAAGTTACTATATGTATGCAAGCTGAATACTCAGCTAAGCCCAGTCCTAGAGTGATAGCCATTCCCTTACATATATATAGTAAATTACAATCAATTGAGAACCCTATTGAGTTCTCTTTTAACTCTGAAGTACTATCTTGAGTTAACCCCTAACTTAAGGTTCTTGAGTCAGTCACTGACAATAATCCTATAGAAGTAGACAATTTAGGAGCAGAAATTATAAATAAAATGAAAATAAAATGAAAATAAATAATAAATAATACTAAGTTTTTGGTATGTGATACTAATAGATCTTGATCAGTGGTCACTACAGATATTAGTCAATCATAGTTGTTGAGAACAACAGTGCAATCCTCCTATTCTCTTTTTTGAGTCTTCTCCTATTCATTCAGTGAATTAAATATCCATTCATACCTGTCTCCTCTGAGATAATTAATTTCATACTGATCATCCAAAGGGAAATCTCTTCCCCACTCATTATATTCTTTTTTGTTATCTAAAGAGGTTTATCATAATATGACCACTGTTCCCTTACATCTATTGTTTAATGGTAAGTTGCTTCTCTATTCTCTATTCTGCTATGTCACAAGTATGGTGTATCTATTTGCATCTTTTGTTCCTAAGTTACTTGAGTGGGTTAGTCCTTTCCAACAGTACTTTCCAACTGCAGCAGATGATGAGTTTGGGCTAAATCAATACTTCTCAAGCTTGGGTACAACATTATGCCTATTTATATTAGTAGGGACAACCAAGGATCTATCTTTATGTCCAGAAATCCAGTAACAGAATCCTAAAATAAGCACATTGATATTTGGTATTGTGCCATATGTGATTTCATAGCTCAAGGGAAGATAAGTCTGTTCTATCTGGAAAGAAATGAAAATCCAGCAGACATGTTGACAAAAAACTTTTTAAATCAGGTCAAGTTCTGTGAATTTGAATACAGCTGGGGCTAACTTTTTATTGTTAACGTCGATGGTGAAGTGGTTATCATGCTTGCCTTCCAAGCAAGCGGCACGGGTTCGATTCCCGTTCGGCGTACTCTAGTGCAACTACACTTGCATGCATATTCTATGTACTAAGTGATGGGGAATGTTGACGATGCCTCTCCATTCCTTATTCTACCTATAGTATGCTTAGTCTATTTTAGTTCACAAGGGATCATTCCCATCATACTACTTTCCTTATATAAAAGCCTTGTCTCTCTCTTAACATGTCATACGCATTTGCTTTGCCTCTCTCTATTCTAAAGTACAACTCAAGTCATATTTAGGTGAGTTCATTGGTGCATTATGCCACTGCGTGATGTTCACTAGCATTGCACAGAAAGAAGAGGGATGTTCCTTCCGGGAAGACAGCAGTGAGGTGATGTTGAGCAAGAGCAAGGGAGGTGTCAGCGAAGAGAAGTGCGTGGACTGGAATTCAGATTGCATGCCACCCGAATCGCACAGCAGCTGTCCATGATAAATCTCAACGCTCGATTCCTGAACATGGTCGATTTTCCCAGAACTGCATCGTCCGATCGTAAGAGCCTATCATTTCCATGTCTTAGACATACACGATGAGTGACCCCATCTGCAACACATCTCAATGTAAACTTCTGCATACCAACCCATACCACCCATCCAGAGAGCTTGTGCAGGACTCGATAATTGACTCTTGACCTCATTCCATTTGTCTGAATCCAATTTTTCTCAACTTGATCAATGTCATATTGGACTCAGCATGTTCTTACTTGTGTTCAGTTCACTTCCCTTTTCTACACTCCCCGATCATCGCCCCAAGCCTGGTATTATAGAACAACTCGGGCGAATTTTCAGTGATATTTCAGCCATTCGCAATTTGGCTGTAAATATTTTATTCCATGCTTAGTTGGGTTAAGATTGTCTCGAGACTGATTCACATACCATAGATTGTCATCACGCCTCGACTGGCAGACACGATAGTTAAAGAAGATGATTCTCGTGGAACTTTCAAACAGGATGCGAGAGGAATACTGATGCCTCTGGTGGGTGTTTCCTGTCTTGCTCTCCCGTATCACTTAGGCGTCTCATTTTAGATATATCTACCATCAGGTCGCTTTTACATCTATGCTTTGTGCCTCTGATTTGATATACCTCAAGGACTATGTAACCCCCATTGGATACACCACAGAGGTCCATTGCTCAGACTATGGCACAAAAAGAGGCATATACCTTTTCTCATTAACTTGATACCGCGAACAGCAAGCTGGGACATTTGCGTTGTCTTGTACATTGAGAGCGGATTATTAGTGCTGAATTATTAGGAAGAGTTCAGTTACAGGGGTTTTATGAAAGAGGTCCCTTGTATGAGGCTGATTTAACATGCGCCAATGGATGGTACTTGGATCGTCTCTTTACTAATCGTCCATATCTTACAATGTGCCCTGGGATCTCTTTCACCGTGTATTTGGTTCTACAGTGCATGGTTTTGCCACGGCAGCCTTTGCAGAAGAATCCGTAGTCAGCCTGCCGGCCACCATTAATCAGAACCGGCACCGTGATGATGGCTATGAATCGCTTAGGTTCCCTGGTGGGTTTGTCCAACTGTGGAAGACCACTGACCATCGGACTCTGAGCCACTGCCTGGCGATCGTAGAATCGAAGTCGCCTCCGCCGAAAATTCTCCCCCCCCAACTACTGTATCGCCCAGACAGGCTCAGGATGCTTGGTGGACTTTCCAACTTGAAGACTCTGCAGAGCTCCTAAAATTGCTCTGTGGCTCTGCATTGGAGGTGAAGAGTCTGTACGCTTCGTGAAATATGACGGGGAAGAACTCTGGCCTCTCGGTGAAACAGAAGTAGCAGACGCGGCGACGATCTATAAGATAGAGATGGCTGCCGAAGCAATTGAAAGTGGAACACCGGGTTGTACAAAGCGTTTTGTACAGTGTACCACAGTCAAAGGCGTCTGCTTGGATGCTGGCGCGGATGATGTTAGGGCAATGGTTGATGATTGTAGTATACTGGCGGACTGAATCGACAAGCTACATTGCACGGTGGCTGAGGCTGCGGAAGCGAGTGAGGAATGTCTAGCTGCAACAGGACCTCGATGATGAGTTCTACGGGTAGCCTATCGAGCTGATTGATGGCAAAACCGGTGTGCAACTGTGTCGGCCATTGTCGAGTGGACACCGTGTTTTGAGATGTACATCATCCAACGTGTTGTCGAGGAAATCTTTCATCAGATAGCCGCATCGCAGTAGATTATTTGTTTTCATCGTCAAGCAGTGGATGTGTGCGCCGTGATATTGAATTTTAGACTAAGCGCCTATCGTGACCGTGACACATGACAAATGCTAAATGTCTGAGTGTCATTGTGAGTTGAGACTGATTGGGACCAATGGTTGCTATTTTCCTCATAATCAACCACCATGTCTACCCATCCACCCCGTCCTCTCCATCTCGTTACAAATTCAACAACCTCAACACCGACAATTGATACCTTCCACTCGTCACCACCGATCTCTAGGTTCCAGCACTCAGAAAGATTAACAATGATGGCTTTGGCATCATTTTCGAGCTCTTCACCTACCATAGGTGGTTTTGATACCACAACGAGGACGAAAACCTCACGTCGGAAGTCATCAATAGGATATTTTCCACCAGACTCGATAGGTAGCCCGTATCGAGGCTCGCTTATAAGGGGAAACTCGTTTGGAACGCCAAGCTCGACTTCGTCAGCAACTCAAGGACATGTAAAGTCTCGGTCAAGACCACCATCAACAACGTCACCGAAATTAGAAGTAGACACATCTTCTGGATCCCCCGCGCGAGTACGTCAGCCAATAACGCTGATGGAAAGGTGCGTGTGCGCTCCTTTCAGCCTTGAACTTAACTTAAAGTTGGTGCAACAGGAATGCAGGTTTGCTGCGGCTCATCGCGCAGAAGGAGTCAAAGTGTCTTGAGCTTCGGTCACAGCTTGAAACGCACGAAGCAGAGCTTGCAGAACGTGCGTATAGTGTCATGCCTTTGCGTCTCAATGCGTACTTATTCGGTCCGTTGTCTTCTCATGAAAGTGAAGCGAAAATGGCAAAAAATAGTCAACAAGGGCCTTGAATGTGGACATCGTTCTGTGACTAGTAGTGCTGATGCTAGCACTATCGTCTTTGACGGAATCAAAGAAGGTGTACAAGGGGTGAGCAGATTACTTTCAGCTAGATTCTCGTATACTCCGCCTCCATCCTCGTACCCCACCGTATCCACCCAATCAGGACGATGTCTTCCCTCGTCCCTCAATAAATATCACTGTGCTCAAGAGTCAAATTCCTCAATTTCAACGTACATGACATCACGGTCAGACAGCATGCCTGGTCGGTCCTCCCAATCTTCAATGTCCTCGTTCGGAGAAGACCGAAGGGGAGCTTTAGAGGAAAATTTGTGTTTGGAAGGCGAAAGAAAAATGGATGACAGTCATGGCAACGGCGAATCTCAAGTCCAGGTTCTTATGGTGCGCGACACCGGAGCTACGCCAACCATGAGCCCGAATCCTGAATTTCACCAACAGAAGCAAAGGCGAGATCAAGATAACTGTGTTTCCGCTTCTCTCTCTACTCTGCGACTTAACGATGCAAATATCGAATGTGTAAAGTCAACTATCACAGGAGATTTTAAGGGGCAATTGCGGACTTGCGACATTCAAGCTACAGCTGTTCAAGCGCCTGGGCAGATATCGCGGGAGGCGCAATTCGATCTCGAACAACTCGATTTCTCATCGCTTGCACCGTCAGTTCTTCCTTCCAGTCAAGGTAATAACGCTATGTGTACCGAAACATCACTGCAACCCGTATCCTCACCTTCGCTCTCATACGTTGGACCGGGAGGGTCAGCGCCTATATCGTCCATACCTGGTTTTGGGTTAACAGCTGGAGTAGCCACCGTTCCCTCGCCGCCTGTTTTCTCCTGGATGGATAACGTGGGAAAGAAGTTGAAGGAACTGCAGAAGAGCTCGGCGTGCGTTGTTCTATCATCAATCTCATTCATTTTAGATTTATATCCGGTGACAGATTTACAAAGAACCAAAAGCGTGCCTCGTTGTTTTTGTCCGACATGACAAATTCAGCTGTCAACATGTTGGTTGCTTCATCAACTATCGCTCAGGAACCCTCCTGTTCTATGACAATTGATGCGGCTGGAAAAGCGTCAGATCTACAAGTTGCACCGGCATCACCTAATCCGAAGTTCTCGGGGTCGTTGTTAGATGATGAGGACAAGAACGAAACTGCGAAGTTAGGCCCAGCGGCTGTGTTACAGCCTGTGACTCCGGTTCCTGCATTATCAAAGAAGATAGGAGTGCAAGCGAAGAAAGAAGAAACTGATGAAGAGGAGTGGAATTGGTAATAATTCCGTGCTGTCTAAGTTTGGCACTGTATCTTCTTATTCGTCCGCACGATGAACAACTTGAATTCGCGGTTCTCCTCGAACAAACTCTTGCTCAATCCTTCAAGACATTTTCATGTTGATTCAATCATTGTATTACCTATTTCGTTTTACATACAACAGGGCTATATCTTGCATTTTTTGACGTATATGCCAGGCCTCATGTGGTGGGTCAACATGGTGGGTAACATCCAAGCTGAGATGCCCATCGCGAATTGGATTGGAGGATTGGTACAAGTTAATATCGAAATGTATTAGAGACGTTTACCGAGATGTTTACGAAGAACATCATCTACTGCCCGTTACTTTGAGTGAGTGTCCGGGGTCCAGCTCCTGGGCTGATTTATATACCCAATATAAGTCTCCTTCACTGTTTTTATACTCTGCATCTGTCTATTTCATCGCCCTTTCGCTCGAGTATCACCCAACTTGGATCTATAGACAGAATTTACCAGACACGCTTCCAGTCTTTGTACGCTTCTCTTCACCTCCTGCGTGTTGCTCAAATCCTGTCCGCGACCATGGAGGCAACAAAGGATATCCTGTTTGGTGGTGTGAGTAATTTCCTAGAATTACCACAAAGCATAATTAAACGCAAGTATAGATCGCAGGGATGGTATCAAAGGTGTTTGAACATCCATTCGATCTCACCAAGGTTCGACTACAGGCACAAGTCCTAGACTCAATAGCACGCTTCAGTGGCCCTCTGGATTGCCTTTACAAGACATGGAAGTACGAAGGAATTCGAGGTTTGTATCGCGTGAGTCGCTACCAACTCATCTTTAGAACCGCTACTCACATGCGCCCGTTCTAACTCAGGGGTTGCCTGCACCTGTGATGGGTGCCATGGCAGAGAATGCTGCTCTTTTCCTTTCTTATCGCGAATTACAGAACATGATTAAAAACCTGAAGGGATACCCGACGGAATATCAACTACCTATTGGACAACTGATGATCGCTGCAGCTGGAGCAGGTGCTATTACAAGTTTCGTTCTGTAAATCTTGCTTTTTCTATATATTTCTTGTCTGATTCGTTTTCATGAAACAGTACTCCCATCGAGCTCGTTAAATGTAAAATGCAAGTCCAACAACTCGTAGCTCAGCCTTCTGCAGCTGTTGCGACACCTACGGGGTTGAGTGCAGCAACCAGCATTGTTACTGGCAAAACTCCTTCATCCTTACCTCACACTGCGAAACCACCAGGACCGATCGCAGTTCTTGCTTCTGTCCTTCGTACAACTGGGATCCGCGGCCTTTGGCTTGGTCAAACAGGAACATTTATCCGAGAGACTGGCGGAGGTGCAGTGTGGTTCGGCACAAAAGAATACATAGCGAACATTCTCGTTCGTAGACGGCTTACTAAACAAGGTCTTCCGACAGATCCGGCCACTGTTGGAGTACATATGAAGGAACTGAAGGCTTGGGAGTCGGCTGTTTCTGGTGCCTCCGCTGGTGGGATGTTCAATCTGGCATTATTCCCTGCAGATACCATCAAAAGCGTGATGCAGACAGAGGAAGAGTTGAGGCCTCTCAGTAGAAGAGGGAATGGCAGGCTCAAACCGTCTTTTTGGAGTACATTGAAGGAGATGTATGGTAAAGGTGGTATTCGAGGATTCTACGCTGGTTGCGGTATCACGATTGCACGATCAATACCGAGCAGTGCGATTATTTTCCTGACTTTCGATGGGCTGACGAAACATTTCGGGTAAAGTATTGTGGGTGACTTGCACCTTTGTGAGAAACAAGTAGCGCCTTGCGCCTGGTTTCAGATTATGTAGTGGTAAGTAAAGTTCCGTAAAACTCATTGATAATAATTCTAATGACAGACCGTGCTTTACATCTGGTGAACCTCATTCAGTAGGAGCGTTGATTTCAATGCCTCTACATTAGGTCCACTAATGTGAAGGATCAATCAGTCACTCACTGTTTTATACCAAATAGACAGATGTGTCGTTCAATACAAAACCATGCAAGAAATATCAAATAAACAATTGACTATCCTATGTTACAGCTTGACCCTCTACAGTCATCATAAAAACACCTGCGAGTGACACATCGTCCACACTCAATTTTAAATCCACACGGCTTGGATTGTGGCTTATTGAGGAACTGCAAATCACAATCGTATGATTTTTCTCAAAGAGCCCTTTGAAAACTCGCCCAAATCTTCGATCAACTCGAACTCTGAGTCTCTGCAAAAGCCATATCTATCTGGCAAGCTGCGTTTGAGCAATCACGTTTTCACATAGTTTGACGGTGGCGCCGCAAATCGTGATTGTATCCGTTATGCGAGCGTCATCGGCAAAGTTATTGTTGCGGTCATGAACCTTCGGAGAATTTTTCTCGATCGGTGTCGTTTCACAGGCGTCATCAAATCATGTTCAACTTGACTAGCTAAAATTTTCCTGCCGTTTTTCGTTAGATGATGCTTGATCCATTTGTGGAATTGGAAAATGCCTTTTAGACAATGCTGTCTTGCATTGTTTTCAGGCAATTTGAAGGGATTGTCTGAATATCAAGAAAGTCTGGAGAGTGATCTTTAACAACAGGGGACTGAGAAACCACATTGAATTCTCAGTCTTCGTTATCTATACTTCAATTTTTTTTCATCCAAGATGGAGTGGGGTGATTGATGACTGGGCTCCTTAGGACGATGAAAAACTCTCCTACCTTATTGTCATTACCCCTTCTGTCTTGACTTCCCATACCGGTATCCCAATCGCTGCCAGTATCGTTGTCATCCTCTCTTTTGGCATTATCTGACCTGCCATTTCCAGAGAGAGCTCCACTTGACGTTGTCCTGGAAAATGATAAATTTGAAAGAATCTCGAACCGGATGTGTTGATCTCTTGTTCACCTTGTCTCAATGGCAGTCGGTAGACAGTTTTTGGAAAGCTCGGCGAAGGAGATCAGGGAATAATATCCAAAATTAATGAAAAGTATTCGGTACGTAGGGTGCAAGTGTCGTTCGAGGTCAGCTCTTTTTGGAGGTAATTTCAAGTCCTTCCCTATACTTAAACCTATACAATCAGTACTGGAATTGCATCATCAGGTACATGCACACATTTCTCTCTGGGTCTTGCCGACCGAGAGCAATCAAGAGTGTTTATTGTATCTCTATCGCGTCCTAGTTTACACATGAAGTCAGGTGACCTTCCTTGGTAAACGTGTTGCGATCTCGTGTTTTTTTCCTTCAAAAATTTCTAGCGTGGTGCTCAATCGCAGTCGTGGTATGACGCTTATTGTCACAGAGAGGGATAATATGAATCAAGAAAGAGAGCTGTGGCTTTCGCCTGAAAATGTCTCTCATCTATCTATCTCCCACTGTCGCTTTATTGAACTCTTTCTTCTGAAGGACTTGTGGATTTTTACCAAGGATCATAGACCAGGTCAAACCAAGCGCCAAGATCTCAAAGAGCTTCTTTCCAAAGTGTTCTTACCTGTCGATTTTCCCAGAACCGTGACCCCTGGTGAGGAATTTTGCATTTTGTGTCACATTGATTAATTTAATTATCACCAGACTATCTCCAGTATGGCGTCCCTCGAAGTAGTCTGTAAGGCAGATGACTGAAATTCTTCAATCAAGGTATCAGATCCTTAATGCTGCTCAGGCCTTCTGTAACTCTCTAGCGAGTCTTCTCGCCTCCCGCGCCGTGCTTGAGGGTTAGTACATGCTCCTCCCAGTTCACCTACACCTACAGTAACGCACTTCTGTTAGGCATGGGTGTCGGTAATTCCTCCGCTACAGCCACAGAGGCGATGCTTCTCTCAGTTCTTCAAGATGTTTTTGGTCGAATAACAAGTGAATCGTCCTTGAACCCCCACCCCAAGATTTGCTTCTCACAAAGTCCTGGTTTGCAGCTATTGTTAGTGCCTATTATTTGGGTACCTCCCTAGTGCCTGAAACAAAGATGTACCGGTTTCTAGCGGACATCATGAATGATCTGGCTGTAATCATTGATGTTTTTTCTCCCGTCCTGGGTACATTCTTTCCTTGGGCACGTGTTGCTGCCTTGTGTGCGAGTGCAACGCTGAGGGCTCTCTGTGGCATTGTTGCTGGTGGCTCCAAAGCTGCTATCTCGTTGCATTTTGCTACACCATCCACAGGTTCAGGCGATCTTGGTGATCTCAATGCGAAAGACTCTAGCAAAGAAACCGTTCTTGCCCTTGCAGGCATGCTGGTGAGTAGTCTGCTTCATCTAGTTAGGAGTGAACTGCTCACGATCCGCAGCTCGGCAGTTTCCTTATTCCACTTATAACTTCTCTCTGGGCAACATATATCTCCCTATTCATCCTTGTTGTTCTGCACCTTACTATCAACTACTACGCGGTGCGAAACCTCGCCTTTCGTTACCTCAACAGGCAACGGGCATCGATCGCATGGCTGCTTTACAAGGCTCACAAAAAAGTACCGACTCCTCAACAAATAGCTGAACACGAGTTTATCTTCGATCGTCCTGGAACAATTCGCGATTCATTAACACACCGTATCATCGGCGTTTTTCATATGGGCTCTGCACCTCTGGATGTGTTGTGTGGCCCAACACTCTCCTTCGCCTTCCTTCACAAGTTTCGCAACCAGAATTATATCGTTTGCTTCGACCCAAAAACCTCTTTCTCTACTCATGCTGCAGATAACCTGGATCGCTATCCTATTGTCCACGTATGCTTCAGGGAGAAATTTACGGCAGAAGATCAACTTAAAGGCTGGCTGCACGCGGTTGAACTATGTCGGCGCATCGCTTCCGAGAAGATATCCAATTTCCAGAATCCTGAAGTTCAGGTAGAATTGATAACATCTACTCATGAATATATCAACTCTTCTTCGGTGGCGAACGACTTTGTGGAAGAGCTCAAACGCGCCGGGTGGAATACTTCGGAAAGTTGTGTCATGTCTGGGTCGGGCCCTAAGGCATTGCTTTCCACTTATGCGTTGACACCAATGGGAGAAACGAAGCAACATTGAATCCAGTCGCCGAAGTCGAGGTAACCCCCACTACTCAACAATCAATCTCTGCAGGTAGCCGAGAGCAACTCATCAAAGATGCTCTTTTGCATGTAAAATCATCGACCATAAAGAGATAATCAACTTAGTGAGCCAAGGCCGTGTCATGGCCCACCAGAATGCACCAAAATGCGAGGCACTACTTGATTTCAAAGTGTTTCTGTGGCTCCTAGTAGATACAAATCTCTGGATGAATACAAGACAAGACAAGACAAGAAATTACTAATACTTGGTACATGGAAAAGAAGGTTAGACATCTGTAGCATGAAGAGACTCAACGTCTAGTGCTAAGCGGTTTCCATGAGGATCCCGCATCGGATAAGCCAAAGGCGTTTGTATTGCCCGACTGGTCGGATGGCGGAAACCCCGAACTGCGGACGGGTAGTCCTGCACTCGTAGGTCCTTGGGTTTGAAAAGAGGATCGGAACCCTGTGTTAGGCATTGATGAGATAGAAAGGAATTTATTGTGTTGGGGTCTGTCTTCAGTGTTGTACTGCGTAGAATTAAATTTATTGGAGGTATGTCAAAGTGAATATGGTGAACGTACCTGGAATTCGAAGCCGATCTGATCTTCATCTGAGAGATCTAATAACTTTACCATTCTCTTTCCGATTGTGTTCAATTTCTCGACATCGTCTTTGCTCCTTGTCCACAGCTGGATTCTGTCCACCTTTGATCTCAAGCTTACAACAGCACCGCAAATCTCGTCCCCTTCATCTAGTTCCTCCCCTACGAGCGCCATTGCCAACCACGACCAAGACCGATCGAGCAGCTCAGGATTATTCTTCATCGTTAACACCCACTTTCCACCATCAGCGTTTGCAGGATCCTCCCACATGGGCTTGATTCCTGTCTTGAAGAGGTGATAATTGGAGTTCTTCTCTAGTTTTGAAGGGGGCTTCAGCCAATTGAAGTATCGGCAGAAGGCTTCGACCGTGTTGAATTCACCGATGACGGTCAGCCCAGCTTCGTAGTCCTGCGTATCAGGAGGATTGTTGGTGTAAGATCCTGAAGTTTCCGTTGTGGGGGGCTTTGGTACAGTGGGTACAGTTGTGAACGGGTATTTGGTTTTTGTGTCATGATAGATTGTCCTGAGGAGGTAGATAAGTCAGAAATTCCCCTGACGTCTTGCTGGGAAAAACCATAAAAGTGTTTTCAGAGGAAACGCACCACGGGAATTGCAGTGGATGTTCTGGGGCCTTCATTTGGACACCAGGAGTCTTTGGATCCTCAATCATAGGAGCCTCAGGGGGCTTGGCGGTACCATCGATGCTGAGTTGACGGGCTTTGACGAGACGTGCAGTGATGGTATCCAGACTCGGAATGTTCTTATAACCAACCTTGACAGGCTTCTTCTCTTGCAGCGACGGGTTGTCCTGGTCCAGCTTTTCAAGTCGCTCAGATGTCAGTGCATCACCGGCTTCCCCGTCCATTGACCGCGTTTCAGAATGTGGAGGGGACGTTGATAAAGCTGACGGTGATGCTGAGCGAGTGTTGGGAAGATTGACTGCTGTTGAATCTAGGGTAGACGCGGATGTAGTGACCGAAGTCGAAGACCCGGTGCGAAGAGCGGCTACGGCGAGTCTCGGGCGAGATGTTGAATTGCTGTTCGGCTCTTTGGACTGCGCGCCCATAAAGGCAGCGAGCTTTTCGAGAGGAGGAGGCCGCATAGCGCCAGAAGGAGGCCTCACGGTGTTTTCACGAGCAGTATCTGTAGAGGCCATTGTGGTCGTGGAACAAACAACGTAAACATTCACCATCAAAAGATCTGTTCTGACACGCATCATCATTGATCGATTTTTACGCAATTCATACTCAATGTTTGATTATATTCATTATAAAATTCCTACTCATTTAGAAGGTGGATGCTCCAGAGCTCGGGGCGCTTATTACGAACAGCGAACTACTGTACTGACCACATCGTCAAGTATTGGCAAAAAATCATCGAACGCCGATCTCATCCCTAGAGTCAGAGTCACTAGTTTAGGAAACAGGCGGCAATCCTTCTCCAGCAGC
>Ga0153934_1000296_pt1 | contig 14833 bp, 10 predicted proteins | sample TSNJ018MetaG_FD_104708 | JGI IMG/M metagenome (GOLD analysis project Ga0153934, IMG submission 104708) | Attine ant fungus gardens microbial communities from New Jersey, USA - TSNJ018 MetaG | ecosystem: Host-associated > Fungi > Mycelium > Unclassified | place: USA: New Jersey, Wharton State...
AGCTACACAATTTGACTGGCCAAGCATTTTTTGAGGCCTATTTTGCATATTTTGCAGCTGGTTCGTGAGCTCTGTCATTGCCCTATTCAATGGTGCATGGTCCGGATGGGCCACTAGGTCTTTGTCAGTAATCTCCTACCCAACTCAGACAAAAAAATATTTCTTACATCCATTACCCAGATTTGTATTATACAACTCGAGTTTGTACTTTTCATTCTTGGCGTATATCTTATGGGACACCTTGCATTGATCTGCATGACACCGTGAATATACTGCACTTACTCAATATACCTTGGACAACTTACTGTGAGTACTCCTGGTTATGTCAACGAGGAAACTTGCCCAATGATGATCCTGTAGTGTAGGAGGGTCTTGAGGGGCTGGGATTTTGTTCATCGTTGCTTGATTTCTGCCAAAGCTAGGAACAGTGGGCATGGCGAAGAATGTCATATCTATGTCACATCGAACCAGAGCACATACTTATATAGCATAGGTATATAGTATAGCGAGACAGATGTGGGAGTCTGGGAATATCTAAGCAGTTACTACCCCACTAGGTGACGTCTGAAGTATACAAGGTGAGATTCCACTCCCAGTAACCAATTGCATGCCCGCGTGGAGGGTCAGGCCTCGAAATGCGAGCTCACATTTTGACAGAATGCTCTAGGTTCAAGAAGGGGCGTGTCACACTACCTTACCTACGCTTCATCAAGTTTCTCATGTCCAATCCCACGGCATTCATCCAGAGAACCCCCATAACTCCCCAAAGTCCGCTAATGACATAGGGAATGCACCCTTGACCTCCTTCCCTACTCGGAGTATCAACACGAACTCACCTACGCACTTTGGAGTTTGCTATCTCTTCTGTTAGAATGGACTAGCACATTTCGGAATGAGGAGCAACTAAGTTTAGTCTTACCGAGGTATCATGGGATATAGGAAGGAGATGTTCCACTAACCTCAGACAGCGGGTAAATCTGTCGTATATTCATTTATGAGGATGGTAGAACTAACCTCAGATGTCACCCACTGCGGCAGACGACTGAGGATCAGTGAGTCCATACTCGCCTCTTGTTAACTTACACTTACACGCGACCTGTAGACATATCTTCTTATACCTTCAATCTTTATCGTTCCTTTCTTTTTTGTTTCTCTTCGTTTGCTGGTTTTCTCATATTATCAGAGGTCTAAGCCTCTGTAGTCAGTAGGCTACTGTGGACTGTTATATAGACTTAATTTAGAAATTGGTTGGACCGTGCTAGAGAACAACGATTCACCATCACACAAATTAAAAAGGTATTTGATAAATTTTCAAGATTGGAAGGAGATAGAGGTTATGTCAGCATTTTGAAGGAGTGTTGCTGCCTCATACTACCTCATATACTCGTCGTTTCTCCAGAACAAACGGTACATAATGGCCGATCCCAACTCTCCTCTACAGTCTAAAGAAGATACAGACCATGTAAGATCCAATGACATTGCGTCGATCTTGGATACTTAACGGTAAACTCCAGATTAGGCTGAAACGACTCGCAAAGCTGCAGGCCTCACAGGGTCCGACAGCTTTCCCGGAATCATCCATCATGTCATCTACGGTTCCAAGCACCAGTCAGTCTTCAAAAGCGAATGTGCCTGATCAACAAATTTTTTCCTCAACAGCAACAAGACCGGGTTCCATTGTGGCCAATCCACCAGTGCCTCGAAACTCCGTTCTTCCTTCCGTTAAAATTAATGCTGTCGCAAAGCTTGATCATGCCCACTGGGAGAATCAGAGTATGCAGGACGTTCTCAGAGTGACCCTCAGTGTAAGCTATCTCCTCTCTCGTCCTCTGGAAGAAAGTAATAGATATCCTCCAGAAAGAGGTATCAGAGCAAAGTGGTTACGAGATAACGTGGTTAAAGAACTTGCAACAAGAACTCGCCTCCGAAGGCATATGTAGGTGCTGTTAGAGTGTGATGTATCTGTATACTAAAACCTATCTAGTTACCGAAACTCTCAGCGCGGACCTTTTTGACCGCACACTAATTGCTCGCCTAGAAATGAACTCACAAGAGATGACGTACGCCCTATCTTGAATGCAATCTATCCCCCTCTGACAAGCTTTTCAGTGATGACCTTGAATACCTACCCACACTCGTCTCGTTACCGAATATCTCCACTTTTGAATATCTTGTAGGAAGCTGGAAGAGGCTGCGTGCAACAAAATCTGCTCTAACAAAGAAGGTTGGTCCACGCTGCTTTATGACTTCATTGAATAACCAGCCTGATTGAAATAATTACTACAGAATTATTCTCCTCCGGACACCCAACAAGCGCTCGCCAAGCTGGACACTTTGCGCGAACTCCTGATTAGTTATGCTGGCTTGACTCTTCAGGAACCTGAGATGTTCCCGCAACCTGAAAGGTGCGCATCTCCTTTGCTCAATTTTTTTAAAGAAGTGAACATGGTTTCAGGCGCCTGATCGGTGCTCCTGAACTCACAAAATCTCTTCTCTCTCTCTCTGCTCTCTCTGCGCCCCTTTTCTCAGGCCCAGTGGCAGATCCTTATACTCTCGATTCCTCGGAAATCGGACAGTTTCTCCAGGAACTTACTCGTAGGTTTGAAAATGACGAACTGGAAAGCGTCTTTGGCCCTGTCATCAAGTCTCTCTTGTTCCATGAAAGCCTCTTCCGCCCGGAAGGTTTAGTCAGTGGCGACGCAGCATGGCGTGGAGTTATCAGCGGATTAGAGATGCTCGTGTCCAACAAGCGTGTGGCTATCTTGATGACACAAATGCCGGAATTCAACCCTTCGGACGCTACGGCAGCTACGATCGAGAAGACGTCCTTGCTTGGGCCACTTTGTCGACTGAGCATCTTTGGAAAGGAATGGGTGAGCACGACCAGTGCTTGTTGATTCCACCTCTCAAGTCGGTTCTAGCCAGACATAGCAAAGAGCTATTTCACTGAAGGAAACAAACTGGAATCTTCCTACGCAAGCCTGCGGGGTACTCTCAAGAGTTTGCAGGTGATACCTTCTTTAGGTTGTCCGGACTCTCCGGTTAACATTCTAACTAGACCTCCCTTTTTCACATTTTCAACAACTTGATTAGAGCTTCCACCGAATCTCGTGAATCTGTCTTGCAATATTTTGCTCGAGTGATATCATTGAACAAGAAACGTGCCGGCACGCACGTATGTCCCAAACATTACCTTATCTTTTCTGAATTAACCTTGCCACATTAGGTGGATCCGGAAACGGTAGCCTCTGATGGCTTTATGGTCAACCTACAAAGTGTACTCTACAAACTCGCCGACCCATTCATTGATGCTACCTACTCGAAAGTCAGTCTGCCTTAATTGGGTGTCCTCTTTCTTGCTAATAATGCATAATCGACTCAAGATGGATCGTGTGGATTCGTTATTCTATATCCATTCGGACAGGATTGATTTGAGTGATGAGACGCGAATCAAAAGTACAAGCGAGGAGGCTAACGAATGGATCAGGATAAATCAAGATCCTCGAGGTAGGGCTGCCTTATCCTATACTGCTCGATTGACGCCCTTTTTTGAAAGCTTCGGCGCCTAACTTCATTTCCGAAATATTCTTCCTCTGCATTGGGATGGGGCACTACGGTTATTTCAAGACCATCAATTCGTATACCGATGCTTCAAGGCACGTTGAAGACTCTGAGAGGCATATTGACTTGGTTGAACAGGAGAGATCATGGGTGGGCGTAAGTGATTCACCCGGCTCCTGATTCAGGGATATCCAATGAGAAAACCAGACCCCTCAACAAAATCGCATTGAGATGGCGATCAGGTTGAAGAAGGTACAAGTACTTAACTTATCACTCAATTTCTGACTCGCGCCCATTACTTAGCTGGAATTGGAAACGCTACGCTCGCATCTACATGCATATCAGGTAGTATTACTCGACCCCGAACTCGTAGTTACTTCGATAAATTTCATGACCTTCTTGTCCACATGGTTGATTCGGCAAGTGGACCCTCGAAAATCTCATCCAAAGCCTGTTGTGCAGTTACGTTTGGGCCCGCTATATGAAGATGCCTAGACTAATAGAATGATGTAGATTACCCCTGCCAGAGGAGGTACCCATGGCGTTTCGCATCCTTCCTGAGTACATCATTGAAGATGTTGCGGATTTCACACTCTTTTCCACTACGTAAGTTATAACGCTGACTACCTTCGGCGCTTAGCTGAGTATGGTATCTGCAGTGCAAGCTCGGACATGTGGGAAATGTCGGGAAGAACAGAGCTCTTGACTTTTGTTCTGACATTCTTGACTTCGACTTGGTACATTAAGAACCCCTTCTTGAAATCAAAGATTAATGATGTATGTATCTCCTTACATTGAGAATGTCTTACAAACTCAGCTGATGTCTGGTAGATTTTATTCTATGCCACTCAAGGCTACGGTAGAGAGCGTACTGGGCTGTTGGGGAACTTTCTCAATACTGAGCCCTTGGCTTTGCAACATCTCATACCTGCATTGACTCATTTTTACATCGGTTGGTTGAAGTTGAAGAAGTATATGGCTTTCAGACTAATCAATCACAGAGGTGGAACAAACGGGGGCAAGCTCACAATTTTATGATAAATTCAGTATGCGCATTACTTGTTTTGCGGTTGACTATGCAACTTATGTAACACAAGGCTCTCGCCGCAGTATCGCTCATGTCCTTAAGATTGTATGGCCCAACAAGAACCACCGTGATGCAGTTGATAGAGAGGCTAAGTAGGATGGTTCAGCACTTGTAAAGGAAAAATTTTGCTGATCTATACCTAGAAATGTGGACAAATTTGTCCGATTTGCCAACCTGATGATGAATGATGTTACCTATCTTCTCGATGAATCTTTAAACACCATTTCTCAGATATTTAACATTCAAAACGAGATGCATGATTCGACAGCTTGGGCTGCGCAGACGCCTCAATATAGAGAGGAACGAGCTCATACTTTGCGAGGCCTGGAAGGACAAGCTTCGATGAATGCTCGTCTGGGTTCTCAAACAGTTGAACTCTTGAAAATATTCACCGGACAAACGCAAGAGCCTTTCATGATGCCTGAGATTGTTGATAGGCTAGCAGCGATGCTGGACTACAACTTGAACGCTCTCGCAGGGCCAAGATGTCAAGAGCTGAATGTTCGTAATCCCCAGAGGTATGGATGGGAGCCTCGGTCATTATTGCGGGATATCATTGACATCTTTGTCAACTTGAGCGACCAAGAGGCTTTCACGAAAGCAGTAGCAAATGATGGACGAAGCTACAATAAAGAATTATTTGAACGGGCTGCAAGGATTGTAATCAAAAGGGGTATCAAAACAGAAACAGAAATTGCGCCTTTCTTGTCATTTATTGAGCAGGTAGAGGGGGCGAAAGCCAATATGGAAGCCGAGGAAGATTTGGGTGAGGTTCCGGAGGAATATTTAGGTCTGTCGTTGAACAAACGATTATTTATCAGAACCTGACGTACATGAAACAGATCCTCTGATGTTTACCCTCATGAGGGACCCAGTCATGTTACCGACCTCAAAAACAATTGTGGACCGCGCTACTATAAAGTCACACCTCCTCTCTGACACAAAGGACCCGTTTAATCGCTCCCCATTGAAAATTGAGGAAGTAGTTCCGGGTTAGTAGATCGCTTAGAATGTCATGGCTAAGTGAGCTAAAAATTTCACAGTGCCAGATCTGAAAGCTCGAATTGACACATTTCTGATTGAGAGACGAAATCAGAGAATTGCGAATGCGGCCATGGACACTTCTGCCTGATTCCAAATATAATGATGTATTATGTCAACAAGTATTCTTTGTAGTATAGGATAATCGGCAATGTTTCATCGTCGAATCTTCTTTTGAATGTTGGTCTCCTGGAGATCAATAGTAAGTATTGGTGTGGATACTTCGTCGAAGTGACAATATGAGGCAGCCTCCACCTCCGGGACATCAGCTTGAAAAAGTATAAAAGACCGCTTGGGTATTTGAAGAATGATTTTCTCCACTGCCCACATGGCGAGGGTCCACACCTACACACACTGCACGGATAATATTGGAATAGCATAAAGATATGTATGTCTCAATCTTGGTTCAATACTATACATGGGAATTTAAAACATGATTAGATGATTTTCAAATATGATTCAATGGTCTCAAATCAAATACTCCATATGAAGCAATATTACTATTTAGTAGTAGTATTGTTATGGATCTTCACGTGAGAAATTTCGATTCAGATAAAGCAGCTCTGGTGTAGCTTTTCAGATAAGCTTGGAATTTTACAGCCGGTTATCTCTTACTGTCTATGGTGATACAGCCACCCTCTCATTTTCAAGTCAAGATGTGGTTCTTAGCTTTGGCCGGTACAAGCGGTATCCTTTTTTGGTAGAGCCAACAACAAAACAACAGAACAACATCAACACATCATGTCTGAGACAGTGTTTTCCATCTCAAATCTTGTCCTCCTTCCTTAAACAGTGAACCACGTGTGATGGCTGTTTTCATAGTCTGCCCTGCGCAAAGACATCAGAATTCTTGTCCTCATGGGACATCCTTTTGGTTCAGAACAGGTTAATACGTTTGGTAGAAGCTTCTGGGATAAGAATAACCGGCAGCTACCGAATTATGCCCTCAATCGTGAATAAAACCCGGCCTGGGTCATCCGATTTCCTTGGGTTATTCCCTCTGTAAATTATCTGCGCTCCAGTTCCATAGTCAACCCATTACAGGACATGAAGGGCCCAGCAGAAATTGCGTAAGGGACTCAAATTTATGAATTCCCTCCTTCACACTGACACTGAACCGTATTCAAGACATGGACCGATGTTTATCGGAATGGTGTTCAACATCTTTCTGTTTGGGATGATGGCTATCCAGGTTTACATTTATCATACCAAGTTTCAGAGGTGAGGCTTCAGTTGCTTCGGAATGTATCCGATTCTAACGCCTTGGTTTAGAGATCGCTTAAGGATCAAGATATTCGTAAGTCTTGTTCTCTTCGAGGCGTTTGATATACCGACCTCGGACAGGTACTCCTTGTCTTCATACTGGATGCAATCAATTCTGTCTGTGATTGTGTTTACCTTTACGACAGCCTCATTGTACATTTCGGTATGTGGTGAATCGCCCTGCAACATACAGGATTGAACTGCTAGGCAGATGACGTAAATTTCCTCGCTACGGCGAATTGGGGTGAGTCTCTCTACTTTTCTCAAATGCTGAATGAACAATTGAATACATGTAGTTTTCGCAACAGGTTCGTCGCTGGCATTACGTCGGAACTTACAAAGTATTGAGATTCTGGCCTGTTCCTGTTCTAGAGCCTGCTTTCACCGTGAGTATAATATATTCTTTACTCCTCATTCACGCCTTGAATTGCTTCCCAGGGAGTGATTGCAGCTCTTGTTCAGGTGTTCTTTGCTTGGCGTGTTATCTCCTTGACGAAAAGATGGATCCTTGGATCTATTGTGACTATCGGAGCTATTGCAGGTGGAGGTATAACAAAAAGGTCTCTGTCCTTGACCTCCAGCTGATGGATACATCCTTCCAGCGTTAGGTATAGTCACTGGCTGCGAAGTTCTCAAGACGCTTTATTTTACGCAGTTTCAAGATTTTGAGGTCAGGAATATTCGCCACAATCTACCATCCCATTAATAATGTTCTAGATCGTCGTTATTTTCTGGCTTGTAATAGCGGCATTGGTTGACATTTCCATCACATTGACATTGGTTTCATATCTGTAAGTGGCTAAACTTGAACTTCTACCTATGCTGATGGTTTTCAGGGTATGCTTGATATCTTCAGTGTTATATTTCTCTTTTCTCACTGGAAGGAGCAGCGCCAGCAAAAGACGGGCTTTAAAAAGTCCGATCTCATGGTGGATCGCATAATCCGAAGTTTGTGCATCCTCTTCCAGAAAGAAAGTCTGTCTATAACTATTATGTTACAGTCACCATACAGACTGGGCTCATTACCTCTGTATTCGCCGTCGTTGATCTTATCGTCTACCTTGCGGATGTGAGTTGTGCATCTCTTTTATTTATCATCTCGAGTAAACATTTGAACAGTCAACTGGAACGTGAGTGAACGTGCCTACGAGAGTTATTGAACTCTCAGAAAAATCTACATAGCCACCTCATATTCAACTTCCTGCTCTGCAAGCTTTATAGCAACTCATTGATGAGCAACTTAAACTCTCGTAAAGGCTGGGAAGAATTCGTAGATTTAGAGTCCCCAAATGTAGAAATAAATCTAGAGGAATCCGGAAATGGACAGGAGAGCCCATCGCAATCAAGTTGGAAGCTGAAGCAAATTGGTGATGAGGAGACCCAGGATAGATCCAAGCAGTTGGATGTAAGTGCTCCGTGCTTTGCACCACAACAATCTTATCTTTGATTTGATAGAGCGATGCTGTCAAACCACAGTCCCTGCAAACGCCGACACCCGGAGTTCATGTCCAGGTTGAGTCCTTCGAATCGGAAGATGTTACAGTGCAAGGAAAGCGCTCACTTCATGTCAACCATGATTCCAAGTCCGAATCACTCGCGGTTGGACAGGATCAAGCGCATGCTTCTCAAATAGACAGACATAGAAATCGACGAAACAGCTTTTCAAGAGGTGCGTACTCATCACGCCGGTCTGCAAAAATGCACTGACGTCGCTTGTGTGTCTATAGCAGAGTTGCAACTTGGTGTTTAATGAGTCCACGATTCTGATGTTTATGTATAAAGATGATTTCCTAGAAGATGATCTAGTTGGAATTATGTAGATTGACTCCTTGGACTGAGATGTAAATTCAATATCAACTGAGATGACCCTTGACTTGATCAAATGATCGCCGAGCAAAAATAAAAGAACCATCAAATGTCACTTTGGGATTCTCAGTTTTTCTGAATCTAAGTCTCTGACCTTACACTACAAGGAGGTACATACCGTTCCTCCTGAACGCCACCTTACTACTCATGTGCCATTTCTCGTTTGACGCACGCTACTTCTACTTTGAAGTCGACTACGCACCTTGAGAGTAAGCCGAAAATTTGGATCACACAAGCCTCATTAGTGGGTGCGTCTTGCCCATATAAAAGTAGCTTTCATGTGGCAGCGCTAGCTGTGCAATGGCCCTTCCGAGAATTTCTCTTTTGAATCAAAATATGGGTACAACAATGTCCTCCAACTTTCCAGCCGAGCTCGTGTATGTGCTATTATATAGTGAATGGTTTGAGCTGATTTGGACCGAGAGTCTTAGCCATGGTCCAATGTTCCTCGGGACAGCCTTCAACATACTATTCTATGGCATCTCGATCACCCAGACATACCTATACCTGATTAACTATAAGACGTTAGTGTTCCAACCCCATATTGACTTCCCTTGCATTAGCTCAAAGGCCAACCAATGCACACAGCGACAGGTGGTTCATCAAGTACTTTGTAAGGAAATGGAACTGTGATTACAGCCATCCAATCTCAATGCTCGCAGGTCTACTTTCTATTTTTTGCAGACACAGCCCACACCGTCTTCATACTTGTTTACATGTACGAGTCTCTGATCCGGAATTTTGGTAGGCATTCTATCCATGACTGAAAGAAAATACGACGGGATAAATATGCACAATAGGAAATCTAGACTATCAGCAGAAAGCCGACTGGGTTTTTGCAACAGGTTTGTTTCGTTATCAACACTAACTTCCATAAACTCAGCTATCTTGTACAGAGCCTGCGTTGACAGTACGTTGATGACATTTTAGATTGTACCTTTAATTGACCGAGTTATTATTGCCTTTCTTCAAAGGGTATCATAGGAGGCGCTGTGCAAGCCTTCTACTCCTGGAGAGTCAGGGTCTTAACTCACAAGAACGTCATCTCTCTACTCATTCTCCTCTGTTCGATCATTTCATTCTGTAAGTTCGTCTGAACCCTCGGCGCGTATTCGTTCATATCAATGCCATGTTTCACTGGTACCAGTCATGGGGCTCGCAACCGCCGCCGCCATATCCTTCGTTCCCTCATTCACTCAATTCCTCAAGTTCAAAGTTGTTGTCATCTTATGTCAGCCTGTTTTCAACCTCCGATGTGGGATTTGTAGTGATCCTGCTTAGGGCTTGGATCGTCCTGCATGGCGGATATCGTGATCACATCTACCATGGTGCTCTATCTGGTGCGCCTTCCATTCTATAGATTCGTTCTAGACGGTGATCATTGATCAAAAACCCAAGTAGCGAAGGCACAAGACGGGATTTTCACAGACAGATCATCAAATCGATAGAATCATCAGAGGTAAGTGAAGTGGTCATTGCTCCACCTTTGTGCGAGGTTGACATACCTTGACATGGGTTCGTCCAGTGACGATGCACACAGGTCAATTAGCTTGTAATCTAATCTTAATCGCAAGTACTAACTTTGTAGTTCAGGACTCGCGACCGCTCTTTGGGCGTAAGTGTGGCGTAGTCTTCTTTTGTGCTATTGATTTTTCTGATTGACAATGGATAAGCCTCATTGATCTCTTACTCTACCTTTCCAGCGTAAGCTTCCTCAGGCGCTTCTCATTCATACCCCTCCATGGTTGATTGATCCCCGAACTACACTGTTCTAGCCTTCTGGAAAGTAAGTCTTCAAAACTCATTCATCGCTCACGGACTGCAGATGACAGATAACTTTCCCAGTCACTTGTTCTTCAACTTTTGTCTCTCAAAGCTATACACCAACTCGCTCATGAGTAGCCTCAATTCTCGTAGCGGATGGAAATATAACGAAGATAATGACACAACTCTGTCTTTTGAGCACAAGCAAGTTGTACGCTATCTCTTCATTCATTCACAGCTAAATAGTCTTTGTGCGTGTGCGTGGGTGGGTAGGGAGTCCAGCTTGAACAATCTACAAAATCAGTCCAAACCTATTTTTGTCTCTACAAAACGACCCGAGGTGGGTGTTCGAAAAATCTCTTGCTTGTATGTGTGTCGAGACGATTAATTCCAAAAAAATGAAAAATGAACTAGGTTTTCGTTCACGTCGAGTCGCACGAGATGATCAACCCCGCACTTAAGGTAGACCAAAGGATATACAAAGACATGAACAGCGACTTTGATACCGAGTTGAAGAAAAGCAGTCACGGCCTGAAGCTCTCAATGGACCAACACCACTAGAGAGCCTCCATCATCACAAGTCACCAATAAACACGTTCTTGGTCTTTTCTCTTCTCTTGAATCATCTACCAACGTATTTTCTTGCTGCAAAGAATCGTTGATACACAAGATGTTGTTCACAGATATAAGATATAAGTCAAATAATCCAAGAAAGCTTCTTGAGACCATCTCTCCAGTTTCCCAAACTCTATTTCGCCTCGTCCTTCTTATACAAGTGATCACCGACAAATTGATCGAACCAGCGGAAGACCTCGTAATGCCACTTGAGGCTACACAAAGTAAAAAGTGAGCAAAAAAAATAACGGAAGACGCCACACGAAAACTCCCGCACCTATTTCCATGGTTCAAAACCCAGTGGTTCTCATCAGGAAAGATAACCAATCGACTAGGTACACCAAGTCTATACAATTCAAGTCCCCCCCAAAAAAAACGAACCGAACCGAACCGAATCATCAGAATCAGATCCAAAAACAAATCAACTAAGGAAACGACACCCACTCTTGTAAAGCATGGAAAGCACCAATACCCTCCGTCTCAGGAAGCCTAAAGTCCCTACTGCTATGAATGATAAGCTGAGGCGTAGACCATTTAGGCACCATGTTCGAGGGGTTATATCTAACCATCCCCATATCATCAGCCAGCCAAAAGGAAATAAGAATAAACCAAAAAAAAAGGGGAAAAGAATACGTGTAGGTGGGTGGGGGGACGGACGAAAATGGATATGAAACCCAGACGCACTTGTTTAAAATATCTTTACTCTTCCGATCCCATGGCCTGATTAAAAAAACACGAGTTTCAATTAACGGCTATCCCATCCATCAAGAATCGAGATTCCTTACCTGCCTCCCCATTCATGATTAAACTATTCAATAAAAAACCACAAGATATGAGCAACAACACAACGGATGAGAAATCACATCAACGCCAACGTACAAAGAAGAGTTCATCCGTCGAAAAACCATTGTAAGTCGCATCAAAGACACCGTCATGACAAACAAGAGCTTTAAATCCAAATCCAAATTCAGGATTTCCTTGAATCCAACTAAACGCCACGCGAATCAGTGATCAGTGCATAGAGTCTAGAGAGGGAGGGAGAGGGACTGACTTGATAGCATACCCTCCCCAACTCGCACCCGCAGCCACAGCTCGATCAGGATCAATCTAAAAGCCACATACATCATCAACAACAAGCTAATTGAAATATCTCTCCACGTACTTCTGGATATTTCTCAAGGGCATATTTCCACCCACGAATCATGTCCACAAATGGCTTGCCTCCCCAGTCTTCCTTGATAGCGTCCGTCAATTCTAAATCGGTCCCCCAATATGTTAGTGCGTGATTTGGAACTCCTCAGAGGGGTAAATACACACCTTGTCCGAAAGACGTGCTTCCAGTAGGATTGATAGCAATGACGAAATAACCTTGACCTGTAAAAACTGCACCAAAAAAAAATAGATTATAGTCCGTCCAAATGCCAGGAGAGAGAGAGAAAAAAAAGACACACACCATTAGGATTCCATCTCGTAGACCATCCATCCTCCCAAGCCCCTTGAGGTCCACCATGAATCAAAAGCACAACCGGATACTTCTTCTCCTGTCCTCCCACCCATCCCCTCGGTTTCAAAGCCCATCCCTGAATCCTCTTCTCATTCGCTCCCACAAAGTAAAACTCCTCTCCAGGACTCAATCCCTTCTCCGCCAACTTGGCCTGCGTAAACCAAGACACCTGTTGTACATCACCTTGGCGCTTTTTTCCCTTGGACGATTCGGGGTGGGTATACTCGGAGAGGAATCGGGGAAGGTGTTGGATCAGGAATACGTCGTTGGGAGACGTGAGGGATGAACGCGAGAAGAGGAGACGACCTGGGTGCAGGGGATAGACGCTGGACGCTGAGCCTGTAGACGTCAGTTGGAATGGCTCGCTGTAGAGTTTGTCGAGTTGGGGATCGGTACTGGATTGGGACGGTGTTGGCGGTATGGGGAGGTAAAAGATCTTGACCTTGGCCTGGTCACCCGCCGTAAAATAGATGAACGTTCCTTCCAAGTTGAACTGGAGACAAATCGGTGTCATCGACTAGGGCAAAGAGCAAAAAATTTCGGGAGAACGTACAGCGAGCTCGCTAGGTGAGCGGTCCCAATGTTGGGTCAAAGTGTACCTCACGTCCTTGTGCAAGTCGTAGATCACGATCTTGGCTCTATCACTCTCATAGCCATCTTGATCAAGCTCCAGCCATGCGACTTTGTCGCCTTGCTTGGAGAACACGGGGCAATGGATTGCTCCTTGTTTTCCTGAAGTCAGCTCGCGTGGTTGAGTTCGACCCATGATGTCCGTGAGGTAGACCTGGTAGTACAATATGAGCAGATGGACCAAAAGTGGATATGAGTGTAAGAAGGCATGCATTTTGCTTTGTGTGCCATGCTTGAGGGAGTTGAGGATCCTTGGTGGTATACACGATATGCGTCGCGGAGACATCAAAGTCATCCGTCCCGCCAAAAGGCTCAACAGGGGAGTGCTAAGCATCCACGTCAGCAACATATCATGCAATCACAACTTGCCCTCAACGTACATGACCCGTTCCCCTCAACGGGGCATGAAACTCACTACCCATCTTCCACACCCTATCCGGATTCAACTGCAGCAACACGCTGAACAGCTGAGGTTTCTTCGGACCAACCCAAGTATCCCAATGGCGGACATACGTCTCGTCATAGACATAAGCGGAATTGCCACGATTCTCCCAAGCCTTGTCTTGTTCCTTGACAGAAGTAATGTTCCCATCGCTGTAGACATTGTCCGAGAAGACCAGATGCCTCGAAGCCGGGTTGTATCTAAAGTTGGTTGCCGTCTTGGAGGGGATCGAGCCGATGTACAAGCCTTGAGTAGCAATTTTCAAGGGCTCGTCGGATGCGGTTGCTACACTGTATGAGCCTGTGCACTCGAGTGTAAAGATGTCAAGATCGTTGTTCTTGCCCTCGACGGCGTGAGCGAGCGTGGTGCCCGTGAGCCAGAAGACCTCGCCTCCCTTGTCGAGCTGGGTGCCGAAGATGAGTATAACGCTTATACATCGTGTGGGGACTGGGGACGTACAGGAATTTCAGCCGCGGCAAAGGTCGACTCGAGAGGGAGGACGACGAGCGTCTTGTAGTTCCTAGTGCTAGCTTGAGAGAGCTATATAATATATGGCATCTACTCTCACTTGTTGTCCTCAAAACTATACCTAGATACGGTTACAAAAGCAAGGTCGCCTGCCTGGTTGGGGACTGCACCAGACGGTCTGTCAAGCTGAACCTGTGGCCAGAGTAAGCAGCGACAAGGATCTTACTGCCTGAGCTAACGCACAAGATCCTGGGGCGAAAAACGGTCAGAGTCTTGTTTAAGTGCAAAATTGTTCATGGATGTAAAAGATATCGATGGCGATAACGGAATCTGGGCAGCCAGGGCCCAGAGGGGAAGACTGAACATGGTGGTTCACAGAGAAAATGTACAATATTATCTACTCGCTCATCCCCTCAGGGCTTTCATCGTCGTCGTCGTCTCTTTCCGTCTCCGCTGTCTCTGTTACCTTCCCAGTCTCAGAGTCCCAATAGCACCGTAATCTCACACGAAATTTCACCATGCGCTCCCCAATTAATTTTAGCAGCTGTGCTTGCTCAGCCGTCAGCGTTTTGCCCTTTTCGCAGATTTTGTG
>Ga0153934_1000302_pt1 | contig 14655 bp, 20 predicted proteins | sample TSNJ018MetaG_FD_104708 | JGI IMG/M metagenome (GOLD analysis project Ga0153934, IMG submission 104708) | Attine ant fungus gardens microbial communities from New Jersey, USA - TSNJ018 MetaG | ecosystem: Host-associated > Fungi > Mycelium > Unclassified | place: USA: New Jersey, Wharton State...
ACATTTACTTCGTTCGCCAGCGAATCCACGGACACGCGCTCAGGAGCCATGATGTCTGTTCCGGTTGATCCCCACGGACACACGCATGATATTGTTTAGGGATTTTTGATTCTCTGTATTTCTCTGTGTCAGCCGGAGGTCAGCGATGACCCCCTTTGTGTTTATTTCTTCAGATTCTTTTCAACTGTAGCCCTAGTTTTCCTTTCGTATTTTTGATATGTATGATAGCAGTGGCAGCGATCACTGCAGAATAGATGTTTTGCCAGCCGTAGCATCGACTGACGATGATCAAGGTCATTACGAAGGGTGCTCAAATCCTATAAGAAATTGCCTATTTTCAATAACTCTCTCACATCTTCCATGCGTGTCCCAAAACCCTCCGATGGTGAGAACATTGAAAACATGTGAAAAACTAGCCACGGTAAGAAGCCTGGAGAACCCAGCAATGCTATTCCGGGAACAATAGCACAAATACAAGAACTCATGCCAACAATCACAGAACTGTTGCAAGCAAAATAGAATCGAAAGGAATCCCATGTCAGGACACACGTGAGTCATAGATCAATCAGCATAGCCTCCTTTCTCTCCTCATTCTGCATGACCCCACTATGTATCGTCGTATCGTACATCGGTGCGACAGTCGGCACATGTGGAAATTGGGGAAGACCGCTCGGTACTTCTTGGTGCTGATGCTTTTGCTGGAGAGGTCGCTGCTGTTGATGGTAAGGGGATTGAATTTGATGCAGTGTAGGCTGGAAACCTGGATGAGCGACTGTGCTGCTTCTTCGCAGGTGTGCACCTTGCTGATGTTGAGACGTCGATGCGTAGCTTACTGGCGGCCAATGATGTGTATTCTGCGATGACATTTGAGACTGAGATTGAGATGTAGAAGCTATCGCTGCCATCGATGGAGGTGCCGGAGCATAAACCTGGTTCTGTGGATGATGAGGAGCGGATGCAAGCGACTGTGACCTCCGTTGCATCGGAGGCGAGCCCACAGATTGTGTGGCAGCGACTGGGCTTTGAGGCTGGTTGTGCCGCTGCATAAGTTGCTGAGGTGAAAGAGCATATTGCTGAGGGCTGATTTGTGATGTAGGTGGTACTGGTATCCATTGGTTGTACTTATTTGAGGAGGAAGGTATTGTTTGTTGTTGCAATGGTGAAGAACAATGGCGAACTTGGTCTGTCAAAATTGAATCATATAATTTGACAGCTTGCGAGAGCTTGTCATGCATATCTGTTAACATCTCTGAATGCATCCAAGTAAGCCCAAAGTGATCGCAAACTTCATGAACAGTCACTCACTTTCCTTCCTACCAGCATCATCCACGCTGAGTGCAAGTCTTGGTCTAAGGCTATTCGCCTTCTCGTATAATTCCGTGACCGCAGGGTACCTCGATAAATCCCTCCCACCATTAGCTTCCACGTGTTCTACGGTTTGGTTGAACGTCAAGATTGCATCAGTCTCCAACGGCTCCAGATCATATGTTGGTAGCTTCGGAAGCACTGGTCGTGTTGGTGTTTGTCTATGCATCTGCACTAGTTCCTCCTGCTGCTGCTGTTGCTGTGTAAAATCCTGTTGATAGGAGTAGGAGGCAGGTTCCGTCTTCGTCGGTATCTCCGACGGGGCACTTGGCTTCAGGGCGTTCGCTTTCCGTAAACTGGCCTCAATCGCAGCTTTCAAGTCCGGATCATCTTCGTCATCCATAGCTTTTCTATCTGGGTAGAGAGACCGATGTTCAACGATGGGAGGTTCCGAGGGCTGCCAACTTGAAGGGGTGGAATAGGAAGCTGTGTACCCGCGCGGAGGATTCTTGGCTTCTTGTAGTGAAATATCAATAGCACGCTGGAGTTCTGCATCTGCAAGTTCTTGTGCGGATTTATGACGTGAGTTGGGAACGCTGTTCGTTGAGCGGTGTTTCTTGTCACTGGTAAAAGCCTGAGCTGCGAAGCCAAGAGAGGGACGAAAAGTGTGCGTACGGTCTATCCGCTTTACGAGTCAATTTGTTGTAGCAACCATCGCAGACACGAACTTCCTGCGTGATACCAAAATGGGGTAAAGGAAGTGACTTGGAGGAGCATTGTTGATCAAACACTTGACCGCAGTTCCTACAGTGATGTTTGCGATTTGTGAAGGTGAAAGGGACTCGACATCGAAGACAGAGGTCAGAATCTATCCACTCGGGAGCCGTTTGTGTATCGACCATGGCTGAGTTGGCTACAGCCAAGTCCTTTGGAGGGAACTTGTATCCTGAAACTGAAGAGTGAGAAGGGAGGGCTAGGGAGTGGGAAAGGAAGACGAGCCTTCTTGTTGAAGATTCTTGTAAGCCTGTTCAACATAGCGTAATGAATTTCTCCCTTCAAATGCGACGGTCCAATTCTGGATCAGACGAAGGATGCTACTCTTGACCTCATGGTTGAGTCCTGGGATTTTGAGTATCGACACAAGATTGTCGATAAACTCGCGCGACGCCACTTCAATGAGAAAGTGATCGCCGCCGTTCTTGACGCAGACGTCGGTTAGCTGAACCAAGGTTAGAACGGAGAGACAATGACGCAGGAAGTAGAAAATACGGTGAGAGCCAAAAGCTGGACATTTGGATTTTTGTGGTTCAAGCGACGCTTCAGCGCGCGCATCGCATCCTTGGCTGAGGCAGCTTTAGACCGAATTTGATCGCATATCTCGAGATTCAGAGCCATGTCTTCCGTCCCAGCTGGAGTGAGTTCCGAGGTGGCCCTGTCTGTTCCATCGTCAGCCAGCACAGCAGATAAATATTTTATGCGACACAGACCCACTGCACTATCGAGCTGAGACGCTCCCCACAACCATGCGCTCAGCCCGGACATGCTGGCTTTGGAGAGGCTGGGCTTGTACTGCTTGGCTTAGTCAATCCGCTGACTAAGCACTGCCGATAGCTCGGGCAAGAAAAAACCACCCACTGTGTGCTGCACAGGCCTTGAAAATAGTAATATCCAGCAGCAACAACACCCTGTCCTCTGCCTTGCCTGGCTTGTTGTTCCTTGACAAATGGGAGTGACGGAGTCAACATCATGTGACATTCGAGTGGCTGTGTACCGACTGACCTGGAGCGGAGTCGAAAATTGCCATCGCTGGTTGTCCCTAACCACCACGCATCTCAACAGTCTCGACTCAGTTGGCCCGTCTACTGCCCTCAGTGCTTCTGCCTGTCTGTTACGGGGTCAATCTGTACTCTCGTGCTTTTTGGGTCGCCAGTCTACCAAAGCCACATAGCTTCTACAAACCCCAGTTCTTGGCCTTTGACGCGCCCAGCGGTACCCAAAATCCATTGTGGAACTCTTTTTACCGCCATATCGCACATTTTAAATATTTCTCTGGTCGTTATACTTTTTTATCTAGGTTTTTTCCCTCGCCGCGTCGCATCCCCTAGTTTATCATGCTTGGCCACCAGTTTGCCTTTTCAGCTGCTCCGGTGCGGAAAGTGAAGGAGGTGCAGTTCGGTATCCTTTCGCCAGAGGAAATCGTACGTGGCGTCCACCCACATGATCCGTGTTCTCATTGACAAATTCTTTTTTTGTTTTACTAGAAAGCTTACTCGGTCGCAAAAATTGAACATCCTGAAGTTATGGATGAGACAATCCACAAACCCAAGACGGGCGGTCTAATGGACCCTCGAATGGGAACAATAGATCGAAATTTCAAATGCCAGACGTGTGGAGAGGGAATGTCTGAATGTCCTGGTCATTTTGGCCATATAGAATTGGCGAGGCCGGTTTTCCATCCTGGTACGTTTTTTTTCATTTGTAGCTCTTCATTCTGACCCTCTCCCTGCTCAGGTTTCATCGTCAAAGTGAAGAAAGTTCTGGAGTGTATATGTGTAAATTGTGGGAAATTGAAGGCCGATATCGTGAGTCGAATCTTTCCTCTGCTCGTTTCGCACCCCACCATCCCAATTTTCTGGGGGCTCTCTCCACTCATCCTGGAGAACCCCAAGCCTGCACCACGCTTAGTCCCTTGAACTATTTCAAGGGTGTCCTTCTACCCGCTGCGGGGGAGTCGTGACGCGCGTTTTCGGTCGCTTGATCGCCGCGTCTTATCCCATTGCAATCCGCACGGTGCTTGGTTGGAAACGAGGTTGCGGGTGAAATGGGGGGCTGAACGAGGAGTGTGAAAACATCCTCTTTGTTTATCTGGTTGGAATACGCCGGCCCATCTCTACTGTGACGCAGCGTGAGATGTGTGTCGTTGGTTTGGATTTGCTGCTCGGCTCGTCGGGTGTTGCGCTTTATTATTCCATGACATAGTCCCCATGTTGGACGACTTTTTGCCCTGTAGACACTCATACTGACTTTGATCCGCATATATTTCTGTCGGTAATTCACATTCAACTCGACGATCACTTCGCCATTCTTCACTTTAATAAGTCGGATCCGAACTTCGCCGACAAAATTCGTCATATACGTGATCCAAAAGCCCGTATGGCCGTAGTCTGGGCCCATTGCAAGTCCAAAACAGTCTGTGAGGCTGATGAGGTCAAGGATGAAGGTGCAGACCCTGAGAGTGATGAACCGAAAAAAGTTCATGGTGGTTGCGGCCATCATCAGCCACAGATCAGGAAAGAAGGCCTCAAACTTTTTGTTCAGTATAAGAAAGCAAAGGATGATGACGACGTGGGTTTTTCAGTTCATTATCATGACTGCCTACCCATATTCTCGAGACTAGGACGTGAAATCTATGCAACCGGATAAGCGGGTCATTACTCCTTCTGAGGTTTACACTGTCTTCAAGAAGATGACTGATTCTGATCTTCATCTCCTGGGACTCTCGGAAGAGTATGCCAGGCCGGAGTGGATGATCTTGACAGTGATGCCAGTGCCGCCACCACCTGTCCGTCCGAGTATTGCGGTCGATGGCGGTGCCATGCGCAGTGAAGATGATTTGACATACAAGCTTGGTGATATCATTAAAGCCTCCGCAAACGTTCGTCGTTGTGAACAAGAGGGTGCTCCAGCACACGTTATCTCTGAGTTTGAACAGCTCCTGCAGGTGCTTTGTGCTGTATGATTTTACGTTATCAGATTCCTGACTCATATGGTCTATCAGTTTCATGTGGCTACATACATGGACAATGATATAGCCGGTATTCCTCAAGCTCTTCAAAAATCTGGTCGACCCGTTAAAGCCATCCGTGCCCGTCTAAAAGGCAAAGAAGGTCGCCTTCGTGGCAATCTTATGGGTAAACGTGTTGATTTCTCTGCACGTACTGTCATTACTGGTGATCCAAACTTGGAACTGGATGAAGTCGGTGTTCCGAGAAGCATTGCAATGAATTTAACTTTTCCTGAGCGCGTGACGCCGTATAATATTGCTTATTTACAGGAATTGGTCAGGAATGGTCCGACGGCCTATCCAGGCGCGAGATATGTTGTGAGAGATACTGGGGAGCGCATAGATTTGAGGTATAATAAGAGGGCGGATGCATTCTTACAATACGGATGGGTCGTAGAGCGGCATCTCAAGGATGGAGAGTGAGTTTTCTGGTCTTTTGTAAGAGCTGTTTGCTCATGCTTCAATTCCTAGTTATGTGCTTTTCAATCGTCAACCGAGTTTACACAAAATGAGTATGATGAGTCACCGTGTCCGTCTGATGCCCTATTCTAGTAAGTTCCTTCTCAATCATTTTATCATCTGCATTGAACTGCCAAACAGCCTTTAGATTGAACCTTTCCGTGTAAGTATAAGCGTGGGATGTGATGGTTTCTCACTTCGTTCTCATCTGCCACTAGCACGCCTCCATACAATGCTGATTTTGACGGCGACGAAATGAATATGCAGTATGTTTTTCAGACTCTCTTTGATTTGCTCTATGTTCAATCTCGTGTTAGTATTCCACAGAGTGAGGAGACGAGGGCCGAACTCTCGCAGATTGCATGGGTTCCTCGCCAAGTAAGCAATCTATTGCCATCTCCGAATACTCAAGCTTATCTCGCTCTAGATCATCTCTCCTCAGGCAAATAAGCCTGTCATGGGTATTGTGCAAGATACGCTATGCGGTATCCGCAAGTTCACTCTGCGTGACTGTTTCTTGGACTGGAATCAAGTCCAGAACATACTTCTCTGGGTACCTGAATGGGATGGCAATATTCCTATACCTGCCATCCTAAAGCCCAAGCCTCTTTGGACCGGTAAGCAGATACTGAGTATGACAATACCTCGTGGTATCAACATTTATCGATCCCCTGATCCGAAGTCTTCGAATCCTGTTTTCGACGATGGCATGCTTATTGAGAACGGTGAACTAATATTTGGTATTGTGGACAAGAAAACCGTTGGTGCTACACAAGGCGGTCTTGTTCATGTTGTCTTCCGCGAGAAAGGTCCGGAAACCACTCGACAACTATTTACTGGTCTACAACGTGTCGTAAATTATTGGCTCTTCCACAATGGCTTCAGTATCGGTATCGGCGACACCATTGCTGACGCTAAGACGATGTCCTACATCACTCAGACGATTGTAGATCGTAAATCTCAAGTCGCAAGGATCATCGACGATGCCACGCACGATCGACTCAAGCCCAAGCCGGGTATGACGATTCGCGAATCCTTCGAAAGCATGGTCGAACGTGAGCTTAACTTGGCTCGTGACCAGTCTGGTCAATACGCTCAGAAACACTTGAAAGAAGACAACAATGTCAAGCAAATGGTGGTAGCTGGGTCGAAGGGTTCGTTTATCAACATTTCGCAGATGTCGGTGTGTGTCGGTCAACAATCAGTTGAAGGTCGTCGGATTCCTTTTGGTTTCCGCCATCGCACGTTACCGCATTTTACAAAGGATGATTTCAGTCCAGAGTCGAGAGGATTTGTGGAGAACTCTTATCTTAGGGGGCTTACACCGCAGGAATTCTTCTTCCACGCTATGGCCGGCCGTGAAGGTCTGATTGATACTGCTGTCAAGACTGCAGAGACAGGTTACATCCAACGTCGCTTGGTCAAGGCACTCGAGGACGTCATGGTTAGTTATGATGGAACAGTTCGCAACTCTCTCGGTGATCTCATCCAATTTATATATGGTGAAGATGGCATGGATGGTGCTTTCATCGAGAAGCAGACTATAGAGACTTTTGGTCTGAATGACAAAGAGTTTGAGCACAATTATCGTGTTGACGTCACCGACCCTGCTGGTGGATTCCTGCCTGGTGTCCTTCAGATCGGTATCGACGACTCCTCACTTGATCTCCAGTCCAAGCTCGACCAGGAGTACGAACAGCTTGTTCAGGATCGCCAGATCCTTCGCTCATTCATCTTCCCTCGAATCTCCACCACGCAACCACATTATCTCCCTGTTAATCTTCTTCGTATCGTCCAGAATGCCTCCCAAATTTTCCACATTGATCGCCGTAAACCAAGTGACCTTGAGCCCGCATATATTGTCGACAGTGTTCAGGAACTTGGCAAACGCCTTATCGTTGTTCGTGGTAACGACAATTTGAGCCATGAAGCTCAGGAAAATGCCACGTTGATGTTTAGGATGCACATCCGAGCGACATTCGCCGCTCGCCGCGTTCTGGAGAAGTTCCACCTAACTCAAGAAGCATTTGATTGGGTCCTTGGAGAAGTTGAGTCAAAGTTCAACCAGTCCATCGTTCACCCCGGAGAGATGTGTGGTACTCTGGCTGCACAATCCATTGGTGAACCTGCCACCCAGATGACTCTCAATACCTTCCATTATGCTGGTGTGTCGAGTAAAAACGTTACGCTCGGTGTACCACGTCTGAAAGAGATTATCAACGTTGCGACAAACATAAAAACGCCTTCTCTTACTATTTGTCTCGAGCCGGAAATCGCTCGCTCTACTACACTCGCAAAAAATGTCCAACAAGAGTTGGCATATACTTCTCTCCGGACTGTCACTGCTGCTGTCGAAATTTGGTATGATCCCGATCCAAGCACAACTATTATCGAGGAAGATTCTGTCTTCGTTGAATCATTCTTCGCCATCCCTGATGAAGAGATCGAGTCCAAGCTTCATTTGCAGTCTCCCTGGCTACTGCGTCTTGAACTTGACCGCGCCAAGATGATCGATAGGAAGCTTAGTATGCACTATGTCGCTAGCAGAATTGCGGAGAGTTTCAAGACCGATCTGTTTGTAATCTGGTCCGAAGATAACTCAGATAAACTCGTCATCCGTTGTCGTGTGTTGGGCAGTCCGGATAAAGATGATGAGGGCTATGGCACTGTTGAAGAAGACATCTTCTTGAGGCAATTGGAGAATACTATGCTCAACTCTATCAGTTTGCGTGGTGTGAAGGGGATCAATAGGGTATTTTTGACGAAAGCGGATCAGGTTGCCATCTTATCGGACGGTAGCATTGTGAGTAACGAGGAGACAAAAGAGTGGGTGTTGGAGACGGATGGTGTCAATCTGAAGACGGTCATGTGTATCGATGGTGTCGACTTTACTCGAACGTACTCGAATAGCTGCGTGGAGATTTTCAATGTGCTGGGTATCGAGGCGGCCAGAGCAGCTATCATGAAGGAATTGCGAAGTGTCATTGAGTTCGATGGTTCTTATGTCAATTTCCGCCATCTTGCTTTACTCTGTGATTTGATGACTCAGCGTGGCAGCCTCATGGCCATCACCCGACATGGAATCAACCGGGCTGATACGGGGGCTTTGATGAGATGCTCGTTCGAGGAGACCGTCGAAATTTTGATGGAAGCTGCAGCTGTTGGCGAAAAGGATGATTGTCATGGTATTGCCGAAAATGTCATGTTCGGGCAAATGGCCCCTATGGGCACTGGGGCGTTCGAGGTTGCACTTGATATTGACATGCTCAAAGATGCCATCGTCGATCATAGTTTGCCAGTTCAGTCGATGCTCGCTGCACATCTTGACGATGGCATGACTCCTGGACAAGTAGCAATGACTCCTTATGATACTAATTCCCCGATGTGGCATGATGGTATGTTCAAGGGTGAATCGGCCTCTTTTACTCCTCTTGCTTCGAATGGTAGCGATGATGCAGCAAATTTTCAATACCTTGGATTTGGTCAAAGTCCTCTCGGAGCTGGTGGGATGTCACCCGCAAGGCCCGGATACAGTCCAAGCTCACCAAATGCTTACTCGCCGACTTCACCCAGTTTTGTTCCACAATCACCCTATGGAGGCGCGACATCACCCTTTGGCACGTCTCCTTATGCCACATCGCCATTTTACGATCGAAGCAGGGGTCCAACGTCGCCAACATATTCGCCAACCTCGCCTGCTCTCAATCTCACGTCGCCTGCATACTCTCCGACTAGCCCACGATATTCACCGACTTCGCCGTCGTTCTCTCCTACCTCACCGCGTTATAGTCCACAATCACCTTCATTTAGCCCAACTTCGCCTCGTTACTCACCCACCAGTCCCTCATTCAGTCCTGCTTCACCTAGATGTGTGTTTCTCTATTCACTGCTCTGGATATATTACTAATAGCACCTCTATGATCTAGACTCTCCAAGTGAGTTATAGTTGCAATACATGGTGTATCATATTGACATTTACCCAGCCTCTCCTCGTATGAGCCCTTCTTCTCCAAAATATTCTCCCACTTCTCCTATGGCTTCACCGTCATCTCCCAAATACTGTAAGCATCAGATGCCTGTTATCCTTGATCACCGGTTGACACTCTTGATAGCTCCAACGTCGCCTGCCTATTCGCCTGCCTGTAAGTATTGGTTGTCTCTCGGGTACAGTATCTATCTAAGAACTTTCTATCTATAGCTCCTGCATACTGTAAGTGTGATCTCAAAGATTCCACCTACCCGTGCCTTATCATCCCTTTCAGCTCCTACTTCCCCGGCATACAGTCCAGCGTCACCTCAATGGTCTCCTACAAGTCCATCGCAAAACGGAACGAGCAGAAACCATCAATACCGATCGAACCCTTCTTGGGACTGAAATGTTGGAAAGTTTTGCTTTTCGTTTCACATGCATCACATCTATTTTTTTATGCACAACTCTTGTAGAATATTATACTCTACTATTAAGATCTCGTTAGCTGATTTTGTTCATCGTGTCCTACGAATGTGCTTTCCTTTCGGTGGATATTCAGATTCATAGGCGGTCGATAATATAACCTGTCCTTGATCCGTTGTTGTCTTATATAATCCAGCTACTCGGTTTCCTCAACTAGTGATCCTTCTTCTGACTTTATGGTGAAGCCTGCAGTCAATACAACACTATCACCGCATGAAGAGTGCGTGTATGTTACTGCCGAGGATGGCACGCTGAGTAAGACGCGTGTTACTCCCAACCTTTCAAACATTTTGTGACTGATATACCAGAATATGCTTCTATCCTCCAGAGAAGGGAGGGCCAAGTTTATGTTCATTATATCGACCAGGACAAACGACTAGACGAATGGGTGGATGAAGCAGACTGTAAACCTGTTGACAAGGACATGGAAAAGAACGTGCCAACCTCACGAAAACGAAAGCGCCGCATGCTTGAGTCTAGTCGACCAAGCTTGTGCGACATCCAGTTAGCTCCAGACAGAGAACTCTCCGCAGAAGATCTTGATATTAAACAGCATAAGCAAATAACGGCTCAACGCAATTTCGAAACCGTCCATTTTGGCAACTACCAGATCAAAACTTGGTACGTTTGCTCGTGCCCTTTATTGACTTTCCCAACAAGTTAGCTAGGTACTTCTCACCATACCCAATCTCTGACGAAGAAGAATCACAACATTTAAATCGCCTAGGACCGCGGATCCCTGGAGTTTCGCGTACTACTATTCGATCACACGGCAGAACCTCTGAACTTCTAGCGGGTGGTTTACATCGACATAGTAGTGATGGGCGCAAGGCTGATCTCTATGTTTGCGACATGTGCTTCAAGTACATGACTGATTCAGTGTCTTGGGAGGTTCACAAGGTGATTGAACTTGAGCTGGTCAAGCCTGACACTAAATTTGTCCGAAGCGTGGATGCACTTTCAAATGTCCGCCAGGTCGCAAAGTCTACGAACGAGGACAACGTATAATATGGGAAGTAGACGGTGCTGAACAAAAGGCATGAAGCCCTCATCAATGCTTAGCGCTTGAGGATCTAACAAAAAAGAAATTGGGTGTAGCTTTACTGCCAGAACTTGTCTCTGTTCGGGAAGCTATTCATTGACGTCAAGACGTTATTCTTTGATTGTGATAATTGTGAATCTGACTCATTATTGAATTTTCGTCCCCTTGCCTGACTTGTTTTCAGTTCTTTTTTTTATCTTGACAGAAGGGTCGTCATCTATTCATTCTATGCTTGGATTCTTCTCCAAGGTAAAGCAATCAGTTTAGGATCTGGTCATTTTTCTGAGCGCTATATATATAGGAGAAACTTTCTTACGATGATTATAATCTTGCCTGCATCATGACACTGCCCCCTCATCATCGACAAGGTTTTGGAACATTAATGATCGAATTCAGTGAGAATCCTTCTGGTCAAATAGCGTGGCTTAATTCATGCATGTCTCAGGCTATGAACTATCACGAAGAGCAGGTAAAGTTGGTACACCAGAGCGACCGCTCTCAGATCTCGGTCTCCGCAGCTACCTTCAGTTTTGGGTATCTCACCTTGTCCGTTTCTTCCGGTACGGGATACGTGTCTTACCCCCGTCTACATGGTATGCTCAACAGGTTCCGGTTACAGATGTGTTCTCTCTGTTCTTCCCCTAGAGTCTGAACGTATTCGAACCGTGGGTAACTTGCCTGACCTAGCTCAGTATCAGTTTGGGGAAATCGCCTCAAAGCGGAGAAAACGAGGCAAGGGTAGAGATGACGATAATTCAGACTGGCGGAATAAATGTGATGGTAAGAGCTGGTTCCCTTTTCGCGCTATTTGAAAGTTTCAAGTCTCTGCAGATGCGATGTTTTCAATACATCGAATTTTTGAGACTGTTCAACGAAAAGATGGTGCCGCCGAAATTCATGTCAGCGTGCAGTGTACACTGGCTGATATTGCACGGGCAACGAACCTCCGTGTCGAGGATGCCTCGTTTGCTATGAATGAATGTGGACTTTTGATGCGGCGTTTCACTCAGGATGACGAAGAGACAATCGTAATCACCAGAGAGGCAGTGGAGAAGGCTGCAAAAGAGCTCAATGTGAGGAGTCCTTGGTTACGAAAGGACTGTATATTATTGGACAGCTCATAACTCTATTACATTTGGCGATTAATTATTGTTCATTGGGAATGCTAAAGCAAACTATTTGAGTTTATTAAGCTCCAAAATATTCTGCATCAGCCCACGAACCCCAGGCTGCAAAATCATTTGCCAACTGTTCATGTTCTACGACGACCGCCGTCTTCTTCATCGGACCCAATGGTGGAGTACTGTATAGCTTCTCGATTACACCTTCAACGGACGTCGAGGTGATCAGTAATAATTTTGCCCGAGGCTTCAGGACCTGGCGAAGGGTTTGGCAAAGATTGGCATTGGTCACCTGAAGTTATATCATCTGCTTGGTATGATGATATGAACCATCCAAAAGAAAACTAACCTCGCTGAGAAAAGGTGGGTCAACGACTGCTAGATCGAAAGATTCCTTGAGTTGGACTGGGAAATTGTCGGGCTCGTCCAGATCGTACGGAACATATTGCTCAGGTGCAAGAACCGCGAAACGCTGGTCCAACTCTAGTAGATGTGTGTTTGCTCGAGGGTGTAGATGATGGAAAGCTACAAACGCAGTGGGTGAACAAATGAACGCAATTGATGCATCCAGCGAAGGTTCGAGCTTATTGATGAGGTTTGCTAGATAATTAGCAAAGGATGTGCTGTACCTAAAAGAAAGGTCAGATAATGCTTCTGGCTGAGGGCACTGCCCTGCTATTTATGGTTTTTGGCTTATGTGGCCCTCAGCGATCCATCGGACAAGGAGACTCACCAAAATTGACTAAGTTGCCAATCCTCTACAAATACAGAACGATACTCATCGACGTTCATCATGGGTTTTTCTCCACTTCTTGGTATACTATTACTTTTCTGAAGGCCAGCAATTTCGCCAGCTTCTTGTTCAGCTATCAACTGCTGGAATCTTTGTTCTTCGTCTGACTTGTCTGTCAGAAAGTCATCTAGGAGAGCAAGGGTTGCAGGATTTAATACTAGTGGAGATCCAGAAAAATTGGAACGAGGGGAATCTGGGACGCCGATGTCAATCGCCTCTAGCATGTTGAGCGTAGACCGTCTGAGGGAGCACAGATGTAGGTATTAAGCTAGATTCCAATCCTGCTAGAATCGAGAAATGGGGATTATGTGCTCTTTGGAATACTGTAAAACTGTCGCTCGGTTGCAGTATTCAAGGTATAGGAGAACTTTTTTTTGATGAAATTAATCCGGAAATACATGTGGAGTGCGAAAACAAATAGGCCTGGGGCCTGAGGCGAACTTATTGCCTACACGGAATGGTTCAGATAGCATTTTCCAATGAGTTTTTTGTTTTTCGAGCTTGACCAGAATCCCTGGAGATGAATCATGATGTGATTGGTCGATAAAATAAGTCTTAGACTCCTCTCTCGCTGCAATGTCAATAAAACAACGCGTTGTAGTCCTGATCTCTGGCTCGGGTATGTTTCGCAACAAGTCCAAATTTCATAGACTGATCTTCAACCAGGTACGAATCTCCAGGCTCTTATCGATTCACAAAATACATCTGCCTTACCCAATGCTGAAATTGTCCTTGTACTCTCAAATCGAAAAGCTGCCTACGGCCTGACTCGGGCTTCGACTGCGAATCCCCCCATTCCAACGAACTATCTTGCTTTACAACCGTACCTCAAACGGAACCCTGACAGGACAAGGGAAGACTACGACGTAGAAGTTGCACGGATCATTGTGAATGCTAAACCCGATCTCGTGGTTCTTGCTGGTTGGATGCATATCCTCAGTGAGAGATTCATTGAAATTATGGAAGGGCGAGTGACTTTAGACCACTCTGAAAAACCCACAACACCCATCCCTGTAATCAACCTCCACCCAGCCCTACCTAGTGCGTTTGACGGTGCGAACGCAATAGAGAGAGCATACGAGGCATTTATGAAGGGAGAGATTAAATACACAGGGTGTATGGTTCATCGCGTGGTCAAGGATGTGGATAGAGGAGAACCAATCATCGTCAGGGAGGTTGCTATTGAAGAAGGAGAATCCTTGAAGGCTTTGGAGGAAAGACTGCACGAGGTTGAACATGAGATTATTGTGCAGGCCACGAAGAAGATTCTAGAGGGGTACGTGGTACAATATTTTCTACTAAGGATGGTTTCGATGATGTATTGTAGATTGGTGTAGGAATTGTCATTCAAGTTGTTCATAGTTTAAAAACTCGTATTCGAGATTTCCTTCCCAGCCTCGACAGGCGCTTAGAGGTATGGGATTCAAGTTGGACTTTGCCACAAAGACCACAAACCTCGATGATCGCTCCTGGCATTCACTTGCGGCCAGGATCGGTAATTTTAATCCTTTCTGTTTTCGTTGGCTGTACATCCGGAATACGATGATATTTCGTTCCTCGCATGCTTCTTCTCTATCCTGCCTAATCGCACTGAGACTGAACAATTGCTTTCCACAGATCCCTAGTTTGTACTTCCAACCAAAAATAGAGACAAAGCCGTCTCAATTGCTCTGTGGGCTATCGCAGACAGTTTGATGA
>Ga0153934_1000311_pt1 | contig 14315 bp, 15 predicted proteins | sample TSNJ018MetaG_FD_104708 | JGI IMG/M metagenome (GOLD analysis project Ga0153934, IMG submission 104708) | Attine ant fungus gardens microbial communities from New Jersey, USA - TSNJ018 MetaG | ecosystem: Host-associated > Fungi > Mycelium > Unclassified | place: USA: New Jersey, Wharton State...
AAGTATACAGGCTTTCTGGAGGAGTATGGTCGAACAAAAATGCCACTCGAGGCAAGAGCAAAACTTTCATCCGTGGCATCGTGCCCAAAGGTTCTCGTCCTACTAAACGATCATCCTCAAGAAATCCTGGAGTCGTGTATGACTACGATGAAGCGTATGAAGTGACAGGAAATGAAAACCCACCACGCTGGGAACGTGCTTTATGGGAGGATGTACAAGTCGGTGATATGGTCAAAGTTTTGGATAACGAACATGTTCCGGCAGACATCCTCATCTGTGCCACCTCCGAGGAAGAGGATGTCGCGTTCATAGAAACGAAGAACTTGGACGGGGAAACCAATCTAAAATCTCGACATGCTGTTCCCTCCCTTACACACTTAAACAATGCCCAAGCATGCGCCAACCCCAAAAACAAATTCCTTGTTAATTGCGACCGCCCAGATACGGACATGTATCGACTTAATGCTAATGTAGTTGTTGATGGATATACTTCTCCCGTCGACCTATCTATGACTTTATTGCGTGGTACGGTGTTGAAGAATACGAGATGGGTGATTGGTGTGGTGTTGTTTACTGGGCTGGATACCAAGATCGTGATGAACTCTGGGGGGACACCTAGTAAACGAAGCAAAATGGAAAGACAAATGAATCCTCTAGTGTGAGTCCAGCGCTTCCTGCATCAATATCCTGATCTGACGTGCTACAAAGCTTTTTCAATCTCTTACTGATGGCTGGAATGGCCGTAGTCTGTGCGATAGTCGATTCTATGCTTGAACTCCATTTCTATCCGCTTGGAGCACCTTGGTTATATGATGACAACACTGGCAGCGATAACCCAAGGATCAACGGCCTCGTCACATGGGCATTTGCTCTCTTAACGTAAGATTCCGATTATTGCTCTATCCCTGAAGTTACTTGAATTATTGCAGCTTCCAAGATATTGTTCCCATCTCACTTTATATTTCTATCGAGTTTGTCAAAACGTGCCAAGCCGCTTGGATCTATTTTGACTCCGACATTTATTATGAGAAGACAAACCAGTCAACAATTGCAAGGAGTTGGAACTTGTCGGATGACCTGGGCCAAATCGAATATATCTTTTCCGACAAGACTGGTACATTGACACAAGTATGTGACGTTCCAGTTTAGGGTTAGCCTACTTTGATTGATTGATTGACGCAGAATCTTATGGTCTTCCGACAATGTTCAGTAGGTGGTGTTGCTTACAGAGGGGATAGTAGCAAAGTCAAAGTTTCAGCCGATGAAAATGACAGAGTTGCAACAGTCAAGGACTTGCCGGCTGGGAGTTCATCTTCTGGACTAAAATCCAATCTTCAAGACAGTGACGATATCATCCACTTTCACGATTGTGACCTCATTAATGACTTGGGGGCTGTTATATCGGAGAATCCCGATCCCGAAACACGACGCCACGCACGTAACCTCAACGGATTCTTTACTGTTTTGGCCCTCTGTCACACTGTTCTCGCCGCAGAGGATTCTGAGACTCATTGCATAACTTACAAGGCTCAATCACCGGATGAAGCAGCGCTGGTCCAAGCCGCAGCGGATGTAGGATACCAGTTCCTTGGCAGGGACAGAGACATCTTGAGCCTGAGGTCGCCGTCATCAGAGGAGATAGAGAAGTATGAACTATTGAATATCCTGGAGTTTACAAGTGCAAGGAAAAGAATGAGCGTGGTTGTACGGAGAATTGACGGGGATGATCATCGGCTGTTCTTAATGACAAAGGGGGCAGATAACGTCATTTTTGAGAGGCTGAAAGATGGAGTTGATGAAGATATCAGAGAGGACACTGAGAGGCATTTGAGTCAGTTTGCGAACGAAGGCCTACGGACTCTGACCCTTGCATATAAGGTCATCAATAGTAAGCACTTTTTTTTCCACCCGAGGATTCCTCAGCTCAGATTGATGGCATACAATAGACGATGACTATAGCTTGTGGAGTCATCGTTATCACGAGGCTACAATCGCATTAGAGAACAGGGAGGAACAAATTGAAGAGGTATCAAACGAACTAGAACAGGATCTCCGGTTACTGGGTGCTACGGCTATTGAAGACAAATTACAAGATGGAGTACCTGAAACTATTGCGGATCTGAAAAGGGCGGGAATCAGAATTTGGGTCGCAACGGGAGATAAGTTGGAAACAGCCATCGGTGCGCGTACCTTCCGATGATCGCTACCCAATCTCCCACTGAACTTTGAACCTTCTCAGCCATTGGACGAAGTACGAATTTGATAAGCCCAGAATCAAACATTATCATCGTGCGCGGAGGACGGAAACCCGCTCAAGAGCAGATCAAATTGGCCTTGATGCAATTCTTCCCAGAAACCGATGCCTCTGTGTCGATGCTCAATCTGCCCCGTTCGCCTGGCTTTTCAAAAGATAAGGATTCTGCTATTCCTCTGCAACGAATAAACACCGGTGTTTCCATTGTTGGCGAAGATAATGGTAGTAGACCGGGAGGTTTCGTACTCGTGGTGGATGGTGCAGCGCTACTCGAGGTAGTAATCCTGGATTAACCCTTCTGAACTGAACTAATGGTGATAAATCCATAATCCAGTCTTTTTCTGACGAAGAAAATAAGGCGCTTTTGCTCCGTCTGGCTACACTTTGTGAAGGTGTAATCTGTTGTCGTGTTTCGCCTTTACAGAAGGCCTTCATCGTCCGCTTAGTTAAAGATGGACTTGGTTCTATGACTCTGGCTATCGGAGATGGAGCGAATGATGTTAGTATGATTCAGGTATGTCGTTCACGGTCCCTTGTCATCGCTGCTTGCTGATCTGAGCTTAAGGCTGCTGACGTTGGTGTCGGAATATCCGGAGAGGAAGGATTACAGGCTGTGAATTCGTCAGATTATGCGATTGCCCAGGTGAATCAAATTTGATCCCTTTTTACCCACTTCCTGTACTTAATTGACGCCAGTTTCGCTTCCTCAAAAAACTATTGTTGGTACATGGACATTGGTCCTACGCCCGAAATGGAACAATGTGGGCAGTTTCTTTCCCCTCTGATGAATCCTCAGTAATTTTACTTTCAGGATTCTCAACTTTTTCTATAAGAATGTTGTGCCTACTGGTGTCTTGTGGTGGTTCCAGATTTATTGTGGTTGGAGTGGATCTTTGTGAGCTGATCTAATTTGGGTGTTCATACCTGGCTGATGCGCTTCGTGCATCTCAGTGCTTTTGATTATGTTTATATCCTGCTGTGGAATTCTATTTGGACAATTGCACCTGTTATCGGAATTGGACTGTTCGATAGGTTCCTTGGTACGTTCTGCTCATGACGCTGTTCAATTACAATGCTAAGCCTCTTAGATTCTCATGTGCTAGTGCAAATTCCGGAGATATATCACTATGGTCGAAAAGGAACATGGTTTGGAATGAGACTATTCTTCGTATATATGTTCGATGGACTTGTCCAAGTAAGTTCTTTCACTCGGAATCAGAGTGTTCACTGACTGCTGACGTCTGTAGTCTGTGATAATATTCTTCTTAATCTTTTATACCTACATCTCCGTCACCTCAAGGGCTGATGGTTTTGATATCGTACAAACAGAGTTCTCAACCGTAAGTGTGTATTTCTCTGCACTTTCTGTCCTAGCTTATTGACCACGATTATAGACGATGGCTATCTCAGCAGTTATGGTTGCCAATATGTTTGCTGGTTTGAGTACTACCGCTTGGTCAGGCTGGATCTTCTTTGCTGTATTCATAGGGATCATCATTATTTGGGTCTTCACAGTAAGTGGTGTTGTGGAGTTGTCTGTCCGTTTTGTCTCACCTAAGTCTATAGGCAATTGACAACAGCTTATCAACGTCTACTATGTTTGGGAACAACCTTTTGCTATTCCATTCGGCCTATTTCTGGCTCTGCCTGCCTCTAACATTCATACTTGCCATGGCACCACGTTATCTATTCAAGGGATGGCAATCCGTCTTCCGTCCTAGTGATATCGACATCATGCGGTGGATTAGCCAGAAGGAGTCCCACCGCAACTTGAACGAGCTCACACCTGCAGCGCCAAAGACTGACGAAGCACTCAAAAACATACACGCAGCTCAAGTCCAAGGTCGATCATCGTTCTCATCTGCATCAAGAACAGCATCACGAAGGTCAAGTGTTGCCACACCGGAACCGAGATTCGCAAGACCTTCTATGGACATCAAAACGGCGAGCCGGACGGACATGTCGACTGGTCTGACCTCTGTTGAGCGTGGATTTGACTTCGCGACTGAGGAGAGAGGTGTTGCGCTACAAAGGATACAAACAAATTTGTCAGAGAGGAGACAGAGTAGACAGCCAAGAAAGAGCTCGGTATTGAAAGGGAAAGAAGCGCTATCACATATGTTATCTCTGAAGAGAATGACACGAGGTCCAAGGGGCAGTGGCTCAGACACTCATTAAATTTAATAGGTTATTTATTCAGATTGACCGTTGTTCATGACTACTCTAAATCCACTGTATTCTAAGCATTAGTTGACTTCACAATCCATATACCGCTCCTGGAATCAGATTCAATGATTTACAGGAGAAAACTGAGTTCACTAAGTGTCTCTTCAAATCAAGGCAAGAGATCAGGTGAGGTGGTGACAAAGACGCACAGGGCGAATGGATTAGATAGAAGACGCTGAGGTAGAGATTTCAGATAAAGGGTCACCGATTTCTGTATAATGCATGAGCTCTGTTGGTCCGATACAGATATATCACCAGTATACCTTTTCTCAGAAACTCGACGATGTTAGTGTCAACCAGTTCATCCTTTTCTTTCCTAGGTGCTTGTGTCTCGACACGCGTTTCCAAAGTAGACCTTGAAGCATCACCGCGTCTGCGTAACTTGGTATCCCGCGCAGATGCCGCAGGGCCACTGGATCCGCTGGAAGGGTTGCGGCGTTTGGAGGCTCCTGCAAAGGCGGTAATCTGATTGGCGATTTGGAAGAAACCCGGGCCTGAAGGCAATTGTATCTGTACATCTGGTTGGATACTCCCGTGAGTAACTTCTTCTTGCGATGGGGTGCCACTCGTAGACGAAGAATCAGTAGAGGAGCCCGGATCTGGAGGTGAATTCATGGCGGTTTGCTCAAGAATGTGTACATGTGACGCTTGTCACGACAGACAATTCCCAGTCCAGCCAAAACCTGAATGAGAATGAGTGAATCTATTCACTCTTTTAAAAAGAAAGGGTCATCCTCTCCATATTCATATTCATCTATGACGAGTGATTTAGGACATGTTTGGTCAGTGATATGCATCATATCAATACCAAGCCTCAGTCTACGTCAGTCTACGTCGTCGTTTCATCTCCTGGTATTTTGCGTTGGCGCACATCTAGACTTTCTAATTGCTCATCAAATGACCCCTAGGCCCTTGACATCAGACGTCCCCGAGGATCCTGAAACCATGATCGCTGGGAACGCCAAGAACAACACACTTCGAGAAACTCTGTGAAAACTGATTCTGAGCTGACACCATAGCCACAAACACCCCGTTCAATAGTAATTGCCCAATACTACCCAACTTCATGATGTCAGTCGTATTCGAAGCCACTGGATGAGTTAAACATCAAAGACATGCGCTTCCCGGCCTTCTTCCATGGGTTTCTCTTTTTTTGGTTCGCTGGATGAGTCTACGTCTTGATTATAAACATGTGAGCATTATGGTCCAAAACAAAGGGTCCAAAGACACTCTGCATAAGCTATGAGTGACCATCCCTAGACTTTTTGAACCTCGACACCTTCCCTAATGCTAAACCAGAGCCCACTGCTGAGGCGCTGTCTCTTGGTCCAGGAACCCGTTCTAAAACAGTTGGTGCTACAATAGAACTCGATTCTGCCCGAGTTATGCCTGACGAAGGTATAGAAGCCACAGGTCTTTTCGCCGCATCCAATTCTGTTGGTATATCAGCAGTGGCGGTTCGCGATGACACTATCGTTGGAGGATGCTCAGGTCGATGAGGTCGTTGTCCACGTGGAGGAAACGAAGGTGAGTCAACAATCATTGAGGGAAATGATGTTAAAGAGCCAGACACTGTAGAGTCCGACGATTGAGTCATCACTGGAATATATCCTCTATGCAGGCTGAATTGGGTAGGCTCAGCTCCTGGTACTGTGAAGGATGGGGCATCAGTAGTTGTGGATGAAGGGGAGTGCAATGTCTCTCTCGATGCGTTTATGACCTGATGTTCACCTTGCTTCTTGTCATCTCCACCAGCCAATGTCTGTGGGAGCTTTGATGAAGAATGCAAAGGGGCAGGTGAAATAGAGATCTCCGAAGGGGTAAGGGTCGAGAATCTACCCGATTTGGAAAGATCAGCTTTGAATTTAGAGGTTTTGGGTCGACTGAGGGGTGAGCGATGCTGTAGTCCCTGTTGCTGAGTAACTGTGTCAGAAGGTGCCCTCCGGGACTCAGCTACTTTCAAAGCTGGTGCCAAAGTTTCTTGAGTGCTACCAGGTTGCATTTGAGACGGAGCATGGAAATACTGCCTATTTTGTCCGAGATTGTAAACTTCCCCTTTCTTGAGTAGCTCTAGGGTCTCTTGTAGTCCTTCTGCTTCGATTTCACTGTCGCTATCACGATCACCCCCTACAAGGTGATCATCATCGTCAATTCTGCCTGAGCGGATAGCACGTTGTACTGTTCTGGTGCTGGTCTCGGGAAGTACTGAATCTGCAACGGACGTTGACGTCTTAGGACCGATTGGAGTGCCATAGGCTGATGTTATGCGGTTGGCTTTGAAGCGCGATACTAAGAATTTAGATTGGCTGTTTGGCGTTGGTGCCTCGAGGGCCGATTCCTGATCAGAATTAAGTGAGTCGAGACTACCGGTATGAGCCGGATACTTACACTCTCTTCGTGTGAATGATTTATGATGGCTCTCGCCACGTCTTGACCGATGATGTTGCGTTTATTATAGTATTCCATGGCTATCTCTTGCTGGTGTTGTGCAAAGTCTAAGTCATACTGATTCTCAAGCTCAGCCTCTCCATTGTCTTCTTCACTGTCTAGAAGTCCTTCTCCAGATGCCTCGTCGCCGTCGCTATTGTCAGAGTAAGGTATTGGATTGTTATCCTCTGGTTCTGATTCGTCATCAGAGTCTTTCGTGAATGGACTAAAAGGAGTGGGTCGACTGGAGGTAGTTGAGACGTCAACCGCGGGCATGCGTTCAATAACGTTGAATTTAACGGGGTTAGCATCGGGAAGAAATGATTGTAGGAGTGTAGGGCGTTTCCCGGCACGTAACCTCGCTGCTGTGACATCGTTCCACTCAGGCTTATTGATTTTGGAACCGGAATCCTGGGATTCTACAAAGGTGACGGTTTTTTTGCGCTCCCTAGTGTCCGTTCTTGTTTGTGGATTTTCTTGCTTTTCTGTATCTCCTTCTTTTATGAAAGAATCGGGTTCTTGCATAGAGAACCCCATATTGCGCATGAGCGCCCTCCCCATTTTCTTCTGGAGCTCCGTCGCCTGTTGCCGTCTGGCCTGTTCGTTTACGGCTTCTACCTTACGCTTTCGCAGAAGTTCTTCTCTCTCTTCTCTCTCAGCTTTCTTTTGACGCACTTCCTCTTGACGTTCTTCCTCTTCTAACTCGTTCAGAATTCGATCACGATGTTGGCGTAGTTTTTCTCTTGCGACGGTGGGGAGGGATGAGAGGCGAATTAAAGGAATATCTTGAAGAATCATAGGCTCTTGTTGCCGATTGCTTCCTTCAGTTTGAGGAAGTGACTCAGAAATGTCGATGATGGGAAGTCCATCTTCATTCATAAGCTGAGTATAGGTCTGGAGTGAAGTGTGTGCGGACTTCGAGAAAAGCGTACCTCACCCCTCTTATCCCTAAGTTGTTCGTAGTCTTTCATTGCCTCGTCACCGATCAGTTCACTCAACTTCGATGATAATTTTTTGATCGTTTCATGGGTAAAATGTCCATCTTCTGCGGTTTCGGGAGCAATTGTATTTATTAGAGCGCGAAAAGCTGATAAATTTCAATTAACACTAAGTTTTTTGGTAAAATGAATTCTTGACTTACTCTCTTGATTGCCTGGGCTCAAACTCTGAGTCGACTCTTGCACTGTGGACATCGAAAAAGTTTAACTGAAGAAGGGCTTACAAGGATCATCAGTCATGTTTGGTTCCAAGAACCATACCAAGCAACGCCATCACGGGATGTGATACACTCTGTAAATACTTTGTAAATGCTCAGTTTCCTTGCTCATTCTATACCTTATTGTGATCGTCGAGAGACTTTGCCTGAAGCGTTGGTTTTGCGAAATCCTGAAAATAGATATATTTGAAGTGTTGGGTCATCACTATGGCCTTCTCGAGCTTCCCGCCAAATGGGTTGCTTGGATCTAGTTCCTCTCTCCAGACAGAATCCGGATCAACAACTACGATCAACTGTACCAACGAAACAAATGGAGGAATATTTCAAATTGATAATAGCAAAATTCGTAAGCGCCAGTTTCTGGAAGGTTAGCGGGACCTGGAGTTCATTGGATAGATGCTGCGTCCTTCACTTTGACAAGCCTACTCTCAAAGACGAAGAGACCTAAGGAAGATTCAAACTCGCGAATAGTTAACTCTGAAGACACAAACCCACAGAACGTCAGCTCTAGAGACTCAATGTTAAGTCCTAATCTAACCTCCGTTCATGGAGAGCAGGGAACTTCTGGCACCCGTCAAGGTAATTATAAAAATCCAACCACTTTGAATATCATCTGAAGCAGCAACAGCATTTTCACCGTCAAGTTCGACATCCTTACATTCTCCTGTTCTTGACGATGATGAAAGGTCGTCCTGGACTACAAAGTCCTCTAACTATGTTCAAGCGACTACGTTCAACGGGAGCGTGATATCTCTGAAAAAGAGGAAACGCTCTGCGAAGCTGGTTGTGCGTTGGTTCGAAGATGCTGGAATGTCCTTATTGATGAGCGTTTTATAGACTCCATTCATAAGCACAGTGGAAACCACGACTTCTCCTTTTTCCAGCCTCCTCGATATACCAGTACACCGACTTCTTGATGATATAAGAAAATTACAGAAGTACGTGGCGCGGCCGTCAGTTGAAAACTTGGCATCTAAAATTCGATTCCAGTCTCCAGTTGCGACCGTCTGATAGCTTTGCCACAAATTCCATCGAGGATACACTCTGGGTAGACCGGTATCGCCCAACCTGTTTTACAGATCTTATAGGAAACGATCGTGTTGCACGTGAGACCATGATTTGGGTAAAACAATGGGATTATTGTGTGTTTGGAAAAACGAAAGGCAAAAAGCGGCAACGAAATGTTGATGAGAATGTCGACGACGAGTATCAACGACCGCGCGAGAAGGTGAGGTACAGGTGGTGTATGTCTAAGTATGCTAACAGTTGTACAGATTCTGCTTCTGTCGGGACCCCCAGGCTTGGGCAAGACTACCCTTGCTCACGTCGTGGCACGCCATGCTGGTTACGATATCATGGAAATCAATGCTAGGTACATACTCCCTACAATCCTGTTGGTATGCCAACAATTCAATCCTGTTTAGCGATGCTCGAGCAGGTAATGTAGTGAACGATCGAATACGTCCTACCCTCGAATCAGGTTCCCTGGTGAATAGTACAAAGCCTGTCCTTGTAGTAATCGACGAGATTGATGGTGCAACGGGGGCTGGCGAGAATGTAAGTAATTGTCACGCAAAATTGATTACACTGCCCATAACTAGCTCTTAGACAAGCTCTTTCGTTAACAGTCTTGTCCAACTGACCTTGAGCAAATCACGAAAGAAGAGTGTGTAGCCATGAATTCCCGATGTCTTCGTTGATTGACCGATGCCTCAGAGCGAGGTAGTCATAAACAGCAACCAAATGCTTCAAGGCCCCTCCTCCGTCCAATCATCTGCATCTGCAATGACATTAATGCTTCATCATTGTCTAAGTTGAGGCCACATGCCTATCAAGTTCGATTTACACGTCCAGCAGACTTTCATACCGTCAGGCGCCTGCAAGAGATATGTGACAACGAAGGTCTTAAAGCTGAGACGAGAGCCCTGGGTACACTTGTGGCGATTGCGAAGGGCGACCTCCGCGGCTGCATTAATACATTACAGGTAAATATTGGGCATCTTTTACTTGACATGCGTCCTGAATGCTGCCATCCATAGTTTGTCAAGTCACGTCGAGAAGACGTTACAGAGATTGTCATTCGCAAAGCCACTATTGGGATGAAAGAGGATGATACCACAACTGTAGCTGTTTTAAATGGCATCTTCAGTCCATTGTCGAAAAAGCGGGTCAAGGAGTTAGGTATGACGGAGGAACAAGAATCTAGATACGTGAACCGGCTAAGCCACGAGATTGAAAGTAGCGGTAAAGATGCGGCCATTGCAAATGGTGAGCGACCTCAGCGATCCCACGTTTTGACGACTCTTTCTAACGGAAAATAGGGTGTTTTGAGCATTACGCCACGCTTCGACAACATGATGCCAATTTTTCCCGCCACGAGAAAGCAACCGAGTGGTTAACTACCTACGACGCACTATCTTCATCAATGTTTGCTGATAGTGACTTCGCCCTTCTTCCATATTTGCCTTTCATGCTTGTTCCGTTCTATCCACTATTCCAAGCTCGAAATTCCGAGCGGATAGAGCGCAATTACTCAGATTGGGAGGTCAGTAATTTCAAGCTCAACGTGTCATATTTCTAAATTATCGCCCAAAGTATCATCAACTCACTAAGTCAAACGAAGAAATTTACGACTCTTTTGCCCGTTGTCTCCGAAATGCCATAAATCGTCAAGAAGGAGGGGCCTACAGACACCTCGCCAGTGCCCCAATACTACAACTCGAGTTCACGCCATTTATCAATCGTATTATATCACCGCCGCTTAGACCTGTCAGTGACAGCTTTCGTTCTGCCAAGTTTTCCGCCACTGATGTGTCAAAATAGGCAAATAGCCAGGTAATTCGGGCTGAAGAGCGTCGATTATTGGCTCGACTGGTGGAGATCATGGCGGCTTTAGAACTACGGTTCATACCAGATAGAGGAGAGGATGGTCAACTGTCCTATGGCCTTGACCCGTAAGTCCGTGCTCGATGGACTGGGCGTAAGCAGGACTATCTGACTAATTTTTTACGTAGTCCCATTGATGTATTCATCACTTATGATGGCAAGAGAGCAAGCGATATCGCAGCATCACGATATGCTGTTCGTCATCTTATCGCTGCAGAAGTGAGTGTCGCGAGCCTGGGCCGTCCAATCGTCGAAATATAATTTTCTAGGTCAACGCCAAATTAGCGGCTCGCGATGTTGAGGCCATTGAAAAAGGAAAAAGCGGCAACCGCCATGTGTCTGGACACATGCAACGGTATGCGTTTCGTGGTCAATATTCACGTTTTCGGAGTTTCTGATGTGACCTGAAGTAACGGGACTCACAAGTCGACTGAGGTGGATATTTCCGAACCTGCACCAAAGCGGCAAAAAACGAATCCATCTGATACTAGTGGGAAGGTAAGGGGTTAGGCTTCGAGCTGCCGTGTGAAATTGAGATTTGTCTACCAGACGCCGACGGATTTCTTTGGTCGTCCTATTGCGGTTAAACCGACATCGACAACCAACTCAAAATTGGCTGCCAAGAAACCCATGAAGGAAGCCTATCGTGTATCATACAAGTTCAATGAGGGGAATTCAGCAGCCGTTCGTAGACCTGTGAAACTCAATAATTTTTTGTGACAACGGAAAGTATCGTTACAGCTATTTCTTGATATTCAATTGTATTCTTTGAATTATGCTCAGCGCGAATTGTTAAATTTCTTGGACACCTCAGTCACCCGATTTCCGGAAAAAAGGAGCCGACGTTTCCTAGGTTCATGTCCAAAATAGTAAAGAAGATGACCCTGATGGTGTTGAATCCAGAATCAGGCCATAACTTGAAACCCACACCTGACGACGATCCATCGGGAAGCTGCACGTCTGCTAGCATAAAATTTCCCAAGTGTTCACAGGAGACCAGACCAAATAACGCACCGCGTGCCACCCAACGAAGGAAGATGACCCGCTGTTATAGACCATCCGCGCACCGGGAAGTTGGATCGATTACACCCTTGTGTTCAATCTCTCTAGTTTCCGTGTCTTTCGAGGACCCTGTAGCGACTCGAAGCTTTCAAGGGTTCTGGTCCCATTTCTATCGGATGGTTTTTCAATGACACTCGAAACATCTCGATCCCGTTCTGAGGCCTCGGTCGCGCGAGAGCCACAAAAGGTACTCAAAGTTCTAAATGCTATTAGACGTGAAGAAGTTGTAAGAAGCTTAATTCTCTTTACTTACCGCGTCCATCTACGGAGCATAACACTTCGGACTCCATATCTCGTTTATTTCTTATTAACGCTTCAACTTGTTCTGCGGCCCGCTCGGCTGGAACAGGTGAAATCCATGGACTTTGGGCAAAGGTTTTCAAGACGGGTCTAAATTTGGACGACTGGACTGGTATATAAGACTGCACAGATGGGCTGAGTTTCCTCAGCTCGCTTTCTTCTCTCTCTTGGCCTCCAACTGCTCTCTGCATTTACACCTTTAGAATCGATTTATCATGTTCTCCCGTGTCTTCGTCGCTGCCCTCGTCACTCTTCCCATGATCGCCTCGGTGAGTGGCTCTATGCACATCCCGACGCACTTCTGCTCATATGTCCCTCCTTCATAGGCCACCCCCACCCCTCATCACCCTGATGGTGGCAACTGCAACGTCGGCGAGCTTCACTGCTGTAGGAGATCGCCATTTCTCTGGGTGCTTTGGATCAACTCATTTTGTTTCCTCAGGTCAACATACTTCCAACATTGGCAACACTGGAGCCAGTGCTGGTGGTCTCCTTGGCATTCCCATTAACCTTCTCCCACAAATTGGTCTGGACTGCAGCCCCATCTCCGTCCTCGGTGTTTCGGGCGATAACTGTGCTGCTCAGCCCGCCTGCTGCCAAGAGACAGCTTTCGTACGTATCCTCCTCTTCATTCTCCAGTTTTGAATTCTGAAATATCCACTTTAGTCCGGCTTCTTAAACCTCCTCAACTGCGCTCCCGTTAATGTCAATCTTTAAAGGATGTGTCTTTGGGCATATATATGCGCTTTATATCTTCAGGATCGCTTTGTAGATTTGTTGCAGAGGTCTCCTGTTGATTGCGTTTTCTTGCACCTGCTCTCGTTTGTTCTGAACTTGGACTGTTCAATATATGTCGCACGCTCTCGTTGTTTAACACTCAGGTTCCTGTCACAACCAGTGACCATGTAAGGAATGATGTATGTCGCATCGTGCCACCACCATTACCCTGGCATGGATAGTGATGACCTCAGTTTTCAAAATCCAGACTGAAGCGGTCTACCAAGTATCTGAATATATATATAGTTACTGCTAGACTCCAGCACTGGGCTCGGAACAAGTACAATTTTTATTTATCTATTTGTGAACAACCGGCTAAACAAACAGACCATGATGATGCGAATCCAGAAAAAGATTGTAGCCAAACAAGCGAGGTAGGTATCAAGGGTATATAATTAAGTTTACAATATATAACGGAATTCGCGGTTCTGGATGTCGGTGATATCGAGGAATGCCTTACGATCACCAAGTGAGTCATTCAGTATAATCACAAAACCTGAGTAACCCACCTTATCAACCCTTTTCCGGACCGAGTTTCCTCTCTCATCAGTGAAGGTAAGATAAGTATGGTCGTAGCTGTCATCACGGCTTTCCTTTTCCCTCATCTCGTTCTGCCAAGAGAGATATGACCGTAATGCAATGAACATGACAACACAGACGCCAAATATCACTGTGATAGTAATCCAAGGGACACGATTTCTGTAAAATGCAAGAACATGAATCCCTGGGAAAAAGTAGATTCAAAACAAGCCTCAAAAATCACCTGGGTTGGTAGTTCTTTTTCCACATGAATGGACCAGCAGCGTTACCTATACCATAAGCAACGAGTAGAATTGCATTGACGGTTGTTTCTTGTGAACACGACGTCAAATCAAGTCAAGACATCTGTTACACGACCCACTCTTTGTGTGACCTGCAACAAGTGATCCAGTCCATCCCAAGACAACCACAAAGGGAGAAATAGCGGCGACTAAACAAGGGCATTTTAATGCTTAGACGCTCATCAAGGCAGCGCAACGCACTCGTAAGCCAATATGAGAACAGTAGACCGATCTTCTTATGTTGAGGGAGTGCATTCAGGAGAATTGCTCCCAGGATAGCCGGGATAAACATCATTGCCCCGGCATATCCCCTGCCAATTTTTCGATATGAACCAAGATAAACTGC
>Ga0153934_1000316_pt1 | contig 14205 bp, 12 predicted proteins | sample TSNJ018MetaG_FD_104708 | JGI IMG/M metagenome (GOLD analysis project Ga0153934, IMG submission 104708) | Attine ant fungus gardens microbial communities from New Jersey, USA - TSNJ018 MetaG | ecosystem: Host-associated > Fungi > Mycelium > Unclassified | place: USA: New Jersey, Wharton State...
ACCCTCGTCCTTCGTTCCGTGTTCTCACCGGAAATTTCAACAGAAACATCGCAATCACCAATCAACGTCATTCTCAAGAAACTAGAATATGTCGAGTTGAGGGGGGCACTGATGGAATGCTGTAGGTTTTTGGAGAAATTAGCGGTACCGGGAGAGTGTAAGTTGATGATGGGGTGTAATAGAGCGAATAATGTGAATGCAGCGGTGACACTGGGCGATTGGATGAGAGAGAGGAGGAGACGGAGTGAACACATGGAAGGGATCTTGAAGACGCCAAGGGAGATGATGAAAAGCAGTGAGAAACGACGAAGTCTGCTTGTTCATCCTTCTGTGGTTGGGCTGATAATCAAGGTCAATGAAGGCAGTATGGCGGAAGAGGATGAGGGTGAATGCGTTGTGAATCTGGATCTAGCATTTGCATTGGTCGGTTCTCAGAACGAAGAGAAACAGAGACTTGTGGTCGAGATATTTAGCATACTGACACGGGCGTTGCAAATGGTGTATGACGACAAGGGCGGGTTCGACACGCTGAACCTGTCGCTGTTCAAGGTGAAAGATATAATACAACTATGGAGAGACGAACTGGTGCAGTTTCTGGCGGGGTTGGACAGAGTAGAACATTTGCAGGAGATGACCGGATACACTACAACCGTCGTTTTCCCACTATTTCACCAGCGACGTGGGTCAGTTAATGTCCTTCTTCCTGCACTGTCAAAGGTCACCCTGGCGTTTGTAGAGTTTGGAGAAAATGTGGATGATGAATTTGAGGCATCGTGCGACGTACGTACAGTGCCTGACTTTGTGGCACGACGATGTAAGACTGTTCGTCAGAGGGCCGGCGGACTGCAGGTGCACTTTGAGTGCTGCAGTGGACCGAAGCGTATTCTGGACGAACTGCGGCAGCTCCGAGTCCAGTATCGACTTGGATGGGCGTGTGATTTTGACATGGACTAGTCTCCCAGTGACCCACACGGTCAGTCATTCCGAACATATGAAACAGTGAGTGGTGTGACAGTGGAATATCTGTAATCTGTCCATTAAGGCGTGCTGAGTTTAGGTATATAGGAGGGGAGCAGGAAACGTGTCTCGTTATCACTATCTACCATCATAAAAATGAAACACTGATCATCAGGAGACGAAACTTATTTTTAGTGTAACGCTTGATTAAATCTCAGCTGAGTGATTTATTGGCTTGGAACGGTGTTGAAAATTAGATGCAAAAGAAAGGCTAGAGTGGCTGCTACAGAAACATAGTGACTCTAATTATCTGGGGGATCAGTCCTCTCACACCATGCTCTGTAGGAGGCAGCACTATTCGTTGATCAGACACTGATTCCATCATGAGTGCCTAAGTGTAGAGAGTCGCATCCCTAGAGAGTCTGTGCAAAGCAGAGCTGTTGATATATCAGGGGGGGCTCCACATCACATGAGGCCATCAAGTGTGCTATACAAATGTTGTGGGCAGGGTCTTCTAGCCTATATATCCGACTTACACCCCTTGGAGAGACTGCTGGTATGACAACCAGCCTCTATTGTGGAGGGTGTCCTAAGCAGTATTAGTTAGACCATGGGGAGATAGGGGGAAGGAAACAGGCGGAATGGATAAGGGGTTTGATGGTATAGTGGATCAGAGTCTCCTGTTTGAGAATTTCTTTTTCCAGCCTGTAGTACACCAGCCATTTTGGCAACTGACAGATGGAAGCTGCGTCGCCCATCCTGCAGGCTTCATCGCCCATCCTGCAAGCTGCATCAAGGATCCTGGCTGTGGGCAGGGGCGGTGGTTTGGCGACCATTAAGAGGGTTGTAGCCTACCTGCGATCGTACGCCCGTTTATAATTAGGCGCAGTATACAGGAGCAAACATGTAAAGCCACACCGAGCCATCAAATTCAGCTCTTGGAAAAATTCGACTCGCCGGCGCCTCGAGTAAACTGCTGCAATTGCCACGTAACATCAATTCACCATGTACGGCTCGTCCCCACTGCTACTTCTCTTCCTGTCTTTTCTCTTCATTCTGCCCCAGCCGTCATTGGCCATCAAATTCTCTCTCCAGGCTTTCCGCTTTCCACCGGCAAAATGTATATGGAATGCAGCGCATCCAAATACGTTGGTTATTGTGACTGCAAATGTCGGGTTGAATGAAAACCAAAGGGTGGATATTGAGATCGTGGACTCATCGCCGCACAGGAATGTATATCTGAGTAAGAAGGATATCAAGGGCGAGTCGAGACTGGCCATTACCACGCACGGAGAGGGCGAGGTTGGGGTTTGTTTGAAGAATTATATTGTAGGCAGTGCGTACTGGTTCGGTGCACTTTTCTTTTTGCTCAAGTTTGAGAAGCTGTGCCGCATCAACAAGCCTCCAAACTGGCGAGTGTAGTTGATTTGGATGTGGATATTGGTGCGGATGCTGTTGACTACAAGTGCGTTTTTCCCGTCTTCCTTTCAATGTGCAATGCTTATGGGATAAAAGCGCCATTGCAAACCAGGAATCTTTATCAGGCTTAGAGACGGAGATGCGTAAACTAGAAGGCATAGTCAAAGAGATTTTAGACGAGATGAAATACCTCGAGAAACGAGAAGAACGTTTTACGTCTACGAACAGTACGTTGTCTGCTCAATTTTATCCAGAAATTGACAATTTCTATCAGCCTCTACGAATGTACGAGTACAGAATTTTGCATTGTTCTCGATCTTCTCGCTAGCTGCGCTGGGCGTATGGCAGATTCTCCATTTGCGCGCGTACTTTCAACGCAAGTACCTTATTGATTAGCACGCTGTATTTTTTTGTTGCATTAATTGTCAAAACATCAAATTACGTAATTATGAGATGATCATGAGTTCGGGAATCCTCACCAATCACTTCCTTAGACGACAATAACGGACCGTTGCCACACCATTTTCTGAGCAGGGAACAACAAAAAATCTGCAACGCTTGATAGGCCGTGGTTGCAGCTCTTGAAGGCCTGCTGGGGCTTCGTTTGTGGATGGGAACATGGCGACAAAAGAGGATCAAGAAACGCTACGCCTGCTCGTGCAGTATGTTTCTAGAGCGTTTTATGAGCCCAAATATACCATTATCTTGGATCAGCTCGCCCGGCATCCGGTGTAAGTATGCTTCTAGTTCTTTTTTTGAATGTCTTGTCTCTGTTGTTTTGAAGTTCTGTTCGTATTGACACATACTTTTCTTTCTATCCTACTCGACTTGAATTGTCACCGTGTCACCATTCCCATTTTTCGACTTTCTCGACCATGCGTGGACGTATGACAACATCTTCTTTCTCTGCATTTCGTGTGGTTCTATAGCTTGAAAGACGATGATCTAGCGGGAAGGATGGGTCTCCAACCGAAAGAGCTGAACAAAGTCATCGCTTTGCTCAGCAGCCATCGTCTTGTTCAAGTGTGCGTAACATCAGCCCTTCTACTCTTGACATCCAATGTTGCAGATAACGTGTTTGCAGGTATAGACAAAACGAGCTGAAAGAAGGTGCACAGCGGTCTGTCGGAAAACAATACTACTACATCGACTATCAGCATTTTTGTAACGTTGTGAAATGGAGAATTGCAAAGATGCGGCATATCATTGATTCTTCATTGCGCAATGTACGTCCTCCGTCAGTCGCATTTTGGTACTTGATCTCAGTCTCCTTTGTGCACACAGGAATTAGACAATAAAGGATACGTTTGTACATTATGCAAACAGTCCTACTCTCCTCTCGATGTTGACAAGTTAATGGATTTCGCAAGGGGTATAATGGTATGCGAGATCTGTCATGCAGAGGTGGTAGATAATGAGAATGCAGAGAGTGTGCAAGGGAGTAAGGATCGGATGCAGAGATTCAATCATCAGATGCGGTTCATCCGAGAAGGGTTGCAGAAAAGTGAAGCCATGGTTTTACCTGCGTATGTTCCCACTTCACTGTTCCCCTAACTGATCCATAACATGCATCAAGTTTCGATGTAGCAACATGGGTCAAAACCCACTTCACCGATCCCGACGCTAAAAAACTTTCAAACGGAACATCTTCCACCGCCCAGGGTGGCCTCAAAATTGCTGGTGCCTCCTCCAACTCCACTCAACAAGATGAAGGTATAGGTATCATGATGGTGATGGACAAAGATGAATCTACGCGTCGACAAGAACGTGCTGCAGAGGCAGAACTGAAAAGACAACAGAATGCATTACCAGCTTGGCATTTGAAGAGTACAATCACGGGCGATTTGACGGCTCTTGGGGTTGAAGAGACCAGGAGAGCAGAGGCTGCTGCCATCGCTGCTGCCGCCGCAGCGGGTGGAGCAGGTACCAGTGGAGGAGGGAATGATGAGATTTTGAGGGGATTGGGAGTTGTTGGCGGTGCGTCGTCATCGCGAATGGGAGTGGTGGCATCAGTGGCCTCGGCTGTCGGAGTGAATATAACTGGACATGATGAGAAGGTGAAAGTAGGACAGGATAACGCCGATTGTACGTTGTTTTTTTTTTTTTGCTTCCTGCACTTTCCTTACCCACATCCCTTTTTCCAATAGATTACGACCAGTATTATGCCTCCCTAGCAGCATCGGCAAATGTCTCAGCAGTCCCGACACCCGGTTTATCCTCAGAATCGGGAGATTATTCCTACACTTTAGAGGGAACGTCAATAAATCTGGAAGAGGAAGAGGATAAAAAACCAAATGTTGAATACCTGGAATCGTTGAATGAATATAGAAAGAGGAGTAGGGGTAGGGAAGATGTTGATGGAACAAGTAATGGGACTAGAAAAATAGCGAAGACCAGTCCAGATGCAGATGTGAATAGGTCTGTGAATACATGCGCGAGTACAAATGGCATTGGGACGGTGGAAGCGATAACGGACAAAGCCACTCCGTATATGAATGGTCTTGGATTTGGGTATGATGATATGGAGGGGAGAGCTGACGGTGGTGGAGCTAGTGATAGAGAACCGAAGGATGATCCAATTGTATACGGTATGCATATTCTCTTCTCTCGTTATTTCGATATTCAAATGTTCCTCAGTCAATGGAAATCCAGTATCATATTCAAAGGTGACGGAGGAAGACCACGAGCTCATGACACCAGACGAATATACAGCATATTTTGAAATTATGCAGTCGTTGTCGATGTCGTGAGATTTGACCTGGTCAAGAGAATTATGTATGTGAGAGTCATTTCTTTGCTCCACTTCACTTGAAAGTCGATGGGTCATGCCAGTGTGTAGTGGTGTTGGGCGTTTGGTCGTTGCTGTCAGGGTGTTGCTGGTACAGCCAGTATCTGAAAGTTGGACTTGTAGGATGGGTCCTTGATCAAAAGACGGTATCTATTTACTGTAATGTATCTATCAGTCGAGCCTAATGCATGTAATGCTTTGAACTGCTTCACAATAAAAATCTGGGAGCTCTTTCTGTCTCTCAGTGCCATACGGCGCTAAGAATAAACTAAGAATAGAACACGGAAGCTATTAAAGTGGGCAAACATACCACAGGACATACCACAGGCTAGTGGTGGTATTTTTTGACCATCAGCTCTTGCGTGTACTTTGCGTCTAGAATGGGAGGAGTGCCTGCATTTATAAAAATTGTGTTTGGACGTTTCTCACCTGCATAAACTGAACAAACTTGGATCTCCGCTTCGCCTTGTAATCATACTCTGGCCGTCGATGCATCATTATCCGGTAATCTCCATAAACACCATTCAAAGTCGCCTCTTGGTCCTTGTAAAACTTCTTGTTGGGAAGTGACTGTTTCATGAATCTCAAGACACCATGCACTCTCTCAAATCCCCACTTATTTCTCGAGAGGATAAACCCGCGCATAAGAGAGGTGTAGAATACGAGATCCGGTTCGGGGGCCGTGTGGACGCGAGGTTCGGAGGAATCTGAATTTGAGCCTGGTGGAGGGGTGGCAGGGTATGGATTCGAGGATACTGTAACGAGACCTCGGGCGAGGTCAGGGCTGTGATTGTGTTTTTGGCGTTCGAGACGTTCGTAGAGGCCTGATTCGTCTTCAAGGAATCTCAGGATCTTCATTACAATTTCGACCTCACCCATCTTAGCATAAAACCCTGTAAGTTCGGTGTAATGGTATATGCTGGGTTCGATATCGAGTTCAACCATATCCTGGATAATCCTCGATCCACGAGCTGCACCAGCATGTATCATCAAGCGACGCATAAAGGGTGTAAATGCAGCGCAGTCGATATGGGTGCGCCATGACGGTGGTGGAAGAAGAGGACGGAGTTTTTCAAGTGATTTGTTAGAAGAGTCGAGTTGATCGCGTCCACGAGCAAGTAAGAGAAGTTTCCTGTAAAGGACTTCGAGTTCCTGGTCTGTAGGTGTGAGTGCGACGAGAGCATGCCAGACGAGGTTGCAGTGGATTTTCATCGGCCAGGCTTTGCCGATTGGAAGACCTGTAGGCCCGAGGCCGGTATAGTTGCATATACGTGTGAGAGCGTTGGGCTCTGATTGTTCAAAAGCAGCCATAGGATAGGGATTAGTGGGATCGGATGTTTGGTGGTGACTTCGAAGACGTTCAAGTCTATCGTATATTCGTAGAACATTTATCCGGGGTACGCCAGAGAGGTAGAAATGATCGACAAAAGTTTTGATGATGAGGTAGTGTTGACCCATGAGACGGTAATAGATCATCTCAGCGAACAGGAAGGCGGAATAGTTGCGGTAGCTAGTTTTAATTGAAAGGTTCAGCAGAAGAGTAGGTGCTCGTGTACGGCCGGTTGCGAGATAGCGTTGGAGAAATTCAACGATAATAGTGGGATGAGGAGGCTCCTCTGCACTTCGCAGTATCCGTTTGAGGTAACGAAGGGTTTCTGGGAGAGGTTTTCCGATTTGTGCGTCTGGGCCAGAAGCACCCAGTTGATTCATCATAATCTCGTCCTCAGCCTTGAGATGTAGTTGTCGCAGTTTATGCATCTCATCAGTAATAGATAATTGTTCATACAGGGCTTCAATGCGATGCAGGTATTGAACAGATGATGGATTTCTTGCATCGCGGACCGTACGAAGGAGCTTCTCACACGTGTACAATGAGATTTGAAAGCCACTATCTCCCTGTGGAAGTAGAGAGACTGCTTCTTCCACGCGGCCGGCATAAGCAAGATGTCGTATTGCCCTACTACGTAACTGTGACCTGAATCGGTACCATGTGTCGGCAGTGACCTCCTGCGAATGCTTCTCGCAGTATGATAAATATGCATTCTCTAGTTGGTGGATGAAGGGCACGGCCTCATTTTGAGAAGCAAAGCGCATGAAGAAGCCAATTTCCTGTCTGCCAACAAAACCTTGATATCCCTTCTCCGCCAGAATTAAGAAGCAGCGCCCCATCAAAGTCATGTTTGTAAGCGGGTCATTCATGAGTTTACGTAGATTAACTTGAATAATGCTTGTAGGTGAGGTGCGTGGGGTTCCCGCAGTGGGCACGAGGGAAAACCATGTCGTAAATAGCTCCAGTTGGTCATCAAGTGTGAAATTGTCAGAAAGCGGTCGATGCAGGGCATCAAGTGCAGCATAGCCATAAGCATCTGAGGAGGGGATAGTGGCGTGAAGTTGCTGGAGCTCCTTGAGAAGGTGAAGCGCGTCCTGATACTTTTCAAGCGCCACCAAGTGAAGGAGCTGGTCTGTAGCAGATTGACGAGGGTGGCGGCCGATCGACTGGTGGATGACGTAATCTTCATCCATCTCGTCCTCGAACACGGACTGGCCATTAATGTCAGGAGCAGGAAGTATAGGAGGCAGCGATGTCTCTACAACCTCGAGGATAGAGGGAGAGTGTGTAGACGTTGTCATGATGGAAATATAGTCTTCAGATGCATCTTCAAACACCTCAGAAGGCTTGACTCCATCAAACGAGCTTGAACTGCATTCATGGTCATAGCGGGCTAGAGCCTGAGAGACGTCGTGTTTAAAATGTGTAAAAACATCGAGTTCCAGATACTCCTTGGCAAGAGGAAGGATGTCGTCCTCTATCAGCCCCTTATAACCTTTTCGGGCGAGAATTCCACCTGTAGTCGTGATGAAACGGGAATCGTCTTTCGTATGGCGCCGAAAGACGTCGGCACACCCTTGGAAAAACAGGGGATTGGTATATCTAGCGTCGGGGAGTAACTGGAGCCAGTAGCACAAAATTTCACGATCCTTGTCGCCTAGCTTCCCCTGCGAGAGAAGGTGTTCTACAGCCTTTGCATAAACGGGGTGTGGGCTAACTGCAGTCCTGAGTGTTTGCAACTCGACAAGCATAACTCCAGCCTGTTTATATTCGCCTTCCTCTACTAGTTGCTGCACTGTTTGAGGTGATGTGACATAGCTACGTGCAGTGGGGTATCCAAGTTGAACCCGTTCTTCAAGGCCAATAGCTCTATGGAGCCGTATGCTTAAACTGAGTCTTTTGGAAAGTCCAAAAGGACTCTGAAGGAGTATTCTTTCAGCAATCGATCTCCATTGAGCACGAATCAAAGAGAGCATAACAAAAGACAGGGTTCCGAAGTATCACGCGGGCCGCCTGTGTCACATCACATGACTTGGTGCGCGAGATAAGATTGGAGTGTGACATTGCTGTCAGGCTGCCTACCCCTCTGCTCCTTGTCCGTGCCCGCTGGTCGTGCATCTCACTGCTTTTCCACATCTCCTATCTTATTTATTAGCTTAATACTATACTATGGCACATGTCTCTGAAAGTCCCCCTCGAGCTCCCCCGGTTCAGTATGCGGCTCCTCTTGGTACTCGCTGGGCAAAGGAAAAGGCTGCAGCAGGCGGTAGTTCAGCCTTCGATCTCATGACAGATCCTAAGAATATAGGGCCTTGGATACTTGGAGAATGTGTCGGGAAAGGAGCCTCTGGTCGTGTCAAGATTGCCAAACACCGACGTACTGGTCAACTGGCGGCTGTCAAAATTCTTCCAATCGCTCCCCTGGTCAACTCACGCTCTTCTCTTGCCACTCAGCAAGCAAAATCTGAAAAACAACGTCTGGGAATAGACCGCGAGATAACAATGATGAAATTGATGAACCACCCTAATATTATGCGCATCTATGACGTATTTGAAGGCGAAAAGGAACTCTTCTTGGTTCTCGAGTTCGTGCAAGGTGGCGAACTATTTGATTTTCTGGTTAATCGCGGTAGACTCCCTCCGACAGAGGCTCTGGAATACTTCAAGCAGATCGTCTATGGCTTAAACTATGCTCATACATTTTCTATCATTCACCGGGACCTCAAACCAGAGAACATACTGATCGCCTCATTGAAACCCCCTTTAGTCAAAATTGCAGACTGGGGAATGGCTGCATTTGCTCCGCCGTCTTTACAGTTGGAAACAAGCTGCGGATCTCCACACTATGCGAGTCCGGAAATTGTCAATGGCGAGAAGTATCAAGGAAATGCTACTGATATCTGGAGCTGTGGTGTTATTCTTTTTGCCCTTCTCACTGGTCGGCTCCCTTTTGACGACAAGAATGTTCGCAACCTGCTTGCTAAAGTTAAAACTGGCAAGTATGATATGCCTAATTGGATCGACCCTCTTGCAAAGGACCTCCTGAGTAGGATGCTTGTAGTCGATGTCAAGAGGCGAATTACGGTATGCTCTTCGGCAACCCAGCAGCCTATACCTGATTTTTGATTCTCCAGATTCCAGAAATTCTGATACATCCTTGGTTGACAGCCAATCATCCTACGTGCGACACTCCAGATTCAGGAGTGGTGATACTTACGCCACCACTTCCTCCATCTCCTAGTGAATTGGCTCAGCCTATTGCCTCCCCAGAAGACATCGACCAAGAACTCTTGGGATCGTTGAAGATTATATGGGGCAAACATGCAGACCCAGGTGGCGAAAATATCATTCGAGATCTCTGTTCTCCTCCCGGATTTGGCATCCATGCAAAAGCATTCTATTTTCTACTTGGCCGCTATCGCGAAGAAACGATGCAAAAACGGCTGACTGAAGGTGCAGGTGACTATCAGGACTTGTCACGGCCTAGCCAAGTAGGCGAGCAAAGGATTTTGAGGATATACCGTCCGAAGGCTCATACCTTACCGGCATTCCAACGTTCCTCTCCGGCTCTTCTCACTACAAGCCAGTTCACCCAATCACCGTGTAGGGAGTCTACCCCGACTTCATGCCAACTTCCCGCCTCGCCGGTAGGTCCTCGTCCGCCTCCTGTCTACTCCAGTCGTCCTCAGGCCGAGGTCTGGCGAAATCAGTTTCAACAGGACTTCAGTCCTGATCCACCGCATACATCAACGCCGCCACCACTTCGTCCGATATCCGTTTTTGCTCTTGGCCGAGGCGGCCCTCGACCACAGCCACCGCGAAGGGGCACTTTCACTGGGACCTCAGAAATACCGAGCTTGGGTTTTGCTCAACACTTGCATAATCTACAAGATGCTTCCCGACACAGGTCTCAAGGTTCATGCACCACCGCAGCTATTAAGGGCAGGTCTGTATCAAAAGGTAAGAACCATCAAGTTTTGGAAGCTACGGTTCCTGATACGCAATTAATCACTAAGACGCAACAACCCCTTTGCTTACTGCACCCAAAACTGCAGATCCAGTACTCCAACATGCACTCGCTAAAGGTGCTGATGGTGTGAACGACCATGGTTTACCACCCATATCTCCCGGCTCTAGTCCTCACCATGATAGAAGAGGATTTGGTTTAGTCCTGTCTCACCAACAGTTCTCTCTTCCTTCTACTCATCGAGAGGCTCGCAGAGTCGATCGTGCAAGCAAGAACAAAACACAGAGGAACGTAGATAAGGAAAACCATAGTACTTCGGATGAGGGTTGGAGTTATATCGGATCGGACCTAGAACAGAATTCGCTTGGCTTCACAGCTGATGTCGGACGTGACATAGGCAAGGAAGTTGGAAATATGCCCCGAAACTTCATGTCACCTCAACGAGGCAGAAAAGAGAAAGAAAGGAAGAATAGACGTGGGTCATGTCTTATCTATCTTGTGATATCCTGCTAACGTTCACATTCAAAGCCCCACCCTTGGAGTTGCCACAGAGGACCATGACTGCTCCCCTCAATCCTCTCGGATCACCCATTAATTTGTCCTCTCCGCTCCAGAGCCCACCTGTATCAGCTGCTTCCAATCGATTGATAACTTCCCCTGTTGTTGGGGAGTTCAAGGGATGGTTCACAAACCTCTTCAATTGGAAGTCCAGTGGCCAAGGAATGTTCTACTCAGTTCACGATCTACCCAGGACTCGAATGGATGTCTGTCGGATGCTGGAGTCCTTCGGTATTACCGTTGACAATGTCGCATCGACTGTCACCGATCTTGGATATGGAGAGCCACTGCGATGTCGACTCGATTTAGTCATGACAGATGCCTTTACTGGCAGCACTTGGAAACCTACAAGGTTTAGAGTTGAATTCTCCCTGGGTCATGGTGACTCCACGCTCTCTCCGAGAGAAAATTTCTACTTCCCACATAATACGGTCTTAGTTGGATCGACAGCCGTCGCTCGTGGTCGCGTGTCTAGTTTCATCGGGAAGACTACCACCTCAAGCACTCCGTTGCCAAGCCCGGCACCTTTGAACTCCATTCAACTCCCCTCAGGTTACTCTTGTGCGGTGATAGTCATACACGAAAAGGGATCCGTGACTACGTTCAAAGCTGTATGGAGGCGTTTGAAGGAGATCTATGGCGATACTCCATCCGCACACCACTGCTTCAGCCCGGCCATGCAAACTTCACCCTTTGCCGATAATAATCAGCGACTCGTATTTAATTGACCAGCTCCAGTCAGGGACTTTTTTCCTAGGAGGCTCCTCATTCCCCTAGTATCCTATCTAGATAGCAGTTATATCCTGTACATTACACAAGACTATTAATCACTACCAGCAATAGACATCTTGATTATCATGAACACGATTTTTTTAGACGGCTAATGACAGTCATCAGTATTGTCCTATACTTTTTTCCAACACTAGCCGCCTCAAATACATATGCGTGAGTCCATATCCTCCTGATAAAGCTTGCCACCAACGGGCGAGCGTCTCGATATCAATGGTCAGGTTAATAGTTTAGCATATGACAACTTGATCCGACACTAGCCCATTTTGGCGAGGTTTGACATGACCACACAAAATAAGCTAGGTATGATGGTTATTTCTGCCATTAAAGAAATCACCTAAAAATTTTTCATGATAATTAAGATATATGTTTTGGATGATGGCCAAAAATCTTGTACAGCTACCATACAGGCTGCTGTGGATGGTGACTATAGTGCTGTATAATGCCCAGACTACAATTGCCAATCTAGGTAGGACTGGGGAGAGCCTCCTAGGTAAGAAGAAAGTCGCTGACTGGAACGGGTCGATTTAATATGAGAATATGAGCAAAGGGTGACACACGGATTGCGACAGCTCGATCATAGGGAGTAAAGGCTGTGGCGCCGGCAGGTTGGGTGACTATCACCATACTCGGACGAATTTTGGGATTCATAGAGAGGTGTTATGGCATCTTGAACGAGGTGTTGATGTTCTTTGTGTGTAGACTTACTCCTAGGAATTTAGAATTTTCCTGTCAGGTGCGAAAAAAATGTTGACCCTGTCGCGGGTTTGACAAGTGGATAACCCCGATTGTTTGGCTTGGCTTCTTGTCTATATATTCTCGCCAGGTTTGTGGGCACAAGACCGCCGTTCTAAAAGCTGCCGTTATGAAAGATCAAGTGCGGTTTAGCCATTCACATGCCTCCATTGAGTGGCAAGAGGTGAGGTGTCCATTTATATCATGCTTATTGTGATGAGTGTTTATTTTTGTTTGACAGTATGAATCATCGCCAGAATGATGACCACATCAGAAAGACATCAGTCATATTATAAGGTTTTGGAGGTCTTGGTAGTTAGATGGACCAGGGTGCATGGTTGTGCAAAGCCACACTGCAGTCCTGGAAACCAGCAACTGAGACAATCTGCATGCAGGATCAAGTTTGCAGGATAAATATCTATCTGTACACATGTGAAAGGCGCATGTCGCTAGATTATTGGCAAAGCAAACGAGGTGAGAACAGGTGCTCCTATGCTATAAATAGCCGAGTGTTCAGCGCCTTGTACAGGAGAATGGAGACGGCTGCCGGCTTTTCATGAAGTGATTCTATGAGCTTATTGACTGAGCCTTTGATGAGCTACAATAGTAATTGACACATAGACTTGATTTTCTGATGTTGTGGCACCCTGAGATCATGCAGAGCCTCCTCGGAGTCAAGCTGAGCGGGTGGCTTTCACGTGGCCCATTGAGTTTGTTAGATTAGTCACAGCACCTCGTGTGTACTTTGCCACCGGGTGAAGGTGGGGTTTTTGTCCAATATGGAAATGCTGCGGTGACTCGGTTTACAATAATAGTAGATCACGCGGAAACAGAAGTTGAGCTGCGCGATTGAGGTCAGAGGGGCGATGCCAGCCGTAGATGATGTCTCAAGGGTCAGCACTTTGAGATATATCAAGTCAGGATCGAAAAGCAAGGTAGGGTAGGGTGAGATAGAAAGGGGTATGCCATGGCGCCTCACTTCACAGATCAAATGGTGTGTCAATTACAAAAGGGGTTTTGCGTGTTCTAAGAACGTCTGAAGTTCGTAGAAGAATTTTCATCTGATATATGAGCCTTGGTTTCTAGGGCCGAAAGATTACAATCAGTGCTTAGCGTGGGTTATCGATTTTGAAGCACTGCACTTGTAAATTTCAAACTCAGAGAATGATTGTTTTATCCTGCGAAGCGAGAATTCGACCCCGCTGGCACCAAATTAAACATGACTCAAGTTCGAATGGTTTTCGGAACATTCTAGGTGTCTCATGCACTGCACCCCCAAGAAATCTTGACAGACCCCTGATTGTCTGACTAATACAGGAACTTCCCTTTCCGGTGTGCATAGTGAAGTGGGCTGTTCCATGTGGACATCACTTAGGCCCGAAATGTAGGGTGTCTTTGTTCAGCGTTGGGCATGCTCAGTCTACTTATATTCTAAGTATTGTGCGCATGTCTATTCGTGGAACTTGGTACCCGATAGCGGAAAGTCGAGATGATGAGTTACGCGGTTCCCGGTTGCTGAGTACCCACGCGCGCTTGCTTTTCACCCCTGCAAAGCTATAGGCTTGTTGGAGCCAAGATTTCTGGGGCCTTCATATCAATTCGTAGGCCAGCTTCCGTGAGACCTTGCAGGTGGCAAGTGTGGCATACAAACTGATCGGACAT